>OCVV012878595.1_pt1 | contig 181107 bp, 149 predicted proteins | sample 1539721 | NCBI WGS metagenome assembly OCVV01 (sample SAMN02144230, study PRJEB22623) | gut metagenome | biome: sheep rumen | host: Ovis aries | place: New Zealand | reverse complement strand
CTCCACTTCGTGCTTTACCAACTGGCGAATGTCATGTTTTACGTCACCAAAGTCGGCATAGCCCTTACGTTCTGAGGGGCGACAAGCAACGGTGACTGAAGATTCCAGGAAAGCTTTATCTGTTTTTAATGCTATTGAAACTTCAGTATCCATAGGCCAACTTCCTGTAATATTCATTCTTGCATCGAGAATAGAATTACATAGAGTTGTCCATGCCTCTGTACTTTGATGAGCAAACATTATACTTACAGTGTCTGTTGTCTGATTCTCAATCGCATCAAAAATCTGAGTTAGCTTATTTTCGAAATGGCTCTTTGCTTTATCATAATTGCCATTATGCCGATGCCTTAATGCAGTACATTCATCGGTTTTGGGAGTAAGAGGTGTCGCAAATATTGATGGGAACAAGTCTCCTATTATTTGTTTCTGCCAAACATAAAAGAAATCAGACAAGTCAGCATAAGCAATAGCATCATAATATGGTGGATCAGTCACCACACATGTTAGAGATTTCTTGTCAAATTGTTCCTTCTCTCCACTTGAAGAATTTGTAAAATATGAACAGAATGAGTTTTCTTCATTAATATATGCAACAATAGCAGAAAGCTGTCCATAATAGGCTCCTGATAAATCAGAAAAAGGATTCATTTCTGGATAGGAAAACTTCATAGGAATTGCTTGTCTTCCAAAAGGATGCTCAACCGTTTCCTGCAATACATGCCAGACTCCAAATTCTGTGAATCTAACAATTATTCTATCTAACAAAAATGACAGATAAGTAATGACCGCTTTGTTATAATCATTTTCACAATCAACCTTTTCTTTTATTATTGATATACCCTCTTTTATTTTATTGATAATGAATGCTTGCCGTTTTGAAAAAAGCTGCCCCCACTTCTCCATACCCCAAGTACAAGATGGTAACGCCTGAGTATACTCAACAGGCATGGGTTCTATAGGTGTCGGTGTTTGTTCTATTTGTGGCAATAATTTTAAATAGTCATCCGTAGGAATATGATATGACCTTATACCATTCTTCTCACATATAATATACAATAATCTCCTTTTATCTTTACCTGCCTTAAACTGTTTCTTTAGTTCTTTTGCTTCAGTAACATTCCCACAGCATGGGCACTTTAAGTTGGCTCTCCCTATCCAACCTGGCTCATTACATTCTCCGCTTTCTATTGTAAAAGAAATATTGGCCCCGTCTATATGTGGCTGCAAGTATTTCCAGTCCTTTTTAGGTGCTCCTCTTCTTTTTGAAATATAGAACTGGCCTAGTAATGGAATATCAGCATTACACGATGGATTCGTGCATTTGGCTACTTTAGCCCAATAGTAAACAAATGGGGTTTTATTATTTAGTTCTGGATATAATTGATAGTCCAAATACTTAAGATCAGAGTAAATCTGATTAGCATAAAACTCCACATCAAAAGCTAAACGGTTAGGAATATGATAGCATTTCCCATCAAAGGTAATGCCTTGTTCTTTCTCCTGTGCCATTTTACGGCCATCTTCACCATAGAGTTTTTCGAACTCCTCCTTACTATACACAATAGGCTTACCGTAATTCTGTGGGAATTCAGCAGAACCACGCTCGATAATATGAGCCACAGGGTTAATATCGTTACCATAACTACGACAGCCTAATCGGGCAGCCTCCAAAGGTATAGCGCCTCCCCCAGCGAATGGGTCAAAAACTGATGGCATTTCATTTTGGAAAGCATCAATAGCAGCTTGCAGTTCAGCTTCAAGTTGCTTTACTTTCTCCGTCTCAATATGACGATCTTTCAATTCATAAAGAATCTTCTCTGCCTTGGGAATTGCTTCATACAATTTTGCGAATTCAGCATCCAGTTCTTCCCAAGTGGCATCAGGTCGTTTATCACCCTGATAGGCCACAAAGATCAGTTCTCTTGCAATGCGGAGAATCTGAGGATTATTCTTATTCTCCCATTTGATAAGTGACCAATCATCCAATTGATCCTTTGGAGGTGTTGATTTACCCGCAATCATATTTGCTTGGCATGTTTCCGAGAACTTACCAATAAACATCATCAAACGGTTGCGATGGTTATCTTCCATCTCGTCAACAATGCTGGTATAGGGAATATCTTTGTATGGCTTGTAGTGCAGTTTACCAAGACCTGTATTCAGCAACATCTCTACAGCATATTTGAATGCATCAGGGCAGTTTTCATCCAATGGGTCTGGTACCAAACTGGCAAATACAATGGCACGACAAACAGGCAATGGCCTGCGTGCCCACCACAGATGAAGGGTACTGATATGTCCGTGACGGATACTCTTATCACGTACGCTTTCTGCTGAAATTTCCTTGATGGGCAATGCCACCTCTATGAGTTTTTTTGCTTTCATATTGTGAGTTAATGAGTTTATACGTTATTGAGTTTGGACTGCCATTCCTCCAAGGGGAGATAGAACTGAATGCCTTTGGTCTTTTGCTCAAAGTTCATTCTGTTGGCAGGATCATTGATAATATTGAGTTGCGGATTTGATTTACAATTAGTGACGATGTAGAGCCAGGCTTTTGAGCCAAGTTGGGCCAGGCGGTTCATCTCGTTTTCAGAGAGCATCACGCCATCTGTGCCTGAGCGACCTTTCACTTCGATATAACGTTTCTGGCCCTCAGCATCGATACTCTTCAGGTCGTAGCCTACGTTGTCTTTTGATACATCTTCAGGTGTGCGACCATTTGCTGTTTCATAGTCCATAGCAGTCTGCATCGCAATGGCCTCTACTTCGTCATCGCGGCTCATGCCATAGTTATGCTTGTATTCTACCTGATTGAGTGGAACAACATAGGCACAGCCTAAAACCTCAGGCGCAATAGCTGAGAGTTCATTGCCTTCTTCAAGTTCTTGCAATCTCTCTACATTTCGCTGTTTTAACTCTTCCAAGCGTCTCTCTTTAGCCTCAAGTTTTTGTTGAGCCTTTTCATCTTCAGCCATGAAGACTTTGCCTTGCAGTTCGTTAATTTCTCCCTGAATATCAAGGATAATCTGTTGGAAAGCAGACTGCAAGTATTCTTTGCGTCTGGCATTATCTTCCTCTACTGTTTGCTGCGTTTGCTCAAATAGAGGCTCTGTAATGTGCTCGAATGCCCATTCAACTACTTTGTCTTCATTGACAACATCAGGAGGGGTAATCTCCTTAGTAAATGCCGCAGGAGGACAGAGATCCAACAATTTGGCTGGTGAGGTCTGATGGAATTCTCCATCCTTCTCACAAACAAGTGACAACAGTTCGTTAGCCACATTGGGTTCACCTTCCTGGTTCGTTGTATTATCCTGTATCTGATTCTTCACGAAGTAAGCAAAATAGGGATGCTGGTCTTCTGGAGAGACCAAGACTGTACCCTTCAGCATTTCATCGTGGAACAGGTCACTCACAATATCTACCAAACTATCGAATAAGGCGTTGCCAGGGTTGATATAATGTGCACGCCCATATGCTGCCGTTGAAGCCTGATATTCCAAGAACAATTGCTTATCGAAGAAGAAATAGAGATTTGTCAGATTCTCAGCATAGATATTGTACTTCTCCTTGAGTCGTTTTACAATCACATCAGGAATCACATCTATTTGATAGATGCCATCTGACAGTTCACGATATTGCCCACCAAAGTACTTAAAGGCTCTCTCGAAGAACAGCCGGATATAAATAGGCTGGAGGCGACGCTCATCACTATCCTCTTTCAACAAGCGGGCTTCTTTATAGTCAACTGTTGAATGAGCCATTGCCTTACTTTGTTCTTCAATGCTCTTTGAGAAAAGACCACCCAATTCCGTTGGCGTTTTATCGATAAAAGCATCAAGGTCGCTCTCGTGACCATTCAAGACTGATTCGATGATACAGTCAAGAGACACACCTTTCAGCACATCTTGGATGACATCGTAAACACGATCGTCACCAAGCTGCTCACGGATGATGTCGAGTTTCGTAAGCAGTTTCTTCAACACCTGGCCTTCTCGCGTATTGTCTGCCACCATATTGAAGACTATTACATCATCCTTTTGGCCATAACGGTGAATACGACCCATGCGTTGCTCCAAGCGATTCGGATTCCAGGGAACATCCCAGTTGATGAGCAAGCGGCAGAATTGAAGGTTAATACCTTCGCCTGCAGCATCCGTACAAATCAGAATCTGAGTATCAGGTAACATAAACTGGCATTGAGACTGGCGACGCTCATCCACAGACATACCACCATGAATCGTAGCCACCGTATAACCGTTGTTTTGAAGACGCTCCTGAAGATATAGTAATGTATCCTTGTGCTCAGTGAAGATAACCAACTTCTTGCCATCTATCACACCTTCAGAGGTGAGCAGATGCTTGAGCTCCTTATATTTCTGCTCTTCCTGTTGCTGATTATATAGAGAATCAGCCATCAGATAGAGTTCCTTCACCTCCTGTGTCTCTGCCTTAATCTCGCTGGGGCTCTTTGAAGTGGTAAAGAGTTTCAGTTTCTTGGGATCAGAGAGGATATTGTCTAATGCCTCACGCTCATCATCCTCCAGATCATCGAGGTCATCGATGTTGATATCATCAAAATCTTCTAACTTGACTTTCTGTTTCCATAAAGACGGATTGCGTTCTAATTCGTCTGTAAGTCCTTGCAGCGCGATCCAACGTTTCTGCAGGGTGTTGCGAATGGCATAGATACTACTCACAAGTCTGCGCTGCATCACTTGAAGGGCCAGTGATACATGAATATTCTTGGTTTCTGCGGCTTCCTCCTTACGCTTCGTCAGATATTTAGTCACAGCATCATATAGACGCTTCTCATCTGGCGTCAGGTTGTAACTGGTGGTTTTGGTAAAACGTTTCTTATAAAGAGGATTACCATCCCAATCTTTCATATCCTCCTTCAAGCGACGAATGAAGAATTTGTTGGAACCTGTCTCAGAGAGTTCACGCACACGTTCTGTAGCCAGATCTGCTGTGGCAAAGATATCTTCATCGAGTAATTGAAGCAGTCTTTTGAAAGTATCTCTGCGTCCACGATGTGGTGTTGCCGTCAGTAACAGAATATGCTCACATTGCTGTGCCAAAGTATATGCAGCCTCATAACGTTTCGATTTATAGGTCTTCTCGCCATATTCATAGGCTGAGAGCTTATGTGCCTCATCGAAAATCACCATATCCCAGCTGGTCTTCGACAAAACATTCATGATGTCGTCTCGACAGATAAAATCGATACTGGCTACAACACGATCACTATTTTGGAATACTGTTGGCTCAGAAGAGAAAACGCTGCGATTCACCAACTTGAAGGGGATATTGAACTTCACGCCCATCTCATCCTCTTGCCATTGTTTTGTCAGTCCTCCAGGCGTGATAATCAATATTCGCTCCACATAATGCCGCAACATCAACTCTTTCAGCAGAAGACCTGTCATAATGGTCTTTCCTGCACCAGTGTCATCAGCAAGCAAGAATCTGATCTTGGGTTGTGGCAGCAGGAACTTATAGACGGCCTCCACCTGATGAGGCAAAGGATCAACTACGCTACAGTTAATGGCAAAGAGAGGGTCAAACTGATAGGCAGACTTGATGCGCCCGGCTTCTGCATAGAGTACAAAACGCTCAGGATCGCCTTTGAAATTAAACTCGCCTTCAGAGGTCAGGACTTCTAAGGCTTCTATCTGCTCTGCCGTAACAATCTTTGAGCCTGTGCGATGGGTATTCACCCCAGTATAAGAGAGTGAATACTTCTTGCCCAATGCCTGAATCTTGGTAATCTCCACCGATTCAGTGGGTGTGAGGCCTGACACAATACTGCCTACCTCTATTTTCAGTTTTTGATCGGTCATTGTGGTAGGGACTAATCAATCTATTTATGTTCACCGCAGGGAATAAAGAAAGCGCACCCGCTGTTCATATTCCGAAGCTCAGGCGTCCCTACCACAGTTACCTTGCCAAATGAAATACTTACAAACGGATACGCCCTTACGAGCGCATCTTCTCCGTTTGCGATTCATTTGGCTTTTGCCGATTGTCATTGGTAGGGACTTTCGAGCTTTCGAATCACTTCCGAATCAGATACAATATCTTTTTCGACCCACGATGTCAAAGTGCAATTCAGCCTTAGGCTGATATGCAGGTGCAAAGATACAAAAAAAAAGGGAAATTAGTAGTTTTTATATATTTATCTTTCATAAAAAGGAGAAAAAAGAACATATATCTGAATAATTTTGTATATTTGCATCCGATTTTACTATAATATCAATAACCACTTCAACTTATGGACAAAAAATTAGTATTCAATGATGAAACTATTCAAGGTCTTTTTGGCTTTGAAGATGCAGAAAGCGAATCTATTGAAAGACTCAAAGAGTATTATTTCAAAAAAGATACATTTGATAGAGTGACCGCAGAGTTACCAATTCGTTTGTTGGTTGGACATAAAGGAACAGGGAAATCAGCATTATTTAAAATTGCGATAACAGAAGAAAAGGAAAAAGGCAATTTGCCTATTCTAATAAAACCAGATGATATTGCAGAACTTGGTAAAGACAACGAAAACTTTTTGTTGAGAATTCGGCAATGGAAATATGGGCTCATAAAAATTGTTGGGCAAAAAGTTTTTAACGAATTAGGAATTCATGATGATACAATAACATCTAAACTCACCCAATTTGGGCTTAAGCTGGTGACGTATATCAGTGATTCTGTAAATTCTATTAAAGACACTATAGATCTAACACCATCTCAGAAATTGTTGGTCGATAATTTTTTGAAAACGAAAAAAATAATTGTATATATTGACGATCTTGATAGAGGTTGGGAAGGAAAGAAAGAGGATATAATTAGAATTTCTGCACTATTAAATTCTATACGGGATCTTGCTAACGAAAATCCTGGTATTCTATTTAAAGTTTCATTAAGATCTGATGTCTATTATTTAGTAAGGACTTCGGATGAGTCAACAGATAAGATTGAAGGCTCTGTTGTTTGGTGTAAATGGACAAATCATGAAATATTCGTACTTCTAATTAAAAGAATCCAAACGTTTTTCGGAAAGACAATTAATGAAGAAAAACTTATGGAAACCCCTCAAATACATTTAAGATTCTATCTAGATGACATAATGGAGAGTACCTTTAATGGAAAGGGTAAATGGAGCAATGTCTATATGTACAAAGTTTTAATGTCGATGATTAGGAAGCGTCCAAGAGATTTAGTGAAACTATGTAGTTTAGCAGCACAACAGGCTCAATTGACGAACTCATCAATTATAAAAACAAGTCATTTTCAGGCTATCTTTGAAGAATATTCTCAAGGACGCATACAAGATACCATTAATGAGTACAAATCAGAACTTCCTTCAATAGAAAAGTTACTATTTGGAATGAGACCAAGTAAAAAAGAGAAAAATTCCCAAAACGGTTATTCATACACTACTGTAGAATTAATGTCAAAACTAAATAAATTATTGCAATCGGAGAATTTCGTATTCAAAAATGGAAAACATGCAAATGCTAGAGATTTAGCCCAGTTTTTGTATAAAATAAACTTTTTAACAGCAAGAAAGGTTCTTGAAACAGGTGAGATTCAACGAAAATATTTCGAAGAGAATAGATATCTTTCATCCTCCTTTGTTGATTTTGGGTACGAATGGGAAATACACCCAGCATTTAGATGGGCATTACAACCTGAAAACATTGATGATATTTTTAATAAACTAGAATTATGAAGTCATGAAGTTCATTTTTGTCTTTTGAATATATTCAATACCTTGGACTTATTTGCCATGTTGATATAATCAAATGTATGTAATGTGAATTTTTCATTTTAGATGTCCCAATATGCTCTTAAGTAAAAATATCAGATATGATTCATAATATATTTTATTCTTGGCAATCAGATTTACCAGAAGAGAATAACAAAGCATTTATAGGCTCCTGTTTGCGCAAGGCATTATCAAAAATTAAGGAAGACAAAAATTTTTCTTTAGAGTATGTTATAGACCGTGCCACAAGTAAGCGCATTGGAACTGTTGATATCGCTCAAACTATTTTCAACAAGATTAATAATGCCAAATTATTTGTTGCTGATGTATCAATTATTAACCATCGATCTCGAAAATATAGGAAAACTCCTAATCCAAATGTCCTTATTGAATTAGGTTATGCTGTTAGAACTATCGGCTGGGAAAATGTTATATGTGTCTTTAATACAAAATATGGGCATCCTGAAGATTTGCCTTTTGATATACGAAATAGGCGATTATTATTATATAATAGTGAAGATGACAAGTCTGTTCTAATCAATGATTTATGTCAGATTATCAGAGGAAGCGATAAGATGCTTGTACCATCAGATATAATTCGGGATTTCTATAATGCTAAAATTTATACCTCACTGTTTCAACTCGTTTCTGATGTTCATAAAATGCTTTTTGGTTATGAAGACGGAACTACCGTTAAGAATATAAGTAAAACACTCAATCTTCAAAAAAAGGACATCGTTAAAAAACTATCTAATTGTACATTACTAGGTTTCCAGTTGTTTAAAAGTTATCAACCAATTATAAATGATTTGAGGTCTCAATTAGAGAAAATACTCACAATACGCCAATTCAATGATATATACTATGTCCCATTGGTGGAAATAATAGATACCTTAAAACTTCACGATAAAGCATTAAACCGAAGGCTAGAAACCGATGAGTTAAAACTGGTTTCTGATAATAATGATAGGTTTAGTCTTTTATCAAACTCTTCTTGTTCTAAAGACCTCCCATGTCGTTTTGTTCTTTTACATAAATTTGAAAGGAAAAAGAATTATGGGCGTGTCGTGGATTTCGGTGATATAATTAAGAAAAAACACCAAGAAGCATTGTTGCATTCATTTAAGTTGACAGAAAAATCTCTGATATTTTATTCAGGTTTTGCATATGAGCTGCTAAAATCAATTAACAAATGGATTGATAACAATGGTGGTGAATTCATTCTTGACGAAACAGAACTGGAATACAATCCAGCAGCTCTCAAACAATAATTATCATAATTTGTCGGGTATCCTTTGTTTAAGGAATTTCCTGGCAAATGTGAGGTTGATTAGATTAAGTGAATTTACGTGAGAATTTTGACGAGAATAGATGAAATCTAAGACGAAGAAGGTGATTCTGGAACCATAACCAGAATTCACCTTCTCATATAGGAAGTAGGATGATACAGCTTTATCTGCCCCATCCCCGTTTCTTAGTGCCATTCCAATTTGTCAGCTCATCAGCATTGCCATTACTGCCACCAACGGACTGACCACCTGTTGAGATTCTCATTTCTGATGCGAGCTGGCCTATACGTGTTACAGCGATATCCCACTGGAATCTGCCAATACTGCCTACAATGGAGTCTGCAATGTCAGCTATACTGTTTGCAGCCTTAATTCGATCGGACTCTTGGTAAGGATTGAGACCGTTAAGCTGGCATTGGGCAATGATGCCCTGGCCAATGGTGCGCTCATCGTCATGATTGAAGATGGATGCTGTGCTATGGGCCCAATCTGCCAGAGCCTGAGCCGCTTTCTTGACAACATCATGGAGAAAGTTCCAATGCTCGTATGCCTCTGATGCACCTGACAAACGAATGAAACGCTCTATATCAGAAAGACGGTTTTCTGCCTCATTAGCTCTCTTCTCTTCACGATTACCTCTCATGGTCTGCTCCTGGGCTTTCTGTTCTGCGGCATCGGCTCTACTCTTCTCACGGGCTACGGCTCTTTCATCGAGTTCTGAGATACGCTGTCTCAAAGCCATATTCTCCTTGTCCGTCTCAACAGCTAAGGCTATCTTCTGTTTGACATCAAGGTACATCTTCTTGCCGACATCATTGATTTTCTTCTTGTGCAGTTTCGATACGCTGAGTAACTGGCTCTGAAGGGTGGTTACAATCTCTTTAGCCCTGGCATTGCGTTCCTTCTGCCATTCTTCACGCTTCAACATAGGAATGGGTGTCCTGATTTCCCGGTCAAGTCGTGACAATGTCATGTCAATAAGGTCTTTAACGGTCAACGGTTCCTTTGAACCTTGGAAGGAGAATGTCATATCAGCAAATGGCACCGCCTCCAGCTCTTCCTCAGGAACACTTGTAGCAGAAAGCAATTCGTCAATGGCTTCCTGAAGTTTGGTCAACTTACTATTACCAGCCTCTATTTTCTTCTGGATCTGCCTCGACTCTTCTTTCTTACGTTCCGTATATTCTGCAACCTCTTTGGCACGTATGGCTTCCTGCTCAGCCTTAAAAGTATGAGCGTCGCGCCATTTCTTGTCACTTTTCTTGCCACGTTCCATTTTGAGGGCGTTGGCCAACATGTCCTGAAGTTCCGACATATCATGACGGTTTAGATTGATACACTGGCCAGTCTCATGATCAGTCCAATCGAAAACATAGTGAGCATGGTGGTTCCATAGAAAGATTGTCGAACCTTCTGCGGAATCAAGATACTTTCCTTGCTGATGATCCTTGTCTGTAACAAGATGCTCATGTCCTTCGTCAAGGTGAGCATAAATAGCTTTCGTCTTGATGCCCCAACGTTGCTCAATCTGATTAGCCAGACTCTTCATCTGCTCCATCGTCGTAGCCTCTGTGATGACGGCTACACCTTCACGAATAGGCTCTGAGTTCTTCGGCATCTTCTTAGGCTTCGACAAGTCAAGTTCCCATTCAGGAACGACCTTTTGAAGTCCAGTTCTTGGGTCAACGATTGGGTTGCCCGTCTTTTTGTCGCAAGCAGGCATTGTCAATTGTTTTCCATTTTCATCAAGCTTTGCTTTACGGCAGAAGTGATGGCTGGAATAGCGTTCCTTAGCCTTACGAATCTCATCGGCCACTGATTTGAAATCGTTGGCTTCCCAACTTTTGTTAAGGTGTGAATACTCGGAATGAACATGCTTCATTTCCTTCTCACGCCTGTTGTGCTTCTCCGCACCATATTTGGCGGCGCATACATGTATGGATGTCTTCTTAGTCATATTGTATAAAATTTGAAATTATGAATGATAGATTTTATGTATTTCAGAAGATGCCTTGGTGGCAGGCTTTCTGACGAGAGGGTCCAGGGAGATTGTTTCTCCTTGGTCGGGTTCTTAGGACTGACTGTCCTAAGCGGGGGGCTGGGGAGGGTCACTCCAGCGGTAGGGCTCGAAGGGGAGAAGCCGCTCCCCTCGCGGTACTTAGGCAGAGCCTGAGCGGAGTCCAGAGAGGTCACTCTGGCACACAAGGGTTGATATAACCCTTAGTGTGCTACCTGATTTCCGTTGGAAACAGTCGGGCTGCGCACCGTAAGGCGCAGAACGGCTGTAATGACGGGATGAAGGTAGAAACCTCGCAACGCGACAGACAATCGCAACTCTGTTGCGTCGGAAAGGGGTATAGGGGGCAGCATAGCCCCCATAACGACCAGTACCTTATTGATGTTGGCTTGCATTGGGCTGTGGTGTTCTGAACGATGGATTCCTGTAGGGAAGAATAAGCATCATCTCATTGAAGCGGTCGGCTATTCTGTCGCCATAAGTAGAACGTATCTGTGCTGGCGTCAGGTTGGTTGTGACCATCGTGAATAACATTCTGCAATAGCGGTATGAAATAAGGTCAATCACAGGAGTGACACGATTGCCATAGTTCATCAGCGTCGGTTCCTCTTCACCAAGGTCATCGATACCAAGCATATTGGCATTTTGAATTTGTCGGTATTCTTGAGAGTCAACTTTAACTTGGTTATAGATGAACTTAGCACTCTCGACTCTCATTCCCCATGTGTCAAAAGTGGTATTACCATTCAAGGGGATTTTGAGACTTTTTATGAGATTCTGCAAAGCATACATCATAGAGCTTTTACCATTACCTACACCGCCACACAGCAATATGCCAAATTTAGTAGTAGGCTCTGTGAACATTCTTGCAATCTGGACTATGTGACCTTGAAGTTCGTCACTATCGCCAAAAGTTCTGCCACGCTTCTCAACCTCAACTTGCAAAGCTGCTTCAATATACAAGGCTGCTTCCTCGGTTGGCATGGGGAACTTAACAAACCCCATTGTAGTCTTCCGGCCGGTTAGCTGAGATTTCAGCAGAGCCAGCTTTTCCATTACACTTTGATTCTTTTCCATAATTCTTATTTTTATGATTATAGTTAATCCAATTGAATGCATATTGGCGGCAATCCGCCTCTTCTTTTCCCTTGCATCCCTTTTGCTCCAGCATATCAAAGAAATCTGTGAGTTCTTGGCTCAGTGCTTCTGCATTGAGAATAATCCCATTCTTGGCAAGTTGCGATGACAAGACCTGATGCCAAGAACTATCATTCAGGAGTTTTGGTCTGAGTTCTGAAAGAGTCAACACAATATTTGAATTGGGCGAGGGAGAATGATCTTCTTTCACTTCTTCTTTATTGTTTTCTTCTTTTATATTGGAATGGGGCAACGATTGAGACAATTTTGGAGGTAACGACTTAGTCAACTCTAGTGTCAATGTTTGAGACAACGGAAGAGTTTGCGACATTTCCCCATCAGTACTTGTGAGACAGAGTGTGTACAAAGCAGGCTTGCCTTTGCCTTCTCCTTTGGAAAAGCCAATCAGTCCTCTCTTTCTCAGACCATCCCTTGCTTTCATTACGTTCTGCTTAGAAGTATTCAGCCGTGCCACCAGCATCTGGGTGCTGACCTTGAAAGGTGTTACCCAGTGCTGACGGTTGGCTTCATACAGCAGGTAGAAGTAGAGGGCACTCTCACTAAGGGAGCACGGGTCGTTCTCGTTCTCAAACCAGAAATGGTTCATGTAGTCATAGATACCCATCACTCACCAACTTTATATCCACTTTCTTTGACTAACTGTAATGCAAGGTCTGCATCCACAAGAATCTTACGCTGCACCTGAGTAATGGCATCATCGATAATACCACTATTCTTAATGCGTTGGGCTGTGGACTTACTGCATCCAAAAAGACTTGCAATACCATTGATTCCCTGCACATATTTCTTGTTGGAGGGCTGGCTATTGCCATCGACTGAGAGACTTTCCATAAGGACATGTTTCAGCATATACTCATGGTCTTTACCCGTGAACTGCCAAAGAGGTTTCTCTAACAGTTCTTCATATTCAGGATCCTGCTCCTGATTTACGGTCTTAGTAATAAGGCTAAGGGCAGCAGGATTCAGGTTGCGTCCTGTGGCAGCATTGCCAAGGAGCATTTTGCCAACAGCTTCATAGACAGAAGCATTTGACGCTTGTTGCTTCGAAAAAATCTTTTTATACATATTGGTATACTATTTTATTTTCATTTTTGCCAGACGGTATCACCGAGTGACGTTATCTACACACTTTTGCATCTGTTCGAACTGGAATGCGGTGGCAAAAGTACTTTTTTGAAAATAAATGAGGGGTTGTATATACCAATAGCAATTAAGCCAACCCTTTCTTAATGCTTATTAACACAAAAAACGGGTAAGACAGCTTCAAATAGCCTCTTACCCGTTCATTTCTGATTACTCAGTTGTAACTACTAATCCTGGTCAATCGCAGTAAATAGCGGTAGCCATTTCTTAATGACCTTGCGAGCCTTTTTCCATTTAATCGTATTGTACTCCTTGTACAACTTGTATTTCGTGTCGTCAAGGAGAATATTGGCATGTACCAACAGCTCAGAATACCTTGCCTGTGGTTTAGTCAGTCCCTTAATGTCTGCCAAAGGATAGGCTTCTACCAATGAACGATGGAAAGCCTCGTAATCTCTGCATGATATATGGCCAGAAACTATCAACGAGTAAAACAAGTAAGCCAAGGAAACTGTTTCCTGCTCTTCCTCCAAAAACTGCTCAATCAGTTGAGTCACGGCTTTCTTGTTCCCGATACACAGTTCTTCCAACGTTCTGAAATCGGCCTTTCTTCCACCTTTCCCCTTTGTCTTTGCGAGTGTAGAATCAATAATCTCTGCTGTTTCTTCATCTTCTTCCTGGCGTAGTTCTTTCCATTCTGCCTTAGAGTTGTAGCCATGAGAAACGCTCGAACTGACGAAGCTCCTTGTCAGGTTGTCTGCCATCATCTGGAAATCATATCCCAAATTGGCATTGCTGATGATTTCCGTAAGCTTCTTCTGCATCTTCAATAGTCCTTTGTCGAAAATCATGAAATAGCTTACAGAATAAGCAAGGTTATAGTTTTGCTTACACTTGTTTATCAGATTCTCTATCAGTTTTGGCACAGAAATCAGAGCGATAGACATTATTGTATAAACGAATATTCTCAGAGTCTCTTCATCATTACCATCTTCTGTGAACATATTAACAATGTAATTTCTGACCCTCTTGGGAATACCATCAAAAAACAAGTCGGACATCTTTTTCGAAAACAAGACTTCTCCAGAGTCCATTTTTTCAGGATTGCTGTTTGAGTGCAACTTTACTTCTCCTGTTGACAAATCGACGCTAAAGCACTTATCCCCTTCAAGGCAAGCATCCAAAACCGTTTCGTATTTGTCCAATAGACTTGGAGTTTGCATATCATCTGTATTCGCAAAGAAATAGCTCCATACCTCTTCTGTCTCTTTGGGAATATTGTCTGCAAACACTCTGAAAAGCTTTGAGGCAAAATCGATGTTCGTTATAGACATCTTTTCGAAGTTTCTTAAGAACTTCTGATATGTGCTGACGTTGTTGTTATGCCAGGAATTTACTTTCTCCCTTATAGAGAAATTAATCCTCTGATCAATTTTGTCGACCTTTGATAAATCTACGCTATATCCCTTTTTCATCTCTATGCTTTCTTTTTTGTTTTCTTAGCCAGGCGAACTTTCTCTGCTATACGGTCTGCCTGTTCACTCACACCCACCTTGATATAGTTTTCAAACACTTTTTCACTCTGGTGTCCGCTCATGGCCATCATCTCACGGGTATCAAAGATTCCTTGCTTGTAGAGGTTGGTTATACCGCTACGACGGGCAGTATGGGTGGAAATTAAGTCATACTTTGGCATAATGACCTCTCCATGACTATTACGCTCAAACAATGGAGATCCATTATGTTCTTCAGCGTACTTTTTTAACTTGCCATATTGGCTCCGTTCACTATCATTCAACTTTGTGCCCTTTTCAACCTTCTTCCCCCATTTTATGAAGTTCTCTTCGCTCTGTTTTTGGCGCATATCAATCTGAGTGACATATTTTTCGGCAAGTGTAGGAACTGTTATAGAAAGCCTTTTCAGAATATGCTTCAGATGGTGGTTCATCGTCCGTTTGTCAACGGTAGGGAAATGATAATGATACTTGTCGCAAATCTCAAACAGACGGTCATCAAGGATTGGCACCTCAATATATGTGCCTGTCTTTTGCTGATAGAGGCTAATGACAGGAGTGCCATTATCTGTCGTTTTGAAGTTTTCACGAGTGTAGAATCCGTAATCTGAGAAGCGTTGGCATGAAAAGTTTCCAAGCAAGAAAAGGTCACGCACTTTATCGTCAACACCATCAAGCGGCATTTCATAGAGTGCATCCAATTCTTCTTCTGTCAGGTATAACTCGGCCTTCTTCTCATTGTCCTTTACCACTCGTTCTTTCCATACTTTCAGGGACACGGCATTGCTGTTGATGCCTTCTTCGGCTGCAAGATTGCAAAGTTTCCTGAAACAAGTCACGTTTTTAGAAATGGTCTTGGGCATCATACCTTTCTTCTCTAAGAATGTGGAGAACTTATCTGCAAACGGCTTAGTGATATCATCAAAAGTCATATCTGCCGGGGTGTACTCACGAAGGTATTTGCCGAAACTTACCCAGACAGTCACAGAAGAATCTTCATAATGTTCCCCATTATGATGAAGAATGTCTTTGTTCTTGATGCCATTCAGAAAGTACTCATAGAACCCGATGATTGATTTCATGGCATGTTTCTTCTCCGCAAGTTTTTCTTCACGTTCCTGCCGTTTCCTATCTGCAATGTCCTTAAAGACAATCTTCTCGACTGCCGCATTCAATATCATTGAGTTGATAGGGGAGTTGCCATCTTCGACAACATAATGCACATCATCGATATCTATTCCATTAACGATAGCATCATTGATGGATGCCTCTATCAGATCCAACTTGTCAGAGAGTGCTTTGCCTTCCTCTGTCTGACGATAGCTCTCCCATATTTTAGGAGATTTGTTGACACGTTCCCATGTCTGGATGTCCACTGGTACATTTGTACACACCAATGCTCTTATCTTGGGGGTACGCTTGCGTACTTCTATATATAAGTTCGCGCGACCCTTTGTTTCCTTTGTCCTAAGAAAGTATTTTTTAGCCATGTTTCCTTTGCTTATGATTATCGGTTGCAAAGGTACAAAATAATTTTGAATTGATGGAACATTGATGGAACATTTTTAATTCTTCGTGAATATTTATGAAACTCAAAAATTCTACAAATAATTTTATTATACTGATATTCAGCATATTACAAGAACTTTACAGAATCACTAAATATATATACGACGGTTCGAGTCCGTCCGGGCACCCCAAAAGAGACATCGCCGAAAGGCAATGTCTCTTTTGTTGACAGTGTTCCTAAGCACCCTCCAAGACAGAACCTTGTAAGCCAAACACTTGCAGGGATTTATAATTTCCAACCACCTTGATTTTGATAGAACATTTTAGGCCGTCCCATCAATTTAGGAACTTAGATTCTGCCAAGATTAGTAAGCATTCTATCAAAAAGAGACAACTGTCATAAATACTCACATACTCGCGTAAGGAATCAATTCTTATAATAGAAACATCTAATACTTTCAAATCCATATCAAAAGCCCCAAACACAAAAGTACTCAAATTACTAAATTATTTTAGAAAAAATTTGGAGGTTTCAATAAAAACATTTATCTTTGCAGCCATGAACACCAAAGGTAATCGATATACTAAAGAAAAAGTAAGACTTGGAGATGTTGCAAGAATACTCTCTGGGGTTTATGCAAAGGGAAATCCCACAGGGGAAATTGCCTGTCTGCAAATTAAGGATTTACAGATGGCTTCTCCCGAGACGACTGCCATACGTATTGAATATGCCCCAAAAATAGACAACTATATGCTAAAAAAAGGGGATTTGCTTTTTGCAGGTAAAGGGACGACCTATCTATGTAAGGTGTTTAACCTTGATATTCCAGCTGTGCCTTCTACCACATTGTATTCTATTAGGCTACATTCCAGCATAGTCAGTCCAGAATATCTCTGCTGGTATTTAAACCACCCAAGTGTGGTAGCATCAATCAAAACAGTGCAAGCAGGCACAGGGACACCGCTCATACACAAACCCACATTAGAGAATTTTGACATTATCATTCCCGACCATGTGACACAACAGATGATTGTTGAACTGTCTTCTTTGCAGAAACGGGAAAAGGAAATATTAGAAGCAATTGCAGAAAAGCGGATGCAAATTACCAATCAGATACTCATTAACGAATTAAACAAATAGACATATGGAGACAAAGAAAATAAGCCAAGAAGACATTAACCGCACCGTCTGGAAAGCCTGTGATACCTTCCGAGGCGTCATTGACCCAAGCCAATATAAGGACTACATCCTCACCATGCTTTTCCTGAAGTATGTGAGCGATGTATATAAATCCAAGTTAAACGAATACCTTATTAAATATAATAATGATAAGGAACGGGCAGAGCGAGCCATGCGCCATGAACGTTTTGTCGTACCTACGAGAAGTTCCTTTGATTTCCTCTACAACAATAGGAATGCCACGAATATTGGCGAACTGATAGACGAGGCTCTGGCCGACCTTGAAGATGCCAACCGTGAGAAGATGAGCAGCGAGGATGGCAGTAGCATCTTCCGCAATATCAGTTTCAATAGTGCCAACTTAGGCGAGCCCAAAGAAAAGAATGCCCGTTTGAAGAATCTTTTACAGGATTTCCGTGATTTGGATTTGGACGAGTCGCATTTAGAGAACAACGACATCATTGGCGATGCCTACATGTATCTTGTATCTACCTTTGCTGGAGAGGCAGGTAAGAAAGCTGGCGACTTTTTTACTCCTGCTGAGGTTTCCACCCTACTCGCCAAACTAACAAAGAGCAAGCCAGGTGCTCGCATCTGTGACATCACCTGTGGTTCAGGCTCTCTGCTGATCAAAGCAGGTAAGGAAGTGGGCAATAACAACTTCTCGCTCTATGGTCAGGAGGTCAACGGTAGTACATGGGCATTAGCCATGATGAACATGTTTCTGCACGGTTTTGACAATGCCGTTATTCGTTGGGGCGATACATTGCGCAACCCTAAACTGAAGGTGAATGATAAACTGATGAAGTTTGATACTGTTGTAGCCAATCCTCCATTCTCACTCGATAAATGGGGAGCCGAGGAAGCTGCCAGTGACCCTTATAACCGTTTCTGGCGAGGTATTCCGCCAAAGAGCAAGGGTGACTGGGCCTTTATCAGTCACATGCTGGAAGTAGCCAACGACAACGAAGGTAAAGTTGGTGTTATTATTCCTCATGGTGTTCTCTTCCGTGGTGGCAGTGAAGGCAAGATTCGCCAATATATCTTAGAGAACGAGCATATTCTGGAAGCAGTCATTGGCTTACCTGCCAACCTTTTCTATGGTACTGGCATTCCTGCTGCTATTGCCATATTTCGTAAAGGTCGTAACTCAGAAAACGTACTGTTTATTGATGCCAGTCGAGAGTATGAGAACGGAAAGAATCAGAACAAACTCCGCGAAAAGGATATTGAGCACATTGTCACGACTTACCAGAAGTTTGTTGCCGGTGAATTTGCTCCTGGCGTAGCAGAAGACAAATATGCCTTTGTTGCTACTCCAGATGACATCCGTGAAAATGACTACAATCTCAACATCCCCCGTTATGTTGACACCTACGAGGAAGAAGCCGAAATCGACATTCCTGCAGTGCAGAAGGAAATCGAGCAGTTAGAGGGGGAATTGATCGAGGTACAAGCCAAGATGAAAGAGTATTTGAAACAGTTAGGATATTAAACTAACCATTTCGAGGACGTCCACGAAATGGTGTACCACCCATAAAGGTGGTACTTGATATAAGAAGTGGTACAATATGAAGGTACAGTTTGCATCAGACCTACACTTAGAGATGGCGGCTAATGCTGCTTGGCTCCAATCACATCCGTTTGATGTGGTTGGTGATATCCTTGTGTTGGCTGGTGATACAGCCTATTTGGAAGAAGGCTGTCCCAATTGGTTTTTGGATTGGGCATCAAATTCCTATCAGCAGGTACTCCTTATTCCTGGCAATCACGAGTATTACCACTATGGCGACATTGCCAAACGTGGAGATTCATGGCAATGGATGCTCCGCGAGAATGTTGGCTATTACTATAACAAGGTGGTCAATATTGACAATGTGGATTTCATTCTTTCCACCATGTGGTCGCATATTCCTGAGGTAGATATGTTCCAGGTGCAAAGAGGTCTGAATGACTTTTACCAAGTTCTATGTAACGGTGAGTTGTTGACACCCGATGACCTCAATGCAGCACATGGGCAATGCAAGCAATTCATAACAGAGAGCATAGCGGAAAGTAAAGCTGAGCATATTGTGGTTGTCACCCACCATGTGCCAACCCTAAAATGCGTTGCCCCACAACATCAAGGAAGTACTCTCTCAAGTGCCTTTGCCGTAGAGATGGGAAACTTTATTGCCGAAAGCCAAATTAACTACTGGATTTACGGACATTCTCACACCAATATTGATACAGAAATTGGGAACACAAAGATTGTCTCCAACCAATTAGGCTATATCGCCCATAACGAACAGCACAACGGTTTCAATAACAGTAGATACATAGAACTATGAATAAAGACAAACATATACCACAAGGATATAAAGAATCTCCACTTGGCATTATTCCTAAGGAATGGGAAGTGAAGAGGTTGGGAGAAGTTTGTAACATTTCAATTGGCAGAGACGTACAGATGGATCACTTTAGTGAATTTGTGATAGATAATTATAATTATCCTGTATATTCAAATACTATAGAAGAAAAAGGTCTCTATGGGTATTATAATTATGAAGAATATACAAAAGGTAAAGTCACGGTTGTTGGCAGAGGTGTTGGATTGGGTACTTCATTTGCCAGAGACAATGGATTTGGCGCTATAGGTCGTTTGGTGGTTCTTACGCCTAAAGAAAATCTTTCTAATCACTATTTGGAAAGTTATATTAATAATAAAGTGCATTTCTTCGTAGAAAGTGCAGCAATTCCTCAACTAACGGGGGAACAAATAGCATCATATAAAATTGCTATACCATTATTGCCTGAACAAAAGGAAATAGAAAAATATATTCAACTTTGGGACACCGCCATAGAGAAGCAATCGGAATTGATTGAAAAACTCAAATTGCGCAAACGCGCATTAATGCAACAACTTCTTACAGGCAAGAAACGCCTGCCAGGATTTAGTGGGGAGTGGAAAGAGGTTAAATTAGGAGATGTCTTTGATGAACGCAACGAAACAAATCGTGATGATTTACCTTTGTTGTCCATAACGGGTGAGAAAGGGGTAATTTATCAATCTGATTCAGACAAAAGAGATATTTCCAATGACGATAAAACCAAATACAAACGGATTTGTCCTAACGATATTGGGTATAACACTATGAGGATGTGGCAAGGACGAAGCGCTTTATCTGAATTAGAAGGTATCGTAAGCCCTGCCTATACAATAGTAACACCTAGAGAAAACGTTAATGTGAAGTTCATGGCTATACTTATTCAACAGCCAAGAGTTGTATATGACTTTTGGACTCACTCTCAGGGTTTGGTAAGTGACACGCTTAATTGTAAATATCCTGATTTCTGTCAGGTAAAAGTGCGAATACCTACTAAACAAGAACAAACAGCCATAGCATCTGTGCTTGTACAAGCAGACAAAGAAATAGAACTCGCCAAGGAGCAATTAGCAAATCTTCAATCTCAGAAGCGAGGTTTAATGCAGCAATTATTAACTGGAAAAAAACGTATAATATAATAGGAGGATTAAATATGTCAAAAAAGAAACCAATAGTAGCACTCATTTATGACTTTGATGGAACACTGTCTCCATTAAACATGCAGGAGTACGACTTCCTAAAAGCAATAGGTATTAAAAACAAAGCTGCTTTTTGGAAAGAAAACAACGAACTAATCAGGCAACATGAAGCAAGTAATATTCTCTGCTACATGAAACTAATGATTGATAAAGCACATGCAGCACGCGTTAGTATAAAACGCGAGCAATTTGTGGAATTTGGTAAAAGTATAGAACTGTACAAAGGTGTAGAGGAATGGTTTGATCTAATTAATCAGATTGGGAAAAAAGAAGGTGTTATAATTCATCACTATATCAATTCGTCTGGTCTCAAAGAAATGATTGAAGGAACTAAAATTAGCAAAAAGTTCAAACAAATATATGCCTGCTCCTTTATGTATGAAGATGGTGTGGCCGTCTGGCCAGCAGTTGCTGTTGATTTTACGACAAAAACGCAATTTCTTTTCATGATTAATAAAGGAATATCATCTATCTGTGACAATTATAAAATCAATCAGTATGTTGAAGAGTCTGACAGACCTATACCATTCAAGCATATGATATATTTTGGCGATGGGGAAACAGACATACCTTGTATGAAATTAATCAAACAACAAGGTGGAAACTCTATTGCTGTTTATAAGCCTAGAAATAAAAAGAAAAAACAAGGAGCAGAAAAACTCGTGAATGACCATCGAGTGAATTTCGCATGCGCAGCAGATTATAGCGAAGGTGGAGAAATTTACTGCATTGTTGAATCAATTATTAAGCAAATTAAAAATAGCTTTGATTTTGCAGAACTCCAGAAAAAGAATCAGAAGAAATTTGAAAAGCCAAATGATTAGTGTATGGATAAGCGCTACCAAATATTTATTAGTTCTACGTTTTCAGATTTGAAAGAAGAACGTAATAAAGTTATGCAGACCATCATGAGTTTGGATTGCATACCTGCAGGAATGGAGCTATTTCCTGCTATGGATGAAGAACAGTTTGAATTCATAAAGAGAATTATAGATGATTGCGACTACTACCTTCTGATTGTAGGTGCTCGCTATGGTAGCATGGATGATAACGGTGTTAGCTATACAGAAAAGGAATATGATTATGCTGTATCAAAAGGCATACCAGTTATCGCGTTTCTGCATCATGATATTTCATCCCTTCCTATGAATAAGGCAGACTTAGATACGGAACTACGTAAAAAACTTGAGGCTTTCCGCAAGAAGGTTGAAACTGGTCGCCTTGTTCAATATTGGAAAAATGCAGATGATTTGAATGCCAAAGTTGCCGTTAGTCTTCCTAAAACGATTAAAATGTTCCCAAGGACAGGATGGGTACGAGCCAATCTTCAATCTAATGCAGAGTCCCTTCAGGAAATGAATGAACTTCGCAAAGAACTTGCAGAATTGAGAGCATATAAAGAGCAACGTGAAAAGAGTCTTGGCTATGCAGTAGATATTGCTGAGATGGATGAAGAATTTACGATTAATGTACGAGAATCCCAATTGTCCATATTTATGGAATCCAAGGGTATTACGTCTGAGTTACCTCTTCGAATTACTCACTCTTGGATAGAATGGTTTAAATTGATTGCTGTTAAGTTGGATGAACACTTTCAGTATTCAGGGAATCGTGACATTTTTCATATAATAATATCAGTAATACAAGAAAACGATAACATTCAAAATGAATTTGCAGATATAGAAAGTCAAGATCTCGCAACAATGAAGTATCAATTTATTACATATGGTTTGATAAATGAAGAAAAGCACTGTGATGAGGAAATTTGGACTTTGACAAAAAAGGGAAAAAAGTTACTTGCTCAGCTAATGTGCGTGAAAACGAAGAAACGATAAAAAGAGATTTTTGAGAAAGTAATATATGGACTGGGGTACTTTTGTCATAGAATTCTTTACTACAAGGGAATGGGCTTCCATTACCCTTATTGCACTTTTTATCCTTTTTTCAGCAAGAGCAAAAAGTGTCAGGGGAAGTATATTCGAAGTTGTAAAAGCATTTTTCCATTGGAAGATCCTTCTGCCTATTATTTGCGCCCAAATTTATTTATCCATATTTGCATACACTCTCTATAAATATGGTTTGTGGAATACAACAATTTTACGAGAAACAATATTCTTTTTGTTCTATACAAGTATAGCTCTTATATTAAAATATAACAATAACGATGACCGCATTACAAGCATTAAAGGGATTATTGAAGATACGGTAAAGGCTACACTGATTATTGAGTTTTATCTGAATATTCATACCTTTTCATATGGTGTTGAGTTAATCATTCAGTTTCTTCTTACTTTTTTATATTTGGGAGTATATAATAAACAAGATACAAAAGACTTAGCAAAGACATATAGTTGTACCCAAATTCTTTTCTATGGTCTATCCATATCTCTATTGGTATATAGCATCTATATGTTTATAGGTGAATGGAAGGAGAATTTTGCATCACAAACTGTAATATCGTTATTATTCCCTATAGTTGCGACAATAGCATATTGGCCCTTTTTGTATCTATTCTCGGTTATAAAAGCCTATGAAGAGTGGTTCGTTAGAATGAGCTTTGCGTCTAACAAAGAAGAATATGATTTTAGAAAGAATCAGGTTTTTAAAGCATGTGGAATAAACTTAAGATTGATTCATTTTGTGAGCAAAGACTTTCATGTATACATACCACAAACACAAATACAGTTTGTGGATGATTTAAAAAAATCGGTTAAGGAATATAAAACAAAGAAGATATGATTACTATAAACGAGTTACAGGAATTATTGCATAGTACTGAGACCTATCGTGTGGAGCGTACAACCTCTACAGGAGATATGGATAAGTTTCAAGAAGCAATCTGTGCTTTTTCTAATGATTTGCCAAACTCCCGTAAAAATGGTTATCTAATCATTGGAGCATACGATAATGGTACGCTGTCAGGCCTTAAGGTAGATGATGCCTTAATGAAAAAGATTGCGGCTATCCGTTCTGATGGAAACATTCTGCCACTACCTATTATGTCCGTTGAGCGTTTCGAGTTCCCTAATGGTGATTTACTTGTGGCTGAAGTATCTCCCTCTTTGCTACCTCCTGTTCGCTATCGTGGAAGGACCTTTGTGCGCATTGGGCCTCGTCGAGACATTGCCACAGAAGCCGAGGAAAGAATATTATTAGAACGTAGAACTTCGTATATGGCGACCTTTGATGCCATGCCTTGCCTTGGGGCTACCATCAATGATATAGATGTAAACTATATCAAGCAGGACTATCTACCACAGGTGATAGATACAGAAGTGTTAACCAGCGACAAACGCAATCTGAAGGAACAATTGGCTTCCATACATCTTTATGACCTGACACATGATTGTCCTACTAATGCCGCCATCATTCTTTTTGGTAACAATCCACGTCATTTCTTGCCAGGCTTTTATATTCAATACGTTCGCTTTGCTGGGAAAACTATCGGCGGGCAGGTCCTTAATGAAAAACGATTCCAAGGACCACTCTATCGGCTTTTGCCTGAATTGGAATTGTTTGTAAGCAATGCCATCATCACTCAACGCCCAGTCGCAATAAGTCTTTTTCGGGAAAAAGCAGTTATCAACTATCCCAACAACGCACTTCGTGAATTGCTGATGAATGCTTGTATGCATCGCGATTATCAGTCGAACATGCCTGTTCGTCTATATCAGTTTGACGACCATATTGAGATTATGAATGCTGGTGGCCTGTATGGTGAGGCTCGTCCTGAGAATTTCCCGACAGTCAATGACTATCGGAATCCTATCATAGCAGAAGCCATGAAAGAGATGAAGTACGTCAATATGTTTAATCAGGGTATCAGGCGTGTACAAGAAATGCTTCGAGAAAATAACAACGATGAAGCTGTTTTTGATGTTTCTAAGTTAACCGTTTTTGAAGTGAATGTTTTCTCAACTGTTGATGATGTCACTCAAGGTGATACTCAAGGTGATACCCAAGGTGATACCCAAGGTGATACCCAAGGTGATACCCTTGATGCTTGGATAGAGACTCAGATAAAGAAAAATCCCAAAGTGACAACTGAAGAATTGGCAAGTTTGAGTAATAAAGGGGTTGCTACAATTAAACGTCATCTTGCAAAATTGCCTCATATTAAATATGTAGGAAGTGGTTATAGTGGGCACTGGGAAATAGAAAAATAGGGCAAATATGGATAGAATATCATTCAAGGAAAACGATATAAGCCAAAAGCCGGCTTTGGAGTTGTTGCAGAAGTTGGGCTATCAGTATCTTTCGCCAGAGGAAGCGTTGATGATGCGAGGCGGAAAGACTTCCAATGTGTTGTTGGAAGAGGTGCTGAGACGGCAGTTGCGAGAATTGAACTCCATACGGGTGGGCAGTCGCAAGGAGGAACGATTCTCAGAACAGAACATTGAGAACGGCGTGATAGCCATGCGGAATGTGCCAATGGAAGGCGGTTATCTAAGTGGCAATGAGGCAGTATATAACATGCTAACGCTTGGAAAGGCGTTTGAACAGAGCATTGACGGGGATAAGAAAACCTACACGATGCGCTATATCGACTGGGAACACCCTGAAAACAATGTCTATCATGTGACGGAGGAGTTTGCTGTTACCCGTACCGGCATTGCTGACACCTACCGTCCTGACATCGTGCTATTTGTGAATGGTATTCCGCTGGTGGTGATAGAGTGTAAACGCCCAGACATCAAGGGGGCAGAGGAGCAGGCTATTTCACAGCATCTGCGCAATCAGCAGGATGATGGCATCAGGGGGCTATATGTATACAGTGCACTATTGTTGGCTATCGGCAATAATTTCGGAAGTTATGCCACCACTGGTTCTGCTCAGAAGTTCTGGTGCAAATGGCGCGAGATGCATATCAATAAGGAAGAGGAGTTGGAGTATCAAAAAAAACTCTTGGATATTGTCAATAAAGACAGCGAGGAAGTGCGTACACCGACCCCACAGGACGAATATATCTACAATCTCTGTCGCCCTAAGCGATTGCTGGAACTTATCTTCCATTTCACACTTTATGATGCAGGCGTCAAGAAATTGGCTCGCTACCAGCAATACTTCACAGTGAAAGAGATTGTAGAGCGAGTGAAACGCATTGAAGCCGGCAAACGTAATGGTGGTGTAGTTTGGCACACACAAGGAAGCGGCAAATCACTGACAATGGTGATGCTGGCACAAAAAATTGCTACTGTTGTACAGAATCCAAGGATTGTCTTAGTGACAGACCGTACCGACTTGGATGCACAAATCACAAAGACTTTCCGTAAATGTGGTAAGGATGTGGAGAATGCGACAACTGGCGTCAAACTGGTGGAGTTATTGGAAGGAAATACAGATTCTGTGATTACAACCATTATCAATAAGTTTGCTACGGCTATCAAGAAAATCAAGCAACCATTGACTGATCCGAATATCTTTATTCTGATAGACGAGGCTCATCGCAGCCAGTATAAGGAAATGGCCATACAGATGAATCGTGTATTGCCTAATGCCTGTAAGATAGCCTTCACAGGTACTCCTTTGATGAAGAGAGACAAGAATACGGCTCGTACATTTGGCGGCATCATCAAACCAGTCTATACAGTCAAACAGGCAGTAGAGGACCATGCAGTAGTTCCATTGCTCTATGAAGGGCGTATCGTGCCGCAGTCTGTTACAGAGGGACCTATTGACAGTTTCTTCGATCGTGTCTGCGAAGATCTGACAGAAGAACAGTCCGTTGATCTCAAGAAGAAGTTCTCACGAACGGATATTTTGAATCAGACAGAGCAACGTATCTATTCAATAGCGACAGACATTTCAGAGCATTATGCTGACAACTGGAAGGGAACGGGCTTTAAGGCGATGTTGGTGACGCCTAAGAAGCGGGTTGCTATACTATATAAGAAATATTTAGACGAAATAGGAAAAGTTACATCTGAAGTATTGATTACTGCTCCTGACACCAGAGAGGGCGAGGAAACCGCCTATGGAGGTACGCCAGAAGAAGTGAAGTCGTTTTGGAAACAGATGATGGATGAGCATGGCACGCCACACAAGTATCAGGAGAACCTTATTGCCAGATTTAAGGACCAAAGCGAGCCTGATATCATGATTGTGGTTGACAAGCTCCTGACTGGTTTTGATGAACCAAAAGTCACAATAATGTATCTTGACCGTCATCTGACAGGACATACTTTACTACAAGCGGTGGCTCGCGTCAATCGTAATTGTGAAGGCAAGGAATACGGTTACATTATCGATTACTATGGTGTCTTGGCTGAACTTGATGACGCTCTAAGCATCTACTCCGAGTATGACGAGGAAGATAAAAAAGTATTCCGCGATACACTAGCACCAATAAGTGACAAGATTGCAGAACTGCCACAAAAGAATGCTGACCTTTGGGAACTTTTCAAGACCATCCCTAACAAACGTGACTTGGAAGCATACGCGCAATCATTACGTTTGGAAGACCGTCGCCATGAGTTTTATGACCGTTTGACAGCATTCTCGTCTGTACTCCAGTTGGCACTTTCGACCAAAGAATTCCATGAGCATACAGACGAAAAGACGATAGAGCAATATAAAGACGATCTGAGGATGTTTGCCAAACTGCGGACATCTGTTCAGTTACGCTATTCAGATACCGTGGATTATAAGAAATATGAAGCGAGAATAGAAAAGCTCATCAACCGTCATGTGGAAAGCGACGAGGTGAGGGTGATTACGAAACTGGTGAACATATTTGATACTGAAGACTTCCAAAAAGAAGTGGACAGTGTGGTAGGAACTGCAGCTAAGGCTGATACCATTGCTTCTCGTACTGCCAAATATATTAAGGAGAACATGGATTCCGACCCAGCTTTCTACAAGAAGTTCTCCCAACTCATCCGTGAGGCCATTGAAGCATACGAACAAGGACGCCTGAGCGATAATGAATATCTGGAAAAGATGTTGCAGTTTAAGGAAGACGTGCTGAAACATACAGACAGCGAACTGCCTGCAGAGTTAGAACACAACAATGCAGGTAAAGCATTTTATGGCATAGCACTTGAGAACTACAAACGGCTATTCCCTGAACAACCAATCAAAGAGATGGCTCTTGCTACAACTAGAGCATTTGATGGGATTATCAGAAAAAAAGTTATAGTTGATAATGCTGTATTGGTAGATTGGCAATCCAAAAGCGATATCATCGGAAGAATGAAAATTGAACTGGAGGATGAGCTGATAGATAATATCAAGCGAAAATATGGGGTTGATTTCTCGTTCGATGACATGGATGTGATTATCGATGGTTGTGTAGATGTAGCAAAGATATGGATCAGATAACAAGCGACAGCATACAATACGGAACGACCGTCATAAATTATAATATAGAATTTGTGCAGCGGAAAACATTGAGTATCTGTGTCAATCCCGATGGTTGCATCCAACTGAAAGCGCCTAAGGATGCTACCTTAGACCAAATTCGACAGAAGATTCATAAAAGAGCCAACTGGATATTAAGGCAGAAACGATACTTTGAATCTTTTGGTACACCTACAACCCAGCGACATTATATCAGTGGTGAGTCGCATCTTTATCTGGGTCGCCAATATATGTTGAAGGTAAGGGAAAGTAATGCCAATGCTGTACATTACCAGAACAATATCATTGAAATAGAATGTCGACACAAAAAGGATGCTGGCATATTATTACAAACATGGTATCGTCATCGAGCCAACATCAAATTCTCCGAATACGCAAAACCTATTATTGAACAATTCTCTGTGTATGGTGTGAAGCCAAAAAGTCTTTCCATTAAGAAAATGGATACGCGCTGGGGGTACTGTACTATAGACGGACATATCTTTCTTAATCCAAGACTGATATGTGCCCCAAGGTGCTGCATTGAATATGTTATCACTCACGAACTATGCCATCTCATACATCGCAATCATAATAAAGAATTCTACACCCTTCTCACCAAAGAAATGCCTCATTGGGAGAAATGGAAAAATAAATTAGAGAAAATCTTGATGTAAAAAGAACAATATAAACAATCAAACAATTGAAAACGAGAAATATTCAAATTTTTCAATAACAGCGGTGGGGTCTATAATGGAACTTACATGGACTATATCACTGAAAAGTGCATCCCAAAGAAGTTTCGTAACCCATTCATAGCTCAGGCAATGGCGAATGTCAAGATGATTAATACAGAGGGATTCGGTATTCAGAAGATGTTCGTATCGCAGGAAGACCGATACCTGCCGATGCCCGACTACGACAAGAGTACAGCGATACCGTGAAGGAGAAAAGAGGTGGAGAAGGACCCATAGCCTACTCCACCTTACTTATAGTGAGACTAATTATTTCGTTGGTAGGCCAGGCGCTCGTCACCGTTAGCCAGGTAGATGATGCCACAATATTGGAAGCCATGCTTCAGGATGACATGCTGCATGATATGATTGTCCCTGTGCGTGTCGATGCGGATGTTATCCTCCCGCGAGAAACAGAAATCCATGATGCTCCCGAAGATGCCGTGCGCATCGGGTGCACTCGCGATACGGTGAACCACATGATAGGGCTTTTCGTCATCCAGCCACTCTCCCTCATAAATCTTCGCATAAGTAGGCTCAGGAGATGGCAGAAAAGCAAAATACGCTACAATCAGCCCGTCGTCTTCCACGACGAAAGCCCCTTCACGGGCGACGTCCTTGCTGACAACATCCAGGGAAGGATAACCTTCTCCCCACTGGCTCATGTTACCTGAAGTCCGCATAATTCCCCTCGCCTGAGCGAAGATTTCCATAATACTCTTTTCATCTTCGGGCAATACCGCCTTCCTGATGATACGTTTCACATTTGTCATACTACTTTGATTATTTTGCTGCAAATATACGATTTTTATTCTGATTAAAACGTGTTTTCATTCTTTTTATGAATAGCGAAGAGCGGATTGCTTATAAACGCTGGCAGAAAAGGTTTCACCCACAAGCAAACAAGATTACGACAGGGCCTTCATGCTTTCATCAGCAGGGTAAACATTTGCAAGTCAGCGGAATGCGAATGAAGGCGCGCCTTCACTCACATTCATACGCACGCGCTTGAAAAAGATCATGAATTACTCGCGTTCTAATGATGCTTTGGTTAGCAATCAATAATGAATCGAGAGTCAATTGATGATGAATCGGATCACAATCAATGATAGATTTGACACTCAGACATTATTAATTTCATGAAACAGGGGAAAAGACGGATGAAGGTGCGCCTTCATCCGTAAAACGCACATTACTAACGGATTGAAACGAAGATGAAGGCATGAAGGCGTTTTTACACCTTTCATGAGCTGAAACTCAACATTTGTTAATTATACAGACGGAATGATGAGATATTGCGCAAAAATAACTATCTTTGGCAAAAGATTTGCTGAGGGCAGTATGTGATTGGCCTGAAGAAATCCGGTAATGCGATTACTTTAAAAAAAAGAAATATGATGAAGAATTTTAAATCTGCTGCGTGGCTATTACCACAACCCGTGCTGATAATCGGCACTTACGACAAGGAAGGTAAGCCCAATGCCATGAATGCTGCCTGGGGCGGCCAATGGGACGGGCACGAGATTATGATTTCGCTCGGTTCTCATGCCACGACGGACAACTTGGCCGAGAATCCGGAATTCACCGTGACCTTTGCAACAGCAGGGACAATGGTGGCTTCCGACTATGTGGGCATAGCCAGCGGCAGGAAAACACCAGACAAGATAGCGAAGACCGGGTGGACTGCAGAAAAAGCGCCCCATGTGAATGCGCCTGTATTCAAGGAGTTCCCGATAACGCTGGAGTGTCGCGTGAAACAAAAGATTGACGAAAGCGAGACCGGCTACTATCTCGTTGCGGAGATTGTGAACATCCTCTGCGACGAAAAGTATCTGGCTGAAGACGGCAAGCCCGACGTTGCACGGATGGAGCTGATTACTTTTGACCCCATCCATCTCACCTATATCCAGCTTGGCAAGACCGTAGGCAAGGCATTTTCTGACGGAAAACAGTTGATATGAATCTGAATCTGAGTTCTCAAATCGTGCTGAACAAGGTGCCGACGAAGTTGTTCCGCCCCCGAAATGCCGTGGAGCGGAGCGAACTGACACGGCAGGAGAAAATCGACACGGAAATATTCCCCACCATGGAGGAGGGGGCGAAGAGCATTGCCGACGTGATAGAACAGACTATCAAGGAAAAGGCAGGGCATGGACAGCAGTGCGTGCTCGGTCTCGGCACGGGCCTATCGCTGACTCCAGTATTCAAGGAACTCATCCGCCGCAACAAGAAAGGACTGAGTTTCGAGCATGTCGTGGTGTTCAATGCCTACGAATATTTTCCGTTGACATCGGCCGCTAAAAACAGCGCCATCCAGCAGTTGAAGAACCGATTCCTGAATCATATCGACATCAAGGAAGAAAACATCCACACCCTTGACGGGAGTATTGCCCAAGAGAGTGTGTGGGACCACTGCCGTGCCTACGAGCAGTGCATAGAGGACTGTGGAGGCATCGACATTATGCTTCTAAGTATCGGCCGAATGGGTAACATCGCCACAAACGAACCCGGTTCGGTATTGACTTCCACCTCACGCATCATCCTCATTGACCACACCACCCGGGAAGAGATGACACTCAGTTTCGGCAACAACGAGAAGGTGCCGCCCTGTTCCATCACGATGGGTATCGCCACGATTCTCAAGGCTCGGAAAGTTTTCGTGGCAGGCTGGGGAGAAGAAAAAGCGGAGATTATCCGAAAGACCGTAGAGGAAAAGATGTCTGACACGATACCGGCTTCATTCCTGCAGGCACACCAAGATGCCCATGCGGTCATCGATCTATCGGCAGCCTCCAGACTGACACGCATCATCCACCCCTGGCTCGTCACTTCGTGTACATGGACAGACAAACTGGTACGCTCAGCACTGGTATGGCTCTGCCAGACCATTCATAAACCGCTGCTGAAGCTTACCAACAAGGATTACAACGAAAATGGGCTCTCCGAATTGTTGGCGCTTTACGGCTCTGCCTATAACGCCAACATCAAGGTGTTCAACGATCTCCAACACACCATCACAGGATGGCCAGGAGGAAAGCCAAACGCCGACGACACGTACAGGCCCGAACGGGCTGCGCCCTACCCCAAACGCGTCATCGTGTTTTCCCCTCATCCTGACGACGACGTGATTTCCATGGGCGGAACCATCCGCAGATTGGTGCAACAAGGCCACGATGTACATATTGCCTACGAGACCAGCGGAAATATAGCCGTGGGAGACGAAGAGGTGACTCGCTTCATGCATTTCATCAACGGCTTCAACCAACTGTTCGGGAATAATGCCGACGAGGTGATTCGCAGCAAATACCAGGAAATCAAGCAGTTCCTCAAACACAAGAAAGAAGGGGATTTTGACTCGCGTGATGTTCTCATTCTCAAAGGACTTATCCGGCGGGGAGAGGCCCGCACGGCCTGTACCTACAACCATATAACCCCGGGCCACGTACATTTCCTGGACCTTCCCTTCTATGAAAGCGGCAGGATTGAGAAACTTCCCATGGGAGAAAAAGACGTAACCATCATACAGGATTTGCTCAACGAGGTTCGTCCCCATCAGGTTTATGTGGCCGGTGACCTTGCCGACCCGCATGGCACCCACCGCAAATGTACGGATGCCGTATTGGCTGCGCTCCAAGAGGAGAAGCAGAAAGGTGCGGAATGGCTGCGTGACTGCAGGGTTTGGATGTATCGCGGCGCATGGGCAGAATGGGAAATAGAGAACATCGAGATGTGCGTGCCGATGAGTCCCGAAGAACTGCGAGCCAAGCGCAACGCCATCCTGAAGCATGCCAGCCAGATGGAGAGTGCACCCTTCCTGGGCAACGACGAACGCCTTTTCTGGCAACGGGCCGAAGACCGCAATCGCAGTACGGCAAAACTCTACGATGACCTCGGATTGGCCTGCTATGAGGCCATGGAGGCTTTTGTGGAATACAAACTGACATAAAGAGAATCCGACAACCCGAATACGTAAATAAAAAACAATCATACAAATGGCAACAACAGACGACAAGAAAATCATCTTCTCCATGGTGGGGGTGAGCAAAACCATTCAGCAAAACCAGAAGCAGGTGCTGAAAAACATCTACCTATCCTTCTTCTACGGGGCAAAGATAGGCATTATCGGCCTGAACGGTGCGGGAAAATCCACCCTGATGAAAATCATTGCAGGACTGGAACAGCCCTCACAGGGCGAAGTGGTGTTCTCGCCGGGCTATTCGGTGGGCTATCTGCCACAGGATCCTCCACTGGATCCGACAAAGACCGTCAAGGAAATCGTGCAAGAAGGTGTGCAGCACGTGGTAGATACACTTCGCGAATATGAGGAAATCAACCAGAAGTTCGGGCTACCCGAGTATTACGAAGATCCCGACAAGATGGACAAACTGTTTGCACGACAGGCTGAATTGCAGGATGTCATTGACGCCACTGATGCCTGGAACCTGGACAGCCGGCTGGAACGGGCAATGGATGCCTTGCGTTGTCCGCCTGAAGACCAGCTATGCGAGCATCTCAGCGGAGGCGAACGCCGACGCGTTGCCCTCTGCCGCCTGTTGCTTCAGAAACCCGACGTGCTGCTGCTCGACGAGCCCACGAACCATCTGGATGCCGAATCCATCGACTGGCTGGAACAGCATCTGCAGCAATATGAAGGCACGGTGATTGCCGTCACCCACGACCGTTACTTCCTGGACCACGTAGCGGGATGGATTCTGGAACTGGACCGCGGTGAAGGTATCCCCTGGAAGGGTAACTACAGCAGTTGGCTGGAGCAGAAGACACAACGTCTGGCTCAAGAGGAAAAGGAAGAAAGCAAGCGGCGGAAGACCCTGCAGCGTGAGCTGGAATGGGTGCGCATGGCACCAAAAGCCCGCCAAGCCAAGGGCAAGGCCCGTCTGAACAGTTATGACCGGCTGCTTAACGAGACGGTCAAGGAGAAGGAAGAGAAGCTGGAAATCTTCATCCCCAACGGCCCGCGACTGGGCAACAAGGTGATTGAGGCCCAACACGTGAAGAAAGCCTTCGGCGAAAAGCTGCTCTTCGACGACCTGAACTTCATGTTGTCCCCTAACGGTATCGTAGGCGTAATAGGTCCGAACGGTGCCGGAAAGACTACTCTTTTCCGCCTCATCATGGGACTGGAAAAGCCCGATGCAGGAACCTTCGAAGTGGGCGAGACGGTGAAACTGGCCTATGTGGACCAGCAGCACACGAGCATCGACCCCAAGAAAAGCGTATATGAAGTGATTTCAGGCGGCAACGAACTGCTGCGGATGGGAGGCCGCGACGTGAATGCAAGAGCCTACCTGTCGCGTTTCAACTTCGCAGGCGTGGACCAGCAGAAACTATGCGGCGTCCTTTCTGGTGGTGAGCGCAATCGTCTGCAGCTGGCCCTGGCCTTGAAGGAAGAGGGCAACGTGCTGCTACTCGACGAGCCTACCAACGATATCGACGTGAATACCCTGCGGGCTCTGGAAGAAGGATTGGAAGACTTTGCCGGATGCGCGGTCATCATCAGCCACGACCGATGGTTCCTGGACCGTATCTGCACACACATCCTGGCCTTTGAGGGCGACTCCAACGTATTCTTCTTCGAAGGCAGTTACTCGGAATACGAAGAGAACAAGTTGCGGCGACTGGGACGCGAAGAACCGAAGCGCGTGAGATACCGCAAGATTGAAGCCTGAACCCATCTTATTGACTGAATCATCATGGAGAATCCATATATCAAGCAATACCCCAGACTGATGAAGGGGAAAAAAATCATGTATGTGCACGGTTTCGGATCATCAGCACGAAGCGGCACGGTGACCCGCCTGCGCGAGATGCTGCCCGAAGCAAACGTGGTGGCATTCGACCTGCCCGTAGATCCCCATGAGGCCATCGCCCTACTCCACCGGAAACAGGAAGAAGAGCAACCCGACCTCATCATCGGCACTTCAATGGGCGGCATGTATGCCGAGCAGCTTTATGGCACCGACCGCATACTGGTGAATCCGGCCTTCCAGATAGCCGACACGATGGGGGCCCATGGCATGATAGGCAAGCAGACTTTCCTGAACCCGCGCGAAGACGGCATTCAGGAGTTTATCGTCACGAAGGCTATGGTGAAGGAATACAGGGCGGTTCAGGAACAATGCTTCGCCGAAGTAGAAGACAAAGGGGAAGTGTGGGGGCTCTTCGGCGACGAGGATCCGTTGGTACACACCTACCCCGTTTTCAAGGAACATTATGAGCGAGGTATCTGGTTTCATGGCGAGCACCGCATGAACGACCGTGTGTTCTCTGAGGCCGTCATCCCCGTTATCCGATGGATTGACGACCGCCAGGAAGGCAGGGAAAGGCCCGTTATCTACATTGCCATCGACGCCTTGCGCGACAATCGTGGACAGCAGCGCTCATCTGCAATGAAAGCCGTCAAATATCTGCTGGAATCATACAATCTCTACATCGTTGCCCCAAGTCCGTCGTACGATCCGGATTATATAAAAGACGTACAGGAATGGACAAAAGAAACGGTTGCCGTGCCTGCATTCGGGCACCTTATCTTCACCAACCAGCGAAACCTGCTGCTGGGTGACTATCTGATAGATGCCGCGCCCTGCAAGGACTTTATGGGCACTCAGTTGCATTTCGGCGACGACACCTTCAAGACATGGGAAGAAGTGATAGAATTCTTTTCACGGCTGGGAGGACAATGACAAGACAGAAACAAAAAAGCCTTCCCTGATTGGGAAGGCTTTAAAAGTGGAGAATATCGGGGTCGAACCGATGACCTCTTGCATGCCATGCAAGCGCTCTAGCCAACTGAGCTAATCCCCCATGCTTGTAATTGCGGTGCAAAAGTAATGCTTTTCCGCGAAACCACCAAATTTTTTCGGGAAAAACATTCCTCAGGATGTAATTTTAAGGGGAAAAGCTTGGATGTTTCAAAAAAACTTACTATCTTTGCAAACGGATAATAAAACATACAACAGAGTTCCGACATTGAGAAAGATGTCGGAATTCTTAGTTTTTTCTATCCACTCTTAAAACTTGAAGAAATAACTAAAAACAAGGAAATAGAATTATGGCATACATGTCACAAGAAGGCTATGACAAGCTCGTGGCCGAACTGCAGAGATTAGAAAGCGTAGAGCGTCCGAAGGCATCGGCTGCCATTGCCGAAGCGCGCGACAAAGGAGACCTGAGCGAGAACGCTGAGTATGATGCAGCCAAGGAGGCACAGGCAAAACTGGAGGCAAAGATTGCCGAAATGAAGATGACGCTGGCCGAGGCAAAAATCATCGACACCAGCAGATTGAGTGCCGACTCTGTGCAGATTATGAGTAAGGTGGAAATGACCAACCTGGCCAACAAGGCCCGCATGACCTATACGATTGTCTCGGAGAGCGAAGCCAATCTCCGTGAGGGCAAGATATCCATCAGCACGCCTATTGCGCAGGGACTGCTCAACCACAAGGTGGGCGACGAGGTGGAAGTGAAGATTCCACGCGGCACCATCAAGCTTCGCATTGAGAGCATTTCATATTAACATCACAACATCTTAACAACGTAAAAGATTATGGATATTTTCAGTAAAATTGCCGCTGGCGAGATTCCCAGCTACAAATGCGCTGAGAACGAGGAGTTCTATGCCTTTCTTGACATCAACCCGCTGGTGAAGGGTCACACGCTGGTGATTCCGCGCCGCGAAGTGGATTACTTCTTTGACATGGACGATGACGAACTGGCCCGCTATCAGCAGTTCGCCAAGCGCGTAGCCATCGCCATCAAGAAAGCCTTCCCCTGCAAGAAGGTGGCACAGATTGTGCTTGGCCTGGAAGTAGCCCATGCCCATATCCACCTCATCCCCATGCAAACGGAAGGTGACGCTGATTTCCGCCGCAAAAAATTGGAACTCAGCGAAGCCGAGTTCCAAGAGATAGCAAGCAAGATACGTGCTGAGTTTAAATAAACTCGTCGCCGAAACGAATCTGCACCTCGCTGATATACTTGCGAACGAGTGCACTTGAGTCTTCTTTCCGGCAGATAAGCAGCACGTTGTCTTTCTCGGCAACGATATAATTCTCCAACCCGTTGATCACGCCCACGTGGTCAGCGGGTAATTTTATGATATTGCCGCTACAGTCGTCGAGCATCACTTTCGAATCGATTACCACATTGTCGCCCTCACCCTTGGCCCAACTCTCGTAGATGCTGTGCCACATGCCGAGGTCGGCCCATCCGAAATCGCATTTCATCACATACACATTCTCGTTCTTCTCCAGAATGCCGTAGTCGATGGAAAGGTTAGGATAAGAGGGGAAACTCTTCTGGATGAAAGCACGCTCCTCCTCGGGCGTATAGGAATGACCATTCTCCTCAAGACCTCGGATCACCACAGGCAGCACCTTGAACATACATGAGCGCAGGTATCTTATATTGGAAAGAAAGATACCCGTGTTCCACAGGAACTCGCCGCTTTCCATAAACATCTTTGCAAATTCGCGGTCGGGCTTCTCAGTGAAAGACTTCACACGCCATACATCATCCTGATTCGTCTGGTCGCCCAACTGTACATAGCCATAACCCGGCTCGGGACGCGAAGGCTTCACACCCATCGTGAGCAGATGGTCGAACTGCTCCACAAGTTCCAGACCTTTCAGCATATTCTGCTGGAAAGCCTCTTCCTTGAACACAGCCTGATCGCTGGGCACAACGAGCAGGTTGGCATCAGGGTCTTTCACATAAACCCAATGGCAGGCCCATGCCACGCTGGGAGCCGTGTTGCGATAGATAGGCTCAGGAAGGATATTTACTTCAGGAAGTTCGGGAAGTTGTTCTTGCACGAGATGATGATACTCCATATTCGTGCTGACGAGCACACGTTCGGGAGGTATGATCTTGGTGATGCGGTCGAAAGTGGACTGCAGCAAAGTGCGCCCCGTTGAAAAGAAGTCGAGAAACTGTTTAGGCTGTTTTTCACGGCTGCATGGCCAGAGACGGCGCCCTTTTCCTCCAGCCAGGATTACGCAATAATTATTATGGTTGTTTGTGTTCATACTATTTCACCTTTATCGTTCAACAGGATTTTTTTTCTGCCCTTCTTGGCTTCAAAATAGGGATATTCATCCCGGAGGGAGATATCATCATAGATGAAATCTGCCACTACGGTATCATGACGGTCGGGCAGAATGAGTCCCATCTTGCCGTCTTTCTGGGCTATGATAGGCATCATGACCAGATCATCCACATAGGTATAGCACGTGCGCAGGAAATCATAACTGGCACTCACCAGCACCTTCCCTTCATGGTCTTTGATGCCAAACTTGCCGTCTTTCTCAAACACGGTGTGGAACCGGATATACTTGGAAAGGATGCGGTCCAAATAGAATTGCATCTTCTCGCGGTTGTTGATGAAAGAGAGCATATAGTCGAAAGTGTCGCAATAATTCGCAACGGCACGTGCCAGCACCACCTTGAAGTCGAGACCGCTGATACTTTTGCGGTTCAGGTCGATATATCTGGCAATAGCCTCTTCCTTTTCGGGAACAGAGAGGGTGGAGAGCGTCTCCTCGAATTTTTCCATGATGCATTTGCGGCCCGACATCCCCTTGATGTAGCGATGTATCTGCCGCCCCATTTCCTTGCAGACGAAATGGTCTATCTGTTTTACTTCAATGCTGTCCAGGTATTTCTGGTTGAAGTTCTCTTGTGTTATGATATCCATAGCATTTTTCCTTTGTAATAGTTGATAGCATAGTTGTTTGCCTACAAAATTACACAATTATTTCGAGAATCCGCAAACATTTTGATTTTTTTTTTGTAATTTCGCGGCATGGAAATTCTATTGGCTATTATCGGACTGCTTACGGGAGCCATCCTCACATGGATTGTCTTCAACAGGAAAGTCACCCGTCTTCTTCACGAACGGGAGCAACTGAACATGGACCTCTCTGCCAAATCCAAGGAGGCAGAACTGATCATGCAACAGATGGAAAGGGTGCAAAAGGAAAGCCAGGAGCATCTGGAGGAACAAAACCGTGAAGCCGATATCCGCATACAGGAACTCCGCGAGCAATCGGCTGAGCGCATCCGCGAACAGAAGGAACTGATGAACGCCCAACTGCAACAGCAGATGCAGATGATGCAGGAAAAGATGACTAACGTGACTCAGCAACTCCTGAAATCACGTTCGGCAGAATTAGAAGAGAATAACTCCAAGGCGATGGAGGGGGTTGTGAATCCGCTCAAGGAGAAATTGGCCGAACTGCATCTTCTCGTGCAGACCACCCGCGACAAGGCCCAGGAAAATACGGCCAGCGTGAAGGAACAAATCCGCAACATGCTGGAGCGTGCCCAGGAAATAGGCAACGAGGCTTCGCGACTGACGAACGCCTTGACTCATAACACGCAGTTCCAGGGAAGCATGGGCGAACAGGTGCTGGGGGTTATTCTCGATAATGCCGGACTCCGCAAGGGCCGCGACTATGAGGAACAAGTGACGATGAAAAGCGATACGGGCGAAACGATCTTCAATGAAGACACCGGACAGCGCATGCGCCCCGACGTGATTCTGCATTTCCCCGACCAGAAAGATGCCATCATCGATTCCAAGGTATCGCTTACGGCTTATGAACGCTTCGTGAATGCCAACGATGACACGGAACGCGACATCGCCCTGAAACAACATCTCGACAGTATGCGAAAGCATGTGGACGAACTGGCTGCCAAGAACTATAACAAGTATCTTCCCAAACAACATTCCAGTATCGACTTCGTGATTATGTTCGTTCCCTTCGAGGGAGCCTTCCAGGCAGCCATGCAAAGCGATCCCACTTTATGGACGGAGGCTCTGAAGAAGAATGTGTGTATAGCTGGTGAACTCAACCTCACCGTCATTCTGCGCATGATCAAGATGGCCTGGACTCAGTTTGACCAGACACAGAATCAGGAAGAAGTCTATAAGAATGCCGAAGTACTTATCAAGCGTGTTGGACTGTTCTGCAAGCGCTACGCCGACTTGGGCAAAAGCATTGAAGCCGTCGAAAAGCGCTATAAGGAATGTGACGATCTATTCAACGGCCGTCAGAACATGCTCGCACCGGCACGAAAGATTGTAGCCTTGGGTGCCAAAGACGACGAACGCATTCCACGTTCAGACGACCAGCAACTGGAAGATTTGACAGACGAAGAATAGCGATGCTTGGGGTTTACATATCCTCCAATTTGTGAATCCTGTGCATTGTGCGATTATAGAGGAAACGGAGGAAGAAACTGAACACGACAACAAAGACAAGGCTCATCGTGTCGCTTACCACGCCGGCCCCCATCAGCAACGCATCGAAAATCCAATGGGCAAGTACCGGGACAAGGAGTACGCAGATGTAAGTCCATGCGTTCTTATGCACCCCAAACTTACAATGAGAATAGAAATAGCCCATAGCCACGGCAAAACATAAATGGCCCGGCACGGAAACGAAAGCCCTCACCACACCGATGGAGAGCCAGTCTTTCTCACCTACCAGATAGAAGATATTCTCAAAGTCTGCAAAGCCCAGACCTATGCAGGCAGCATAAACGATGCCGTCAAAATACTCGTCGTAATACTTATTGCGGCGCAACAGGAGCCAGAGCATAATCAACTTAGCCACTTCTTCAGGCAAGGCAGCCCCGAAGAAAGCCTCCGCAATCTGTCCTTCAAGCGAGGTGCTGTCGGCGAAACTGAGCCCCAACTCATTGATTCCCATCGAAAAGCCCAAAGAAAGGAATACGGAAACCAATCCGTAGAAGAAACCCTTCACCAGCATCTTCACAGGTTCGGGACGAGTACTGTCCTTCCTGTTCACCCACCACATCAGCAGTGCAACGGGCGCAATGGCTGTCAGCAGTATCACAAGTATTGACGCTATCATATCTCATCGGGGGTTAGGAGTTCTACATATTCAGGTTCCACCGTACTGACGGAAATCGCGGCAAAATCCATCAAGCGCAGCACCAGACGTTTCTTCCGCTTGCCTTTGAGTTTCATGATTTCACCTATCTGACCGTTAAGCGGCCCGCCGTGCACACGTACCAAATCTCCTTTCTGCAATTCCAATTCATTGGGTTGAAGGTATGTGATGCGTTCTCCCATCTCGGTTACTGCCTTGATGAAAGGATTCATCTGGCGGTCTGGCACGACCATCACATGATTCTGTTCACCGTCCCGCAACTTACAAAAAGAGACTGCCAGGCCATATTTAGCCTGAACTTTCTTGTTAAAAGGCTGCAGGAAATTATAGGTGCTATGTACAAAAACCAATTCGGGCAACACATTCTTCAACACACGATGTTTCCGTCCGCGAGGGTCAGTTCTCAACATATAACGGCGCGGGACGAAGGTTTCAGCACCCTCATCCTTCAGCAGTTGCTCAAGCCGTTCCACCGGAACCCATTTCACCCTGAGCACGAACCACTGCATGTCGTCTTTCTTCCAAAACCGTTTTCCCTCTTCAGCCATCCGAATGGGTAATCATAAAAAAAGCCCACCTGCAAGAGATGGGCTCCAGAATCTGTCAGTGGAGATGGAGGGAGTTGAACCCTCGTCCAAACAGGGAAACCATACGCTTTCTACACGCTTATCCTGGCCTTCATTTTCGTGCTGCGGCAAGACCCAGGCCACCAACCACAGCCTTATCCTCTAAAATTTCATCTGCGGTGCGAGGCCGCCGCCGACTATTCCCGAAATTGCTGCGCCGCTTGACCAGAACGCCTCGGAAAAAGGGCATCTGAGCGACGTCTCGTTCTATCACCTAGTGACAGAATTAAGCCAGTAATCTACTGTACTTCGATTAGGCAGCGAGAGCATAGTTGTTGTTGCCAGATAAATTTTGATGACTCGTAGGATTAAGGAGCCACTAGCCAACGCTCCGCGTGCTTACATACCATCTCGGCCTGCTGTCAAATCCAGTCATCCCCTTCTATAGTATGTTTTCAAGTTGCAAATTTAGCGTTTTTTTCCGATATTGCAAGGGAAAACCGAAAATTTTAACTACCTTTGTGCGCTTTTTGCAATAAAAGCAGCCTTTTGGGGTTATATATTAAATATGTAACAGTTTATGAAGAGATATATCATTCTTTCCTGCCTCGCGGCACTTTTCGCATTGACCGCTTTTGCGCAGTCAACGATGACCGATGAACAGATCATGCAGTTCGTTGTCAAAGAGCATGCCGCAGGAACTTCCAACCAGCAGATTGTGACCCAACTGATGCAACGGGGTGTGGATATCCAGCAGATACGCCGTGTCCGCAACAAGTATGAACGTGAGGTCAAGAGCAAGGGATTGGGAAACCTTTCCGCCGATACGCAGCCTACCGACGACCGTTCACGGCAGCGCAACGGAAAGACGCGCGAGGACTATACAGACCAGCGCCAGACCTTACCTCAATATCGCATACAGGACCTCACCCAACAGACTGGCCCGATTGTCTATGACGAGACCAATCCAGACTGGATTCTCATGCAGCAGGAAATGAATGGTTTTATCCCCGACTCCACAGCCTTGCTGGAGCAACTGATTGCCGAACGCGACAAGAACAAGAAAAAAGTCTTTGGCCGCGACATCTTCAACAACAAGGAACTCTCGTTCGAACCTAACATGAACATTGCCACCCCGCAGAACTACCGTTTGGGCCCAGGAGATGCCGTGTTTATTGATATCTACGGGGCTTCGCAAAAGACCGTACAAAGTACCGTCTCACCCGATGGTACCGTCACCATCGAAGGCTACGGACCTGTCAACGTGAGTGGTATGACCGTCAGTCAGGCTAACGCCCATCTGCGTTCCACCCTGGGTTCACGCTATAGCAGCAGTCAGGTGAAACTGACCGTAGGCCAGACACGTACCATCATGGTTAACGTGATGGGTGAAGTAAAGACACCCGGCACCTACACCCTTTCTGCCTTTGCCACCGTGTTCCATGCCCTCTATATGGCTGGTGGAACTAACGATCTGGGAACGCTCCGTAACATCAAGGTGTATCGACAGAACCGCCTTGTCACGGTGGTTGACATCTACGATTACATTCTGAACGGCAAGCTTACCGGTAACGTCCGCTTGGCTGACAACGACGTCATCGTGGTTGGCCCCTACGACTGCCTCGTCAATATCACGGGTAAAGTGAAGCGCCCGATGTATTATGAGATGCGCAAGAATGAGAGTGTAGCCTCCCTGCTCAAATACGCCGGAGGATTCTCGGGCGATGCCTATACCAAGCAGGTTCGTCTGATCCGTAAGACCGGTCGTGAATATTCCGTGCATAGTGTGGAAGAGTTTGACTTCAGTTCATTCCATCTGGCCGATCAGGATTCCGTAGCCGTGGATTCCATCCTTGAGCGCTATAGCAACATGGTGGAACTCAAGGGTGCCGTATTCCGCCCGGGCATGTATCAGGTAGGAGGACAAATCAACAGTGTACGCACCCTCCTGGAAAGCGCGGAAGGCTTGAAGGAAGAAGCCTTCACAGCCCATGCCGTGATGCATCGCATGAGACCAGACCGCACGCTTGAAGTAGTACCCGTTGACGTAGAAGGCATCATGAACGGCAACGTGCCTGACATCCCTTTACAGCCCAACGATGTGCTCTTCATCCCCACCAAACAGGAAATGATGGAGGAACAGACCATCACCATCCACGGTGAAGTACACTATCCTGGCATCTATAAATATGCGGCCAACGAAACGCTGGAAGACTTCGTGCTCCAGGCAGGCGGTCTGAAGCAGACAGCCTCCACCGTCAAAGTGGACGTGGCTCGCCGCATCATCAATCCGAAAGCTGTAACAACCGATTCCATCATCGCCCGCACCTATAGTTTCGCACTCAAGGACGGATTTGTTATCGACGGTGAGAGCGGATTCAAACTCGAACCGTTCGACGAAGTATATGTACGCAAGAGCCCAGGCTTCAACAAGCAGCAGAATGTAGAAGTTACAGGCGAAGTAATGTTCGCCGGCACCTACACCCTTTCGAAGCGCAAGTCACGCCTTAGCGACCTCATCAAGGCTGCCGGTGGTGTCAACGACCTGGCCTACGTGAAGGGAGCCCGTCTGGAGCGCCGTATCAACGAGACCGAACGTCTCCGAATGGAAGAAGTGTTGAGAAAGCAGCGCGAAGAAGCAGAGAACAACCGCTTGAAGGAGATTGCTTCCAGCAACAACGCCTCAGCTCTGAGCCAGATTAACACCGCAACAACTGATCTTCAGAAGTTTAATATCGGCAGCACCTATTACGTGGGTATCGACCTCGACAAGGCACTGGCCAACCCCGGTGGCGATGAAGACGTGGAACTCCGCGAAGGCGACCGCATCATCGTGCCCCAATACAACGGAACGGTAAAAATCAATGGTGAGGTGATGTATCCCAACACCGTGGCCTACGAGAAAGGCAAGAGCACCAGTTACTACATAGACCAGGCCGGCGGTTTCTCCAGTGATGCCAAGAAGCGCAACGCATACATCATCTACATGAACGGCAAGGTAGCCAAGGTAAGCCATAGAGCCAAGCCCCAGCCCGGCTGTGAAATCGTGGTTCCCCGCAAGTCACGTACCCGTATGAGCCTTGCTGAGACCATCAGTCTCGGCACAGGTGCCGCCTCTATTGCGACCATGATTGCCACCATTGCCAACGTGCTGAAATAACAAAGAACGACTATGAGCGAAAATAAAGAACTGGAGGTCATCGACCTTCGCCTGATGTTTCAGAAGATATGGCAGCGGAAGATGCTTTTCGTGAAGGTTCTTCCTATTGTCTTCATCCTCTCATGCCTATATATCATCTGCATACCGCGCACCTATACCTCCGATACGAAGATGGCACCGGAGATGGAGAACTCCATGTCGGGTGGAACATTAGGTTCCATCGCATCTTCTTTCGGCATCGACCTCGGCGACATGCAGACCACCGACGCCATCACTCCCTTGCTCTACCCCAACCTGATGGATGACAACAAGTTTGTCACGGACCTCTTCAACATCCAGGTGGAAAGTCAGGACGGCGAAATCAAGACTACCTACTATGAGTACCTGAAAAAATACCAGAAGCATCCTTGGTGGACCAAAGCGATGGCTCCACTCAAGAAGCTGTTTTCGTCCAAAGACGAGCCTGGGAACAAGGGAGGCAAGCAGTTTAACCCTTATCAACTATCAAAAATCGACGATGGCATTGCCGAAGTTATCCGTAAAAACATCACACTCAATATCGACAAAAAAACAGGTGTTATCTCCATCAACACCAAAGCGCAGGATGCGCTGATATGCAAAACGCTGGCAGATTCTGTACGAACCAGGCTGCAATCCTTCATCACCGAATACCGCACCAGTAAAGCCCGTAACGACTTGGAATACTACAAGAAACTGATGGAAGATGCCAAAGCCAGTTACGAAAAGGCTCGTCGCCTTTACGGAAGTTATGCCGATGCCAACAGCGAGGTCATTCTGGAGAGCTACCGCGCCAAGCAGAACGACTTGGAGAACGACATGCAGCTGAAGTATAACAACTACACGGCGATGGTCACCCAGTATCAGGCGGCCAAGGCCAAAGTTCAGGAACGCACACCGGCCTTCACCATGATTAAAGGCTCTTCTGTTCCCATTAAGCCTTCAGGTCCCAAACGGATGATTTTCGTACTAATAATGCTCATTCTATCATTTTTTGGAACTGCAGGTTATATTCTACTGAAGGAATATATGAACGACAAGTAATAAGTTTCGATTGAACCGGCCATGAGAATTAAGGTCTCCCGACTTACCAACATATATTTCTTATGCGCTATATTTGCTCTGACTATTTCTGAGTCATTGAATATGCGCGCATCACAAAGCGGTGTGGAAGATTCTGCTTTCTCCCGGCCACTGGTCGTACTCACATTATTGTTTTGGCTGTTTTCAGCAGTAAAATTGGCTTTTCCAGGATACAAGCTGTACAAACCGCCATTACCGACCAGTCTCTATATGCTGTTTTTTTTCTGGTGTTTTATCCCCATTGTGTTTGGCAATCAGACTACAATCACGGATCTCGTCTTCAACGTTTCCATGACGCTAACTCCAATGATTGTCTTCCTCTCGTCATACAATTCCACCATTCAGTCGGAATATGAAAAAAGCGAGAAGTTCACATTCTTGCTGATGTTCTTCTTCCTTCTGCTTCAATACATATCTATTTTCAGAGAGATTAATTTTCTGTCTTTAGCCCATATCGGTTCTGCGTTTTATCTGCTTTACCTGCTTCCTCTGATCTTGACTTTCAATTCAAAGCTGATTAAGATTTCAGCTACCGTCATAGTCGTTTTCACTTTGTTCCTGTCCATGAAGCGCTCAGGTGTGCTTGCTCTTGGCATTTCTTTGTTTTGCTTCATATTTGTCAGGCAATACGTCAATCACAGATTTAATATGAAGTCATTTGTCGGAAGCCTGGTCACTATCATGGCCATCGGTTTCTTATTTGTCTATCTAGGGAGCAGAGATTCAGGACGTGAGAATATCTTTGAGCGATTCGAAAATATCGAGAAGGACCAAGGGAGCGGCAGATTAGAAGTCTGGGAGCATACCGCAGCCCTGATCACCGGTCAAAACACCGGCAGCCTTATGGTGGGCAACGGCTATAATGCGGTATTAAGGGATTCACGACTTCAGCTCTCAGCCCATAACGATCTACTTGAAGTCACCTACGATTATGGATTGATTGGCACCATGTTGTATATTGCAGCATTCCTGAGCATCACGTTTTATACCGTTAAGATGATTTTATCGCGATCCCGCTACGCCCCATCCATGGTAATGTCTTACACCATATTCTTCATACAATCCATGGTGTCTCATATTATCATTTATTACTGGGCAAGCCTATTTATGCTTACATGGGGGTATATCTTAGCCAGGAACCAAATAGAAAACTTCCAGGCGAGCTGTTTGCTCCCTGATGGTAACCAAAAGACAGGAACAGTATGATCAACAACGACTCAATTTCAGAAAACCGGAAGATCATTGCTTCTAATGTCTCATGGGCATTAATCGGCAAAATCACCAATATGCTCAGTGCGCTGCTGGTTGGGATTTTTGTGGCACGCTATCTAGGACCTGAACAATATGGACTGATGAACTATGTCATCAGTTTTGTAAGCCTTTTCCTCATCCTGGCTACATTCGGGTTCGAGAATATCGAGATACGTGAGGAGTCGAAACACACACAAGAAAAGGACATGATTATCGGGACTACGTTTATCCTACGCCTCTTCCTCTCTATCCTTACGGTCGTTGTTGTCTCTTGCATTGCCTTCCTCAACGAATCCGACCGTCAAACGACGTTGTTGATATCCATCTACTCCCTTACTGTCATGATGACACCATTCGATGTCATCCGCAATTATTTCACCTCCATCGTACAGAATGAATATATTGTGAAGGTGGGAATATTCCGCACGATTCTTTCATGCCTGATTAAAGTAATCCTGCTTTTCTTGAAGGCACCGCTCATCTGGTTTGTCATCATGCTCGTCTTTGATGCCATCATCTTGGCTGAAGGTTATGTTTACGTCTATCACAAGAAAATAGGGAAACTGACATCATGGAAATTTAGCCGCCATTGGGCTTCCGCTATGCTCAGGCACTCTTTTCCTCTGCTGCTTTCAGGTGCCGCAGCAACCGTATTCCTTCAGATTGATCAGGTAATGATAGGCAATATGATCGACAAATCATCTGTGGGATACTTTTCTGTGGCCTCCAAGTTTGTAGAGGTTCTCATTTATGTACCTACGGTTATCATCCAGGCGATAAGCCCTATTTTGGTACGCATAAAGCAGGAAGACCAAGTGCGTTACCAGCAACAAGCACAATTGTTCCTGAACATCACCGTATGGCTTTGCTTTTTCATTGCAATTGTCATGAGCCTGCTGTCGTACTGGTGTGTTACGCTCACGTTCGGCATGTCGTATGCTCCTGCCGTATTCCCGCTTCAGATATTGTCATTCAAGGTGATAGCCGTAGCACTGAATATTGTTTCCGGTCAGATACTGATTATAGATAGTAAGCAGAAGTATTTCGTGCTGAGAAGCCTTAGCGGATGTGTCATCTGCATTCTGCTTAATTTATTGTTCATACCCAGGTACGGCATCATCGGTGTTGCTGTGGTCGCCATCATCACCCAAGTCGTTGCCGGATTTATTATCCACGCCTTTATCCCCTCCTACCAGTATATGTTCAAGATGCAACTGAAGGCGATATTTACAGGATGGAGGAACTTTGCCGACATAAAGAATACATTTATCAAAAAGACGAACCCATGAATCCCAAAGGCATTGTATCAATCCTCACAGACAAGACCCGTCTGGGCAGATGGGCTTATCACCTCTATAGCCGATGGAAAGGTCGGGAAAGGCACCTTTCACTGGGCACAGACAATCCTGACAAGACATTCTACGTCATCGGTTTCGAAGATGTCTCAGGTGGGCTCTTCTGGCTGGTCAACAAGGTTGTCATGCATATTGCCTATGCCATAGACCATCACTATATACCTGTGGTTGACTTCAAGAACCACCTCACGCAATACACCAATCCCAATGACTTGCACAAGAGTAATCTTTGGGAGGATTTCTTCGAACAGCCGGCAGGCTACGCCCTTGAAGACATACGCCACAGCCAGAATATCATTATCAGCAGCCAGCAGCCATCCCCACAGCCTGAATACCTGATGGGACAGGAGGAATTCTACAACTCACCTGAACGCATTAAATTTTTTCATGGTATTTTCCATCAGTACATAAGAATCAACCCAACGGCCAAGGCACATCTTGAGACCATCAGGGAGCAATATTTCCCGCAGGGTGCAAGAATCTTAGGCGTATTGTGCAGAGGCACCGACTATACAGCCATACGTCCTAAAGGCCATCCTGTACAGCCCTCTACAGCGGAAGTCGTCAATGATGTGAAAAAGGCCATGAAATCCTACCATTGCGACTACGTGTTTCTCGCAACGGAAGACCAAGACATCGTAGAACGCTTCCAGCAAGCGTTCGGACGGCAACTGATCTGCCTCCCCCAGCAGCGGATTAGCGGCTCGCACATGAACGGCGACTGCTATTTGGCACAAGAGAAGGAAAAACAACTGAGCGAAAGAAACCGCCACGAAGATGCCATGAGCTATCTGGCGGCCATTTATCTGCTGACCCGTTGTAATTGTTTCATCGGAGGCCGCACAGGAGGCACCAAGGGAGTGCTGCTGATGGCCGATGGGTTTGAATATAACAAGATTTATGATTTAGGTTTGTATCCATGAGCAGAATCCTCTTTCTCCTGATAAGTGCGCTCTTCATTTCCTGTTCCGATGAACTCCCATGGGGAGAGAACCAGGAAGAAGAATTCGAAGTATGGATTCCCCAGGAAGTCACAGACACAACCGGCATGCGCTACGGCGTAAGATGGCAGACCGACAACCCCTACGACCTGGGCGAGCGATGCTTTGATGCCGAAGGTCTGAGAGCCCGTTTCGGAGTCGGAAGGGTGGAAGGCATTTCTGATTTTGATCAGGTGTATCCATGGAGCGGGATAAAACGGTGCAACATAAAGAGACAGGGAGGAAAGACCGTCATAACCTTCGACGATGATCCCGCCTTTGCCCTTGACGGCAGCAACGGCGACGTGTTCGTCAGGATACCGAAATTCTATGTGGAGAGATATGTGAAGGACGGCTACGAATACCGGGTCGTTTGCGGGAAAGGCGACAAGCCCCATCCTGCCTTTATTGAGGACGGGAGAGAACTGGATGCCGTCTATGTTTCAGCCTTCGAGGGATATATGGGCGAAGACAGCCTGCTGCGGTCTGTTGCCAATGTTATCCCGACATCAAATATCACCGCCCAGCAATTTCTCGATGCGGCACAACGACGCGGACAGCAATATACCCTCTACGACATGCGCACCGTTGACATGCTGTTCACCCTAATTGCCGTGGAGTTCGGCTGCCGAAATACCGGTACAATCTTCGGACACGGTATCTCCGACTACCAGCAACCCATCGAGAAAGAATGGGATACCGACATGAACTACTATGCCACGACCGCCAAGAACCACACCAACACCATGGAATGCAAACGGCGCACCACTGAAAAGATGATCGTCGGGTCGAATATCTGTATCTGCAAGGGTGATCAGCGCAACATTCTTACCTTCGCCAAACTCACTGGTATCGAAGACCACCAAAACACCACGGTATATACCTTCGACGGTCCGCCGATAGACATCACAACAGACTGTTTTATAGGCAACTGTGCGCAATCAACCAACTGGACCGAAACCTGCCCCGCCCCCCATTTCAGCTATATGGGGCGCGCCAACATCATCGAAAGAGGATTCCTGCCCCGCGAACGCAATCCCATGAGATACCGCTGGATAGAGAATATCGTGGGTAACCTATGGCACTACCTGCCCGACATCACATTCCTCAACCGCCAACTCTACGTGTGCAGCAACATGCGCCACTACCGCATAGCGGCATGTCAGGGAGCCTATCAGCCATACCATCCGCCCTTCAGCATTACGAATGATGACAACGGAACACTTGTTGATGGCCGGGGCACCAACTGCTGGGTAAGCAAGCTGATAGACGACAACGAATCCAAAGGCATATCGTTCGGGATAGCATTCAATAAGGACATCACCAGCAACGAGGCCTTCGGAGCCTACTTCTATCTTTCCGACGGACTGAACATCACCGTCAACGGTGGAGGCTTCGACCACCGCAACCGATGCAACCTGCTCACCACCCGTGCATGGATTCCCCCTTCCTATCGCTGGCATCTCTATGGCGCTCGGCTATTATTCAAGGACCTATAAGCAATAAAGTTCTTTTTAGTGCGTTTATAGTGTATGAAAATAGGCTTGTTGGCATATCATTCGGCATGTAACTTCGGAGCTACCCTTCAGTTGCTGTCCACCTACGGCTACCTGACAAAACATGGTCACCATCCAATTGTCATCAATTGGACTCCCCAAAACCTTGAGGACTATTACCGGCAGCGTGTTCCCGCTTCTCAATTTCAGGAGCAAATCGCCACCCGTCAACGGCTATGGGAGGAGACCCGTATGTGTCGCAATTCAAAAGACGTGGCCCAGGCAATCGAGGAAAACGGCATCGAAGCTGTCATCATCGGTAGTGATGCCGTGGCTCAGCACCATCCCCTGCTGGAGCGCATCGTCTTCCCATGCCGCACCATCATCGGAATCATCCCCAACACTGAGGACCGTGAATACCCCAACCCCTTCTGGGCCACATGGGAAGACTTCCTGTCGCGCAACATTCCCGTGGCAGCCATGTCTGTCTCGTGCCAGGATTCCAGATACCGCTTGATTCCCCATAATCTGCGCCAGCAAATGGCAGCAAGGGTCGTGCGCTACAAATACCTCTCCGTGAGAGACACCTGGACCCGACAGATGATGGAGCACCTCACCAGCGGCCGCCTGAAACCCGAAGTGACTCCTGATCCCGTCTTTGCACTCAACGACAATGCCGGAGAATGGATTCCCGGCAAGGATGAAATCATCCGGAAATACAATCTGCCCGAAAAATACATCCTGCTGACATTCCCCGACGGCAGCGCCACGGTTCCGCAGTCATGGATCGACAAATTCCAAGAGCTGGCCCTGAAAGACGGCAAGGAATGCGTACTGCTGCCTTTCTCCCATGCCGACAGCTTCGGCACACTGCCCCATACGGTCAGGCTCCCCTTGTCGCCCACCGACTGGTATGCACTCATCAAGCACGCTTCCGCCTACGTGGGCTACAACATGCACCCCATCGTCGTCGCGCTCCACAACCAAGTGCCATTCTTCAGTTTCGACACCTACGGCACCAAGCGGTTCAACGGCCTGCTTTCCGACGACCGTTCCAGCAAAATCCGCCATCTGCTCAGTGAGGCCGGCTTCAGCGACTACCGCACCAGCTGCCTCTCGCGTCATCCCCAACTGCCGACACCATCAACAGTTTACGACCTTCTGACCCGTTTCGATACCGCCAAAGCCCGGCTCTTCGCCGAAGCATACGGCGAGAAATACCGTTTCATGATGCAGAGCATCCTAAAATCACTCCATGCATGAAGCGCGTAGCATACATATCATCACCGTTTCTGGCCGACTGCGACCTGCCGTTGCTCAAGGAGTTGCAGCAGCAAGCCGATGTGGATTACTACCTGATGATTGGCAAGAACTCCTGCCAAGCCACACTCATCAACGCCGAAGTGAAGCCCCGGGGCGGCGTCTGCCCCGCAGCCGACTATCCAGCCCTCAGCCGCATCAAGGAGTTTTTCGACATTCGCAAGGTCTATGTCATCAACATGCCCGGAGGCCACGACTGGTCACCCCAAAACCTGAAAGCCGTATGGACCGCCGTGAAGATGATCCGCCAACGGCACTACGATATCGTTCACGCCACGAGTCCTTTCCGTTATGGAAGTTTTGCCTTCTACCAGCTCCGCAAGCAGATGCTCCTCACCATGCACGATCCCACGCCCCACTCTTCCGACATGGGGCTCCTCAACCGTTTTCACCGCTTCGTGGCATTCCGCCTGGTCAGCCATTTCCTCGTCCTCAGCCATAGCATCAAGGCCGGTTTCATCTCGCGCTACCACCTCCAGCAAAAGCACGTCTATGAATCACGCCTCAGCATCTACACCCACCTGCAGCAGACCATCCCCGCTCCTTTGGACCAGCACGGCCATATACTCTTCATCGGCAGCATCAACCCCCACAAAGGCATCGAGTATCTCTGCAAGGCCATGGAGCAAGTAGCCAGCCGGCATCCCGGCACCAGGCTCATCATCGCCGGCAGAGGCACTTTTCCCTTCGACATCAACAGCTATATGAAGTCGGGAAACATCAGCGTCATCAACCGCTTTATCACCGACGAGGAACTCTCAGCCCTCATTCGCCAGTCGCTCGTCGTGGTATGCCCCTACGTCGATGCCACGCAGAGCGGCGTCATCATGTCGGCCTTCGCACTCCAGAAGCCCGTCATCGCCACAGCCGTGGGAGCCATCCCCGAAATGCTGCGTGACCACCGTCACGGCCTGCTCGTGCCGCCCCGCGACAGCAACGCCCTGGCCGAAGCCATCGAGACGATCATCAAGAGTCCCGAACTGCTCGAAGAAATGAAGGCCAACATCCTCCGCGACTATTCCACGGGCAACCGCTCCTGGAAACACATCGCCCGCGAACACGCCGAAATCTACAACCAAATCGCCTCACCAAGATGAAACGACTCTCCATCATCATAGTCACCTACAACTCCGAACGCGACATCTACGACTGTCTGGAATCCATCCGCCGGCATACCGACATTGCACCCGAAGAGCTTGAAATCATCATTGTAGATAACAACAGCCGGCAGGCCGATGCCATATTCTCCGAAATACACCATCGCTTCGGTCCAGATATAATCCTGCTCCGCAACCCCCGCAACGGAGGCTACGGACAAGGCAACAACCTCGGAATCCGCCAAGCCTCGTCGCCCGTCGTCCTCATCATGAATCCCGACGTAAGGCTCATGGAACCCCTGTTCCAGACCGTCCTCCAAGCCTTTGACGCCGACAGCCGCCTCAGCATGTACGGCATCAAGCAGATGCTCTCGCCCGGCGAACCCAGCACCAATTCCATCGCCTGTTCCTACACCCTCAACGGCTACCTCGCCACCATCCTCACCGCATGGGCCAACCGCACCGACCGCTATCTGCCCCGGCTGATGTACTTCTCCGGCTCCTGCTTCTTCATCCGCAAGCAGATGTTCAAGGAAATCGGACTCTTTGATGAAGAACTCTTCATGTATGGCGAAGAAGACGACATACATTATCGCATGAAGCAACGATACGGCTGCCACATGACCTACAACCCCCACCTCCATTATATCCACCTGACCAAGGAGCGTCAGCCCGACCTGGAATACGAAAAGCGCGTATTCCGGTCACTCAGCCGTATGCTCAGCAAGAAAGGCTACTCCGAAAAAACCGTCACCCTCAACCACCTGCGCCGCCTGCGCCTACAAATCTTGCGCCAGCGCCTGCTCACCCTTTTCGGCCGGGGCAACCCCACCCTGCTCTTCATGCTTCAGGATTTCAGGAAATACCTGAACGACCGCTACCACAGCCAGTCCTCATCCTCCCCGTCATAGACCAAGGGGGCGGTCCAGCCTTGCTGGCGGCAGATGCGCTCTATCGCCTGCTGGTCAGCAGGATAGATGAGCAGTTCGCCCTTGCGCATCAGGAAATAACGGCGGCGACCGAAATGGGCAATCAGCTCGCTCCTGACGGAACGCTCCATATAGCCCGGCATCTCGTGGTAGAACCTTGTCAGACCGCGCTTCACCTTCACGCGCACCTTCTCCCGAAACATTGGGCAGTCCTCGCCGCCCATCCTCGGATTGCGAGGATTCACGGAGATGTGGCTCACCAGGCCCTGATTCACATACTGTCCCACCACCCATCGCATACAAGTCTCATGCAACGGACACCCGTCGATGAAGCACACCAGATAGCCCGACGCCTTCTCGCGCATCATGTCGTCCTCATGCTTTGAAGCGGCATTCTTTTTCGTTTCCTTTTCCATGACTGCAAAGATACATAAAAAGTCTAAAATATAATCCTGTCAAGAAAAAAAAGTAAACAAACGACCCCACAAAAAACAAATTACACATTGTGTAATAATAAAAAAACCGCTCCAAACACCGTTACGAATAATTTCGTTGCGAAAAATTTCGCATAAGATTTGCAGGTATCATACATTTGTTGTATCTTTGCGGCAAAATGACGCGACATGAAGAATCCTTTTAAGTTTGGCACACTCGTCGATGGCGAGTTCTTTACAGACAGAGTCACCGAGTTGGAAAGTATCCAAAGAATGCTTGACAGTGAAAACCATTTAGTGCTCATCAGCCCACGCAGGTTTGGCAAATCAAGTCTAGTGGCTAAGGCTGTCAAAGCATCCGGACGCCCCTCCATATCACTCAATATGCAGAACATGCTCAGCATAGAGGATTTTGCATCGAAAATTCTGCGTGAACTGTTCCGTTTATATCCTTTAGAGCGCATCAGGCACTTGATGACACATTTCAGGATTGCCCCAACGGTATCAACCAATCCTATCACCAACGGAATTGATGTGTCATTCCAGCCGGTAATCAACGGCATTGTCCTTTTGGAAGATGCGATGGCTCTGCTCGAAAAAGTGAGTACTGAGAATAAAAAACTAATCGTCGTCTTCGATGAATTTCAGGAAATCATGAATATTCGCAAGGGACTGGACAAACAACTACGTTCCATCATGCAAGAGCAGCAACACCTGAACTATATCCTGCTGGGCAGCCAGGAATCAATGATGACTGAAATATTTGAGCGAAAGAAATCACCTTTCTATCATTTTGGTAAACTGATGCATCTGAGCAAGATTCCATACGAAGACTTCAGAACATACGTAGCCGAGCGTCTGCCCTTGAAGGAAGCCTCTCAGAACAGTGTAGTCGATGATATTCTGTCCTTCACGGGCCTTCATCCCTACTACACCCAGCAGTTGAGCGCTCAGGTGTGGGAAATGATGACCTATGACAAACTTTTCGATAATGTTGTCAGCGAGGCAGTCAACGCCATCATTCAGGCTCACGATTTGGACTTCGAACGTCTCTGGCTCAGTTTTAATCGTACCGACCGTTTTATCATGCAAAGTCTGAGTAGCAACAAGAACCCTATGCAAAATCGTCAGATGGCCACCAGCACCACTTTCAGCGCCATCAAACGTCTGATGAAGGCGGGCTATGTGATTCGCACAGAAGACTACGAGGTAGAAGACCCATTCTTCAAAACCTGGATTTTAAAGACGTGTATGTGAAAAAAGATAAGAATATGAGCAATAAAGAACCTGGTTACGTTTACATACTGACCAACCCCAGTTTCCGTGAAGACTGGGTAAAGATAGGCAAAAGCTCACGTCCTGTGGATGTGAGAAGCAAGGAATTGGATAACACTGCCGTTCCCTTGCCATTTGAGATATTCGCCACAATGAAGACCGCTAAGTATAATGAGGTGGAGAAGTTGGTGCATAAGACTATCGACCGCCTTACCGATTTACGCATCCGCCAGAATCGTGAATTCTTCAATGTGGCTCCGCAGATGGCACTCGACATCTTCCGTGATATAGCGATGGCTATTGATGATGCGGAAATCATAGAATACGAAAGTAACCAACCCATCAATCCTGATACAGATACCATAGATAAATCTGTTAGGACAGGCGTTTCAGATACTTCTAAAATTCAATTAGCGTTTTGGGAAGAGTTTAATGCTCGTGCCGTTAATCATGCGGCTTTCTATAAAGAGTTTTCTCTAAGGAAAGCCAATCCTCAACATTGGTACGATCTAAGTGTAGGCTCATCAGAATATCATATTTGTCTGACTGCAAGTCGCCAAAAACATGAATTAACGGCCGGTATTTATGTTTCATCCAACAAGATTTTCTTTCATCAGTTGCAGGAGCATGCAGAAGAATTAGAGAAAGAGATTGGTGGAAAGATTGAATGGAGAGAGGCTTCCAAAGCTTGCCGCTTCGTTATATATAGACCGTTTGATATGGATGAAAAAGAACAGTGGCAAGATGCTTTGAAGTGGCTCTATGATATTAGCATAGCTATTAAGAAAGCAATGAAAGAATACGCATAAACTATGGCATACTACGGAAACATTTTAGAAGAGGAACTTAAAAACAAAGTGGCCCAAGACCTCTTTGAAGGTTTTGATACAACACAGATCATAGGGCGTATAGATTTCTGTGTGTCAATTCCTGCTGACCCATTAGGATTGAATGAAGCAGAGTCATTGCTTTGGGCAGAAGCTAAGAAAGGAACAAGTCACGATATTTACGAGTCCTTCATCCAGTTGATACTCACACTGGGTAAAGAACGCCCACAAGATACAATTCTGCCACCAGCTTTTCTTGGCGCTTTCGATGCTGAGAAGATGGCGTTTCTGCCTTATAGCACCATTTTGGATGTTCTGCGCCAAAATGACTTCAATTGGAATGTAGCCCCAAGTGACCATTCCACAAAAGAGTTTAAACAACTACAAGAACTCTTGAATGATGCACTTCATCATGGACTTGAAATTTACCACTATGAGAAGGATGCCAAAGAACTAGTATACTTCATTAAGAAGAATTTCAACCAGCGAAAGATTGGAGTGCGTCATATTCGCATCAACAAAAACAATTTCACCCACATATACCTGAAATGGCTCGAAGCAGTTAAGCCAACCATCAACATCAATTGGGAAGTTGCCAAGAAAGCAGGCATTATAGATGCAGATTTCTATCTTGCTGATATTCTTTCAAAAGAGAACAATACGCTTGGTGAGAAATTATATGTCTTATTACAAAATGACCACTATCTTTTGGATAGAAAGATAGACGATACTGGACTTGAAGAATACAAACGCGCTCTTTTTTATGATAAGCAGAAAGCACACACACAGTTCTGGAATCGCTATGCCCGTCCTCCACGTCGCGAGTACTGGGATGATATTGTTAATCGTCGAGACCTATTAGTTCCACAAGATGTACGTGAGCGTAAAGGCAGTTTCTTCACACCTGCAAGATGGGTAGAACTCTCACAACAGTATTTAGCAGCAGAACTTGGCGAGAACTGGCAGGAAGAGTATTATGTTTGGGATTGTTGCGCTGGAACAGGTAATCTACTGGCTGGTCTTACCAACAAATATAACATCTACGCTTCAACGCTTGACAAAGCAGATGTACAAGCCATGATGCAACGCATTGACTCCATGAATGCCGCCGCTCGCGACAAAGAAGTAGGTGGTGCCAATCTATTGGAAAGCCATGTATTTCAATTTGATTTCCTCAACGACCCATTTATAGACGAGATGGACAAGAATGGAAACGTCACTAAGAAATCGAAACTTCCTAAGTCTCTACAAGACATTATCAACGACCCTGAAAAACGAAAGAAACTTGTCATCTATATTAATCCACCTTACGCAGAAGCCAGTAATGCCAGAACTGTCACAGGAAGTGGACAAAACAGAACAGGACTTTCAAGGTCAGCCGTACAAGAACGATATAAGAACCAATTAGGAAGAGCCGGGAATGAACTGTTCGCTCAATTCTATGCACGAATTGTTGATGAAATCCCTACCTCGGTGCTTGCGCTATTTTCAAAGTTGAAAATAGCGCAAGCACCGAACTTCCGTGATTTCCGGAAAACTTTCCGGGCGAAGCCCGGTCGATTTTTCTTGGTACCTGCCAACACCTTTGACAACGTCAAAGGAAGTTTTCCTGTTGGCTTTCAAATATGGCATACAGGAACAGAAGAATATTTTCAACAAACACAAGCAGATGTTTATAATGCGGAAGGAGATTATCTCGAAAAGAAAAATCTATATTCCCATGATGGGGCTCGTTTTATTATTGAATGGCTTCGTCAATATTACGACAAAGAAAACGAGCATTTAGCATTCCATCGCTATTCTGGTACAGATTTCCAACACAGTAAAGATGTGTATATTACTCTAAACCCTTATAAAGCTGACATAGAACAAGTAAAAGGGAACTGGATTACCAAAAGCAATATTATCCCTATGGTCATTTTCTATACCGTTCGTCACTGCATCGATGCTACTTGGTTAAACGATCGCGACCAATTCCTCTATCCCAACAATGACTGGCAGATAGACACGGAGTTTCAGACAAACTGTCTCATCTATACCCTCTTTCACGGACAAAACCGCATCAGCAGCGAGCACGGTACAAACCATTGGATTCCTTTCACTGAAGAAGAAGTTGATGCAAAAGAGAAATTCGAAAGTCACTTCATAAGTGACTTTATACACGGACGTATCAAAAAAGCCGTTAGAACAGAAGAAGAACAGAAGGAATACGAAAAAGACAGCAAGAACTATCACGTGGCAGATGTCTTCGACGAGTCAGTCGTTTCCATCACTACAAAATATCTCGACGGCACCGTCCCATTAACCTTGTCAGCCGAAGCCCAAGCCGTTATGGATGCAGGCCGTGAACTTTGGTGCTACTATCATCAGCAACCTATCGCCAAAGAAAACCCCAATGCTTCATTCTATGACATCCGCCTTTACTTCCAAGGAACCAAAACCACAAAGAGCGGTAAACAACAGATGAATACAGAAAGTAATGATCCAACATACACTGCCCTCATTGCTGACCTCCGCCAAAAGCAGAAAGAACTGGCAAGGCAAATTGAGCCAAAGGTTTACGAATATGGTTTCTTGATAAAATGAGGATGTGAACTGAAGGAAAAATTGAATCTCTCGATAAAAGGATTAAGAAATATGAAAATAGAAATCAAGGATATTGATTTGAAAGAAAAGATTAGAGATTTCTCTCAATACCTCGCAACAACAGATAGGATTATTCTGTCAGCAAAATTTGGTGATGGAAAGACTTTTTTCCTCAATCAGTTGCGAAACGACGTTGAATTGAAGGGGGAATATAAATTCTTCACGATCTATCCCGTCAATTATTCCGTTTCAAAAAATGAAGACGTTTTTGAATACATAAAGCGTGACATTATTTTGCAATTGAATAAGGAAGGGCTACTTGACAAAGTTGATATCAATGCATTATTCGATTCAATTTTCAATTTCTCGGATTTACAAACATTGGTTTCGTTTTTATTGTCTTTTATCCCTGGAGGCAGCTTTTACGAGAAAGTATTTACCAAATTCTGCGAGAAGAGAGATAAATACAAAGAGAAAAAACATACAGGAGAGGGATATCTATCTTCTTTTTCTCAAATCAAAGGTGGCATTTACGAAAATGATGGATATACTGCTTTAATAAGAAGTACGCTTAATTGGATAAAGGAAGACCATGCAATGAATGGTCCTGATTGGAAAAAGAAAAAGGCTGTTCTCATCGTAGAGGATCTAGATCGTCTTGACCCCAAACATTTATTTCGTATTTTGAATGTTTTAAGTGCTCATATAGATGACACCTTAATGCCAGATGTGGTGACAAATAAGTTTGGCTTTAATAATATTGTTTTAGTGATGGATTATGAAACAACTGAGTACATTTTCCATCATTTCTATGGAAATAAAGCATGTTATGAGGGGTATATGAGTAAATTCTTATCTCGTGAACCCTTCAGATATAGTATTCAACCCTATATTGCCATACCATTAAAACGCGATTTATCGAAGAAGTTAGGAATTCCCCATGTTTTCATATCTTTTTCTAAATTATGGATAAGATTTAGTGAATTATCTATTAGAGATTTAAAAAAACTAACGCTATTTGATTCCCAAGACAGAATTAGAGAAAGTTTTTTTGAATATGAGAATATGAAATTCTCAACATCATTGCCACTATTCCATCTTATCATATATATGGTAGAGTGTGGAATGTCTGTAGACGAAATAGTAAAAGACTTTAAGCCTAATATTATAACCCAATCGAAAGCAGAGATGACGTTGTTATGTTCTGAATATATAAGATTAACCTATCCCTTATATGCTATTATGAATAAGGGGGAGTTTGATTGTTTTAGCTATGGCGCTAATAAATATTCTATATATGTAAAGAGAGAGAATGATATTATCACAGAGATATCTGTAAATCCAGCAGAATCATGGGTTAGCTCTAATCTTGTAAAAATAGATGGACTAGATATTGAAGAAACCATAAGATGGTGTTTAAGTGAGTTTTCAACTTGCGTTAATATGGCTGCATTGTGGGATAAGCAGAGAACATAAAATGTATGATAGCTGATATAAAAGCGTTTTAGAAGAAATTATGGGTAAAACAGTAACAATATGTTTAATAGACGGAGATCCTAAAGGGACTCAGTATGTGTTCGTCGTCAGTTAAAATTTAAATGTATAACTGTGTTCTCTAATTGAAATAATATGCGTATATATAAACCCAATGAAGAAATTCCTGTCAGGGAGTATGTAGCCCGGAAACTCCATGATATAGAGAACGAGATAAGAAATCTCGACAATATATATATTATGAATGTCAATCAGGAAGAATACGTAAATATGCTGGTTGCCAAACATACTGTATCATTTGAAGTATATTATCTCACAGAACGCCTTTATTTAGAGGGGAAACAGGAGAAACAAGAATATGTTGACGAATGGCCTGGGTTATATGGACGCAGTATGATTCGTACATATACCGAATATGATTTCTGCTTAAAATATAAGTTCACTGGCGACATTGACGTTCTTCGGATTAAACCAGAATGCTTTAGATTTTCAACGTTATACAACCCAATTCCCATTGATATAATTGGTGATGAATTATTGATTCGTTTTTCCTCACGAGATATCGACACCAAGGCTGTCCAGAAGCAAATAGGTGAAATAAAAGAAAATGAATTCGGAAATCTAAACAATCATAATGGTGCCCTATGGCACATCAACTTATTTAATGAACGACTCCCTCAAGAAGTAAAGAATATCTTCGAAAGAGTAAAAGCTGTAAAGGAAAGAGAACATCGTGTATTAATTGAACTTGGCGTTGTTAACCTGCCTTCTACGGTGATTGAGGTACCTGTTATCAAAAAGATTGTTCCAACACCGTCCCTTATTGAAGACAAAAAGGTAGTATATCACATCAATGATGGTATATATAAGGATATTCTAAAACACATTTATAGCTTGTGCAAAGAATATGAGCGGCACGAAAGCATATACAATGGTAAACATGAAGAAGACTTGAGAGATTTAATTGTGCCGTCACTAAACTCTGTATTCATTGGAACAAATAGTACCGCTGAAACATTCAACCGTAAAGGCAAAACTGATATTATTACCAAAGCACCAGACGATAGCAATGTTTTCGTAGCAGAGTGTAAAGTATGGCATGGAGAGAAGATGCTTTTAGAGGCAATTGACCAGTTATTAGGCTATATTACATGGCGTGACACCAGGACAGCCCTAATCCTATTTGTCAAGAATAGTGGAATTATTGATGTAATTGAAAAAGCCAAATCAACAATGACCCAACACGTTTGCTATGTTGGATATAAAGGTCAGACCGAAGAAAGCTCTTTCTCCTATATATTTCATGGCAAAGATGATTCTCATAGCTATATCGCTTTAGAACTTATGATATTCCACTATCCAGAATAAGAAGTAAAGCATTTGATAATCTTAATATAGCAATTAATAGTGTTATGGGCAAAACGGTAACAACATATCTGATAGACGGAGATCCGAAAGGGACTCAGTATGTATTCATCAGCAATAAGATTTGCCAGATGTATGTGATTCCTCGTTCTCATTTTATATATTGAAGCCAGTTAGAGGAAATATAAATAATAAGGTACTAAGATGTTACTATTTCTGGAGTGGCATACATAATAAATAAAAGATTAAATAATTGACACTTTGACAAAGACAAAAGAAATGGCTAAATCCCCAAAGAAGAATTCATTTATAATTTTTCCTACCTACACTGAAATTTTCAAGAATGGTCAAGAGGAAATAATTGCCCAACTATCGTCAGAAGGACTAGCTGAAAAGTATATTGTTTTCACAACTTCGCTTTCTGCTTCATTATTTGCAAGTCATATAAAAGGGATGCATGTTCAAGAGGAAATTATGATAGAATTCAAAGATGCTATATGTAATACATCTGATGGGCATGCCATTCTGAATTGGCTTTTCTTAAATGACTTAAAAACGCTGAATTTTAATAATTTTACATTGATGGAATTGTACTGTATCTTACTAAAACATAGGAAAGGAGAATGTATAGATACGTCAATGTCAGTAGATGAGAAACTAATATATTTGAAATTGCTCTTTATCGCTAATGAAAAACGGCTAAATAAACCAAATGATTTTCACAACAACCTGCTTTCAATATCACCAGATGATAAATTTTCGTATGAGAAAATGTTTTGGCCATTATTATTACCTGAAACGGATGTAAATGAAGCAATTAGATTAGAGTATGAAATGTACCGACTTAAATGTTTTATCGAAGAAATTGAAAAAGAATATCCCAATGCATCATGTACTATAGATCTCTTTTTCCAGGAGAGAGGATATGAAAACTATAGTACATATGCAAGTGCGTTATCTTTCATATTCTTAAATTATATAACATGCTACACTAATCATCATGAATTAAAAACTGGCATTAAAGAAAATGAGCAAACTCACAAACTATTTGCTCCATTAATGGTAAATAACATAACTATAAACTCCTATTTAGAATTAAAAACACATCCAGTGTATTATTTTAATGGCGCATATTATGTCCTTCATTGGAATTATTTTCTAAATCAAATTTTTATAGGAACATTTATGGCTCTAAAAGAGAGATTAAACAAAGCTGGATTTCAAGACATCAAAAAAACGAGTGGATTAATAATAGAAAAGACTTTGTTCAGAAACGTATTGAAAATATCCTTTTCAAGATACTGGCAACGAGCTTTATTTGATGATGAAAGTAAAGGAAAACCAGATGCAATGTTTAAGATCGGAAACCATTTGTTTATTTTAGAACTAAAAGATAGTCTAATGAGTGATTCTATTATGGAATCATTAGATTACAAAAGCATTGAAAACCATATAGTTAGAACATTCATTCAATCTGAGAAAAAAGGGAAAGCTATCAAGCAATTAGCAACATACATAAACAAGTATGATAATAATGAATATGAAAATGATGGATTCCCGTATAACAAAAGGTTAAATATATATCCTATTATCATCTATACAGATTACAAATACAGAATTAACGGGTTAAATCATTTCTTGTCCGTCAAATTTGGAGAACTTATTAATCAAAAAGACATCCAAAAATCTACAAAACAAAGAATTCGTCCCTTAACAGTTATAGGACTTGACTGTATGTTCAATTTGCAACTTAAATTTCAAGGCAAGAAACTAAAGTTTGCCGATGCTATAGATAATTATCATAGGCACATTAAAAACAGGGAAAAGAAATACGAAAACAAAGGAGCGGAATTATATAGCCTACTTTACCCTTCATTTGATAGATATTTGCCGGAAAACCGTAATATTCTTATGTCTGTTAATGAAATACAATCAATACTAAAAGATTTCTTTAATATTGAAAATACAGTGTATATTTAGAAAGCTGACCTAAAGAATTACAGGGAATCTGGTGATCATTTCGAAATAAATGATTTTTATTGCAAAGCTTATATGGTGCTGAAAGGTGCCTAATAGAGCCATGCGTTTGTGATTTGAAAATTTCTCAAACTAGAAATTTGTTGAAAAATAGGTATTAACTACACTAAGCGAATAAACAAACTGATATACTGAAGGTTAGACCATGTAGTTAAACTACATTTAACTACATGGTAACTACACAGAAACTACATGGTTACTCGAGGAGACCTGCAGAATAAGGGATTTCTGCTTGAATTAGTGTTCTAATCAATTGCTTTTCAAGGAGTTCAGAATTAGTTCCGATGATGGGAACTGGTAGTTCTAATAGGAGAAACTGGCAGTTTCCATGAAAGAAACTGTTAGTTCCTGACTTTGGAACTGACGGGAACTGATATTAACTATAGTCAAGCCCAACATGCCGAGAAGGCTGAAATATAGTTAGAATGCAGTTTTAGTGTAGTTAGTATGTAGTTAAGTGTAGTTTAACTACATTGGTTAGTCTATTGATTATAAGGCTTTTCAAATAGATAGTGTAGTTAATACCTAATCTTTACGAAAATTCTCGCGAGAAGAAGCAAATAACAATTAGCAATTTGCATCTTCCTGTACTTTAAATAAGATACTTGCGCTCGACAAAGAAAAAAAAGCAAGCTTTCTTTTGCATTTGTGCTCGCTAAATCGTATCTTTAAATAAGATACTTACGCTCGACAAAGCAAAAAAAAAGCGAGCTTTTTTTTTGCATTTGTGCTCGCTAAATCGTTTCTTTGCAGTGGACTATGATAGAACAAGACAAAGAATAATTATGGATACAAGAGTTACAATCATCAAACAATACCGCAACCGCGAGACACTGCGGCTGATGGAAACGGAAAACCTGGTGGAAACCATTCGTTCCTGCCAATACCAGGAAGGGGTGGACGCCATGCGCCTCTACTACCCCATCATGAAAGACCATCGAAGCGAAGACGGCACGCTGACCCAGTTCTCCATGCAAGCCAAACAGCTGCCACGCATCTGCATTGCCCTGCAGATGGAAACCGCGAACCAGAGCCGGCTGGTGAAAGGCTACTCGGGGCTGGTGCTGCTCGAGGTGAACAACCTGCCGGGCATAGAAGAGGCCGAGGCCGTGCGCCGCGGGGCAGCCGAAATGCCGCAGACGCTGATGGCCTTCGTGGGTGCCGAGGGACAGTCGGTGAAGATTGTCTGCCGGGGAGAGCTGTTTCCCAACGAGGGTGGCGGACTTCCTCGGGATGAGAAGAGCACGCGCGACTTCCACCAGAACCTGTATGAGCGCGCCCGTCTGATTTACAACGGACAGTTGGGCGTGACCATAGAGAAGTTGGATCCGATGCCCGAGCGCATCTGTTATATGACCGCCGACCCGAAAGTGGTCTATAACCCGCTGGCCACCCCCATCTATGCACGCGCCGAACCCGTGACGAGCACCAACCTTCACGCCCTGAGCGACCCCTTCGAATACGAAATGAAGACGGAGAGCATCGTGTCTGTGAGGACGGCCTACGAGTTTAATCTCTCGAAGGCGATGGACGAGGCCGAGGGCATTGCCGACCAAGACGAACAGCGCCACGTGGTGCTGACGCGGTTAGCCGAATACTGTCAGCAGACGGGCATCCCGATGGCACTGGCGCGCCAGATGGCCAAATCGCGCTCATGGCTCAACAGCGACCCATTGTTGGTGGACAAAGTGTTCGAAAACGCCTACCGACAAGAGCAGAGCAAGCACTACAAAGCGCGCAAACACCTGCCGCTGACGGGCCAAATACCAACAGAAACGCTACTGACGATGAAAGTCAACCTCTTCCTGAATGCCAACTACGACCTGCGCAAGAACGTGATGCGCGGCGTGGCCGAATACCGGGAGCGCAAGGGACTGGGATTCAGTTACCAAGACCTGACCGAGGAAGCCCGCAACAGCATCACCATGCGCGCCCACGAACATGGCATCAAATGCTGGGACAAGGACATCCGGCGCTACGTGAACTCGAACGAAATCAGGCTCTACGACCCCATCAACGAATACCTGGAGCGGCTGACCTTCTGGGACGGGCAAGACCGCGTGACGCCGCTGGCAGAGCGCATTCCAACGGACTGGGCCGAATGGCCCCACCTGTTCCACATCTGGATGCGCTCGATGGTGGCCATGTGGCTGGGCAAAGGCCAACTGACGGGCAATGCCCTCGTGCCCCTGCTGATAGGCCGCCAAGGCTGTGGTAAGACCAGTTTCTGCCGACTGCTGCTGCCCCCAGAACTGATGAACTACTACAACGACCGCATCAACTTCAAGAACGAGTCGGACCTGAACCTCGGCCTCACCTCGTTTGCGCTCATCAATCTCGACGAGTTCGACAAGATTACCCAGCGGCAGCAGATTGTGCTGAAGTATCTCGTCTCAACAACCGACCTGAACTACCGTCCGCCCTACGGCAAGGCCTATCAGAGCCACCGCCGCTACGCCTCGTTCATCGGCACCACCAACGAGCAGATGCCCCTCACCGACCCCACCGGCGCACGCCGATTCATCTGCGTGAACATCGACGGCGACATCGACTTCCAGACACCCATCTATCACGACCAACTGTATGCCCAGCTGCGCCATGAGATAGACGAGGGCGAGCGCTACTGGCTGACGAAAGAAGAGGAGCGACTGCTGATGGAGCACAATCTGCAATACCAGCAGCTGAACGGCCTGGGCGAAATGCTGCTGGCGGTCATCCAGAGACCACGAAAGGGCGAAGAGGGCCAGTGGGTTTCGCTGAAAGAAATATCCGCCCTGATGAAGAGCCACTTCCGGGGCTATCGCGAGGATGAGGCCTCATTCAGAAAAATCGGGCGCTTCATGAACCGTGCGGAGTATCGTTTCGAGAGTCGTCGCACAAGTAGCGGCATGCAGTACAGGGTGGTGTTGAAATGAAAAGCCCTCAGGATGCCGAAAGTTTCTGCCAGAGTTTTGCTGTTAAACAAATATTTTATACCTTTGCACGGCCAAAATGGCAAAATTGAGATGAACAAGAAGAAACTGGTGCTCTATATCGACCCGCAATCTACGGGCAATCTGGCCGCCTACGACTTCGGGGTGCTCTCGGAGGTGGAGGGGGAGGTGGACTACGTTTGCAGTCGCTACTACGACTATCGGGAGATGGGGCCGAACGTGAGGATGCTCCCGCTGTTCAGCTACAACAGAATCGGCACACCGCTGCTGAAGCTGCTGAGCTACCTCTGGTCGATGGGACGGCTACTGGTGCTGACGGCACGGCTCAGACCCGCGGTGGTGCATGTGCAGTGGCTGCGCGTGCCCCACGTGGACTACATGTTCTACTGGATGATGAAGCACCTCTATGGCCCCGCCATGGTGATGACAGCCCATAACGTGCTGCCCCACAATACGGGCAACCGCTATCGGGGTATCTACGGCAAGGTGTATCGGCTCTTCGACCGGCTGATCGTACACGCCGAGGCTACCCGACGGGAAATCCATGACATCTTCGGCATAGAAGAGGAGCGAATCAGCGTAATCCATCACGGCACACTCCGGATGGACTTCGACGCCGAAGCCCTGAAAAAACAGGAAGCTTCCCTCAGGCGGAAATATCCCACCGAGGGGAAAACGGTCTTCACGTCGCTCGGCGAGCAGTCGGCCTACAAGGGTATCGACCTGCTGGTAGATATATGGCGCAGCACGCCCGAGCTGAATTCTAATGAGGCCTTGCAAATCATCTTTGCCGGAAAGAATCGGGGTATCGACTTCACGTCCCTTGCGGCCTGCAGCAATGTGACCGTAGCGGATGAGCGCATCAGCAATGAGGAATTCCACTACCTGCTCCGAGAGACAAGCGTGTATCTGCTGCCCTACCGGAAGATTTCACAGAGCGGAGCACTCTTCACAGCCATCGACGAACACGTGCCGCTGCTGGTGAGCGATGCCGGAGGACTGGCAGAGCCCCTCAGCGTGGCTCCCGTAGGGTGGAAGGTGAAGGCCTGCGACAAGGAATCGCTGCGGCAGATGCTTCTCCATCTGGCAGGGAATCCCCAGGAAATAAAAGCCGTGAAGGACGATGCCGAAGGATGGGAAAAGGTTTGTGAAGCATACCGATGGGATGGTATCAGCCGCCAGACTTACAGTCTCTACAAGAGTCTTTTCAAGGACTGACAATTATTTAGCCCAACAAAACGCAATAAAAGCCCAGATGAGCGGTTATATAATAAAGAATAAAACATGGCATTGACTCTGATGTACATCACCAACGCTCCTGAGGTGGCAAGGATTGCCGACAGGAACGGGGTGGACAGAATATTCATAGACCTCGAAACGAGGGGAAAGGCTGAACGCCAGGGACACATAGACTCTGTGAAGTCGCACCACGCGCTGACGGACATCGACGCCGTGAAGGGACAAATGCAACGGGCCAGACTGCTGGTTCGCTGTAATCCATTGTACGACGGCAGCCGCGGAGAGATAGACGAAATCATCAGTCGCGGGGCCGACATCGTGATGCTGCCCATGTGGAGAACGGCCGACGAGGCGCGGCGGTTCATCGACTACGTGGGCGGACGGGCGCGTACGATGCTGCTGCTGGAAACCATCGGCGCCGAGCAGTCGCTCGACGAGGTGCTGACGCTTGACGGAGTAGATGAATTCCATATCGGACTTAACGACCTGCATCTGGACTACGGACTGAAGTTCCTCTTCGAACTGCTGGCCAACGGAAAGGTGGATGAAATCACGGCCAAACTGAGGCAGGCAGGACGATTCTTCGGCTTCGGCGGCATTGCCGCACTCGACGGCGGCCTCATCTCCGGGCGCAACATCATCGCCGAACACTATCGGCTGGGATCCCAGATAGCCATCCTTTCAAGGGCTTTCTGCGACACGGCGAAGACAAAAGACCCTGCCGAGATAGAGAGGATCTTTGCGGAGGGCGTCAGCGGCATCAGGCAGTATGAATCAGAACTATGCCAATGGCCCGCTTCGCGTTTCAACGAAAACCACCTTGAGGTGTGCCGGAAAGTAAACGAAATCATAAAGAGAAAATAGCAAGATAACGGTGGAACTGAACTACAACATCATAAAGGATATCAGCCGCAGTCATGGCGATGCATTCTATCTGCTCGACACGGAGCAGTTCGGACTGAATTACCATGAACTTCTGGCGGCATTCAGGAAATACTATCCCGAAACCCATATAGCCTATTCCTACAAGACGAACTACACCCCGCGGCTGTGTCGCATGATTGAAGACATGGGGGGCTATGCCGAGGTGGTGAGCGACATGGAACTGGAAATTGCCAAACGGGTGGGCGTGCCCATGGAGAAGATACACTTCAACGGCCCCGTAAAGAATACAGACGCTGCACGAGAGGTCATTCTGGGAGGCGGCATCGTGAACCTCGACGACTATTCGGAGGTGCCTGCCGTGATGCAGATTGCGCGGGAGCATCCCGAAAAGACCATCAGTATCGGCATCCGCTGCAATTTCAATGTGGGCGACGGCGTAGTGTCGCGCTTCGGCTTCGACGTTGAGAAACCGGCATTCACCCAGATGCTGCATGAGCTGAAGACCGCAGGAAACATCCAGATAGCCGGGCTGCACTGCCATTTTGCTTCACGGAGACAGGAGACCTGGAAACCGCGTGCAGAAGGAATGTGCAGGCTGGTGGACGAATGCAGCCCTGAAATGCCTGACCATATCGACTTGGGAGGCGGACTTTTCGGAAAGATGAAGAACTCGCTGAAGGCCCAGTTTGGCATGCACATCCCTACCTATAAGGAATACGCGCAGGAAGCTGCAGCTACCGTAAGCAAGCATTTTGAAGGTCTTGACAACCGTCCGAAGCTATTCATCGAGCCTGGCAGCGCGCTGGTGGGCGACGCCATGCGCTTTGTGGCTCGCGTGAAGAGTATCAAAGACATCAGGGGGAAAGCCATTGCCACGCTGATGGGCAGCATCTACAACATCAACCCCACGCTGAACAAGAAGAACCCGCCTATCACCGTGATGCACGACCCAGCCGACGGCGAAGCTGCCGACTACAGCAACCTAGACTTTGCGGGCTTCACCTGCATCGAGTCGGACTATCTGTACCGAGGCTACGACGGGCCGCTGACCATCGGCGATTTCGTGGTATTCGAGAACGTGGGCTCCTACTCCGTGGTGCTGAAGCCACCTTTCATCCTGCCCAATTTCCCTGTACTGGAAATAACGGACCATGGCATCGACATCATCAAGCGGCAAGAGACTTTCGACGACCTGTTCCACACCTTCAACTTTTGACTCATGGACATTTGGCTGAACATCAACAAAGGAGTGAAGCGGGCATTCGACTTCATCGCTTCGCTGGCGGCAATCATCCTGCTGTCGCCGGTGCTGCTGATTTGCGCCGTATGGATAAAGGTAGACTCCGAGGGTCCGGTCATCTTCAGGCAGGAGCGCCGCACCAAAAATGGCCGCATCTTCAAGATGTATAAGTTCCGCTCCATGATAACCAATGCCGAGAAGCAAGGAGCAGGACTCTTCAACTACGAGAACGACCCGAGGGTGACACGCGCCGGCAGGTTTCTGCGCAAGACCAGCCTTGACGAACTGCCCCAGCTATGGAACGTGGTGAAGGGCGACATGTCGGTGGTGGGTCCACGCCCATGCGTGGCCTACGAGCTGGGCGACTTCGAGACGCTGAACGCCCGATTCCGGAAACGGTTTGAAGCCACGGCGGGCATCACCGGCTATGCCCAGATACAGGGACGCAACGACCTGCCCTGGGACCAAAAAGTGGACTTCGACGGCAGGTACATAGATTTGTTCCGCAAGTGGGGCTGCCTCATCGACGCCTACATCATTGGCAAGACATTCATAGATGTATTCCGACAGAAAAACATCTATGAGAATAAGGAGGACGAAGTGCTTTCCGACGAAGAAGCAGCCCGCAAGGCCGAAGAGGAGATTATCAGGCTGGCTCATGAGTGAGAAATTAGTGTAGAATGTAGAGTGTAGAATGTAGAGTTATGATTACTGCTGGAGACAGACTTTGGATCTGATATTCTTAACATTAAACCATAAACTCTCAACCATAAACCATAAACTCTCAACCATAAACCATAAACCAAATAAGAATGGACAACGATAAAAGACTAATATGGCTGGGCGGGAAACTGATTCCCGTGACTGAGGCAAAAATCAACGTGCTGGCACCCACCTCGCAGTTCGGAGCCAACGTTTTCGAGGGCATACGCTGCTACTGGAACCAGGAGGAGCAGCAACTCTATGCCTTCCGGCTGGCCGACCACTATAAGCGACTGCAGCACTCCATCAAGATATTCCGACTGAAAAGCCCCTACACGACGGCTGATTTCGAACAGGGGCTCATTGACGTGGTGAGAGCCAACAACTACCGCGAAGACATTCAGGTGAGGCAGACCGTATTCGTGGACGGGCTGGGAGGCACATGGAGTTCGTGCGAACCCATCAACATGTTTATCGCCCCCATCCCCAAGGGACGCACGCTGATCGAAGGAAAGAAGGGACTGCGCTGCCAGGTCAGCTCGTGGGAGCGCATCAGCGACAGGAACCTCTCGCCGAGGGCAAAGGTGGGAGCCAACTATATCAACAGCCGCATGGCCCACCTGGAGGCGCAGCAGAACGGCTACGACACTGCCATCTTCCTGAACAGTCACGGGAAAGTGGCCGAAGGGCCGGGCTCGTGCTTCTTCATGGTGCGCGACAACACGCTGTACACCCCACCCTGCACGGCATCGGTGCTGGAGAGTATCACCCGCGACACCATCATCCGCATTGCCCGCGAAATACTGAATATCGAAACCATAGAACGCGACATCGACCGCACCGAGCTCTACATCTGCGACGAAGCCTTCCTCTGCGGGTCGGCCATGGAGATCACGCAGGTGGTCAACATCGACGGCTATGCCGTAGGAGACGGTGAGTGCGGGGCCATCACCAAGAAACTGTTTGACACCTATTATGAGGTGCTCACGGGCAAGCATCAGCAGTACAGACACTGGCTGACTCCCATTTACTAAGAAAAAGTATGACACAACAAGTCAATCCGTCACCATCGCCCACGGTTTCCATCATCACACCCGTGTTCAACGCCGAGCGCTTTCTGGAGCAGACCATCCAGTCGGTGCTGCAACAGGATTTCACCGACTGGGAACTGCTGCTCATCAACGACTGTTCCACCGACAAATCGGTGGAAATAATCAGCCGCCACAAGGCTGACAGCCGCATACGCCTGGTCAACCTGGAGAAAAACAGCGGAGCCGCCATAGCCAGAAACCGAGGCATCAGCCTTGCTCGAGGCAGATATATCGCTTTTCTCGATAGCGACGACCTGTGGATGCCCGACAAACTGGGCAAGCAACTGGACTACATGAAGAGGAACAACTGCGCCTTTTGTTTTACCGAAATCAGAATGACCGACGAGCAGGGCCGTCCCATGGGCAAGATTCGTGCCATACAGGAGAATGTGGACTACCGATACCTGCTCCGGAAAACGGTAATTGCCACATCGTCGGTGGTGATTGACAAGGCGGTGGTGGGAGATTTCTCCATGCCACTGCGCCGCTCGGGGCAAGACTACGCCACATGGCTCATGCTGCTCCGGCGGATCCCCCATGCCTGCTGCCTGCAGGAACCGCTGATAGACTACCGGGTGGTCAACAACTCGCTTTCGTCCAACAAGTTATCGAGTCTGAAACAGGTCTTCGACATACAAACCCAGGACGAGCATATCCCTGCATGGCAGGCCGCAATCAACACCTGCTGTTTCGCAGTTTATGCCTTCAAGAAACACTATTGCTGACGCAAAAACGCGTGGCGGCTACTGCCTGTCACAATAATTCGAAATATTATCTTGCGCTGTAATACAATAAAACGATGAATCCTTCGTATTATAAATACGAGCTATGAGAAAAATACTAGGAAAGATATCAAGCTGGTACTTCACCAAGGACGCCCTGCCCTATTGGTGTGTGCTGCTCTTCGATTGCCTGGTGGTGATAGGATGCGGACTGTTCTGCTATATCATCGACCATGGTGCCACGACGGCATCCGACAACTTCATGCCGCTGATGGGCACGCTCGTGTTCTACCTGCTTTTCTATCTCATCGGCTTCCGCGCCTTCCATACCTATTCGGGCGTGATGCGCTACACCTCGTTTGCCGACATCCACCGCGTGGCCTTTGCCAACCTGATTGGTGTGGGCCTGATAGCATTCCTCAGGCAGTTCTTCAACTTCGACCAGTGGTTCGTGCCCATCCGCATGCGCGAGCTGGCCCTCACCTTCGTGCTGGCGACGGGCATCATGTGGTCGGTGCGCATGATCGTGAAATACATGTACGAATACTACAAGACCGACCAGGATGCCAGAGGCGTATTCATCTACGGTGTGAAGACTGGCGGACTCAGCATTGCCCGCGCCCTCTCGTCGCCCAACAACACCACGTTCAAGCTGAAGGGATTCATCAGCGATGCCGACGACATGATTGGCAAGCGGCTGATGGGCGTGAAAGTGTACGAGAATAACGACAAGATTATCAAAATGATGGAACTGGAGAATGCCAACACGCTCTTCGTGTCGCCGCTGAAACAGGAGGAATTCGTGAAGAATCCCGAGATGGTGGATCTGCTCATCGAGAACGGTATCGCCATCTATACCATGAACACCACCATGGAATGGGACGGCAAGAGCGACATCTCCACAGCCCAACTCAGGGAGATTGAAATCGAGGACCTGCTGCCCCGCGACGAGATACAGATTGACCTCACGGCCATCGAGGCGCTACTCAAGGACAAGAGCATCCTGATAACCGGTTCGGCGGGTAGCATCGGCAGCGAGATCGTGAAGCAGATTGCCAAGTTCGGGCCTCACCAGTTGGTACTGATAGACCAGGCTGAGACACCGCAGCACGACTGTCGCCTGATGATGGCCAGCCAGTTCCCGGAAATCAAGGCCGATACCATCGTGGCCTCCATCTGCAACAAGCGCCACATGGAAGCCATCTTCCGAAAATACCGTCCCGACTACGTGTTCCACGCCGCCGCCTACAAGCACGTGCCGATGATGGAGGACAATCCCTGCGAGAGCATTCAGAACAACGTGGAAGGCACGAAGATCATGGCCGACCTGGCCGTGAAATACGACGTGAAGAAGTTCGTGATGATCAGCACCGACAAGGCCGTGAATCCGACGAACGTGATGGGCTGTTCGAAACGCATCTGCGAAATCTATGTGCAGAGTCTCGACAAGGCCATCAAGGAAGGACGCCATGAGGGACAGACGCAGTTTGTGACCACTCGCTTCGGCAACGTGCTCGGCTCCAGCGGTTCGGTGATACCCCTTTTCCGCGAACAGATCAAGAACGGCGGGCCCGTCACGGTGACCCATCCCGACATCATCCGCTACTTCATGCTCATCCCGGAAGCCTGCAAGCTGGTGCTCGAAGCTGGTACGATGGGCAAGGGCGGAGAGATATTCATATTCGACATGGGAGCTCCCGTGAAGATTGCCGATTTGGCCAAGCGCATGATCAAGCTCAGCGGTGCGAAGAACATCGAGATAAAATACACGGGGCTGCGCGACGGCGAGAAGCTCTACGAAGAGGTGCTCAACGACGAGGAAATCACCGTTCCCACCGGACACGAGAAAATCAAGGTGGCCAAGGTGAGAGAGTATGATTTCGAAGAAGTGAAGCAACAGATTGACCAGCTCATCAGCGACTCTTATCTCTACGACGACATGGCCACCGTGGCAGGCATGAAGCAGATCGTGCCCGAATATGTGAGCAACCATTCCATCTACGAGCAGTTGGATAAACAGACAGGCATCACCGCATGAAAAACCTAACCGACCAACTGAAACGGATCATCGACTGCGCGCTGGCTGCCGTCTGCCTGATAGTGTTCTCTCCACTGTTTCTCTATTGCTATATAGCCATCAAGCGAGAAGACGGCGGGCCCGTCATCTACAAGCAGGCACGCATCGGATACCATGGGAAACCTTTCTATATCTACAAGTTCCGCAGCATGCACACCGATGCCGAAGAAGACGGCTATCATCTCTTCACGGGGGATGAAGACGAGCGACTCACCCGCATCGGGAAGAAACTGCGCGACCACCATCTGGACGAGCTGCCACAACTGTGGAACGTGCTCATAGGCGACATGGCTTTCATCGGTCCGCGCCCTGAGCGTCCCTACTATATCCGCCAGATTATGGAGATAGACCCGCGCTACGAACAGCTCTACAAAATCCGCCCAGGCGTCACTTCATACGCCACACTCTACAACGGCTATACGGACACGATGGAGAAGATGCTCCGCCGGCTGGAACTCGATCTCTATTACTTGGAGCACCGCTCCTTGCGCATGGATTTCCAAATTCTCTTCAAGACTTTCACTAGTATTGTTTTTGGCAAGAAGTTCTGAGTGATGATAAAGTTTCTGGACTTACAACGGGTGACAGCCCTGCACGGCAACGAGCTACAGGAGGCAGCCAGACAGGTGACAGAAAGCGGATGGTATCTGCAGGGGGAAGCTACAAAGCGTTTCGAACAGCATTATGCGGAATATATCGGAACGGATTGCTGCGTGGGAGTGGCCAACGGACTGGATGCATTAAGGCTCATCCTGCATGGATATAAGGAAATGGGCATCATGAAAGATGGCGATGAAATTATCGTGCCAGCCAACACTTTTATCGCAACCATCCTTGCCATTACGGAAAACAATCTTGTTCCCATATTGGTTGAGCCCACCTGGGAGAATCTTGAGATAGATATCAATAAGGTGGAAGAAGCCATTACGCCTAAAACGCGGGGTGTGATGACTGTCCACCTGTACGGTCGTATCGCCTACAATGAACGGCTCAAGACCATCTGCCAAAAACACGGGTTGAAGCTGATGGAAGACTGTGCCCAAAGCCACGGATGCACATGGAAAGGCATCAGGACAGGTGCGCTGGGCGATGCTGCTGCCCACTCTTTCTATCCTGGCAAGAACCTGGGAGCCTTCGGCGATGCCGGAGCTGTGACGACCAACGACCATGAGCTGGCCAGCATCATCCGTGCACTGGCAAATTATGGCAGCACGAAGAAATATGTCTTCAAATATGCAGGCATCAACAGCCGCATTTCGGAAATGGACGCTGCCATACTGGACGTGAAACTGAAATATCTGGACGAAGATAACAAAAACCGTCAAAGGCTGGCAGCTTTCTATTATGACAATATCAAGAATCCGCTCATTACGCTCCCTGCCAGACTTGACGATGCTAATAACGTGTATCATCTGTTTCCTGTCTTCTGCAGATTCAGAGACCAGCTGCAAGCCTTTCTTTCAGAACAAGGTGTGCAGACACTCATCCACTACCCCATTCCACCGCACAAACAGGAATGCTACCAAGAATGGAACTCGCTGCAGCTGCCCATCACCGAACGCATCTGCCAAGAAGAACTGAGCCTCCCCGTCAGTCAGGCCATGACGCTGGAGGAGGCTGCAATAGTGGTGAAGGCCGTAAATGCCTTTACAGCTTTTTAAAATGCAGTCGGAGCGTACCGTTTCGGAGCGTCATCCGTGAACCTGAAAGTTTTTCTACCGCGAAGGTTTCTTCCAAAACGTTGAGTCCGTAGGGAGCAATCGCTTTCACATTCTCCTCAGTAAGCATCTCGTTACCATCCGTTCGGTTGTATCGGCATGGTTTGGTCACCTTCAGTTGACCATCAGAATGCTCGAAGCGGGCCATATAGATAAGGCCAAGATTCGTATGGTCACTCAGCTCCAGAAGATTTACCTGAAACGACCAGAAAAGGAGATCTTCCGAGGTGTCCTTCACACCACCGGTCTGCAAGGTGTCAACCTCCACCAAATGCCAGAAGCCATCAAGGTTCCCGTTATGGGAAGTCTCGATTTCGCAACTCGTGAAAGAGAAAATGAGAAGTTGGGAAATTGAGAAAATGAGAAAATGAGAAAATGAGATATTGCGAAATGCTGAAAATGAGAAAATGAGAAAATGGGATATTCTCTTGTTACGGTTCTTTTTCATCGGGGGCGTTTGGTTAAAAGTCCTGTTTTGGTGATTGTCAATTGAAAACCTGCATTGTTGCCGCGGATCTTTCCGAAGTCCATGGCGTAGGCACCATGGATGCTCCAGCCGCGCAACTTAGGCTGAGTGAAATGATAGTTGGCTTCCACCAGAAAACTGGTGTTGTAGCGGCGACTGGTATAGGGTTTAATATAAGTTCCCACTCCGTCCTGCCATGTAGCCAGCAGTCTGTAGTTAAGATTCTCCAGGATGTTGCCATCCACTCCGAGATGGAAAGCCATGAAGCGGTTGTTCTTTACTTCGATCGTGCCATCTTCATTATAGATGGGCGAAAGATAGAGCGGATTGCCCATCACTTGTCCCCAATGCTGCCAGCCAGAACTGAAGTAATGGTTGTAGAAATTATCACGACCACTCACGTGATCTTGCCAAGTAGCATTATGATCATGATAAACTGGCCCGCTCTGATATTTTGTATATACATATTCAAACACGATATCTCGCAACCACGAACCGTATTTCAGATTCAGTTCGCCACCCAACAAACAATCCTTGAAATCGTAGAGCAGGTAACGATGCTTCTTCTTTACATTCCATTCCTCGCCCTCTCCATAGCCGTCGTAATCCACCTGAAGCATGGAGGAATGGTCTTCGAAATACTTGTCGGCATAGACGCTGAAGCGCCATGTGTCGGCATCATAGTTCACACGTAGCAGCCAACTACCCAGATGATTGCCTTCTTCGTTCATAAAAGCAGAACCTTGTTCATCGACTTCACCGCCACCAGGAACAAAAGCCCGGTAAAATGCTTTCAAATTAGAACGAGCCTGCAGAGGAGTCATCTCGCCATTAACCCAATTATAGGATGTGCCGCCGAACATACTGGCCATTTCCAGTCCAAGTTCTACGGACAAAGGAAAGAAAACATCTTCATTTCCAATTTTCAGATAACCAGCCTTGGAGTGAAAAAGGACATCCTTAGAGTAATGGGAAGCCTGAAGGGTGAAATCCTTCTGCCAGTTGTCGTCGGTGATCTTACCGTAGGCAATGTGGCCCTTCAGACGTAGCCAACCGTTAAAGATCGGGAGAATCCAATATTCAGGCAATGCCAAACGCACCTGTGGCACCGGGCGGGCATTGATTCCCAAGGCCTGTGAACCGCTGGAAAGACGGTTGTTCTTCAGTTCCATAGGATACTCCTTGCTGCCGATAGATAGTGCGCCATGCAGCCACCGGCCTTCCACAAAAGCCTGCTGGATAATGGGTTTGCTCGTATAATGATAGGCAGCGGCCACGTCGAGCCCGTAACCGAGTCCCCACCGGCGACCTGAATCTACGGCTAAGGGCCGGATAGCGGATGCACGCACATAACCGTTGGTCTTCTCCAGCGAGGAAAGACCGTATTTGTTCGCATTAAGCCAAAGCGGTGTGTGGCCGTCAGAAACACTGACCTGGGCCTCAGCCTTGTACTCGATGCCTTTGAGAGGTTTCAGTTCGCCTTCATATTGCGCAAAGGCCACCGACACCCCCATGAGCATCATTACTGATAAGAGTTTTCTCATTCTCACCTTATTATATTATATAAAAGAAACGGCAAAAAGGGCGAATTATTACATTGTAGGGAAAATCCCCGCCAAAGTAGGGAAAATCCTTTGCACGACCCAATATTTCTTCGCAATTTTGCACCAGATAAAGAATCAAACGATTATAAACCATTTAAACTATACGATTATGAAGAAGTTGATGATGACGCTGATTGCAATGGTAACAATGACCATCTCAGCACAGGCAATGAGTTACGAGCAGGCCCGCGAGCAGGCCCTGTTCCTGACTGACAAGATGGCTTACGAGCTGAACCTCACCGAGGACCAGTATGAGGCCGCCTACGAGGTGAACCTTGACTACCTGCTCGGTGTTGAATCACAGGCTGACCTCTACGGAGAATATTGGACTCGCCGAAACCTCGACCTGAGTTATATCCTGCTCGACTGGCAGTACAATGCCTTCTGCGCAGCAAGTTATTTCTACCGTCCGCTCTACTGGGACGCTGGTTACTGGCACTTCGGCATCTATGCCCGCTATCCGCACCGCACCTACTTCTACTTCGGTCGTCCCCACTTCTGGTACACCTACCGTGGCGGTCACGCTTGGCATCGTGTAGGAGGACGTGGATGGTATCACGGACGCACCTTCGGTCGCGATCATCGTGTAGCCCACAACCACCGCGGCTTCGGTATGAGAAACGGTTTCGATCGTGGTGACTTCCGCGGACGTTCAGGCAACTTCGACCGCAACCACAGAGACGGCAACCGTGGCAACCACAACGGCAACTATAACCGTGGCGGCAGAAACTACGACCGTAACTCCGGCTCAATCAACCGTGGCAACAGAGACATAAACCGCAACTCCGGCTCAATCAACCGTGGCGACAGAAATATCGAGCGTAACTCCGGAATCAACAACCGCAGTAGCAGGAGAAACAGTGACGGCATTTACAACCGCATGAGCAGCACGCGCCAGATAGACCGTCCGCAGATTGAGCGCAGTTCAAGATCGGCAGGCCGCACCATCTCCCCCAGCAGCAGATCCATAGAGCGCAGCAGTTCTATCAACCGTAGCAGCTCCATCAATCGCGGCAGTTCCTTCAACCGCAGCAGTGCTCCCAGCACCAGAGGCTCCTTCAGCGGAGGCGGTTTCAGAGGCGGCAGTCATAACAGCGGTTCGTTCAGCGGTAGTCGCGGAGGTGGCAGTCACAGCGGTATGAGCCACGGTGGCGGACACGGTGGACGCAGATAAAAAGACACTCCAATAAAGAAAGACGAAAAAGTAATGTTGTATAGAAAGTTAAGGTAATAAAGATTGTGTATTGAGAGTCATAATTTGATAACGCGAACTTCTGCGTTGGCCATGCGGGGAATCTCCTGCATGGCTTTTTGATGATATACGGCCTGAATGGCCTTGTTGATAATGCCATGCCCCACGGCAAGTACCACCTGGTCGGGATAGCCGGTTTTCACGAAATCGAGAAAACGCTGAGCACGGGCTTTCAATTCATCCAGACTCTCAATATCATCAGGCCACACCTCTCCTTTCAAGTCAGGTATGAAACGACCTGTAAAACTGCCCCAGTCACGCTCACGCAGCAAGGGGGTCTGAACGACTTCCTTCCCCCGAGGGTCGGCTATGATACGACATGTATCGACAGAACGTTTCAAATCACTGCTCACAAAGACATCTATTGGCGTGTCGGCCAACTGGGAAGCCAGTTCCAGAGCCTGACGAATACCTTCGTCCGTCAGTTCTCCCTGCGTCTGTCCCTGCATGATTTGATTCAGATTATCCACGGTCTGTCCGTGGCGTACCAGGTATAATTTTGTCATGATGGGCACAAAATTACGAAAATAATTGGATTTATCAATGGGATTTCGTATTTTTGCATCAAAATTACACCTTATGAGAATTATTCAGAGTTCTATATTCCGCGCCTTGCTGGCCATTGTGTTCGGTTATCTGCTCGTGATGTACCGTAACGAACTGCTCCATTGGACTACCATTGCCTTTGGCTGTCTTTTCTTTCTTTCCGGGCTGATTTCAGTGATTGCCTATTACGTGGAGAAACGGCGGGCCATGAATATCGCCGACCGTCTTCAGGCCATGTCGGAGATGCGGGGCGACGAAATGGAAACGCCTGCCGAAGACGATATCAAGCGTTCACTCCTACCCACTTTCCCCATCGTAGGAATAGGCAGCATGATACTCGGTGTGATTCTGGCCATTATGCCCACCACCTTTGTCCACGGCATGATGTATGTCGTCTCAGGACTACTCGTATTGGGAGCGCTAAACATGATTTCCAATCTGATAATGGCCCATAAGTTCGCCTCCATCGGAGTTGGTTTCTGGGTAATGCCCATCCTGCTCCTTACCTTAGGCGTGGCGATGATCGTGAAGCCCGATCTCTTCGCTGCCATGCCTTTCCGCATTCTCGGTTGGGCGCTCATCGTCTATGGAGTGATAGAATGTATCAATGCCATCAAGATCAGTCAATGCCATAAGCAATACGAACGTATTCAGGCCGCCCAGCAGGCAGCCTCAAAAGCAGAAATAGAGGATGCGGTGATCGTGGAAGACAATTCGACATCACCAACACCCACCATCTAACACCCATCACCCACCACCTAACACCCAAAAACATGACCATCATCGGAATTGCAGGAGGTACGGGCTCCGGAAAAACCACCGTAGTAAAGAAAATCGTAGAATCACTGCCTCCCCATTGTGTAGCTGTGGTTCCACTCGATTCATATTATAACGACACGACGGGGATGACGCCCGAAGAGCGTCGCCAGATCAACTTTGACCATCCGAATGCTTTTGATTGGCAACTGCTCCACAAACAGATAGCCCAACTAAAGCGTGGAGAAGCCATTGAGCAGCCTACCTACAGCTACGTGGAGAGCAACCGCCAGAAAGAAACCGTTCACGTGGAACCCAAACCGGTTATTATCATCGAGGGCATCATGACCCTCGTGGACCGCAAGCTGCGCAACATGATGGACCTGAAGATCTTTGTGGATACCGACTCCGATGAACGACTCATCCGCAACATCTTGCGCGATGTCGTAGAGCGTGGCCGCACGGTGGATATGGTTCTCAACCGCTATCTGTCCGTCTTGAAGCCCATGCACGAGCAGTTTATCGAGCCCACCAAGAAGTATGCCGACATCATCATCCCGCAAGGCGGCGAAAACCTGAAAGGCATCGGTATCATCTGCAAGTACATCGAGACCATTACCGAAAAGGAACATCTGGGATAAGGCTCGTTATAGAAGTCCTATCTCCTGAAACATACGTAAATAGAACGCAGCCTTGCGTTCTATTTTCATTGGATAGGCACGCGAACTGCTAGGCATCCGATAGAAGCGTAACGGACGACCATCAAAGAGGAACTCTGTATAGGTCCCTACTTTTGGCTGCGCTATCTGAAAATGGGAAGTGAATACATCGGCGGCTTTCTGCCCCGTCACCACTACAGCCTGACATTCGGGCATTTGTCGCAACAAGGCATCAAGGTCGGTGGGAGTCACTACCTCCAAGTCCTTATCAGCGGCTGTTCCCGTGGTGCGAATCACGGCTGAAGCAGTATCATAAAGTGCCACGCCTTTCTCTGTGAGAAAGACCTCCAACAGTTCTTTACGGAACGCTTTCCGCTCTACATCCACGAAATAGTCTTTGTCATCGAAGAAGCAAAGACCATAGATTCGCCACATGTCGTTGAAAAAGTTGGGGTAAAAGAAATCCATCGACCAACGCTTGCGGGCTGGTGGAAAACTCCCCAGCATAAGCAAGCGCGCATGCTGGGGAATAAATGGTTTTAAGGGGTGCTGCTCTATGTCAGCAAGCTTTATTTCTCTTTTCATTCGCACTAAAAAACCCTCCCTTCGGGAGGGACAAAGGGTGGGCTTTTTATTTCTGTTCCTTCACCAGATAGACAATCGTTGGCAAGTGGTCACTATAGCCGTCGAGCCATACGCCCCCGGCATGGGTACGCTTGGGATTACCCTTGTAGCGTCCCTCTGTCTGGAACAGGTAGTTACGACGGAAAATCTGGCACTTCCAGTATTTCAAGGAAGAGTAGTCTTTCTTTCCTTCGCGGTCGAGGATATTCGGGGTCATCAGGATCTGGTCGAAAAGGTTCCAAGAGCCACCGTAGGCCAGTGTGCCCTGTCCCTCCTTCACCAAAATGTTATACCAAGGATTATACATGTCGCCATCCTTCACATCCTTAATTTCCGACTTTCCGCGCAATCCTTCGGTTACGCTCTTGTTAGTGGGATCATCGTTCAGGTCGCCCATCACGAAAATCTTGTTATCAGGATTCTTTGCCAACAGGTCCTCCACAATCTTATGCACCTGCTGTCCTGCCCATTCACGACGCTCTGGGCCACTGAAACGGCTTGGCCAGTGGCACACGATGATGGTAACGGTTTCACCTGCCAGTTTTCCGGTAATGGTGAGGAATCCGCGGGTATGCGACACATTCTCAGGTACATCTGTTCCGCCCATGGCGAATCTCACGGGCAACGTGTATCTTACCCTAACAGCCACTCCGTCCTTCACGCCCTGCTCCCAGTCTTTCATTTCGCTTACAGCACGCAGAGCCTCAGCATCAAGTAAAGGATGAACGCCCTTTATCACCTTGGGATTCACAACTTTACCATGCTCATTAACAACAAACTGTACGAGTACCCTTCCCTCGATTTTATCTTTGGCAGCGGCTGTCGGATACTTCACTTCTTTCTGCAGCCACTTCATCAACTCTGCCATACCCCCAGGATATTTCGGTAACATATCCGGTTTTAAAACATCAACAACAGTCGGGTCTTTCTCAACAGCATCGGCCACAGCCTGTTCTTCACGTGAAAGACGCAGTTCGTCCATAGCCTCTTCTTCCGTTTCCTCCTTCACGTCTTTCTTATAATAATAATGGTAGGTAGTATCGGTCGGAGTAAACAAGGCAGGATTGTAGAGCAAGGCCACATCTACACCACGCATATCGGGGCCTTCCACCAATATATATTTATATCCGCGTGCGCGAAGCGGAGCCTCAGCCGTCAGGTCGTCAAGCGCCTTGGCATTCTCCACCTCAGAGAGTCCGATGATGGCACAGCCAACATTTGGCAGCACATCAGTGCCCATATCAGCCAAAGCCCTTGACATATTGCGGAGTTTGCTCTTGTATTTGCGTGCATTCCAACGGTTTGAACCTGTGGGTAGGAACTCAAAATCGCGTTTACCCACATCATGACAGGTGTCGAACAGATTCTCCTGATTGTAGAAACCGACTCCATAAACGGAGAATTTCTTCTGCGCCATAGCATTTACAGCCACCGTGCACAAAAAAGTAATCAATAGTAGTCTTAGATTTTTCATTTTCATCATTGTTCATTGTTTATGTTGGCAAAGTTAACATAAATAGAAGACAAATCAAAATAAATATCAGTTTTTATTTTGAATTTATGCTAAAATACAGTATCTTTGCCAACATAATTACTAACATATATATCTATTATGCAGAAAAAGTTTAAACTGGCAGCAATCGCCTTGTGCTATGCTCCGCTCACTTTCGCACAGACGACAGTGACGCAGCCTGACGAACAAGCCAACAACGCTGTCATCAACGAGTCTGCCTTTACCTTTACGGAAGCGCAATTGGGTGAAGACGACAACGTTTCGCAAAACCTGACCATCGTTGGCTCCAACAGCAACGCTTATGCCAGCGAGGTGGGGTATCGTTTCAGTGCAGCAAGGTTCAAATACAGGGCCTTTGGTGCAAAATACAACGATATCTACATCAATGGCAACCCCGTAAACGACGTAGAAAGAGGAGAATTCCGCTACTCGTTCGTGGGAGGTCTGAACAACCAGACGCGTGGTGTGGAGGCTGCACTTCCCTTCGAGTACAACACGTTCAGCCTCAGCGCGATGGGCGGCAGCAACAACTACAACTTCCGTCCGAGTGCCATGCCCACTGGCCATCGTGTATCACTGGCAGGAGCAAACCGCAACTACACCTTCCGCGGCATGTATTCTTACAACAGCGGACTCTCCGAGAAAGGATGGGCGTTTTCTGCCGGCCTCACCTACCGTTGGGCAAACATGGAAACGGCTCAGATTGAGGGAACGTTCTACAACGCCCTCTCCTACTTCCTCGGTGTGGAGAAGGTGATTGGCGACGGCACTCACGCCATCTCATTCGTCACATGGGGTAACCCGACGGAACGTGCCGCTCAGGCTGCATCCACCGATGAGATGTACTGGCTGGCCAACAGCAATTTCTACAATCCCAACTGGGGTTATCAAGGTGGGAAAAAGCGTAATTCGCGCATCATCCACGACTATGCACCGGCAGGTCTGCTCACCTGGGACTACAAAATCGACCTGAACACCAAACTCACCACGACGCTCCTGGGTAAGTATTCCATGTTCAGCAGTTCACGTCTGAACTACAACAACGCCACCAATCCGGCTCCCGACTACTACAGCCTGATGCCCAGCTATTATTATAATGTATGGGATCACACCGGAACGGCAACTGACCTGGCTAACTGGAATGCTGCTTACGAATATCTGAGCGCATCAAAGGCAAACCGTCAGCTCAACTGGGACAAGATGTACTATGCTAACCAGATGGCCAGCATTCAGGGAGCCGATGCCATGTACTACCAGCAGGCTTACCACGACGACCAGTTCTCATTAAGTCTGGCGAGCGTTCTGGACAAGCAACTCACCAACACCTCAAAACTGAATGCCGGCATCAACCTCTCTACAAACACCGGTTTCCACTACCAGACGATGGAGGATCTGCTCGGTGCTTCCTCATTCCACAACATCAACACCTATGTGGTAGGTACCTACGCTGAGAGTTCCGACCAGGTGCAGTATGACATGAACAATCCCAACAGCGTGATTCGCGAAGGCGACCGCTTCGGTTACGACTACAATATCCTAGTGAATAAAGTCAATGCCTGGGCTGTCTATTCAAAGAATTTCCGCAAGGTGAATACCTTCATCGGAGGACGAATCGGCGGACAAACGCTGCAGCGCGACGGTAAGATGCGCAACGGACTTGCTCCCGACAACTCTTACGGCAAAGGCAAGACAGCCAAGTTCCTGGATGGCGGCGGCAAGGCTGGTCTCATCTGGACCATCGGCCACGGACACATGGTGAACGCTGGCGTAGGTTTCGAATGGAAAGCACCGCAGGCACGCAACGCTTTCTCCGCCCCACAGGTTAACAACGACTTTACGACCAACCTGAAAAACGAGAAGATTTTCAGTTCTGAGATTGGCTACCAGTATCAGACTTCATGGCTGCATGCCAATCTGAGCGGTTACTTCAGCCGTCTGACAGACGTGTCGGAGTACAGCATGGCCTACAGCGACATCCAGAACTCATTCTCTTACATTTCACTCACGGGCATCAATAAGGAATACTACGGTGTGGAGTTGGGCATGAAGTTCAAGGTGACTTCCGAGTTCGACATCAAAGCCCTTGGAACCGTCAGCGAGGCGAAATACACCAACAATGCCAACGTGCGCTATATGCTTTCCAACAGCGGTACCTATACCGACGACATCTGCGTGAACAAGGGAATGCGCGAAGGCGGCACGCCACTCACGGCTGCCAGCATCGACCTGAGCTATCATGCCAGCGGTTGGTATATTGACCTCATTGGCAACTACTTCGACCAAATCTATCTCTACTATTCGCCCATCACCCGATTCTACAACGACTTCCCCGATCCTGACAACGACGGTGTGCGCGACCTCACCACACTGGCTTCTCAGGCCAAAGGAAAAGGCGGATTCATGCTCGATGCCTCTATCGGTAAGAGCATCTATCTGAAGAAAGGTTCGCTGAGCATCAACCTCATGCTTACCAACATTCTGAACAACACCAGAATCGTGACTGGCGGTATGGAGCAGAACCGTCGCGACAAAGACGCACAGGGCGAAGACATCCGTACCTACAATTTCTATAACTCTCCGAAGAAGTTCTATGCAAATGGAACCAACGGCATGCTCATCGTCACTTACAAATTCTAAATCCGTAGCAATATGAAAAGTATCAAATATATTCTGATAGCAGCCGTTTGCGCGCTATTCTCTTCCTGTATGGACGGTGACTGGGAGGAGCCTTTCCTCTCGCCCTATCTCTATGGCAACAAGGATATCTCTGAGGGGAATGTGATCACAATTGCCGAACTCATCAAGAAGTATCCCAACGTGTTCGCCAGCACCGATCAAAACAAGGAAATAACCGAAGAAATTCAGATCAAAGCCCGCGTGACAGGCAACGACCTGGGCGGCAACCTCTATAAGCAGATTGCCATTCAAGACGAGACGGGAGCCCTGCTCGTTGCCGTCAACCAGAATGGCATGAACGGCTACCTGCCCGAAGGCCAGGAGATTCTCATCGACCTCAAAGGACTCCACATCGGCGGCTACCGCAAACAGCCCGAACTGGGTGCGCCCTATAACGGAACCAGCATCGGACGTATGTCGAAAGACATCTGGCAACAGCACTTCAAGGTCATAGGCGGTTTCCAGGATATCGACCCCGATGCCATCCAACCTGTAGAGTTCACCACTGAGTTTGCCAAGGACTACAACAATAACTGCGGCAAACTGGTTGTGCTGAAGAACGTCCATTTCACTAATGCAGACGGGAAAAGTACCTTAACCACAGGAACCGCGACAGGTGGAAACTATGTGAACCAGACGCTGAAGGAGTTTGGCAGCAACGTGGTGGTACGCACCAGCACCTATGCCGACTTCGGAGCCTTGGTAATGCCTACGGGAGCCGTCACGCTCACCGGTATTGCCACGCGCTACAACAACACATGGCAGATACTGATTCGCAAAACCAGCGACATAAAGTATTAAAAAGGTAAAAAAGTAAAAAGGTAAAACAAAAAAGAAAACAACGATATGAAAAAGATTATCTATTCCGTGATGATGTTGGCCATGGCGGCCTTCTCATTCACCAGTTGTGAGGATGTACCCATGCCTTACGACATGCCCGGTTATACTGCCGATAAAGACGAACCGATAGCACAACTTGTGGGAGACGGTACTGTGGAGAATCCCTATAATGTGGCAAGCGCACTGTACCTGATTACCGAAGGTAAGACTACCGATCAAGCTGTAGCTGTAGAGGGTATCATCTCTCAGATAGACGAGATAGACACCGGCTCCTTCGGAAACGCTACATACTACATTTCCGATGACGGAACGACAGCGAAGCAATTGCAAGTATATCGCGGCTACTATTTAAACGGTGCAAGATTCAAGGACAAAGCGGCTATCAAAGTCGGTGACAAGGTAATCGTCTCCGGACAATTAACCTATCACAACCAAAAGACTCCTGAGTTTGCTCAGGGTAGCTCCATCTACTCACTCAACGGACAAGGCGGTGGTAGCGTGCCTGCCGGTGAGGCAAAGGGTTCCGGCACACAGGCAGATCCGTTCAATGTGGCAGCTGCCATAGCCAAGTGTAAGGAGATTGGCACGAATCCTTCTACTGAGAAGTATTATGTCAAGGGTACTGCCGTGGATGGCGCCACTGCCGATGACTCCTTTAACAACATCACCTTCGACATTGCTGACACAGAAGGCGGTGCGAAGTTTAAATGTTTCCAGGTGAAAGGCACAGACGGCAAACCTCTACCTGCCGGTTACGCTATTAAAAAGGGTGATGAAGTAGTAGTCTATGGTCCTATCTACAACTATAGCGGCAACACCCCCGAGACAGCTGGTAAGAGTGCGGCTAACATTGTAACCGTCAATGGCAAGCCTACCAGCGAAGGAGGCAGCTCACAGCCATCTAATAGCTCTACCCTCGACAACCCATACACCGTGGCAAAAGCCTTGGAAACGGCGAATGCCCTGAGCGACAACGAAACAACCTCTGACAACTTCTACATCAAGGGCAAGGTAACCCGCAAAGCCAATACCGCTGACGAGATCGGTCCTAATTCAGAGAAGAAATACAAGGACATGAACTACTACATCTCTGATGACGGAACACAGTCGAAAGAGCTTTACATCTATCGAGGCAAGTATCTTGACGGTGCCGACTTTACAGCCTTCGACCAGCTGAAAGAGGGCGACGAGGTTATCGTTTATGGACAGCTTCAGAAGTATATCGACTCGAAAAACGGTAACGCTGTTATTTGCGAGTTGAAAAACAGTAAGATTGTAAAGCTTAACGGACAAAGCGGCTCTGGCGAACAAGGCGGTGGAGGTTCTGGAAGCGGCCCAGGCACTGTCTCTGGCAACACTATCACCGTAAAAGCTGCTGATTTTGGAGTGGCCAACGGTGTTACCATGGGCACACAGACATTGGCCGACGGAACAAAACTCGTATTTGACGGTGGCGGCAATAATAATGCCCCCAAATACTACGATGCAGGTACCAACATCCGCATGTATCCGAAGAATTCGGTAACCATCACTGCCACCAAGAACATTCAGAAAATTGTTTTCAACTGTGATGAATATCAAGGAACTATCTGTAATGCAGGAGGCGATATCACAGCTTCACCTGGAACGATAGCTACCAATGAAAAAGTTGTAACGATAAGTGGCATTTCCAGCAAAACCACAACGATCACAAATACATCTGGCAACACAGGTGCAGGAAGCCAGATTCGCATTGTTACGATTGAAATTACATACGCAAATTAGAAATAATTCCTGAAATATTTGGCGGGCTGCGAAATTCTTTGTAATTTTGCAGCCCGAAATATATTTAATTAATTAATAAACAAGAAAATGAAAAAAGGTATTCATCCCGAAAACTATCGCCCCGTCGTGTTTAAGGACATGTCCAACGGCGATATGTTCCTCTCACGTTCCACATGCAAGACTACAGATACAGTGGAATTTGAAGGCGAAACTTACCCAGTGGTAAAGCTTGAAATTTCTAACACTTCTCACCCGTTCTACACTGGTAAGAGCAAGCTCGTTGATACGGCTGGTCGCGTTGACCGCTTCATGAGCCGCTATGCTAAGAGCACCAAGAAGTAATATCTTTCTTTTCAAGATAAAACAAACAAGCGGAATGCGTCAGCGTGTAGTTGCATATGCACGCCGACGCATTTCCTTTTCTTAAAGCCCCCCCTACTATGCAATACAAGTACCTTCTACCCGCCCTCGTCCTCACACTTGCATTCACGGCATGTAGCGATGACGATAAGCTGCCACACATCGATGACAGGCAGCAGACCTCCACGGAGAACAAGAACATGAATCCTGCCACCGTCTCGGAATGGCAACGGCTGGAGGTTCCAAGAGTGAAGAACAATGCTGAAAACATTGTCTTGGTGAGGAAGGTGCCGTCCTACGGCGTGAACTACATCCTGGAATACGACCGGAAGAAGCGCTCTCAGCGATGGGCCTGCTTCCAGTGGTACGACGGCAATAGTGGCACGGCCTGGAACCGCAGCAACTGGGATTACGAAACGAGCAACCCCTGGGCTATGCTCAACCTAAGGACCCACGGATGGGGAGACCCTTTCCAGCCAGACCCTGACCTGCCCCTTGAAGAAAGGACGGAACTGGAGGAATACGATGGAATTCCCTACCAACGCGGACATATCATAGCTTCGGCAGACCGTGTAAACTCCAAGGAAGCCAACGAGCAGACCTTCTATCTCTCCAACATCATGCCGCAATATAAGAACCTGAACGAAGGTATCTGGCAGGACATGGAAAGCCAACTGCGCACATGGAACAGCAAGAAGAACAAGCCTTATCGCGAAACGCTGTACGTCTGTAAGGGCGGCACCATCGACGAAAACAACATCAACACCACAACCGCCACGGGGCTCATCGTGCCGAAATATTTCTTCATGGCCATTCTGGCGAAAGTTTCCAACAACAACTATAAGGCCTTGGCTTTCTGGGTGGCTCATACATCCACCAACGAGAAAGGCAAACCACTGAAGAACTACGTGAAGAGCATTGACGAACTGGAGCAGCTCACAGGCATCGATTTCTTCTGCAACCTGCCCGACGCCATTGAGGACGAAGTAGAGAAATCCTACACGCTCGCCGATTGGGGATTGTAAGCAACAGAAATAAGAAAAAGCCACTTGGTTCAACTGACCAAGTGGCTTTTCTTTTTGTAAGAGTATCTATTCCTTCACGCGGAACATACGCTTCGGTTTCTCTATGTCAGCAGAGGATGCACGAGTCGGTTCGAAGCTGCTCTCTTTGGCATAGTAACCATTCCAGTAGTCCCATCCATAGTGATAACGGTTCCAGTTGGGCGAAGAGGTCTTTGTCAGGTGAAACTCCACTTCCTTATTATTAGAGGTGTAGATATACCCATCGAAATAGTTGTAAGACAGCTCATAATCGAAAATCTCAACCTCATAATCGTCTTCTATGAAATAGACCCATATACTGCTATTCCTAACCGTCCAACGAATATGGTTGGCTAAATAGTCCCAAGGCGCATTGCTATAGTAATCCACCCAGTAACCTGTACCAGAGGAGTATCTGTCTGGATCCTTGTCAAATGATATCTCTGAATAATTGGCCTCATAGTAGCGATTATTCCAATAGGAAGTCACATACATATTGCCCTTCCAGGTTCCCCAAAGGGTGTCAGCGATGTATTCATCCTCATCGCAAGATGTGAAAGTGAATGACAGCATTGCTATCGCAACCATCGTCAACAGAGTGTGAATTCTTTTCATATCTTTAAACATTAAATGGTTTTACTTCTTGTTTACGATGCAAAGATAAGGCAAAAACGCCAAAACGCCAAAGGAAAAAACCATATTCTTCCGTAGGGAAATCCCTAAGCGCAAGGTATAGGTGGTTAAAATTCAATAATTCTTTATTCGTCGTATCGCATTCTTCATTTACTTTTACTATCTTTGTACAAGAATCAAATTCAACAAACACTTCAAAAGGAAAATGAAAACAATTTATGATTTCTCTGTCAAAGACAGAAAGGGAGCCAACGTTTCCCTGAAAGAGTATGCTAACGAGGTTCTGCTTATCGTCAATACAGCCACAAAGTGCGGATTCACCCCTCAGTATGACGAACTTGAGGCACTCTATGAGAAATACCACGCTCAAGGCTTTAATATCCTCGACTTCCCCTGCAACCAGTTCGGTCAGCAGGCACCAGGCACCGACGAAAGCATCCACGAATTCTGCAAACTGAACTTTGGCACCGAATTCCCACGATTCAAGAAGGTCAAGGTAAACGGCGAAGATGCCGACCCGCTCTTTAAGTTCCTGCAGGAGCAGAAAGGCTTTGCTGGATGGGACATGGAGCATCCTATCGCCCACATCCTCGACGACATGCTCTCCAAGGCTGACCCCGACTATAAGCAAAAACCCGACATCAAGTGGAACTTCACCAAGTTCCTCATCAACAAGAAGGGACAGGTGGTAGCCCGCTTTGAGCCTACGGAGAAAATAGAGAACATCGAAAAGCAAATTGAAGAACTTCTGAAATAAATGGAACACATCAAATGCTTGATTATCGGCAGTGGCCCTGCCGGTTATACAGCAGCCATCTATGCGGGACGCGCCAACCTCTCTCCCGTGCTCTACTGCGGATTGCAGATGGGCGGTCAGCTCACGCAGACCACCATCGTGGAGAATTTCCCAGGCTACCCCGACGGCGTGGATGCCAACCAGATGATGATGGAACTCCGCCAGCAGGCAGAACGCTTCGGAGCTGATCTGCGCGACGGCGTCATCGCCAAGGCCGACTTCTCCAAGAAGCCTTACGTGCTGACCCTCGACGACGGTACTGCCCTCGAAGCCGATACGGTCATCATTGCCACAGGCGCTTCAGCCAAATACCTCGGACTGGAAGATGAAAAGAAATATAACGGACAGGGCGTTTCGGCCTGTGCCACTTGTGACGGTTTCTTCTACCGCAAGAAGGTCGTGGCCGTGGTCGGCGGCGGCGATACGGCCTGCGAAGAGGCCACTTATCTGGCCCAGCTCTGTTCGAAGGTGTATATGATTGTGCGCAAGCCCTACCTCCGTGCTTCCGACATTATGAAGAAGCGCGTGGAGGATAATCCAAAGATTGAGATTCTCTTTGAGCACAACACGCTCGGACTCTACGGAGAAAACGGAGTGGAGGGTGCCCATCTCGTGAAACGGAAGGGCGAACCCGACGAAGAGCGCTACGACCTGCCCATCGACGGATTCTTCCTCGCCATCGGCCACAAACCTAATACCGATGTGTTCAAAGACTGGCTTGAACTGGACGAAACGGGCTACATCAAGACCCAAGGCGACAGCCCCTGCACCAACATACCCGGTGTATTTGCTGCCGGCGACTGTGCCGACCCGCATTACCGCCAGGCCATCGTGGCCGCAGGCAGCGGTTGCAAGGCAGCCCTCGAAGCAGAACGTTATCTACAAACGCTATAAGATTATTTTCCAGATTTTCAGACGGGGCCCCTCGCCCTCACTTACCATATAGGGTGAGGGGACTTTTCTAAAAAAAAGACCTAATAACACAGTCATGGGCAGAAAACTATTCTGCGAGATTTCCCCTACTACCTATAAGATTTCCATGGAGAAGAATATCCTCCAACGGCATCTGAAGGATTTCTTCAGCAAGGAGCACTTTGCCCGAAAGAAAAGCAACGAACCTCTTCCCGTCATCATCAAGAAACACAATTCGCTGATTCGCAGACGATTAGGAAATGTAGATATGCAACTGCAGGAGAACAAGGCCGTCAACCTCTCCATTGCTGCCCCTTGTGTAAACGGCATCATCATCCGTCCGGGAGAAACGTTCTCCTTCTGGCGACTGGTAGGACGCGACACGAAGCGGCGCGGCTTCAAGGAAGGACTGGCCATAGCCCGCGGCTGTCCCACGAAGCGCAAAGGCGGAGGCATGTGCCAGTTCACAAACCTCATCCATTGGATGGTGCTCCATTCAGACCTCACCATCACCGAGCACCATCATCACGACGGGCTCGACCTCTTCCCTGACTTCAATCGCCAGATACCTTTCGGAACAGGCACCAGCATCGTTTACAACTATCTGGATTACCGAGTGAAAAACAACACCCCACGCACCTATCAGCTCCTCGTATGGGTGGACGGCGAATACCTGCGCGGAGAACTGCGCGCCGATCAAGAACAGCCCAACTCCTATCATATCTACGCCAAGGACGAATACTTCTCCCGCGAAGACGGTACGGTCTATAGGAACGGAACCGTGGTACGCGACACCATTGACAAACAGACTGGCAACCATTCCCAGTCAGAGGTTATCCGCACCAACCATGCGAAAGTAATGTACGACACATCTTCACTTACTATCATACAAAAATAGCACTACAAAAAAATGGAAGAACGAACCGAGAAATTCAAGTTGGAGGACTTTGACGAGTATCTCACCCAAAGTCCTGAAATCAAAGAGAAAGCCTACGTATGGGCTGCTGCCCTCGGATTGCAGGCCACCGACGGACTGCGCACCTCTTATGAAATGCGCCAGACAGCCCGCCAGCATATTGAGGGGCGTATCACGCTCAGCGATGTATGCCAGCATATCCACGACTATTACGAGAGCAATCCACCCGCTTCGCCCGAGAAGGAAAAGGAGCAAGAGGCCGACAAAGTGGCCTGCAACATAGCAGATGTGCTCTTCAACGGACAGCCGGAATTCTCCACCGAAGGCTATCTCGGTCTCCATCGCAGGCTTTTCGATGGCGTTTATGACCATGCCGGACAACTACGCACCAACGACATCGTCAAGAAGGAATGGGTGCTCGAGAAGGACACTGTGTTCTATCTCCATTGGGAAGAACTGCGCATGGCGCTCGACAGCAACTTCCAGTTCGAGCGCAACCGCCATTACAACGAGCTCCACGGCGAGGAACTCCTCGAATGGATAGCCTTCTTCACGGCCAGCGTATGGCACATCCACCCCTTCAATGAAGGCAACACCCGAACCGTAGCCGTATTCGCCATCTTGCTATTGCGTTCCCTTGGCTACGACATCCATACCGACGTCTTTGCCGACCATTCATGGTATTTCCGCAACGCCATGGTGCGCGCTAACTACGCCAACCCTGCTCACAACATCAAGGTGCGTCCCGAATTCCTGATCCGCTTCTACCGCAACTGGATGCTTGGCGAACGCTGGGACCTCCGCAACCGCTACCTTTCCATCCACCCCACCCTGGCATGGGCCAACCAGCCCAATCTGGCCGAATAGCTGTTACACCCTCTTAAAGCAAAAGTAGGAATCGCCTAAACTGTAAAAAAACGCCTCAAACACTGACACCTTGCTAAACACCATCGGACGCCGTAAAAACTCTAGAGATTTTATCGGCACCATGGACCTACCGCCGACAAGCGGAAAGCCAAAGACCAAAAAAGGTGAGCAATCCATTTAGCATCAGCAACTCGTAGCCAAACTGGTAACCGGTTGTTGATGCTACTATTTTGTCCAGAACGAAGCAGATTACGGGTGAAGCCACGGCGATATAGGGCACCCAACGGTCATTGACTCGGCGCTTCGTGAGCAGTCCGTAGGCAAAAAGGCCCAGAAGGGGACCATAGGTATAGCTGCAGAGAATGTAGATGGCATCAATGACGCTGGTGCTGTTAACGGCATCTACCATCAGAATCAGCACCGCAAACACCACGGCCATCAGGATATGGACACGTTTGCGAAGGCGTTCATCGCCCTGCCGCTCTCGGATATCCACACAGTAGCTGGTGGTCATGGCCGTCAGCGCACTGTCGGCACTGGAGAACGAAGCCGCCACGATGCCGATGGTGAAAAGCACGGGGATGAGTGAAGACTGGGAAATTTGCGACTCAACAAACATAGGCAGCAGGTCGTCGCCTTTGGCTGGCAGTGCCATGCCCTGCTGCTGGAAAAGCATCACGAGCAATATGCCCAATGCCATAAACAGCATATTGGCCGGCACGAAGGCAAAGCCGTAGGTACACATATCCTTCTGCGCTTCGCGGAGGGTCTTGCACGTCAGGTTCTTCTGCATCATGTCCTGATCCAGTCCGGTCATCACGATCGTGATAAAGATACCACTGAGAAACTGCTTCCAGAAATTCTGCTTCGACAGCCAGTCGTCCATCACGAACATACGGCTATGCTCATGGTTGGCCACGGCCGTGAAGGCCTCGCCCACCGACAGGTCGAGCGCTCCTATCACCTTATATATAATAAGGAGAAGGGCCGTAAACATACAGACGGTCTGGAAAGAGTCCGTCCAAACCAATGTCTTGATGCCTCCCCTGCGGGTATAGAGCCAAATCAGACAGACCATACCCACCACGGTCGCGGCAAAGGGAATACCATAGGGGCCGAAGACAAATCGCTGCAAGATAATACACACCACATAGAAACGCACGGCTGCACCCGTCATCTTCGAAAGCAGGAAAAACCAGGAACCGGTTTTATAGGAATGTTGCCCCAGTCGCCCCTGCAGATAGCTGTAGATGGTGGTCAGATTCAGGCGGTAATAGACGGGCAGCAACAGAAAAGCCACCAGAAAGTAACCCACGATGAAACCCAGACAGGTCTGCACATAGGTCATATCGGTTTTCATCACCATGCCCGGCACGGAAACGAAGGTGATGCCCGAGATGGAAGCTCCCACCATCCCGAAAGCCACCATATACCAAGGGGAGCGACGGTTTCCACGATAGAATGTTTCGTTGGTTGCCCGGCGCGCCGTCCATCTGCTGAATGCAAGCAAACAGAAGAAATATGCAAAAAAAGTAATTAATATCAACATACGGCCGACAAAATTACAAAAAAATGCGGATATATGAAATTATTTTGCTACATTTGCACACGGAGATTCACATATCCAAAAAATACAACCATGAAACAAAAGAAATTCATTCTCCAAGAAAGTGAACTGCCCACGCAGTGGTACAACATCCAGGCCGATATGGTGAACAAGCCATTACCGCCGCTGAATCCCGGCACGCATGAGCCGCTCAAACCCGAGGATCTCTTCCCCATCTTCAACGAAGAATGCTCACGTCAGGAACTTGACCAGGAACATGCCTGGATAGACATTCCTGAGGAGGTGCAGGAGAAGTACCGCTTCTACCGCTCCACCCCATTGGTACGTGCCTACGAACTGGAAAAAGCACTCGACACTCCGGCACATATCTATTTCAAGAACGAGAGTACCAACCCGCTGGGCTCCCATAAAGTGAATTCTGCCATCCCACAGTGCTACTACTGTAAGAAGCAGGGCGTCACCAACGTGACTACCGAGACCGGTGCAGGCCAGTGGGGCGCTGCCCTTGCCTATGCAGCTAAGATATACGGGCTGGAGGCTGCTGTCTATCAGGTGAAGCTCACCATGCAACAGAAGCCTTACCGCTCCAGCATCATGCGCACGTTCGGAGCTTCGGTGGAAGGTTCACCTTCGATGTCCACCCGTGCAGGTAAGGACATCCTGACCATGGATCCCACGCACAGCGGTTCTCTGGGAACGGCCATCTCTGAGGCTATCGAACTGGCCATGACCACCCCGAACTGCAAATATACTTTGGGCTCTGTGCTCAACCACGTATCACTCCATCAGTCTATTATCGGTCTGGAAGCCGAGAAGCAGATGGAGATGGCCGGCGAATATCCCGATATGGTAATTGCCTGCTTCGGTGGCGGCAGCAACTTTGGCGGTGTGGCCTTCCCCTTCATGCGCCACAACATTCTCGACGGCAAGAAGACGCAGTTCATTGCTGCCGAGCCTAACAGCTGTCCCAAACTGACTCGTGGTGAATTCAAATACGACTTCGGCGATTCTTCAGGCTACACGCCCCTGCTGCCGATGTACACGCTGGGACATTCGTTCAAACCCGCCAACATCCATGCCGGCGGACTCCGCTACCACGGTGCAGGCGTCATCGTAAGCCAACTGCTGAAAGACGGCCTGATGTCGGCAGTGGATATTCCACAGCTGGAAACCTTCGAGGCTGGTATCCTCTTCGCACGTACCGAAGGTATCATTCCTGCTCCTGAGAGCACCCACGCCATCGCCGCCACTATCCGCGAGGCCAAGAAGTGCAAGGAGTCAGGCGAAAAGAAAGTCATCCTCTTCAACCTCTCTGGTCATGGTCTTATCGACATGCCAAGCTACGATCAGTTCATCAACGGTGATCTGCGCAACTATACCGTCACCGACGAGGAGATCAGCAACTACCTGAAAGACGTTCCCCAGATTTAAAATCTGACAGGCAACCAATAAGCATGAAAAAGCGCGAGATTCACATCTCGCGCTTTTCTACTTGAGTCAATCTTAGTCAATCACCTATCTGTTATATATATTACAATAGTGGTTTAAGGTTTTAACATTAGCAAGGATGTTAATATTTAATCGTATAATTAAGCTCACACTTTGAGTAATTCAGTATTAATGTGACTGCTTGAGAATGGACATGCCATCTCGTTTATTTTTCTGTTGCAAAGTTACAACAAAAAAAACTATCCGTGGGTATAAAATGTTTTTCGTGATTGTATAAAATGTTAACTAAAGCTCCGTTTTCCTTACAAAAGGTGGATAATTTGTTAACTTGTGCGCGCAAACAACAAAAAGAGCGGTTTATTCATACATTTTCCGCAATATTCCAACGGCATCCTTGACCGTGGGAATTTGCTTCACCACAAGGCTCCGTTTTCCCTTGATTTCCCTCAGATTGCAACGGCGGGCATTCGCACCTACATAGTTGAGTACACTATCGAAAGCCTTGCTCTGATAATAAGCACTCATCGGATTGCTCACGAAGTACATCATCATCTGGCCTTGCTTCAGCGTAATCTTCTCACAACCCAACTGGCGGCCCAGTCGTCGGAGCGGAACAATCTGCAACAGTTCTTCTCCCTCCCGAGGAATCTCTCCGAAACGGTCAAGCAATCGCTGGCGGTATCTCTCCAAGTCGTCATCGTTCTTGATGTTCTCCAGCTCGCGGTAAAGGAGCATGCGCTCACTGGATGAAGGCACATACTGGTCAGGCATATACATTTCGAGATCGCTCTCTATCGTACAGTCATCCACGAAGTCTTCGCCTGAAATCTTCTCTCCGTCCTTGATTTCCGCCTCATAGAGATCGTTGAACTCATCGTTTTTCAGTTCCGTGACGGCTTGTGAGAGAATCTTCTGATAAGTCTCATAGCCCAGATCCTCCATGAATCCACTCTGCTCAGCTCCCAGCAGATTACCGGCTCCACGGATATCCAAATCCTGCATACTGAGGTTAAAGCCGCTGCCCAGACCTGAGAAAGTCTCCAAAGCCTCTAAGCGGCGACGCGCCTCTGGCGTAAGGTTGGCAAGCGGCGGGGCCAGCAAATAGCAGAAGGCTTTCTTATTGGAGCGCCCCACGCGGCCCCGCATCTGGTGCAAGTCGGAAAGTCCGTAGCGATGGGCATCGTTGATGATGATGGTATTGGCATTCGATACGTCGATGCCGTTCTCAACGATGGTCGTTGACAGCAACACATCAAAATCATGGTTCATGAATCCCATCACGATTTTCTCCAGTTCCTCGGGTTTCATTTGTCCATGTCCTATGGCCACGCGGGCATCGGGCACGCGCTTCTGGATAAGCAGCTGAAGTTCAGGAAGATTGGAGATACGGTCGTTGACGAAGAACACCTGTCCGTTGCGCGACAGTTCGAAATTAATGGCTTCGGCTATCACGTCGCCGCTGAACGTATGTACCTCGGTATTGATGGGATAGCGGTTGGGGGGCGGTGTCTGAATGATGCTCATGTCGCGCGCACCCATTAGCGAGAACTGGAGCGTGCGCGGAATGGGCGTGGCACTCATCGTAAGCGTATCCACATTGGTCTTCATCTTGCGCAACTTCTCTTTGACAGACACGCCGAACTTCTGCTCCTCATCGATGATGAGCAGTCCCAAGTCTTTCCACTTCACAGCCTTGCCGATCAGTTTGTGCGTTCCTATTATAATATCTACCTTTCCGGCCTCCAGGTCGGCCAATATCTCCTTTGTCTTTTTCGCACTTCGGGCCCTTGAGAGGTACTCCACCCGCACCGGAAGGTCTTTTAGGCGCGAGGTGAATGTCTGGTAATGTTGGTAGGCCAGCACCGTGGTAGGCACCAGCACTGCCACCTGCTTGGAATCGCAAGCCGCCTTGAAGGCTGCGCGCACGGCCACCTCCGTCTTACCGAATCCCACATCTCCACAGACCAGACGGTCCATCGGACGGGCGCGCTCCATGTCGGCCTTCACGTCGTTGGTGGCCTTCAGCTGGTCAGGTGTATCTTCGTAAAGGAATGAAGCCTCCAGTTCGTGTTGCATAAAGGTGTCAGCGCTGAAGGCAAAGCCTTTCTCCTTGCGGCGGGCAGCATAGAGTTTGATCAGGTCGCGGGCAATATCCTTAATCTTGGTCTTTGTCCGTTCCTTCATCCGTTCCCAGGCTCCTGTCCCCAAGGTGGAGAGCCTTGGCTGCGTCTCGCTGTCTTTCCGTTTGTATTTAGAAATCTTGTAGAGCGAATGGATGCTCACATCCACCTTGTCGTTATTGGCATAGATGATGCGGATGACCTCTTGGTATTGCTGGGTGTTGGGTGATGGGGGTTGGGTGTTGGTGGATGCAATAGGGACTCTCACCAATCCGGCGAACCTTCCGATTCCCAAATCTACATGCACGATATAGTCGCCGGGCTCCATCTCTTGCAGTTCCTTCATCGTGAGCGCCATCTTGCCATTGCGGGCTGCATCCGAACGGAGGTTATACTTATGATAACGGTCGAATATCTGATGGTCGGTGAAGAAGCAGAGCTTCAGCGCATCGTTGGCAAACCCTTCGTGGAGCGTATGGTCAACGGGGGTGAAGGTGATGGGGGTTGTGTGATGGGTGTTGGTGGTTTGAGATTGGGGCGCAAGAGATTCAAAGATGTCCTTCAGACGCTCCTGCTGCTTCCGGCTATCAGCCAGGATATATAGTTTGTAGCCTTTTAGCAGATAGTCCTGCAGGGCCGGAATGAGCAACTCGAAGTTCTTGTGGAAAAGCGGCTGGGGAGTGATTTCGCAATGCACGGTGGCCTGAGCCTTTCCGTCCATCCTCGTGCCGAAACACACTTTGCGGAAGTTCTGCATGTCAGCCTCTAAGCGTGAAGCCGTCAGCAGTTTCCGTTCGGCTTTCATCTCCTCCAGAATCTGCTTCTGTTCCATCTCCGTCGCCCCTTCGAGCCGTTCGGTCAGTGCCTGCTGAGAGAAACCTTCGCGATAGATGCGGTCCACACTATCCGTTACAAAGCGGAAATCCTTGGCTGCCAGAATCGTATGTGCAGGCAAGAAGTTCATAAACGACACCTGTTCCGAAGTCAGTTGAGCCAGTTCGGGTACGATCTCCACCGTTTCGCGACGCTCCCGTGAGAGCTGGCTCTCCACTTCAAACGTGCGTATGGAGTCAATTTCATCCCCGAAGAAGTCGAGTCGAAAAGGATATTCGTGGCTGTATGAATAGATGTCCAGAATACTGCCGCGAAGAGCAAACTGCCCCGGCTCATAGACATAATCCACCTCATGGAAACCGAAATCGCGTAGCGTCTGCTCCAGTTCGGTCACATTCTTCGTCTCTCCCGTCCGCAACTGCATAGACCGTTCATCAAGCTTTCGCTTCGAGACCACCAGTTCCGAAAGGGCATCCGGATAGGTCACAATGTAAAGAGCCTCCCCCTTGCCCCCTCCCATAGAGGGGGTATTTGAAAGCCGTGCCAGCACTTCCGTGCGCAGAATCTCGTTAGCCGCATCGCGCTGCCCGTATTTCACCTGCCGCCGATAACTTGACGGGAAGAACAGCACCGTTGGTCCTCCCCCCTTGCCGCCGTAGGCTTCCCCCTCTCCCTTCGGGGAGGGGGATAGGGGGTGGGGCTTTGTCTCCAACATCTGCTCCAAATCCTGATAGAAATAGCCAGCCTCGTCTGCATCGGGCAGGATAAAGAGAATGGTCTGCGGAGTGCGGCGTGTCACAGAGGCAAAAAGCACTGCTGCAGCAGAGGCCGTGAGACCCTCCACGAAAATGCTTCTCATCGAAACATTCCCGAGTGCTTTTGCCAGTGCAGCCGACTGTGGCGAACGGGCATAAAGGTCTATCAGTTCTTCAATTTTCAAAATAGACTACAAAGATACGCATAAGCGAGCAAAACTGCAAATAAAACTCGTTTTAATTTGCTTTTTCGAGCGAAAGTATCTTCGGCCGAAGGTCAAAGATACGCATAAGCGAGCAAAACTGCAAATAAAACCGAATATTTTTGCTTTTATTATTCTCATAATGCGACAGATGCCCCTTTCATAAACATAGATTTCTGCGCTTTAATGCTAAGGAGGAACAAACTTTGTCCTAAGATTTCATTTATTTCATTATTTCTTTGATTAACCGAAACAGTTTACCCAATTATTCGGAAAAAAATGTATCTTTGCAGAGATTTACTACAAATCATTCACATAACACCTACAATCCCGTGGACGAACAGAAATAAGAGCCAAGATTACTATAATAAATAGAAAAACTATGAAAACAAAACTGATTTATGCCATCATGGCCGTCATGGCTATGACAGTCCTAAGCAGTTGTGAGGATGAGGACCTGGAGAAGGTTTACGATGAAAAGATCTCACTCGACTCACCTTTCCTCTTTTCTGAGGGCTATCAAGACACCATCGTCGTTGCCTACGACCTGCCCACACCCATCACCGACTGGCTGAGCATGGTGAAAGACGAGACGAAGGTGTGCAAACTGAGCATCCCCGGCACTCACGACACCATGACTGGCATGGGATTCTACCAACCCTTGTTGAAATATGTGTTCGACATGACGGCTATCAGCCAAGTATCAACGCTTGAGGAACAGATGGCCTGCGGCATGCGGTTCTTCGACATACGTCCCGTGGTCAGCATCGACACATTGGCCACTGACCCGGCAGAGAAGCAAATTCTGCGTCTGGCACACGGTATCAGCGAGATTGACGTGACTTTCGAGGAGGCCATCGACCAGTTGCAGCGCTATCTGAAAGCCCACCCGTCGGAGTTCTTCATTGCCAAATTGCAAGCAGACAACGGTATGGAGAACCAAAACAACTGGACGGTGCTGCTCAACAAAGTACTGAGCAAGCAGAAGTACCAAGGACTGTTCGTCGATAACTGGCGCCCGGACATCACCGTAGGTGAGATGCGCGGCAAGATTCTGTGGCTGAGCCGCTACGACCTGCGTCCGCTGAACGACCTCTTCCACTACCCCATCGTCTATTGCGACTGGCCTGACGAGGATCCCGACATTGAAGAAAATCTCAACCCGCAAGCCCAGCGCAGCTGTGCCATGTATAACATGAACGACGCTACGGTGAAGGCCACCCTCTACAAGCAAGACTACTACAAGACCACCACCGAGCAGCGGATGAAGAATAAGCAAAAGACTGTTATCGACATGATGCACAGCGCACGTGAGGCTACCGCCACGGACGATAACACCTGGATTGTCAACCATTGTTCGGCCTATACAGAGGTGTCGCCACGCGGATACATCACCAATGCCGCCAACCTGCACCCGCTTGTCGTCGCTGACCTACAGAAGTACGAGGGCACCGTGGGCATCATGCCGATGGATATGGCCTGCCACGACTACGTACACTGTATTATCAACGGTGGTACGCCCTACACCAGCGACTACCTTTACGGTTTCCACCCGATGAGCCAGTCGCTCACCCACCTGCTTATCAAGTCAAACAAACCATACTTCAAATAAAACACTGGCGATAAAGATATGAAACAAGATATCCACAGACTCTTCATCCTCTTCACGATAATGCTTACGGCTATAGGAGCCAAGGCCCAAAATACCGACAAACTCCATGCCGAGGACGGTCTGCTGAACCACCTCTCTGTAGGTCTGACGACAGGACTGACCGGTGCAGGCATCGATGTAGTCATGCCTGTCCACAAGATAGTGACCGTAAGAGCAGGCTTTACCGGATGGAACGTAGGCGACATCAAGTTCAAGGCTATCAACACCGCCACGGAAATCACCGAGATGCAGATGGTGGAAGCAGATGCCGTGAAACGTTCACAAATGACAGATAAAGTGGAACTGGCTGCCGAGCCCAACTTCTGGAACTTCTTCCTGCTGGGCGAGGTGCATCCTTTCCAGAACCAGCCATTCTACTTCTCTGCAGGCCTGTTCGTAGGAAGTCAGAACTTCATCCACTTCCGCAACACCAACGAAGGTGCCCTGGAGTTTCTCTATTATGCCAACCAGTTAGTGGAAGACTACAACCAAGTCTTCCGTACTAACTATCCCCCAATCGGACTGAAGTTCGGCGACTACGTGTTCACGGCCGATGAGCATGGCAACATTGATGTGCGCATGAAGACCAATGCCGTGAAGCCTTATATCGGCATCGGCTTTGGCCAGCATCTCGCCAAGAAGCATCGTGTCAGTCTGGCCGTTGATGCAGGCCTTCTGTTCTGGGGCACTCCGAAATTCGTTCTTAACAACGATACAGAGATTAAGTCTTCAGGCAAGAATTCAGGTATCACCGGTGCCCTTTCATGGCTGAAAGCATGGCCCAACCTTCAAATACGAGTAGCCTACAAAATCTTTTAGCTCTACATTATATGAGTATGATGAGCATTAGGCAGAACCATCCGGGTAAACAGCAAGACAGACCACAATGACAAGAAATCTCAGACTGGCCCTAGTCCTGAAGCGGGCGGCATGGAAGCCGTCGTGGAAAGGACTTCTCACGATGTCACTTCTTGCAGTGATGTGGGGGCAGAGTCTGCCCTTGTCGGCGCAAGGTCTCATCCATCGTCTTGATAGTTTGCTAGCCGCGAGATACCGCAAAGGCAATATCGATACAGCTTACGTGGTGCGGCCACGGACTAACTGGACCATCAAGGCGCGGTTCAATGTGTCGGGCTCTGACATACAGACCGAGGGTCACGACCAAGGGAATTATTTCAAGTCGGAGATTGAGGCCGACAGGAAGGCAACGCTCAGCCTGGGCGTCAGCTACCTTGGCATCTCGCTCAGTGCTTCCCTAAACCCCGACAAACTGTTAGGCAGGTATCACGACTACGAACTGAACCTCAACTGCTACGGCCGTCGATTCGGTTTCGATGTCGCCTATCAGGATGCCAAGAACTTCACGGGCTGGTACGATCAGGAAGGCATGGAGCGCATCGAATTGCCCGATGAAATGCTGAAGGTGCAAACGCTCAACATGAATGCCTACTATGTGTTCAACCACCGCCGGTTCTCCTATCCCGCCGCCTTCTCGCAGAGCTACATCCAGCGTCGCTCTGCCGGCAGTTTCCTACTGGCCGCCTCGGGCATGAAGCAGAACGCCACGCTCAACTGGGAGGAGGGTATCAAGCTCAAGATAACCGAAATCAGCCTCGGTGCAGGCTATGGCTACAACTTCGTGCCGGGCAAAGGCTGGCTGCTCCACATCTCTGCCCTACCCACATTCATCGCTTACAGCCATACCTCCATGTCGTTCGGCGATGACCGTGTGCCCTTGCACTACCGGTTTCCCGAAGTCATCATTACTGGCCGCGGAGCCGTGGTGCGCCAGTGGGCCAACAAGTTCTTAGGCCTTTCAATGGTGTATAACTTCTCCAACATCGGCAACGCGAAAGACCTCGCCGTGTATAACAGCAAATGGCTCATCCGCACCTTCTTCGGCCTGCGGATATAGAACAGAAGCATAAACAACGTAATAACATAAGCCAGAGTCCTTCTCAACGGTATTCCCTAGGACAAGTTCAACAAGGCATAGTCCCTATATTCCACAAACCACACCGCATAGGATTTTTTCGTTTTGAGGGTGCACGGGTGCCACATCCCCTTTGTATAAAGGCCGTGCACCCTCCTTGGGAGGGTATCACGGGTGCCACAAGGGTGCCACGCTTTTAATAAATTCTCTAGAGAATTTTCTCCAAACCATCATCCGACGACGTGCGAACGATCATCGGAAGCGAGAAATTCTCTAGAGAATTTTTCATCGCTAACGATAACCTTAACTCTAATGATAGTTTTATTCTTCACGCGGAGTGGGTGGAGTACGCATAGAATCATCAATAAACTCCCTCCCTAAACAGGGAATTTATGGAATAGCGAGAGCAATGTTAAGTTTACTTAGGCATTGCCGAGTCATGACATAAATCGCCGAAAGGCAAAGGCTGGGGTGGGTCTCTTTCCTTCAGGCAAAGGTTGGGGTGTGTCTCCGGTTTGGGGTGGCACCCTTGTGGCACCCGTGACACCCTCCCGAACAGGGTGCCAGCCCTTTATACAAAGGCGATGTGGCACCCGTGCACCCTCAAACACAAAAAACCCGCGCACGCGCGTAAGCAAACCACTGTCGCATACAAAAGGATAGTTTGTAATAAAAAGTATGAAAATATTGCAAAAACTCCGAGCTTGTTAATTCTGTTTTATACAAATTGCCTAATTTTATAAACCGAACTTAATAAAATCAAGCAATTATTATTAAATACAATTTATATGAGTATCAGTAAGGATGTCATCAAACAATGCCTGATTTGTAAGCTGGCGCACGAGGACTGGAAGAGCCTGCTGATTGCGTACGATGAGGAGGGCACGGAAGAGAGAATACCCGTGGTGCCAGTTTGGACATGGCTGATGGAAGGGTAGTTTCCTATTAAAAATCACAGTTCTACGTTATCAATAGAGGGTGTAGAGGGTATAATTTCATTATAGCTGCTTATATTATTATGCGTCAGTAAGAGCGGATTTGATTATCTTTTAAAAAGAAATGAAACAGGCATATAAGAAACTTTTCTCTGATTAGATATATTTTGGGAGAAAAGGCGATTGTTTCAAAAACTTTTTGTAATTTTGCACCTGAACACCGCAACGATGCCCGAGCGAGGACGGCGGTGTAAATTTCGTGGGTAAATAACTTTAGCGTTGGCTATTATTCAAAGTGTTCCGAAACTTGCAGGTAGAAAGAACATACTCAGATAATAATGGTGACGCCTACTGATATAGTGGGCGTTTTCCTGTTTCTGAGTATAGGTTTCCTGCAAGTACCTGGAACACTGAACGGGGATTCGTCCACGTTTTGTGTCCGCTTTGTTCGTTTGGATTTGCAATCCAAACGCTGCGAATATAAGGATTTGCAATCCGCCTATCGCATTACAAATGCTTATATTCAATGCAGCCGAATTGCAAATTCGGCTGAACGACAGGAAGGGTGCTTGTAGGGAACTGGTTTTGTTTGGTGGCTCGGCGCATTATAAAACTATAATGCTACATGGCTAAATCATTGATTGAAGAACTGCCCCGCATCGTGAGCGAGGGCAGACGTGAGGCTGCCCAGATACTGGAGCGGCTGAGTAGTGGCACGCAGATTGGTTTGCAGACCAACGAACTGGTGCTGCCAAGTAAGGACGTGAGCGGACTGTTCAAAGGCAGTTCGCCTCAGATTCCCAATGCCTTCAACATGGCAGGAGGCAATGGAGAGTGGATGAACCGCCTCATCTATGGCGATAATCTCTTAGCGATGCAGGCCCTGTTAGCTGGCGATGCCCAAACGGGCTTGCCCTCACTTCGTGGCAGGGTTGACCTAATTTATATTGACCCGCCATTTGACTCGAAGGCGGATTATCGGACGAAGATCTCTTTGCCTGGGGTTAATATTGAACAGAAACCAACCGTATTGGAACAATTTGCTTATGCAGATACATGGGAACATGGCACAATTAGCTATTTGAAAATGCTATATTCCAGATTAGTCCTAATTAAAGAATTATTATGTAACACGGGGGTGCTATTTGTTCATGTGGATTATCATGCCAATGCGTACGTAAAGATTCTTTTGGATGATATTATGGGGAAAGATCACCTTGTTAATGAGATTATATGGTGTTATAGACAAGGTGGACGTTCTGAAGGAAATTATCCTCAAAAACATGATACTATATATTGGTATGCTAAAGGTAACAATTGGACTTTCAATGCAGATCCTATTCGTGTACCATATGAGGGAACGGGTGGTTATCAAACATCAGGAAAGGGAGTTGTTATAAATGGGAAAGTATATATGCCAAATGCATTAGGGAAAATTCCTGAAGATTGGTGGGATATTCCAGCAATCCCTCCAATGTCTTCAGAACGTGTTGGCTACGCTACTCAAAAGCCCGAAGCCCTCCTTGAACGCATCATCAAAGCCTCTTCTAACGAAGGTGACCTCGTTTGCGACTTCTTCGGTGGCAGCGGCACAACGGCAGCAGTAGCCGAGCGATTGGGCAGGCGATGGATAACTTGTGACATCGGCAAACCTGCATCGTTGGTGATGCGCAAGAGGTTTATTGACCAAGAGGTGAAGCCTTTCCTCTATCAGAGCATCGGCGACTATCAGAAGGAGGCTTTCCGCAACAACAAGCGCTATAAGCATGTGGGCGATTTGAGCCAAGTGGTGCTGGGACTGTATGGTGCACTGCCCTTCACCCCAGAGCAGACGAACGACAGGAACTTCGGATATATAAAAGGTACGCGAACACTGGTGATGGTGGATTCGCCTAACCGACTGACAACGGCTGCTACTATTCGTCGTGCTGTCGAGGCTAAGGCCTCATTGCTAGGTGGTGACTGGGAAAAGGTAGTCGTGTTGGGTTGGAATTTCGCTTTTGATATTTCGCAGGCCATTCAGAAGTATCAGGACTCAAAGGTGGAGGTGCTGGTGATTCCGCCGGATTTATTAGATAAGTTAGCCAAGAAGGGCTACAAGAAACTAATTGACGACAAGTCGGTACGCTTCTCGTCGTTGCAATACTTAGTGGCAAAGCCATTGGTAGTGAAGCAGCAGGGCGAGCAGGATGAGATAGACGTGGAGTTAGAAAACTACGTGCTACTATCGCCTGACAATATTCCATTGGATGATAAGGATAAGGAAAAACTTCAAAAGGTGTTGGAGCGCGATCCGCTTTCGCTGATTGAGTACTGGAGCATCGATCCCGACTACGACGGCGTGACATTCCGCTCTACGTGGCAGGACTACCGGGAGAATGTGGATAACGACAACGACCCGTTGCATTGTATCTATAAAACTCGCCTCCGTGTGCCGCATAAGGCGCAAAGAAAGGTTTGTATCAAGGCAGTTGATGTGTTTGGTTTTGAAAGTCAAGTAGTGGAGAGCGTATGAAAACAAATGGAACGAATGCCTCACTGGAACTGGCCAAGCGGCTAAGTGAGACGGTAAACGCAGCATGGGAAAGCGGCGAACTGATGGAGCAGGTAACACCTACCACGCAGGAGCTGCTGAAGTTTTGGTTTTCGGAAGAATATTGCTCACTACGCAATCGGAACTTCCATGCAGGACAACGACAGGCAATCCTCAACATTGTGTATCTGCACGAGGTGATGGGCGTAAGGAATGTGATGGAATACTATGAGCAACTGACTCCGGATTTGATGCCTATAGTGGATTTAGGCACCTTAGGACAGAAGAAATATCAGATGCCGAAGTATGCCGTGAAGATGGCAACGGGTACGGGTAAGACGTGGGTGATGCATGCCCTGCTGCTGTGGCAGATGCTGAACGCAAGAAGAGAAGCCTCCCCCACCCCCTCCGAAGGAGGGGAGATGCGATTCCGTTTCACGAAGAACTTTTTGATTGTGGCACCTGGGCTCATTGTCTATGACCGTCTGCTGGATGCATTTTGCGGACGGATGGAGCGCGGAAAGGAAGAGCGCAATATTGAGACGAACGACTTCTATCTGAATCAGGAAGTATTCATTCCTGTACATTATCGGCAAGAGGTGTTTTCGTTTATCCAGAACAATGTGGTGACGAAAGAAGAAGGAATCGGACGTAAGACAACAGGCGACGGACTGATTGCCTTGACGAACTGGCATTTGTTTGAAAACCAGATTGCGGATGAACCGAATGAATCACAGCCAAAGGATATTACTGGTATGATTAACGAACTGCTGCCTATTCGGCCTGGCAAAGCTGCTGGAAATGACTTAGGCATGTTGGACCGCCGCTATCTGCGAGGCTCGGAACTGGAATATCTGGCTGAGTTGGACGACATCATGGTGATTAATGACGAGGCTCACCATATCCATGAGTTGAAACGCAATGGCGAAATAGAGGAGGTGGAATGGCAGAAAGGCCTGAATGCCATCGCTGAGAAAAAAGGTGAACGATTCTTCCAGATAGACTTCTCAGCCACGCCTTACGACCAACGAGGCTCTGGCAAGAAAGTGCAGAAGTGCTTCTTCCCCCATATCATCGTTGATTTCGACTTGGCAACGGCAATGCGCAAGGGATTGGTTAAGACGCTGTTACTCGACCGCCGTCAGGAACTGACAGAACTGAAAGACTTGGACTATAAGGCCGTGCGTGATGAGCGCAACAAGGTATGCGACCTGAGCGACGGGCAGCGGCTGATGCTTCGTGCTGGACTGGCCAAACTGAAGAAACTGGAAACGGAGTTTACGGCAGTCGATGAAAAGAAGAATCCGAAGATGCTCGTCATCTGCGAGGACACGTCGGTTGCTCCTTACGTGAATCAACTGATGCTGGATGAAGGGCTGGCACAGGATGAAGTCGTAACCATTGACAGCAATGCCAAGGGTGAGGTGTCGGAAGAAGAATGGAAGGAAACCAAGAAGAAACTCTTCGACATCGACAAATATCAGAAGCCCAAGGTAATCGTGTCGGTCTTGATGCTGCGTGAGGGATTTGATGTAAATAACATCTGCGTGATAGTGCCGTTGCGCTCCTCTGAGGCTCCTATACTATTGGAACAAATTATCGGACGAGGCTTGCGTCTGATGTGGAGAGAACCGGAATACCAAAGTATCAAGGAGGATGACCGCAAGCGAGTATTACAGCTGCATAGCCAGCCTAAGACCTATATCGATATGCTGAGCATTATCGAACACCCTGCCTTTATCCAATTCTATGATGATCTGTTTGCTCAAGGTCTGGCTGTTGAGGAAACGGGCGAGACTGGCGAAGGTGGTTCTACTGGCGACTTGATAAAAGTAGGCCTGCGGGAAGACTATGAACGGTTCGACTTTGAGTGGCCCATCATTGTGAGAGAAGCAGAAGAAGAGTTGGAAGATGCAGAGATAGATATCAAAACGCTCCAGCCATTTACGGCTTTTCCTTTGGATAGGCTTCGCCAGTTCTTGGCACAGGATGGAGAAACATTCATCTCCCAAGAGGCTATCTCAAAAACGCAGTTTGGACGGTATAAAGTAACGGCCAATCTGTTTACAGCCACAAGTTATAATGAGTATCTACAGAAACTCCTACGCACTATTACACTAAGATTCGACCGCGTGACTTCTCATAGAGAAATGCCTGTGCCGAACTTGCAGATCAATGAGGCCCAGATGATTGCCGTAGTAGACAGATATATCCGCACCCGGCTGTTTGCTCAGCCGTTCAACCCCTTCAATGGCAGCGACTGGAAAATCCTGCTTTCTAAAGATGCTATTGTTACGAAGCATATTATCGAAGAGATGGCACGCGCTATCTTCAACCTTCAGAACAACATCATGACAACAGATGCGCAGGTGATTCATACCCGCTTCTCTTCCGTCACAGAAATCAAAATGCGCGAGTCGTATTCCGTAGAAACTCATAAGACCATCTATGAGCGTCATGGCTTTCCCTCACATGGTGGAGGGTTGGAAAGAGCATTTATTGATTTCCTCGACAAAGACGGTGAGGTAGAACGTTTCTTGAAAATCAGCGAGAATATGCATCCGTTTGCCATCATCTACTATATGAGACGTGATGGCCTCATGGCGACCTACCACCCGGACTTCATCGTTGCAACACATGAAAAGGTGTACCTGATCGAAACCAAAGGTAATGACAAATTGTTCGACAAAAATGTACGCCAGAAACAGACGGCTGCAATAGAGTGGACAAGAAAGATCAACGAACTGAAACCTGAGGAAAGAATGAATCGCGAATGGGAATATGTGTTGATTAGTGAAGACAATTTCTATAGCTTATCCGTCAATGGCGCAACAATTACAGATATATGTGATAGATGTAAGGTTTCATTATCTGCTGCTATGGGCGAATTATTCGTATGAGTAACGATTACAACCAGAAGAGAACAATCAGTGATTTTTAGAAAATGGCAATGGTATTTATGGAAGTTATCTGAAAATAGAAGCGGAAAAGTTTGCGACCAAAGAAAAAAATGCCTACCTTTGCGTTCAGAAATATATTTCAACGTATGAACGCAAGCGACAGCATCGTTATCATTCCCACCTACAACGAGAAGGAGAACATAGAGAAGATTATCCGGGCCGTGTTCGGACTGGAAAAGAAGTTTCATATCCTGGTCATTGACGACGGTTCACCCGACGGCACGGCGCAGATCGTGAAAGGACTGATGGACAGGGAGTTCGGCGACAGGCTGTTCTTGATGGAAAGGAGCGGCAAACTGGGGCTGGGCACGGCTTATATTGCCGGATTCAAATGGGCGCTGGAGCGCGACTATGAATATGTCTTCGAAATGGATGCTGACTTCAGCCACGATCCCAACGACTTGCCCCGGCTCTACAGCGCCTGCGCCGATGAAGGCTACGACCTTGCCATCGGTTCGCGTTATATCTCGGGCGTGAATGTGGTGAACTGGCCGATAGGTCGCGTGCTGATGAGCTATTTTGCATCAAAGTATGTGCGCTTCGTGACTGGCTTTGATGTTCACGATACAACGGCAGGCTTTAAGTGCTACAAGCGTCGCGTGCTGCAGACCATCGAACTGGACAAGATCCGCTTCAAGGGCTATGCCTTCCAGATAGAGATGAAATACACGGCCTACAAGATTGGCTTCAAGATCAAGGAGGTGCCCGTCATCTTCGTGAACCGCCGCGAAGGAACCAGCAAGATGAGCGGTGGCATCTTCAGCGAGGCTTTCTTCGGTGTGATGCGCCTGCGCTGGGACGGATGGTTCAGGAAATATCCAACCCCTCTCTAACTCCCCCGAGGGGGAGAACCTAATCCACCGCTCTGAATGCCTTCCCTCGGGGAGGTTGGAGGGGGTTAATTTTAGAATTATGACTACTTTATTATATAGGATATATCAGTTGTTTATAGCCATTCCGCTGATTGTGATTGCCACGATACTGACGGCCATCACGGTGAGCGTGGGTACGGCCATCGGCAATCCGCACTTCTGGGGGTATTATCCCGGACAGTGGTGGGGAGCTTTCATCTGCCGCATCCTGTTGCTGCCTGTCAAGGTGGAGGGACGCGAAAACCTACAGGAAGGTCAGTCGTATGTGTTTGTGGCCAACCATCAGGGAGCTTTCGACATCTTCCTCGTTTTCGGATTCCTGCACCGCAACTTCAAATGGATGATGAAATATCAGATTGGTAAGATTCCCTTCGTGGGCTATGCCTGCCGCAAGAGCCACCAGATATTCATCGACAAACGGGGAGCCAAGAAGATAAAGGCCAGCTACGACCAGGCGCGGGAGATACTGAAAGACGGCATCTCGCTGACTGTGTTCCCCGAAGGAGCCCGATCTTTCACGGGACACATGGGCAACTTCCGCCGTGGGGCTTTTATGCTGGCTGACGAACTGCAGTTGCCCGTTGTGCCACTGACCATCAACGGCAGTATCAACGTGATGCCTCGCACGCGCGACTGGCACTTCGCTATCTGGCATCCGCTAAGTCTAACCATCCACAAGCCCATCCCTCCCATTGGTCAGGGCCCCGAGAATGTGAAGCATGCGATGGATGAGAGTTATCAGACCATCATGTCGGCACTGCCCCCGGAACTGCAGGGATATGAGGAGAATCCGGATCAATAGGCCCCTCCCCTGCCCCTCCCCCGTAGGGAGGGGAGAATAGACAAATACAAAAAGCACCTCTCCATGAGGTGCTTTTTCTGTGTTCTGCACTGGGTTCGAACCAGTGACCTCCGCCCTGTCAAGGCGGCGCTCTAAACCAGCTGAGCTAGCAGAACGAGTGGTTTAGTGTTGCAAAGGTAAGGCAAAAGAATGACATTCCCAAACAAATAGTCAACTTTTAACAAAAAACTAACGGTTGCGGAGTGTGATGACCACAATCTCGGGAATCACACCGAAACGGAAAGGAACGAGCCCGCCCAAACCTGTGCTGACCAGAAGAGCGCGCTTATTCTCCTGATAATGACCGCCATACTCATCATACGTCAAAGCCACGGGAGTCCATCCGAAGAGTTCCAACTGTCCGCCGTGGGTATGTCCGCTGAGCGTTAGCTGTGCTTCCGTCTTAGGAAGAATGGTTCGCCTCCAGGCCGTAGGATCATGTTGGAGCATCACGACAAAGGCATCTTTGGGAATGCCAGCCATCGTCTTCTGCAGGTCGCTTCGGGTCTGTTCGGGCTTCTTGCTTTCGTTTTCCATGCCAGCAAAGAAGATTTTCTCTCCATTCCTTTTCACGTTCACATTCTCATTGAGCAACAGGTGCCAACCCATGTCATGCTGTTTCTGCTTCATCTTCGCCTCATTGAGGGCAGACGTGGCAAAATCGGCATTCAGATAGAAGGAATAGTCGTGATTGCCAAGAATACTGAACACTCCGTCTTTTGCCTTCAACTGGCTGAGGATAGGCATCGCTGCATCCAACTCGTCGGGCTGAATGTTCTGCAGGTCACCTGTGAAGATAATCATATCGGGCTTTTGGGCGTTGATGCTGTCAACGGCTTTCTTGAGTAAACTCTTAGGGATACTCCCCACATGTGCATCCGTGAACTGCACGATGCGGTAGCCATCGAACGACTTCGGAAGTTCCTTCGAGACAAATTCTTCCTGACGTACGGTGAACCGCCGTGGGCCAATGAAAAAGCCGTAGATTGCCACATAGAGCAAAAAAAGCGACAGGAAAAAGCCTATCAGATTGCCATAGTTGCGACGGGAATGAACCATCCGGCAATAACCGAGTCCGAGGGCCGAACAGATTGCATAGACAGCCTTGGGCACGACCAGAATGCTTAACAGCAGGAGATAGACAAAGAGAATGCGGCTATCCGTGGGGGCAAACGTTCTCAGCAATGCCATCCAGAAGGTGAAAAGCAGCATCAATGCCGAAGGTATCCACCAAAGGATGCGCTTCGTGCGGGTGAAATCCTTGTGCCGACACATATAATGACGGTAAATATAGAAATCCGGCAACAGGATGAGAATCAACAGTATGGGGAGGATTTTTAAAATCATAGAGTCAGGAATTAGGAGTTACGAGTTTTTCAGAAGACTGTTAGCAAGGAAACGGCGCATCAGTTCCACGGGAACGCCACGACGGCGGGCATAGTCGCGAAGCTGGTCTTCGCCAATCTTTCCCAGATCGAAATAGCGGGCCTTGGGATGAGCAAACATAAAACCACACACCGAGGCATGGGGCGTCATCATTCCGCTCTCCGTCAGGCGGATGCCCACCTGTTTCATATCCAGCAAATCGGAAAGGATGAAGTTGATGCTGGTATCGGGCAGTGAGGGATAACCTACGGCAGGACGGATGCCCTGAAAGGCTTCAATATGGAGTTGCTGAATAGAAAGACGTTCATCGGGAGCATATCCCCAATAGCGGGTGCGCACTTCCTGATGCATCTTCTCGGCCGTGGCTTCAGCAAGCCGGTCGGCTACGGTCTGCACCAACATCTTGCGATAAGGATCACTACCGGAAAAATCGTGCTCCAAAGCACTATCTACGGTAGTGGCAAAAACGCCCACTTCATCTTGCTTGCCGGAAGCGAGCGGACGCACAAAATCAGCCAGACACAGGCAAGGCTGCCCTTTACGGGAAGGCCTCTGCTGACGGAGCATCGGAATACGCACTTCTCCCAGCAGGAGGTCATCGCCATCACTATTGGCAACGAAGATTCCGAAGAGGGCATGCGTCTGATAGGAGCCATCGAGTTCATCCAGCAGGGCAGAGGCATCCTTGCGAATTTTCCTACGCTCATCAACGCCTTTGCTGCCCACGCCCCAGGCGTAGTCAAAATAAGGCCAGTTGATATAGGGAGCCACATCGCGTACCTTATATACTATATGCTGGACTTCGTTGATCATCACATTCTGAATTGGATAGCTTCTCCGCGGACATTCCCGTCGAAACCGTCAGGACTCAACAGATGATGACCGTTGCAGAACACATCACGCACCTGCCACTGGTATTCATGGCCCATCATCGGACTCCACTTACACTTGCTCTGTATCACATCTTCCGTAACCTTCCAGGGTTCGCCCTTTTTCACGATGACGATGTCAGCCTTATAGCCTGGACGCAGATAGCCTCGCTCCGAAACTTCGAAGAGTCGGGCGGGGTTATGACACATCAGTTCCACCAGCCTTTCCAATGGCAGGACGCCTTCGTCAACCAATTCCAGCATCGTAACCAATGAGAACTGAATCATCGGCATACCTGAAACGGCCTTGGCTGCCCCACCCTGCTTTTCTTCCAGCAAATGAGGAGCATGGTCGGTTCCGATGACGGAAACATGGCCGTCGGTGAGCCCTTGCCGCAGCGCATAGCAATCGCGGAAGTTCTTGATGGCAGGATTCACCTTGATCTGCGAGCCTAAACGTTCATAGTCAACCAGCGAGAAATAAAGATGGCCTACGGTGGCTTCAGCAGTTATCCTGGAGGTAAAGGGGGCAAACATCTCCAGTTCGGCGGCAGTCGTCACATGGGCCACATGCAAACGGGCATCGTGAAGGATGGCCAGTTCGATTGCTTTCTTTGTGGATTTCAGACAGGCCTCCTCACTACGGATCAGCGGATGAGTCCAAATCCCGGGATCATCGCCATAGAGCTGTTTGAATTCCGCCATATTCCGATTGATAATGCCCGTGTCCTCACAATGAGCCATGACAGGAAACGGATCGGCATTGGCAAAGATATGATTGAGCGCCTCATCGCGGTCAACAAGCATATTGCCCGTGCTGCTGCCCATGAAAAGCTTGATGCCGGGAATGCGGTGAGGATCGAGTTTACGGAATAAGCTGTAGTTATCATTGGTGGCACCGAAGAAGAACGAATAGTTCACGTGGCTCTTCTGCGCGCCTAAAAGGAATTTATCTTCGAGGGCCTCCAGCGTGGTGGTCTGCGGCACGGTGTTAGGCATATCGAAATAGCTGGTCACACCGCCATAGGCCGCAGCGCGGCTCTCACTCTCGATATCAGCCTTGTGCGTCAGGCCGGGCTCACGGAAATGCACATGGTCATCGATGACTCCAGGCAATACAAAGCACCCAGCAGCATCGACCACATGGTCAGAGCTGCTGGGCGTATAGTTACCTTCTACGATTTCTGCAATACGGTCGCCCTTTATGACGACGGCCCCAAAGAACCTCCGCCCTTCGTTGACGATGGTTGCATTGGTTATAGTTGTTTTCATTTTATCAAACTGTCAATGGGAGCAGCCATCTGGTTAGGAGTGGGTGCCGACGGCAGAGGGGGCATCTGCTGGGCAGGAGCCACCTGATCAGCCGTTCCGTTCATGATAGCCTCGTTCTGCTTGGCTTTCTCATAATAGTCCTTCACGTAGGCGTCGTTCTTGAAGTTGTCGGTGGCCTTGCTCATAAGCGCCTCTATCCATGGAGTCAGTTCGGGATAGGGATAGCCGGCTGTCAACATAAAGAATACGCCCGGCCCCAGCACGTTGTCGAAGTTGTCTTCGATGAAGGTGGTCTGCAGTTCATCTTTCTTCTTGGCAATCTCCATGGCCTCCTGATTCAGGCGGGCATTGACCACATTCTCGTCCTCGCCGTCCATGATGGCCTGGCTCTGCTTGTGGCCCAGGTCAACGACCTGATTGTCCAGCTGATTGTATTCCTCAATGAACTTGAACAGCTTCTCGTTGAGCGCCGTTCCGCTGACGCTCTGCTGCGTGTTGTCGATTCTCACGGTGATGTCGCCATTTTCAAGCACAACAGGCATCACGCTCTTATCGTCCATAAACAAAGTCGTCATCTTCGTACTATCCACCGTGCCCTGGAAATGGAACTGCCCATGAACCACCTCGCAGGAGTCCACGTTCTTCAGTTCGCCATTATTGTAAACCTTCAGGTAAAGCATACGTCCATCCAGCATCGAGACGTTGCTCGAGCCCTGGATGTTATAAGAATTGGCACACGATGTAAGGGCGGCCAAGGTTACTAGTGTATAGAGTACTTTATTCATAACGATCTTGCGGTCGATTCTAAAATCTGCCACAAATGTACAACGTATTATTGAGGAAAGGAAAAATTTTTATGCAATTTAAAACAAAAGCCTCAACTTTTATAGTTTTTTTGCCTCTTTGGCGAGTTCGTTGGAGATTCTGTGCATGGTATAGAGTTCCAACAGGGCTGCCACGAAAAGCACCAGAACCCAATTGTTATGGACTACATACTGGGCATAATAGACCATTCCCTGCATACCGTATTTATGGAACAAAGGCATCAGGAAGTTGAAATTCTGTTCCAGAAGCAGCAGGCCAGACACGATGAAAAGCACATCGGCCAGCGTCATGATACGGCGCAGACGGCGAATCACCACGTCGCGCCCTTCATAGGTCTGCAGCATCTGCATTCCACCGAAACAGACAGCGCCCAGAAGAAACAGACAGGCTGCCACCTTCATCACGCCAAAGAAATTGAGGGCCACGCCCACTACCATCAAGGCGCCACCGGCCAGAAAGATAAAATTCTGAATACTATTTAGTTGTTTCATCAGTAGTTGTGGGAAGTTCGTCGCTCAACACGAAGATATCTTCATCGTCGGCTTTCATGAAATAACGTTCGCGCGCAATCTTGGTAATGGCATTGGGATTCATGCGGATTTCCTTCAGCTTGGCCTGATCGCTGGCATACTGGTCGTTATATTTGGCTATCTGCTCCTTGAGATCACGAATCTGCATCTCCAGCTTCACACGCTTCATCACGCTGTTCTCATCAAGGAAACAGGTGATAAGCAAGCCAATGATGATGACCAGCCAATACTTATTGTGGCTGATGAAACTCCACACAAGGTTTGAACGACTCATTCCAATCCAATTATTAACAATTAATAATGATAAATCTCGATGCAAAGATACTATTTTTTGCAAAATAAACACTATCTTTGCACAAACTTTTTTAGAATATTATGAAAGAATATATTGTTTCGGCCCGGAAGTACCGTCCCATGACGTTTGATTCCGTGGTGGGACAGTCTTCGCTGACCACCACGCTGAAAAACGCCGTGAAAAGCGGGAAACTGGCGCATGCCTATCTTTTCTGCGGCCCGCGAGGTGTAGGAAAGACCACCTGCGCTCGCATTTTTGCCAAAGCCATCAACTGCGAACATCCCACCCCCGACGGGGATGCCTGCAACGAATGCGAGAGTTGCAAGGCATTTCAGGAGCAACGCTCTTATAATATGTTTGAGCTCGATGCTGCTTCCAACAATGGCGTGGAGCAGATAAAGACGCTGATGGAGCAGACACGCATTCCGCCACAGGTGGGACGCTACAAGGTATTCATCATCGACGAGGTGCACATGCTCTCCACATCGGCCTTCAACGCTTTTCTCAAGACGCTGGAGGAACCGCCCGCACACGTCATCTTCATCCTCGCCACCACGGAGAAACATAAGATTCTGCCCACCATCATCTCCCGATGCCAGATCTACGACTTCGAGCGGATGACCGTGCCCAACATCATCAGCCACCTGAAAATGGTGGCCGAACAGGAGCAGATCACCTACGAGGAGGATGCGCTCAACGTGATAGCAGAGAAAGCCGACGGCGGCATGCGCGATGCCCTCTCCATCTTCGACCAGGCTGCATCTTTCTGTCAGGGGAACATTACCTATCAGAAGGTGATAGAAGACCTGAACGTACTCGATTCGGAGAACTATTTCAACATCATCGACCTTTCCATGGAGAACAAGGTCAGCGAAGTGATGGTGCTGCTCAACAATATCATTTCAAAAGGATTCGACGGCGGTCACCTCATCAACGGACTGGCCCAACACGTACGCAACGTGCTGATGGCCAAGGACGAGCAGACGCTGCCCCTGCTGGAAGTGAGCCAGCGGCAGGCTGAGAAATATAAGGAACAGGCCAAGAAATGCCCGGCCCGCTTCCTGTATCAGGCCTTGAAACTGATGAACCAATGCGACCTGGGTTACCGCCAAAGCAGCAATAAGCGCCTGCTCGTGGAACTCACACTCATAGAGATCGCCCAAATCACACAGGAAGAAGACACACCTGCCGCGGGGCGTAGCCCCAGAAGACTAAAATCCCTGTTTCAGAAACTTGTCAGGAATGTTCAGCAACAGAAGACAGTCCAGCAGGTGGCTGCCGCTGAACCTAAACCCTTACATACCGCAAGAGTCAGTGCCCAGCAGAATAGTCCCAAAGACCCTCAGACTGACTCACGCCCCGCTACGCCCAAACTCAAACTTGGCAGTCTAGGCATGAGCTTTGCCAACCTCAGAAAAGGTGCCGAAAAGACTCCCGTTAAGGAAACGAAAGACACCGAGCCAACCAACAATGAGCAGCAGCAATTCACCGAAGAGGAAATGATTGCACAATGGGTGGCCATGTGCCAGCGCATGCCCCAGCAGATGGCGGGCATCGCAGCACGCATGCGCAACATGCGTCCACAAATCACAAGCTATCCGCACATCCTTGCCACGGTGGATAATCAGATACTGCTCGACCAGATGAATGCCATCCGAGGCCGCATCCGCAGCACGCTGGCGCTGGCTCTCCATAACGACGACATCACCCTTGAGCTCCAACTGGCTCAAGAGAACGAAGTAACCAAGATCCTCTCACGCAAAGAACTCTTCGAAGAAATAAGCACAAAAAACCCCGCAATCAGCAAACTGCGGGGCCTATTGGATCTCGAACTGGCGTAACGATATCAGATGATATTGATACCCAGACTCTTACATTCCTCTACCATTTCGTCAGGCCAGATACTTGCCTGAATCTCGCCGAGGTGTGCCTTATGGAGTAACACCATACAGAGACGGCTCTGGCCTATACCGCCACCAATGCTCAGAGGTAGCTCGTCATTCAGCAGTTTCTGATGGAAATAGAGCTGGCGGCGTTCTTCCTTGCCCGTCAACTGCAGCTGACGCAGCAGACTTTCCTTATCCACACGGATACCCATGGAAGACAATTCTACCGAACGGCCCAAGATGGGATACCATATCAGGATGTCACCATTCAATCCCAGGAAACCGTCAGCGTTAGGTGTCGTCCAGTCGTCATAGTCGGGCGCACGTCCGTCATGCGGTTCGCCATTCGACAGCTTTCCACCTATACCTATTATAAAGACGGCTCCATAAGCCTTCGCAATCAAGTCCTCACGTTCCTTGACGGTCTTGTCAGGATACATGCGCAGCAATTCCTCGGCATGGATGAAATGAATCTCCTGAGGCAGGAAAGGCTTCAGCTTGCAGTAACGCTCACAAACGAGGAACTCCGTGCGCAGGATAGAAGCGTAAATCCGCTCCACGATGTCCTTCAGACACTTCAGCGTACGATCTTCCTTCCGGATTACAGCCTCCCAGTCCCACTGGTCCACGTAGAGCGAATGCAGGTTGTCCAGCTCCTCGTCGGCACGGATAGCATTCATATCTGTATAGATGCCGTAGCCTGGCTCCACATGATATTCGGCCAGCGTCAGTCTCTTCCATTTAGCCAGCGAATGAACCACTTCAGCCTGCTGGTCGCCCAGATCCTTTATGGGGAAGGTCACCGGACGCTCTACCCCATTCAAGTCATCATTGATGCCAAGGCCTTTCAGCACAAACAGCGGAGCCGTCACACGACTCAGCCGCAGTTCCGTGCTCAGGTTCTGCTGGAAGAATTCCTTAATCAGTTTAATGCCCTGCTCCGTCTGTTTCATGTTCAGCTCAGACTGGTAACCTATGGGCTGTAGAATCTTACTCATTATATCCTATTGTTTTAATGTATCATCCACGAAAAAAGAAGTCCAAACTTTCTCTTTCGGAGTGCAAAGGTACACATTTATTATTAATATGCAAGCATTTTTGGCGAAAATTACGCAATTTGCTCATGAAATTTGACATTTCCTTTCAATATGCACAATCAAGCATCCTTAAAATATGGCACGGATTATTTGGTAGTCACAAATAAAATGTTTACCTTTGCACCGCTTATGGTCCCGTAGCTTAGCTGAATAGAGCGTCAGATTCCGGTTCTGAAGGTCTTGGGTTTGAATCCCAACGGGATCACGAAGGAAAAAGGGAAATTGAATATGAAAGCTCGCTTTCGAATATTCGATTTCCCTTTTTACTTTGTAGGATGGCAGGCGCCAGCCTACTGGGATATGCAATCCCAACGGAATCACACTCACCCCCTACTGCCGATGAATAGGAAGAACATGGAGATAAGCACCAAAAGAAGGTCAACGACCTTCGATTTGAGGTTCTTCTCGTGGAAGACCATCGCACCGAACAGGAAACTGACAACTACGGAACCACGGCGCACCATCGAGACAATGGAAATCATGGCACCCTCAAGGCCGAGGGCGTAGAAGTAAGCGAAGTCGGCTGCCGAAAGGAACAGCGAGATGAGGATGATGCACCAGTCCCATCGGAATGGCGTAGTCTTCTTGTGGGTGGGCCACCAGAGGAGGAAGAGCATCAAGAACATCATGAAAAACTGGTAGATATTGTACCACGACTGCACGGCGAGTTTGTCCAGTCCCACACCGCCATTTCCCGGCGATGCCATGAGAAACTTGTCATACAATCCGGAGATAGCCCCCAACACGTTGGCGAGCACCACGAAGACGATCCATTTGTTATGCTTGAAGTCGATACCCTCCTTCTTGCTGGAGCGTGAGAGCATCCATAGGCCAATCATGGCGATGATGACACCAGTCCACTGCCACACGTTCAGCTTTTCTGAAAAGAAGGTCAAGGCACCGATGAGCACCATCACGGGGCTTGTCGCATTGATCGGTCCCACAATCGTGATGGGCAGATGCTTCAGCCCGAAATAAGCAAAAAGCCAGCTGCTCAGCACGATGACAGCTTTTAGCAGGATATACCGATGCTCTGCCCAGCCATATTGGTGGGTGTAGAAGAGGCTATCCTCCGGGATGTGTCCCTGTGCCGACAGAATGATGAACGGCAGAAAGATAAGCGATGAGAACAGCGTGTTGAGTGTCAACACAGGTATGACCGCATTCTCCTGTAATGACTTCTTCTTGAATACGTCGTAGAAGCCGAGGAGAGCGGCAGACAGGAATGCTAATATGAGCCACATGGATTATTTCTTCTTTTGGGGGTTCTGCATTGGTATTGCCTTGCAGTTTCGGCCTGCAAAAGTACAACTTATTTCAATAACCACCAAATCTTTTAACCAAAAATGGAAAACGGTCCGATAAGCTTCTATCTCCTTTTACCCAACCAAAGGCTCAATAATGGATCTGAGAGAGAATAGGATTCGAGTGCAATTATTGCATTTTTCCCCAAATTACCAAAATAAAATTACCTAAAAAAAATAATTTCCGTTCACTTTACCCTCTACCTCCCCTATTTTGGGGCTTTTCCGCTTTTGCTATAAATATTCCCGGAAGTGAATGGTGATGTATTCTTGGATGTATGAAAGTAGTATTATAAAGGTGTTGCAACAAATAAAAAAACTTCACCATTCGGTGTAACTCGTTTGATAACAATGGATTGTGGTGAAGGGTTTGGGGACACCCCCAACTGGAGACCCACCCCGACCTTTGCCTTTCGGCGATTTATGTCATGACTCGGCAATGCCTAAGTAAACTTAACATTGCTCTCGCTATTCCATAAATTCCCTGCTTAGGGAGGGAGCTTTACGAACGGGGCATTCGTAAGTGTGCCACTTCGACATTGTAAATGATAGAGTTACGTCTCGTAAACGATACATTTAGACTTCATATATCTTAGTCACTTGGATACTTCAGAGGAAAAAACATCATCAATTGGATGCGAATCTATAATAGATCGTACTCCAATATATCATAGATTGAGTTTCAATATATCATAGATTGAACCTCAAAGTATCATAGATTGCAGACCGTTTGATTATCTTTTTCTGATGCACATATATTGACGGAAGAATGATGCGTGCACTAATCCTTAATGAATGTTAACCAGCAAACCCTTCACCGCAAATAGCTGTTACACAACAAGTTGCCTCAACAGGTGAATAGAAAAGCATGTCTGCCATTCCTTACAAACATGAACAGGGTGCACACCAACCTTCCCCCGTTCACAGATTTATTAGTTTATGAAGACTTTTTCTTTCTTATATAAATAGCTATACCTTTGAAAATGAGAGTTCCCAGAATGAACCCACATGCTATTCCTAATATTTCTGTTGTACTCATAGTAAATTGTATTTGTATTATACCGTTTTGAATTATTTCCTTCGCAAAGTTATATTGAAAGAGGAAAAAACATATAAAATGGAGTACATTTAGTACACACTCCATCAGGGTTTCAGTCAACGGATATTGGAATCGTGTGAACGGGAACCGACCCCCGTTCACACTTACCTGTCCTTCTTATAACAGTTTGATCTCTTTTACGATATAATTTTTTAAGTGATCTACCATTTTCTGGTCTGTATCGTATATATTATTAGTATACGAATCTGCTTCATTATAAGGAGGTTCAAAGAGAATACCAAGATCAAGAATCTTCTTAATATCATTATCAACGTGATACCACCCTTCTTCTTCCGTAAACCATGAAATACTTATTCCTTTTATATATTTAGTGGCATCTTTGGGATTTTCCCATGGAGTTGTCGTTGTCGTTACAGAACATTTTAATGGTAAATCTTGAAGATATATCTCCATCACCTTTGAGAATGGTTTTCCGATGAAGTATGCCTTTTGGTCAATGAAGTTCTTCTGTAGATACAGAACGGTATCACCATTCACTTCATCCAATGTATAATGTTTGAAATCTTGTGCGTTCAAGTTGATAGACAGCATGATTGCTGCAAATGTAAATAGTATCTTCTTCATACGGAATAATGTTTTACAATTATATTAATAGTTAAAATAAAGTGACTCGTCCTGAATAAGGTTGATGGTTAAACACCCCCAACAGATCACAGGCGCTTTGATTCATTCTATATCCATTGAGATTACGAGGGTGAAGTGAACCTTTAAGTTGTGTCCAACTTTTAGGGTTCACTTCACCCCGTTCACGTGTGAACTGGGAGTCCCCCATTCATATAAACATCAAGGTTTTAATATCTTGCTGACTAATGACTGGACTTTCTGCAAGCCTTCTCTGAAAGTATCAGGCTTGTAATTGTCGTAAGACGGGAGATACTCGTCGTCAACCTTGAACTGCCTGCGCTCAGCAATCCATTTCTTCAGATTCTTGCGCATGGCTTCGTATGCACTCTTGCTCTCCAGGAATTCATCGCAGACTCCATACATATTGATGTTTTCTTTGGCAATCTGTATCCACCGCTCAATATATTCAAATGCCTTGCCAAACTGTCCGTCAAAGAAGAAACCTAAAGGTCCATAGTAGAATACGCAAGGGGTATTGACAGGGTTAAACGGTAGAACCTCTTCGTGTGCAGGGCATGTGTATATCGCCTTCTGTGTGCTGTACATGTCGAACAGGAACTGTGCATCTGTCTTGTACATACGATCCAGGTCGGCAATATTTTCTTCCATGGGTCTGTCGCCGATAAACTCACAATGTATGTATTCATAGTCACTGTACCGTTCCGTATTAAACTTTAGTCGGCTATGATAGACTGGACCAATGTCTAAATCTCTATAATCAATAATGCCATCCGTGACTTCAAACAAAATGTCGTTTAAGGTTTTAGATCCGACACCGATTGCTGCACGCATAAAATAATATTGCCGGCGGCCATGTGTTTCATCTGCAAAACAAATGTCATGTGTAATATCTTCAGTATACAGCCTATAATATCTATACTTTTTAGGTTTGTATTTATACCCTAAAGGATATAAATATCCTTTTATTGCTTTTTCTACTTCGCGTCTGTATGTCATGATAAATACTTTTATTATTTCAAACGGTACAAATCAAAGGTATAACTGTTAATTTGAGTTGGCAAAGTTCGTCCTCTATATAACCATTCTGCTTTTGCGCCAAACGGAACGACCTTGACATTTCCACCTCCCTGCAAAGCAGGTATAGTTATCTTTTGGTTCGTTGTAAATCCTGGATTAACCCCAGACTTTACTTCTACTATATGAAGCCGTCCGTTATTATCAAAGTATGAAATGTCGGCACGATATGTGGTGCCATTTACATTGTACGATACCTCACGAACAAATTCTGCATTGGGAAATTGCGATTTCAATTCTTCCAGCACCTGCTGTGTGCCGTATTCCCCTCTTGCGTACGGTGACATACTCTTCCAAGTAGCATCATCTGGTAGTTTGCCTTTCTCAACGTATTTATTGGAGAACTTTGCAGTCCGATTTATATTAGCCTGTTCAATTCTACCTTTTGCATATCCGCCAAAACTTCCGACCAATGCCCCCAAAGCGGCACCTCTGCCTAAGTTTTCCAAGAAAGACCCATCAGCACCGTTGAGATCACTGATGCCACCCATTGCTGCGCCGGTGATTATTCCACCGACAGTACCGTTGAGTGTCTCACGCAGAGTCACATTGCTTATGGAACTTAACCAGTTGCCAGTAACGGAAGTAACATAACTACCTATCGCTGATGAGAAACTCGAAGTGATACCACCGAAGATTGCCGAGCCCGCCACGTTGTCCCAGTCGATATTCCCGAAACCGTTGGCAAAGCCCTGCGTTACAATGCTGTTACCACCACCAATCAATGCGCCAGCACCGAAAACACCTATGGGGCCACCGTATATTGCTGCTAACGCCGAACCGGAACCTAAGCTGAAATAGCAGAATGCCTGACCAAAGTTATGGATGTTGTCTGCATTTAAAGCTGTGTTAAGAACCCCACTGCCTACAATTACTGCAGCAGTAATTAATATGGCGTCATCAATGCCAAACAGTTCTCCACTCAGATCTGTATATCTCAGCGGATTGTTCAGACAATACGAGTAGCGGTTGAAGTTTTGCGAGTTGGCCGGTTCCTGTACGTAGTTGTCGCATGAAAGGAAACGGCCAAGGTCAGGATCATAGACTCTGCCACCCATGTCAATGAGGTTGAACTGAGATAGCATGTCGTGACCGCAATAGCCGTGAGTGAGTTCGATGTCATTTACCTCAATCGCTTGCTGCCCCCATGCGTCGTAGGATGCCTTGAAGACTTGCTCGCCCGAATCCTTGTCGAACACCGACAATATAGAACCCTGTATGTCACAGAACGCTTTGCAGATACGGAGTTCACCGTCCTGCCTTATGATTATAACTCCATTTCCAGGAAAATATTGTTCTATAACAGAATTCTTGCTTGAAATTCGCTCATAATCTCCAAAATAGAAATGACTTTGGGAAAAACCTCCATGAGACAACCTACGACGGTTCATATAGGTCGTTTCCCACTTTTCCCGGTTTGGTCCGTAGTCATAATTAAGACAACGGACAAAAGGGGGTATAGTCTGGGAAATGGAACTTATCTTGCCGTCATCGTTGAAGTATGTTGACAGCCCTAAGGTGCTGATTCCATCCTCAATGTTATGGATTCCTGTAACGGCATGCGGCTTACTGGTTGTATAGTCGTAGTCACCGACTCCCGTCTTGTATGTTATGTTGCCTTTGTCATCGTATGCAACGCTGCCGTCAATCCACAGACTGTCATTGAGGACAATTCCTTCGCTCTCAACGCCAATAAGCCTGTCGGCATCATCATAGGTGAAGGATTCGTCGAGACAATCATATCGGCTTCGGCTCTGGAGGTTACCTTTGGTACTGACATACGTGTAGTCCATTCCGTCCAGTAATTCATTGCCACGCTTTATCTTTTGTGATGTTACGAATCCATTAGAAGATATCGTTTCCGTACATGTCAGATTACCTGTTGACGTGGCATCTTCTGTTCCGCTGTATGACTGCTGTGAGAAGCAACAGTTCCCGTTGGCGTACATTGACTGTAGGTATCCGTATTGATCATAAGCATAACCAACGGCAACATTACCTGGATAATTTGCGGAAGAAATGCGTCCATAGGCATCATATTGGTATGATTTCGTGTATGTGTCACCGTTGCAGGTCCTTGTATCGGTGACAATCCTTCCCAATCGGTCATACTGATATGACTCGACATTGTCATTGCACACTTCCTTTACGATGCGGTTCAGACCATATCCCGACTGGCCGTACTCCGTTGTCTGTACAATATCATCTCCGCATCGTCTCTCTGTCATACGCCCAAGAGCATCATAGGCGTATTCCGTTGTTATGCCATTGCCATCCGTCTGCGAAAGCATCATGCCATCAGCAGCATAGGAGCATGTCTGTGTGCCGGCATCAGGGTCAACAAGCCTAATGCGTCGTCCTGCACCGTCATAACTCATGGAAACGGTGCTCCCGTTTGTTTCCACGGACAAAGGCTTTCCAATGGAGCTATATGTATATGTTACATCACCGCCAGCATCGCGAGCATTAATAATATTGCCCCATGCATCGTAAGTCTTTACGGATGTGCCAGTTGGCGTGTTCGATGTAACGGATCGTCCCGTGTATGAATAGGTGGAGGTGGTTCCGTCTGTATTCCGATGAGAAGTGACTCGGTCGAAATCATCGTATGACGTTGTTTCGTACTGCCATCTGTTGCCAATTTTGACAGACTCATTTGAAGGTTTCCCGTTACAATTGTAATAAATGCTTGTAGTTACATCGACACCATGCTTCCCTTTGGTTGCAGTAGCTACCTTGCGCCCCTCACTGTCGTATGCCACAGTTACTGGGGCGGATCCGTCCGTAGATGTGGTAGTACAAAATACGCTGTTGGCATAGTTTTGGTTCCACACGGTCTGCGTCTGTGTATTTACTCCATCAGGGGTTTTCGTAAGAATACAGTTTCCCCAACCGTCATATCCATATGTGGTTGTGAGAATGTTTGAGGGGTCTGATGTGTCGGACTCGGAAATGACATTACCCCATACATCATAACTATAAGTAGTGGATGTTGAAGCGGGACTCGTGTATTTCTTCGTTAGCAAAAGCCCTTTAGTGTCATAAGTGTAGTTTCTTGTTATTGGGATGACACCCTCTCCCGTTGTTGTCTCAGACAACACATTGCCGTAATAGTCCCTTGTATAGCTTGTCGTCAGTTCAATACTGCTGGCATTATATGTTGAAGTCTGTTTTTCTGTTGTTATATACCCTTTTGTATTATAGGTATATTCATTCTCCATGGAGTAAACGTTACTGTCGTCGTAATGTTTCTTTCTGGTTGTTATGATTGTTGGCAGACGCTTGCCCGAATATTCACAATAGTCACCATACGTCTTTTCCACATACATTCCTTCGTCACCATCGTAGCACGTTTGTTCACTAAGCAGATCTCCCGTTTCAGGATTGAAGGTCCGGGATACGTCAGTGGCATACCCGTCAAAATCAGTTTCAGTTGTCTCAGAGTTGTAAGAGAAAAAGTTCTTGTTCCAGCTGTCATCGGCAAAAATGGAGTTGTTTACTATTGTAGTGGCAGTCTTTCCGCCGACAGACACTGTTGATTTTACCTTTTGGGGAATCCAGTAGGTTTTATCCCAGGTAACATCAGACGTACAAGTCTTCGTGACGGATCCCCGGGTAGTTTTTAATGTCTTTGATGAGAAACCGATCAGTCCACGTCCTTCGAGATGTGCCTTGAGCCCACTATAGCTGTAAGATGAACAGGCTGAACCTGCAGCTCCATCCGTTTGAGTCACTTGGGAAACAAGCGGCAATGGTATCGTATAGGTATTAACGGGATAAGCGTCTTCATTTGTGTTTCCCTTTGAATACACCCTTGGGTCCGTCCCGTTGAGATACGTTATAGTTGTTCGTTTTCCAAATCCATTGACGATAGTGCCTATCCGTCCCAAGGACACACTCGTAGGAAAAGAATAGACGTTTATCGTATTCTCCTTAAAAGTATTATCAGCGGCATTTATCAGGTTAGCCCCATAGTTCGCAATCTCCGCATAACCGTCACCATCGAAGTCGCCTGTAAAGATGTAGCCCTCACGGGAATCATCTGCATCATGCGGCTTGTCTGTTGCTTTCCAAAGTACTGGCTTCGTGCCGTCAGAGAGATACCAGCGTAACTGAGTCGTGCGGTAACTGTAATAATTGCTGAACAATCCGCCATGATACTCCAGGTCAGCTTTTGCAATGAAAACGTCAGAACGTCCATCCTTGTCGAAATCTGCGATGCGGACGGCAAACCGGTTGTCGTCTTTATCTGTGTTCTTGTCAATAAAGTCAACTTCTGTGGTTCCTGCCAAAGTGAAAGTTCCATTGCCGTTATTGCGGAAACATTTCATATACCACTCCGACTGTGGAATGCATACGAAATCCACCAAGCCATCACCATCGAAATCTCCTGGCTCCATACGCCAGTAGTTTTTCATTGTGCTTGAACTCGTTACTTCCTTGCTGTTGGTCTCTGAAAAAATAGACGAGAGGGAGTTGTCTGCATTGTTATAGTAAATTTTATAGCCATCATCAAACAGAAGCAGAATGTCTTGAAAACCGTCAGCATTGCAATCGACAAGGAACATTTTCTTGATGTCCTTGTTTGATGTGTATGTGATTTGCAACTTGTTATGAGATTCTGTATGATGCTCAAAATCGACAGAAATGACATCACCGTAGAAAATACCGTCTTTTTTCTTTTGTTCAATGTATATAATCTCGTCCTTTCCATCTCCATTGAAATCCATGGTTCCATACAGAGGTACTTCGTCTGTAGATTTCAAAGGGACGTCAATAGTCGTATAATTACTCCATGGTATAATATTCGAATAGCGTATGATTGCAAATTTGCATAACTTGTCACTTTCCGAAACATCATAATAGGGCAGAAGTATGTCATTTACCCCATCCCCGTCAAGATTGCAAACATTAGATCCCCCTGATATGGTTTTTACATCCTTTCCAGCTATTTCGCTGAAGTCTATTGATGCTGGGACTATGCAGCAATATGGAGAACCATAAGTGACATTTCCATTGGAATCAATGTAGCTCGTGCTTATATAGGCAAAAGCCCTGTACTCTGCACTGTAACTTTTGCTGCCATAATAACTTTCATACACTTTTCCATTCCAAAGTCTAACTATGTCACTTATGCCGTCACCATTGAGATCGGAAGAGAAAAACGATGAAGTTCCTTCGTCTTTCTTTACTCCATGTGTTGCCTCTGTGCTCACAGAGCATGTCCTCTTGTTGACATTCGCGGTTTTCAGATAATCCCAATTGAGAGTTATAGGTTTCAGGCTTTCGCCATCTCCATTCTGAACGTTGACGGACACAAGACGGTCATATTTCCTTGAGGAAGCATCCGAAGATGTGTCATATATCAGTGTGTAGGTTCTATAAATATTTCCCCGATGTTTTGTGGTTACAGATGACAGTCGCTTTCCGATTTGTCCTTCCGTTCCCCCTTCAAAAACAAATTTCTGCGGTACAGAAAGCGGCTCATAGTTTAATGCAACACTATTCCTTGCACCATACCTCCCATAAGTTATTGAATCAGGGTACATACAATAATTGTCTTGGGAATAATGGTAACTGAGATAGTCACCGTTGATATTTGTCACACTGGTCAGATACCAGGCTATAGTGCAGGATTCCTTGTTGGGGCTGCCGAGATAGCACCTTTGTACGTAGGCAAACATATATACGTTTCCTTCAGAATCCCTCATCTCAAACCAAGTTGAGTAATTGGTTTTCAAATCGGTGCCATGCAATGTTACCGTTAAATAAGGATTGCCTTCCACAGTATATGCCGCGCCATCTGAACCTGCAGTGCCGCTCTTGAGATAAAGACGCTTGCCGTCGAGGAGATAGTTGTCTCCCTGCTTGTATCTGACTTTTTGCATCATACCGTCATGGTATATATCCTTACCTGTTCTTGTGATGCAAGATAAGCCTGTGATACTAATACCATAGCCAGCATTGCCATATCCGGCTTGTTGGCTGTTGTATGAAAGTCCAATCTTTGGATCAAGACCTGTTCCAGAGGGGCTGATGTCGAATGGAATTGTGTAAACGGCAGCACCAGATTCATTAACAGAAAGGGATCCTACAGGTGTGCCTACAGATGTGTCTGCCATAACATGCAGTGTGATTCCCATGCAGGCAACAAGCATATAACGCAAAGTGGAAAGACACGATGATTCTATTCTTTTGTAAACTTCCATGACCGTTTATTACCGTTATAGGTTAAACATACGATGTACACACCCGAAATGTATTTGCGCGTGTTGATTTTGTGGAATTCTTTGTTGACGGTCTCCTTTCTTATGATCTGTCCACCAATAGTACTGATGACAATATCATATGATTCTACGTTGGCTAAATCCAAGACAAAGATTGTCAATATGTCATCAGAGTAAGAAAGAAAAACCTCGGAAGTAATGTCGGTATCAGTGCCTTCAAAAGAATAATTGGCATTACCCCCATACGCTCTTGTCCTTGGGATAAGCAGTGACTTTGAAACTCTATTTCCAGCATCATCATACGAAAAATTAATAGTTTGACCCGCTGTATCGATGGGGCATGCCAAAGAGCACAATAGAGTCAAAACGTAAATAACATTAAGATTTCTATGTCTGCCCCTGTCCATAGCTTGTCCACGTAAGAAAGGAGAGCTGATTATTTCTTTAATCTGTTTGATAGAACATCTCTTCTTCATGATATATTGAGTTCGATGAAATTTATCAATAGTGTTCGGAGAATTATTGAATCTAATTTAGAACCTAAAGAATTGCCAATCTCGGAGGGCAAACAGAATGAGGGCTCCTACTATAACCATCGTGGTGAGCAACAATTGCCCTTTTATCCCGCCGGCACTACCTTTTCGGAATGCCTTTAACAACTTATATACAGACAATATGACTGCACCAACAATTATGATGCTTGTGCTATTATGCAAGAATTTATATAATTCTATCAAAAGAATTTCATTCATAAACACTTTCACTATCATCGGGTTGTATAGAATCCTTTGTAATCTTATTATACTTTTCTACAATGGGGGAAGACAAAGAAGTTGTTGCATAAGTACACGTAGTGTTCGATGTTCGCATACATCTAATATAATCGACTGCCATTATAGCCCAACCAAGAGGGCCAATCATTTTTTTTGCAATTGACTTAAATGCTTTCTCAACAGCAACTTTACCCCATGTTTTGAGGGATGAGGTTGCTGCAAACGCAGTAAAATTGAGTCCAAGAGCTTCTAATGCGCAATCCAAATACGGCGAGTATGATGCGCTACACTTTGCAATTTCGAAATCGGTAAGAGCAACAACAAATGGAATCAAAGATGACTCATCAACACCGTTTTCTGTAAGCAAGTCTCGAATTTCAGATTCAGTAAAGTCTAAATTATACAAATAATCTTTAGCTGCCTTTATGGTTGGCTCTAAGGATTTTATCAATTCCTTTTCGGAAATTTCAACTTGAAGACCGTTTACGCTAATTAGCCCCTGTTCAAGATGGGCATTTGTTAGATACATTAAATCGTATAATTCCTCGATGGTTTCAACTTCATTTAAGAGATCTTTTACCCGAGCGTCTGTATCGGATGGAAAGACTACTTCGTATGTGCTTAAATCCTTTTCAACAGAAGCTCTTGTTTTTTGACTCTCTGCAATTGCCTTATGCACATTACAGTTCATTGCTTTATTATAATTCTGATTGTAAGCCTCAACAAACAATTGCCCTTCTTCAGAGATGTTATTATCCTCTAAAGTATACTGATTTTGGCATGATGTAAGTAATAAAACACTGAAAATCAAAAGAATTTTAATAGAATTTTTCATATAATTAATATTTTTAAATTGGTTTTTTGTATATACAATACTTTACAGACCTCTAAATATCTATATATTCTCAAAGTTTTCTCGAACTTTAGAGTTCGATTACACCTATATAACATATAGAGCCGACTGTGAGACGAATGGTGTATTCACCTGTAAATGTGTCTGGGAAAACAAGGGTGGTTTGACCTGGAGTCAGCCAGTTGGTGTAAACCACATCATTGTCTTCGTTGAGGAGTTCTACCGTTACAGCTTCATCAAAGCTATAACCGAAAGAAAGTGTGTAATTGTCAAATTCAACCATAAGCGGTCTTTGTGGTGCTCGTGGCATCCAATTACCACTTTTAAGGGGATTGCTTGCTCTTGGATATAGAGGTATAACTCCAGCAAAAGCTCCCAGTGTGCTTGCTAAGAAGCAACATAAAATTAAATACTTTTTCATATAATTAAATTTAAACCGTTTGGAATTATTTCCTTCGCAAAGTTATCCTGAACGTCGGAATAAATCGAAAAAATGAAGTACACTTAGTACACAGGCAGAAAGCACTTTGGCCCGTAACCTGCTTTAAATAAACAGTTTACGAGCCAAAGTACATTTAGTACACACCCGGTCAGGCTTTCAGCCTGCGGATGTTGGAATCCAAAGTCTTTGCGACCTCTTCACGGAAAAGTTTATGGTTGATGCTACGCCGCATGTTAGAGACGCGCTGCTTGGTAAGGTCGAGCAACGTGGCTATCTCCGTGGGGATGAAACGCAACTTGATAAGAATGCAGACGTTGATTTCTTTTTCCGTGAGGTGATGTTGGGTCTTAGTGATTTCGCTAAAGAAATCGGGCAGATGTTTTGAAACGGTAGCGTGAAGTGACTGCCATTGCTGGTCGGTAGGCGTTTGGACATGGGCGGCTAACTGGCGGAGTTCTTTTACGATGTCTCCTTCCAGCAATGATCTTTCCAGTCCCCAATCGGCAGGATTTACCTTGTCTGCTTGGTACAGGGCGAGTGCCTCTTGCAACTGCTCGATATCTTGCTGCTTTTTCGCCAGGAATTGCTCGCTGCTCTGCCTGAGAGCGTCAAATTCCTTTTGGGCGGTTTCATATTGTTCCAACGTGTCGGCATACTTGGCGTTGACGGCAGCCATCTCTTCGCTTTTGAGTCTTTTCTGCTTCTTAATATATCTATTAATAAGGTGAGCGAAAAGTATAAATGCAGCCAAAGAAATTAGCAATAAGAACTTATAGCGATTCGCTTCAGCTGATTTTTCTGCGGCTATGCGTTGACTCTCGTTGTAGTTATAAAGGGCTTGCGTGCGGGTGATTTCGTCGGCAGAGTGAATGATGTTTGCAGAGTCGTTGGCTTGTGCGTAGAGCGCGGAGTATTTGAAGACGGAGTCTGCCACTCCGAGTTTGTGATAGATACTTGTCAATCCCTTATAACCCGCTTCAAGTTCTTCTATGTCTGAAGTATGATTTAGAATTTTACGATAGTAATAGAGTGCAGAATCCACCATATCAATTCCTTCATAATAGAGACCTTTTGTGTAATAATAAGACTCACGACCAGGAGTGATTTCTCCATTTATATCAAAGAAGCCAGAATTTGCTTCATATTGCTCCATGAGAGTTTTTGCCTGTTTAAAGTCACCCTTTTTGACATAGAAATCAGCAGCAACGCCCATTGCAGCTGCGGCATTTTTCTTTCGGTTATATCTGAGATAGAGGTCGGCTGCATGTTCGATGGTAGCAAGTGCAGAATCTTTCATCCCCCAAAAATAATATGGACCTGCAGTATGCTCATAATAACTAATAGCGGCCAATGTGTCTTTGGCCCTCATGGCTGCGGCGTATGCCTTGCGCTCGGCTTCCATTTCCAGTTGTGGAGAACGTTGTTGCTGATAGATTACAGCCATCTGGCCGTAGATGCGGCAGAGGGTATGGAAGTCGCAATCGGCATCGGTGGTGTCGGCCTGGCTGACGGCCTCCTGATAATAGTGTAATGCCATGGGGGCATCGCCTCGGTCGCGGTAAACGCAGCCCAGCATATAGAGGGCTCGCATATAGCGTTGGCTACGGCCCAGGAGGGGACGATAATAGTCGGCTACCTGCTCCATGCCTTTGAGCGTATCCATGGACTGGTAGTTTCGGTTCATCTCTTCTGCACGGAGCAAAGCTTCACTCATCTCCCGCGAGCGATGGCCGCAGGAAGTAAACAACAGGAGCACAAGAACTATATGTAATAACCGTCTAGACATTTACCTTTTCTGTTTATCGAGGGCAAAGGTACGATTAAGTGAGCACAAAAGCAAATAAAACTTGTTTTAATTTGTTTAGTCGAACGGAAGTACCTTCTTAAAAGGTACAATTAAGTGAGCACAAAAGCAAATAAAACTTGTTTTAATTTGTTTAGTCGAACGGAAGTACCTTCTTAAAAGGTACGATTAAGTGAGCGAATTTCCAAATTAATGAACATTCTCTTTGTCCAATCAAAAAAAATGTACTATCTTTGCGCTGTAAAACTTTAATATATCATGAACATTACCGAACGATTTCTCAACTACGTGAAGTTTGACACCCAGTCATCGGAAGAATCCGAAAGCGTACCCAGTACTTCCAAACAACTCATCTTTGCAGAATACCTCCGCAAAGAACTGGAGAATGAAGGACTGCGCGACGTGGAAATGGATGAAATGGGATATATCTACGCCACGCTTCCCGCTAACACCAAGAAGGAAGTGCCTACCATTGGCTTTATCTCTCACTATGACACCAGTCCCGACTGCTCGGGAAAGGACGTGAAGCCCCGCATCGTCTCGCATTACGACGGAACCGACATCGTGCTGTCGCCTGGTATCGTATCAAGCACCAAGAAATTCCCTGAACTGCTGCAACACGTGGGAGAGGACTTGATTGTTACGGACGGAACGACCCTGCTCGGTGCTGACGACAAGGCTGGTATCGCAGAAATCGTGCAGGCCATGTGCTATCTGCGTGACCATAAGGAGATTCTTCATGGCGATATCCGCGTGGCCTTTAATCCCGACGAAGAGATTGGCATGGGCGCCCACCATTTCGACGTGGAGAAATTCGGCTGCCAATGGGCTTACACCATGGACGGCGGCGACTTGGGAGACCTTGAGTTTGAGAACTTCAATGCCGCTTCGGCCAAAGTGACTATCAAGGGTGTGAGTGTTCATCCCGGCTACGCCAAGGGCAAGATGATCAATGCGAACCGCCTTGCGGCTGAGTTTGTGGATTTGCTGCCTAAGGATGAGACTCCTGAGGAGACCGAAGGCTATCAGGGTTTCTACCACCTGCTGGGCATTGAAAGCAATATAGAACAGGCCAAACTCTCTTACATCATCCGCGACCATGACCGCGAGAAGTTTGAAGACCGCAAAGACTTCATCAAGAAACAGGCCATCCTGATGAACCAGAAATATGGCGAAGGCACTGTCTCCATCATCGTGAACGACCAATATTACAACATGAAGGAGAAGATTGACCCCAACATGCACGTCATCGACATCGTGCTCAAGGCAATGCAGGCCTGCGACGTGCCACCACGCGTGGAGCCGATACGAGGCGGAACTGACGGAGCCCAACTGTCATTCAAGGGTCTGCCCTGCCCCAATATCTTTGCGGGAGGCGTCAACTTCCACGGCCCTTATGAGTTTGTCAGCATACAGGTGATGGAGAAAGCCATGCAGGTCATCGTCAAGATATGCGAGATGACGGCAGGATATAATGACTAACACCTAACTAATTTTTCAAGACTATCCTTCTCGCCTACCACCCAGACAATGTCACCCTTACGGAACACATGATTGGGATTGGGCTGAGTAAGTGTTTCCTTACCTTCTTCCAAGCCGACCACCATACAGTCGTAGTCTTCACGGATGCCACTGTCGCGGAGTTTCTTACCGACAAAGGGGCTGTTGCCGGAGATGATAATCTGACGAAGACGCATCTCCCGCTTCTCCACATCGGGATCATCAGGAACGACAGCCTCATTCATCGCTGCAAAAAAGGCCGTCAACTGTTCATCACTACCAATGGCCTGAACCCGATCACCGGGAAAGAGGACCGTATCACCGCCAGGAATGTTAATACGCTGACGGCCGCGAAGGATGCTGCTCACATGAATGCCAAACTTATTGGCAAACTGGAGTTGACGCAAAGAAAGGCCCGCCCATCGGGAATCTTCAGGCACTTCCACATCGGAAAGATGAATGTCCCGATCGAGCAGGTGTCCTTCATAGAGGGGACGCTTGTGTCCGTGTACCTGTGCCTCGATATCGCGCGAACGAAGATTCAGGATAAACATACGTTCCAGTCCGATACTGCTACGCTTTAGTCGCCTTGAGAAGATCATAATCACTACCAGAATGAATGCAGCGACAATCTCTACAGAATGGGCGAACTGGAAGAGCTTGGCAAGAATATAGTAAATGAAGGTTGCAGCGAGCAGGATACGCACGATAATGGTGAACGACAGCATCAGGCGGTTAGCCTGGTTAACCTTCCAAAGAGCCTTGAACTCCTCACTATGATTCTTCTTCATCATAATGGCCCGCAGGAAAGGAGACACGGCGAGAACGGTAAGGATGCCGACCACGGTGTTGGCAACCTCTTCTGACATAATCTGCTGAACGAAGGGCAGCACAAAAGAAAACATCAGGAGCACGATGGCTATGGAAAGGATGCCATAAATCAACGTGATGCGGAAGAGTTGCATGAGCAGGCTTTTCCAGAGATTCCCGCCGGTATCGGAACCGGCATGCGTGAGCGTGAGATTGTTGAGCCGCAAGATCCACGTTCTTGGCAGATGGCGTTCCAAGTGGTTGTAGCAAGGTACCGATGCCCGGATCATGTAAGGTGTGAGGAATGTGGTAATCACCGATACTGCCACAACCACCGGATAGAGGAAATCGCTAATGACACCGAGCGAAAGGCCCAGTGACGCTATAATGAAAGAGAACTCACCAATCTGAGCCATGGAGAAGCCGCACTGCATGGCAGACTTGAGCGACTGGCCACTGATCAGGAAACCAAAGGAACCGAAGATGGCCTGACCCAAAAGAATGGTAAGAACAAGAATCACAATAGGAACGGCATACTCTATCAGGATGTTCACATCAACGAGCATACCTACGGAAACGAAGAATACGGCTCCGAAGAGATTCTTCACTGGTTCCACCAGACGCATGATCTTCTCTGCCTCAACGGTTTCAGCCAGAATACTTCCCATCACGAAAGCGCCGAAAGCACTGCTGAAGCCAACCTTGGTGCTGCCGACAGCCATGGCACAACATAAGCCCAACGACACTACGAGCAGCACCTCGTTGTTCATCAATTTGCGCGTAACACGCAGGAACCAGGGGATGGCAAAGATACCCACCACGAACCAAAGAACCAGGAAGAAGCCGATCTTCAACACAGCCCCCACCATCTGTCCGCTGGCAGGATTGTTGCCCGAAGCGATGGCCGCCAGCATCACCATCATCACGATAGCGAGAATGTCCTCAAGAATCAGGACACTCATCACGATTCCGGAGAATCGCTGCTGCCGCAGCCCCAAATCATCAAAAGCCTTATAGATAATAGTGGTGGAACTCATGGCAAGCATACCGCCCAGGAAGGTGCAGTCCATCGAATCCCAGCCGAAGAGATGCCCCACTCCGTTGCCAAGAATCATCATGGAGAAGATAATGGCAAGCGTGGCAACGATAGGCGAAACGCCCATCTTGAGTATCTTCTTGAACGAGAAATCAAGACCTAACGAGAAAAGCAGGAACATCACACCGATATCTGCCCACGTCTGAATATTCTCGGAATCAGCCACAGAAGCCATCAAGGGCATATGGGGAGAGACAAGGAATCCGGCCATGATATATCCCAACACAAGCGGTTGCTTGAGTCTCTTGAATATCAGGGTGACCACACCGGCCACCACAAGTATCAGGGCAAGGTCTCTAACAAGACTGGGTATTTCGGCCATAAATTCAGAATCTTAAAACTTAATACCACTGTACCGCGTTGGTATAACCTGAACGCTTGTCGTATTTGAGCGCATCGGTAAGCGTGGCTGCATTACAACGGAAGGAGAAGTTATAACTGGTATAGGGGGCCAGCACCACCGAACAACTCATGTTGAAACAGTGAAGGTCGCGCGAGAGAGAGGCTGTGGTCATCGACAGCTTGTGGAAATTAAAGTCGTAACCGCTGACGAAATTGATGTTCCACCCCTCGCTGATACGGATGTTACCGCTGATGTTGAGGTTCTGCGTGAACATATAAGGATAGCGCATGCGTTCCTTATTAAAGGTTCCGCCGGTATTCTCAGACATCGTGATACCATAGCCGAAAGTAATCGACCAAGGCATTGAGAACGACACATAGCCGTCAGCATCCGTCTCGGCTTTACCGCCTTTGCGCTCCGCGCCATGCTTTCCTTTCTCCAGGTCAGCGTCGATATTGGTTTCTACACCGGTGTCATAATCATCATCCTCATTGCGCTTCTTGTCGTCGTCATCTTTCTTACCGCCGAAGAACTTCTTGATTTTCTCGGGATTAAGCGTGTAGGTTATCGTTTGGGAAGTTCCCTTGAAACGTCCGAATCGGCCATAGCTATACTCTGTACGTGTTCCGACATAAGGACGGTCGTTCTCATCGAGTTCATACGCATACGTAGCAAAGGATGCCGACATATTGAACGTATAGCTCTTCGAGAGTTTCAGACGGATGTGCGTGTCAAGATCGCTCCACGGCCTTACCTTGGCGGCCATGTTGTACGACATCGATGCCCCCAGTTCATCTATCAGGCTTATTTTCTTTACACCCGTGGAATCCTTGTCCGACTTGATCTTCATCTCCAGGTTGTTGTTGATACTCATCGAGATACTACCCGAACGGCCTATACCTGGAGGAGACGAGATGCCCATGCCCGAATAAGGAGAATAGCGCACGAGCGACACATTGCCGTCGGCATCGGTCTTCGTGTAAGTCTTGTAGATACCCCATTGCTCCGCTCCAAAATCCGGATGGAAATTGAAACTCACCGACGGCGTGAACATATGACGGATGGCCTGCACCTTGTCGCCGAAGATCTTACGGTTGGGAATGAAGAATCCGTAAAGCTTGGTATTAGCCTGAATGCTGAAATCCCAGTCAAACACATTATAGAATCCTCTCACCGTATCGATCTTCTCCACCTGACGCTCAGCATCCCACGACCGATATGCCTTGTTCAGATACATGCGGTCGGTCAAATTTAGCTGCGGGGTAATGGTCAGGTAGTTGAACAAGGTGAACGAGGCACTGATGGGGACCCTGTGTTCCATACCATTCTTCCAGTCCTTCGTCAGGCTGGAATGCAGCAACTTATTCTCCTTCGTACTGATGGTGTTTGACAGTCGGCCCGTATATCTAAAGGCAATCTTCTCATACCAACGTTCGTCTCCTGCCGCCTTCTTACGCTTGAACGGAAAGAATCGTGCCACGGTGATATTGAGGTCGGGCAACGTCAGGTCGATAACAGAGTCACGCATATTCTGGTTCAGGCTTACTCCACCAGAGAGCGTCATGCCAATACTTGAGAATGTGGTCGTCCATGAAACATTCGACATGCGCTGGCTTTGTGTCATGGCCTGGGGATTATACAGACTGCTGAGATTGTTGCGCTCAAAACTGGACGTGGCGAAGTTGACACTCGCCGAAAAATTAGTAAACGGATTGGCCTTGGGATCCTGATGATGCTGCCACTGGACCTTGAAACTCTCCTCTTCCGTGAAATCGCGCATACCCTTGTCACCATTCTTCGTGTCCTGATAGCGAATCATGAAACTACCATTGTAACGGTAACGCTTTCGGTAGTTGCTGGCAGCACTCAATCCCCACGAGCCCTTGGTATAGATCTCACCCAGCACCTTCAGGTCCCATTTGTCGCTCATGGCGAAATAGTAACCGCCATCGCGGAGATAGAATCCACGGCTACTTTCATCGCCATAGGTAGGCATGATGAAACCGCTGCTGTAACTCTTCGTGAATGGGAAGAATCCGTAAGGAATGGCCAAAGGCAGGGGCACATCGGCCACCACGAGGTAGGCAGGTCCGAAGACGACATCCTTTCCTGGGCGCACCTTGGCTCGGGAGAGAGCGATATAGAAGTCGGGGTGCTCCTCATCGCAGGTCGTATAGCGGCCATGCGTCAGATAGAGTGCACCCGAACTGTCACGCTTTGCCCGCTGACTGCGCAGGAATCCGTCTTCCTGTTCCGTATAGACATTGCTGATCAGGCCCTTCTTCGACTTGAAGTTGAAGGCCATCGTGTCGTTCTCATAAGTATCTGACCCCATCTTAAAAACAGGAGTACCCGACAAGTTACCGGCAGTGTCGGCCACGCCCGTGGCGTGAACGATACTGCTGTCAAGGCTCATATAGACCTTTTCGCTCGACAAATCCATATTGGTATATTTCACCTTGGCCTTTCCGTAGAGATGGGCAGTCTTCGTGGCTGCATCATAAACCAGCGAATCCTGTGCTTCATAGGTCACCGGGGCATCAATACCGCCGGCCTTCGCCCTGAATACACTGTCAGCCTTAATGGAGTCGTCAACGGCTTTGTTGTGCTTATAGATGGCCAGCTCCAGCGAGTCCATCTTGGCTGTATCCGGAACACCGTCCTTGGAGTCCACCGGAAGCGAATCTGTTTCCAATGAATCCGACGCTGTCAGTTCTGACATTTCCAGGGAATCCTTCACGGCTTGCTTGTTCTTTCGTTTGAAAAGAGGCATGTTGGTATCGGCCATCATAAAAATGAAGACCCCCAGCAACAGAAATATTAATGTCTTTCTTCTCATAACGAAACTGAGTGCAAAGGTAGCAATTTATACTAAAAGTGAAGAGTGAAAAGAGAAGAATCTTTCAAAACGGCGTTTATTTTCACCTTTTTTTTTCATTCTTCACTTTTCAGACTCCACTCTTCACTCAAACATTTGCACCCATTTACGGAATCTCAGCAAACCCTCCTCACCGAATTTTGCCAGAGAGCGCTCTGCCTGCGCAATGTTTTTTTCCTCTCCTATCCTGGTTTTCGAATAGAATTTATCAGCATAGCAAATAACCTGTTCGGCCACAGTCTCGGGCAAGTAGTCCTGATGTGGCAACGGCAATCCCTGTTCCACAATCTCCCGTTTACTAAGCCCTGCACCCGTATGCCGCTCACACACACGTGCCAATGCCTCCATGTCGCAATCACCGACATGAATGCCTCTCAACATTTCAGCCCCCAGACGCCCATGGCAGATATAAGGCTGGCTGCCATGACAATGAATCGACGGTGCGTCACATTGGATAATGCCTATGTCGTGAAGCATTGCCGCAGCCTCCAGAAACTCCGGGGAGAGGCCTAACTCGGGATGATTCCTACAGATAAGCAATGCCCTGTCAGCCACCTGCCGGCTATGCACAAGGAGGATGTGCTTCAGGGCATCATCCTCCTTGTAAAACTGATTGATAACGGATTGATAATCCATCTTCATCTTAATCCTTAGGACGCTCTATCCAAGCCAGGGTCTGGCCTTTCTGAACCTTGCTTCCCTGCTTGGCCGAAATCTCTACGAGCTTGCCGCCAAGTGCTGCGGGAACAGGAACAATCTCTCCCCAGCTGGCCTGAATATAGCAGAAGGTATCGCCTTCCTTATATTCTGCTCCGATGAACGGCTCAATGCAGGGAGCGCACTCACCTTCGCCAGAGAACTGATAATACACCTGTCCCTTCACGGGAGCCACCAGGGCATCGGCCTTGGCATGCTTAAAGGCAGCGAGTTCTTCGGGAGAAAGCTTCGAACCCAGACGTGCATCCTTAGCCTTCTGCAAGTCAGCGAGCATACGCTTCTTGGCTATGCCGCTCTTGAAGTCGCGATACTGCTCGGGGTGCATACCCAGTTCGTAGAGTTCTTCATCATCTTGACCGTAGTCCCAGCCGTTCTCATCCATCTCCTTACGGAAATCATCGAGTGCATTGGGTATGAGCGTATGCGGGTCAGCATCCGTAAACTCGCGTCCCTGCTTGGCAGCCAGTTCTTTCAGTTCGGGAGCAATCTCTCCGGGGATTTTTCCGCTCTTTCCGAGAATCATGCCCCACATGGAATCGTCCATCATCACGAAACGACCCTTGCCCTGCTCGATGGTGAGGAGGTTCATCAAGGCTATGTTCTTCACGTATTGCGAGAACGGTGTCACCAATGGAGGATAGCCCACACGCGGCCATACATATTCCACTTCCTCAAAGAGTTTCACGAGCATCTCATCGGTATTATACTCGTGGAGGCCCTTCTTGGCACGGATAGAGTTGATGGTACGATGCATGCCTGCCAGGTCGGCCATCATTGAGCCCATCATACCGCCGGGAAGTCCGCATCCCAGCAGCAGGCTGGACATGTGCTTGTTACCCGGATTGATGAAATAGCCCAACCAGTCGTCAATAAACTCCTGGGTCAGCGAACGGGCCTGCATGTATGCATTCATATTGATCTCCTTCACTTCGAAGCCTTCATTCTTCAGCATCGACTGAACGGAGATGATATCGGGATGAACCTTACCCCAAGAAAGCGGCTCGATAGCGGTATCAATGACATCGGCACCATTGTTGCAGACCTCCAGGATACTGGCCATGGAAAGGCCGGGACCGCTATGGCCGTGATACTGGATAATGATATCAGGATGCTTGGTCTTGATGGCTTTTGTGAGAGCGCCGAGCATGGCAGGCTGTCCGATACCGGCCATATCCTTCAGACAGATTTCCTCGGCTCCGGCAGCTATCAGTTCGTCGGCAATACCGCTATAATACTCCACGGTATGCACGGGCGAAGTAGTAATACAGAGCGTGGCCTGCGGCGTCATGCCGGCAGCCTTGGCCCACTTGATGCTGGGGATAATGTTTCGGGTATCATTCAATCCGCAGAAAATACGGGGGATATCCACTCCCTGAGCATGCTTCACCTTATATTGCAGCTCACGTACATCATCGGGCACAGGATACATACGCAGGGCATTGAGTCCGCGGTCCAGCATGTGCGTCTTGATGCCTACCTCATTGAAAGGTTTGCAGAAAGCGCGCACGGCTGCATTAGGATTCTCGCCAGCCAGCAGGTTCACCTGTTCAAAGGCACCGCCGTTTGTCTCCACACGATCAAAGCATCCCATATCGATAATGGCTGGGGCAACACGTTCCAACTGATCCTTGCGGGGCTGGAACTTTCCTGAACTCTGCCACATATCACGATATACGAGGCTAAACTGAATTCTTTTCTTCATAAATCTAAGTTTTGAGTATAAGTTGGTTATTCAACTATTGTAAATGATATTGATAAGCTGTATGAATTGTATTTAGATTGCAAATATAGATATTTTTTCTTAATTGGGAATCAAATAAATGGAAAATTATTTATCTTTGCAGCAAATTTAACGAATAATGAGAAATAATACCATATTAATAATAGCCGCCATCCTCGCTCTTGTTTCGGGATGCGGCAGCAAAGAAGAGCAAAAGCCTGAAAAAAACGTAGGCCTCAGCACCAGTATCAAAGGCGATTCCACACTCTACGGCCTGGCCTGCGACGGATGCACGGATTCTGTCTTGGTATTCCTTTCAGGCAAAGGAGGAGATCCCGTCACCTACGACATCATCGAAGCCCGCAAGCGTCAACGTATTATCGGCCACCCGAGCGTAGGCGACTGGGTATGCCTGATTGTAAACGGAAAAGACAAAAAAAAGGCCGACCTTGTCATCGACCTTGACCAGCTGAAGGGGGAATGGGTGAATCTGGAGAAACCTGTCAGACGCAAAAAGGCCGACTTTGGAATAATGATGGACGAAGAAACTCAGGCCGAGATTGACTCCATGCTGGAAGAACAGATGAAGCCCGTGGAAATAGGCTTTGCGCTGAAGCGTTCCTATACGGCACAGCCTATCGGCAACCAGTACAGACGCAACCAGAGCGAAGACAGTCCTGTCATCTACCCCACGCCCAAACGCTATTCGGAATGGCACATCTACAATGGTAAGCTGGTGCTTACCGAACGGAGCCGTAGCCTCGACAGCCTACAGGCTGCCAAGGCAAAGCCCAACAGCGATACGGTAGATATTCTTTTTATGGTAAAGGACACCCTGAGAATCCGCTACAAGGACGGTACGGAAAAAGGATACTACCGCAAGAATTAGGATTTAAAGCTGCTGCGCGGCAAACCGCTCTTCGGCCAGGCGCTCATATTTCGTGCCTGGACGGCCATAGTTGGCATAAGGCCAGATGCTGATGCCTCCTCGCGGAGTGAACAAGCCCTTCACCTCAATATATTTGGGATTCATCAGCTTGATCAGGTCCTTCATGATGATATTCACGCAATCTTCGTGGAAATCTCCATGATTGCGAAAGGAGAACAGATACAGTTTCAGGCTCTTGCTCTCCACCATCAGTTCATCAGGCACATACATAATCCGAATTTCCGCAAAGTCGGGCTGCCCGGTAATCGGGCACAGCGTGGTAAACTCCGGACAATTGAACCTTACCCAATAATCATTCCCGGGATGCTTGTTGACAAACGTCTCCAGGACCTCTGGGGCATAGTCGTCGCGGTATTTCGTTTTCTGCCCCAGTGCCTGCAGGCCTTCGTCCTTTCTCGTCTGGCTGTTGCCGTTATTCATTTCCATGAGCCTCGTTTCTTATTTATAGATTTCAGCAAGCTTTGCGCCTAAAGCTTCATCGCGCAGGTTCATACCTACAATCTTGCCTTCGCCGTCGAGCAATACGCTGGCGGGAATAGAAGTGATGCCGTAAGCCTTTGCTCCAGCACTCTCCCACCCCTTCAGATCACTCATCTGAGGCCAAGTCATGCCCAAATCCTTGACTGCTTTCTGCCAAGCAGCAGCCTTGCTATCGAACGAAACGCCCACAACCTCGAAGCCCTTGTCATGATATTTCTTGTAATTGGCTACCACGTTGGGCATCTCCTGACGGCAAGGACCGCACCATGAAGCCCAGAAGTCGATCAGCACATAGTTGCCTTTACCCGCCCATTGGCTCAACTTCACGGGTTTGCCCTCCAGGTCGTTCATCTCCAGATCGGTAAACTTCGTGCCATAGACCAACTTGCGAAGCAACGAGTCCTGAGCAGCCGTGTAGGCAGCATACAGTTCTTCCAGCTTAGGCTCCATCGACTGTGCCTTATCCTTATCGCCACTTTCGGCAACCTTCACGTATTCAGCATACACTTTCTCAAAGGCCGCAAACTGGGCAGAAGCGCCCTCTTCCACTGCCTTCATCTTCTCTGCAAGGCTATTTCCCACAGGCGAAGCAGCCACATCAGCCTTCTTGGCTGCATTCGACTGGCAGGACACCAGCAATACAGCGACTACCAATACCGAAAAAAACTTCTTCATCATATCTTCTTTAATCTTTAAACCTGAAACTTTAAACCTGAAACCCAAATCTCCTCCTCCCCCTTCGGGGGAGTCAGAGGGGGCTCTACATCACCTGATAAATCAGCCAGCCCATATAGCAACCGAAGAGCACCGTCAGCAAGGCACCTTCCCAGCGGGCCACCGTATATTTCGTATAGGAGAAGCCCCAAAGCAACAACATACTGCCGAAGAGCACACCCATATCCACGAGCGTAATGCCGTGCAGGTCCATCGGGCAGATGATTCCGGTAATACCCAGAATCATCAGGATATTAAACACGTTGGAACCTATCACATTACCGATGGCAATCGATGAACGGCCCTTCATCGCAGCCACCACACTCGTAGCCAGTTCGGGCAGCGACGTGCCGCCAGCCACGATGGTCAGACCAATCATAGCATCACTCACGCCCAGCGACTTAGCTACCGCCGAGGCCGATTCCACAAAAAGATTACTGCCCACTATCAGACAGGCCAGTCCCAGCAGCACCAGGAATGCAGCCTTCAAGGGCGTCATTTTTTTGATGACTGTTTCGTCTTCTTTCTCTCCCGTCTTAGCCAGACGCAAGGTATAAGCCATAAACAGCAGGAAGGCGATGAAGAGCAACACCGCATCCAGACGGGAGATCTCATTGTCGAGACTCATCACCGCCAGCATCAGCGAAGCGCCCACCGCACAAGGAATGTCCTTCTTCACCGTATTCTTGGCAATGGTCATCGGCGCCACCATAGCAGCTACGCCCACGATAAGCATCGTATTGAAAATATTCGAGCCCACCACGTTTCCTACGGCCATGTCCGTAGTACCCTTCAGGGCAGACACGAAACTCACGAAAAACTCAGGTGCCGACGTTCCCATCGCCACCACCGTAAGGCCGATCACGATCTGCGGCACATTCAGTCGCTGGGCTATTGCCGTGGCTCCGTCGGTCAGACGGTCAGCCCCCCACAACACCAGCACAATTCCGATAATAATAAACAGTATATTCATTTCGGCTGCGAAGTTACAAAAAAATCCCGAATGTTCACACACTCGGGATTAAAAAACTAACAATCACACAATTAAAATCTAACTACAATCCTAAAACAAACAATCAATCATACCTTATTCTATCATCGCTTCCCCCCTATCTCCCCTCCCCAGGGGGAGGGGCTGGGGGAGAGGCTTTTTATCCTATATTAATCTGCCTGGCCACTTTGACCTCCTCCTTCACTATCTTCGGAAGGTCCACGGTGAGCACACCGTCGTTCACCTTGGCAGCAATCTTCTCCTTATCTACATCCTCAGGCAGAATCAGCGTCTGCTCATACTGAGAATAGCTGAACTCGCGGCGCAGATAGCGCGTATTCTTGTTTTCCTCCTTCTGCTCCTGCTTTTTCTCCATCTTAATCACAAGGTTACCCTCATGGTTGATGTTCACGTCGAAGTTTTCCTTCTTCATGCCCGGAGCAGCCAGTTCCACGATATAGGCCTTGTCCGTTTCCTTCACGTTGATGGCTGGAGCCGTAGCATTAGCCTTCGGCATAAAGTCCGTGTCAAAGAAATCGTTAAACACTGTGGGCAGCCACGAATTACGTCTTGCAAAAGTTGGATACATCATAATCATTACCTCCAATTATATTTTTAAGTTGTTACTTTTTATTGTTTTTACTGTTTGGAGCCTTGCGGCTTCACCCTCATATTTGCAACTTACATGCCAACGCCCATATTCTGCCATTCTGTCAAAACAAAATGACAATCTGGCGATATTACGCTAAAAAGTATTTCAGCATCGCCCCTACCCCGCCGCCTGATTCTCTCGCTCGTGCGCGCGAAATTTCTGATTTAAGGGTGCACGGGTGCCACATCACCTTTGTATAAAGGCCGTGCACCCTGTTCTAAAGGGTGTCACGGGTGCCACAAGGGTGCTACGGAAAAGGGAGACCCACCCCTGCCCTCCCTGCTTAGGGAGGGAGCAAGTACTTCTTCATCAGATATCATACCAATTCTCAATAGCAAGCATTCCCTCCCTATACAGGGAGGGATAGGGTGGGTCTCTATTTTCTCTAGAGAATTTCACACCTCCGATGATGTTTTGCGGGGCTTCCGATGATACTTTGCAAAAAATTCTCTAGAGAATTTATCAACGCTAACGAGAACCTTACCCCAATGACAAGCTCCCTCCCTTAACAGGGAGGGTTGGGGTGGGTCTCCAGCAGGGGTGGGTCTCCCTTTTTTGTGGCACCCTTGTGGCACCCGTGACACCCTTTCGGAGAGGGTGCAAAGCCCCTGTACAAAGGGGATGTGGCACCCGTGCACCCTTAAATACAAAAAATCTTTGTAGATGAATTTGTCATTCTCGGAAAATTTGCCTAAATTTGTAGGCAGATTACAAACCATTGAATCATCATGCACATAGCTGTAGCAGGAAATATAGGAAGCGGGAAATCCACGCTCACGCGGATGCTGGCCAAACACTACGGATGGGAGGCCAGATTCGAGGCGGTGGACTATAATCCTTATCTGGAGGACTATTATAAAGATATTCCACGGTGGTCGTTCCCGATGGAGGTGTATTTCCTGAAGGAACGCTTCAAGGACTTGCTCGATATCCGAAAGGCTGACCATACAGTGATACAGGACCGTACGATTTTCGAGGGCGTATATGTGTTCGGAGCAACAAACAAGGCGATGGGCAACCTGAGCGACCGCGACTTCGATACGTATATGGAACTGTTTGAGCAGATGATGCAAATCGTGCGGCTGCCCGACCTGATGATCTATCTGAGGGCTTCGGTGCCCCACCTCATCGCCAATATCCAGAAGCGGGGACGCGACTATGAGCAGACCATGCAGCTGGACTACCTGGAAAATCTGAACACCCGCTACGAGGACTTTATATATAATAGGTATAAGGGACGTGTGCTGGTGATAGAGAAGGACCAGACGGACTTTGAGCATAATGCGAAGGAGTTCGGCAGCATCGTGGATCGCATCGACGCACAACTATTTGGAATATTTGGCCCACCCCCAACCCCTCCCTTCGGGAGGGGAGTCTGAAAAACTTATGAACTCATAAACTCAACACTCATCACTTATTACTCATAAACCCATGCACATCGCAATAGCAGGAAACATAGGCAGCGGCAAGACAACCCTGACGAAGATGCTTGCCAAACGTTACGGCTGGACTCCAAGGTTCGAGCCTGTAGATAACAATCCGTATCTGAGCGATTTCTATGCCGACATGACGCGCTGGTCGTTCAATCTCCAAATATACTTCCTGAACAAACGTTTCAAGGAGGTAGTGGAGATTTCAAAAAGCAAGGAGACGATTATCCAGGACCGCACAATCTTCGAGGATGCCAAGATATTCGCCCCGAACCTGCACGACCAGGGAATGATGAGCGACCGCGACTTCGACAACTATGCCGACCTCTTCGACCTGATGATTTCACTGGTGAAACTGCCGGATCTGATGATCTACATCCGCAGCAGCATCCCGAACCTGGTGAACCAGATTCAGAAACGCGGACGTGACTATGAGCAGACCATACGACTGGACTACCTGAAGGGACTGAACGACCGCTACGAAGAATGGATTGAAGGTTACAAGGGGCACTTGATTATCATTGACGGGGATACATGCAAATTTGGCGAGAATCCGCAGGACTTTCAGAAAGTCACTGATCAGATTGACGCCAAACTCTTCGGACTATTCCCGATGGAATAGAGGCCCCCTCCCGGCCTCCCCCAAAGGAGGAGGAGTTCTGTTTCCCCTCCCTTTGGGAGGGGCAGGGGTGGGTTCTTACTTCTCTTCGAAATCGGTGATACCGTTTCTCACGAGGATGTTGTACCAGGTGAGCAGTTTCTTGATATCACTATCGTGAACACGGTCGCGGTCGAAATCGGGAAGCACCTGAGCGAAATAGTCGCGCAGCTCTTTGGTGGAAGCCTTCTTGATATTGAAAGACACTTCCTTACCTTCTTCCTTATCGCGGAGGCTGGCGAGGATGGTCATCAGGGGAACATCCTCCGCATCGGTGTACATAGCGATGTCGGCCAGCGAAGTCACACGGTCGGTGGCGAATGCGGGCATACGCTTGTGGGTTTCGTCAAGAGCCTCAACAATGAGGTTCATCTTACCTCTTGAAACAAGTTTATAGAGGCCTGGTTTTCCTGCAATGGAAAGAATTGTCTGTTGCATTTTCGTTTTGTTGTTTATTTGTTGAATAATAGTATCTATTTGTGGTCCGATGTTCTGAAGTCCATCGTTTACAATCTCGTAATCGCTCCGGCGCCGCACTTCTTCCTGGGGGAACTGCTTGGCAAGCCAATCAAGCGCTCGCTCACGCGTAAGCCCGTCGCGAGCCATCACCCGCTGGATACGCACTTCTTCGGGAGCCGTCACACAGATGACGCAATCCACCAGATGGTCAAAACCGCTCTCGAAGAGTATGGCACACTCCATCCAGTCGTAGCCCGAAGTCTTGAAATCGTCAGCAACGGCAGGATGAACGATGGCATTAACGGCCTTTTGGTTCTCATCAGAAGCCAGAAGGAATGCGGCCATGACGGGTTTCACCAACTGTCCGTCGTGATAAACCTCTTCGCCCACGAGTTCACGAAGTTTCTCCTGAAGAGTGGCTGAGGTGCGCATCAACCGCTTGGCAGCCGCATCACAATCATAGACACGGATACCTCGTTCGGCCAGATGTCGGCACACATAGCTCTTGCCGCTGCCGATTCCTCCGGTGACGGCTATCTTCATTGGGTCTCTATCAGATAGTCCACCTCAGAGATTTCGAGGCGGGGATTACGGACACCCTGAGGCATCGCAACAAGCGAGAGCGAACATTTCTCCGACGGATGGGCCTCAATATCGCTATAATCGGCTTCCACGCGGAACTGGTTGGCAGAGATATTGCGCACGTTTCCGACACCCGTCACGAAAAGCACTTTCACACGAGAGGGGAAGGTGCGCAGTGTCTTTCCTTCGGGCATGTTGACGGCCGTGATGGGCACCTCCACATTGGCCTCGGTCAGAATGTCGGGATAGATGGTCACCTTCACTTCCGAGGGCACAAACTTCGCACCCAACACCTTCTTCAAAGCCACGGTCCTGACAATGGTGTCGGTCAGATTGCTGATCACCATATTCTCAGTAAAGGCATAATGGATACTGTCGAGCAGCGACTTGCGCGCATAGACATCCACCCGTTCAGGAGAAAAGACGATTCGGGAAACATAGTGACTCTGCCCCATCACAATCTTGCCATTGAGCCGCAACGGCACAGTCTTGCTCTTGCCGCGGGTGAAATAATAGACCAGCCGGTCAGGCTTCAGCGATATAATCCGCGATGACTTGGACAATTGCTGATAGATGAGCTTCTGGAGTTCGCTGGCAGAAACGGTACTCTTCTCGTCTTTGGGGGTGTGAAGCTTATAGTCGATGGATATCGGATCGTCGGTCAATGTGTATTTATAGGCCAGAAGGATGTAGCCTTTGTCGCGGATGGTGACCTTCACCGTATCATCCACTTCGCTGGTTACCACTATATCCTTGGGCACATTCACCAGTCGCAGAGGTACGGAAAATTCGCGTTCATAAGTCTCTGTCACCGTTATCACGAGCCAAAAGAGGCCGCTCACGCTGAGAAAGAACAAAAAAATCAGAAACTCCTTGTTCACGATGGCGGACAAGAAGTTCCTGACTATGCTGAATATGCGTACCCCGCGTCTGCCCATTTATTTAGCCTGAGTCTGCTGCATGCCGGAGGCATCAGCAAAGACATAACCACGATCTACGGTAATAATCACACCACGGGCAATCTCCACCTCGATGGTGTTGTCCTGCATGTTGATGCGCTTCACGGTTCCATAAATACCGCCACCGGTAATTACTTTTGTTCCTTCAGTCAGCGAGTTCTGGAAATTGCGGATTTCCTTCTGCTTTTTCTGCTGAGGATGAATCATGAAGAACCACATGATGGCGAAGATAGCCACCATCATAATCAGGAAACTCATGCCTCCGCCACCACCTTGTGCGGCCTGGGCTGCTAAGAATAATGTTGTCATGTTTTATATTTTGATTTATTGATAGACAGATAAACGGAAGCCGGATAGCCGGCTAAACGCAAAAGGCATCAATGGTGCTCGAATCGGTTATGACGCTCAGGTACGGGCTTCATCATCTTGCCCGTGGCGTTGAGATAGCGGGCAATGGCATCGAGCATGCCGTTGATATAGCCTGAACTCTTAGGCGTGCTGTAGAGCTTAGCCAACTCCACGTATTCATTGATAGTCACCGAGACAGGAATACCCGGGAAGGTGAGCATCTCGGCAATGGCAATCTGCATAATCACCACATCCATATAGGCCAGGCGTGAGAAGTCCCAGTTGCGCGAAGTCTCGCTCATATAGCGCTGATACTGGTCACCATTGAGGATGGTGGCGCGGAAGAGCTTCTGTGCGAACTCCTTGTCTTCAATGTCCTTGTATTCGGGGAGCAGTTCCTGATTCTTCTGATTCTTGGGGTCGAAGCGCTTGATGGTTTTCACCACGAAGGTGTCAACCGTCTCCTTATCGTCGTTCCAATAGAGCGATTTCTCTTCGAGCAGCGCATCAAGGTCGGCATTGTTCATGATAAGCACCTTGTAGATCTTGCGCCAAATCTCACGGTCATCGTCATATGAATCCTCCTCGGAATCCATATAGCTCTGATAGATCTGGCTCTGCTCAATCTGGTCGAGCAACTTGCGCACGAACTCTATATTGTCCTCCCAAGTCTGCTTCTGCGTCTCAACGAATTCGCAAAGCTGCTTGTTTTCTTCCAGCTGGAGTGCGAACTTATTGTCGGCAAACTTTGAAGATGGGATCTCGCCACCTTCACGCTTCGCACGCGCAGTGCCCACCTCCACACGATGACGGGCCTCGCGGGTGACGGCAACGATAAGGGCGAGGAGATAATTATACAAATCGTAGGCCTTGGAGAGACTGAAAAGCAATTCCTTCTCTGCATTGTCCATATTCCGGTTTCCGTTTTGATAGTATGCGTAGGTTAACTGGACAATCTTAATCCGAATCAGTTCTCTATTAATCATCTAAATTTGTGTTTTTATACATTTACGAATCTGTTTACGATGCAAAATTACATAAAATATGTATTTCACGCAAGAAAAAACCTCAGATTTTTCATTTTTTTATTCTTTTATTTTTTTATTCGTGCAAAAAGCACTACCTTTGCACCGCTTTTCCAAAAGCACTCCCAAAAGTGTGATGGTAAATTAAGCAAGCAGTTTAAATCATTTAACAACTTAATTTTAGAGTAACACATTATGTTAGAGATTAATGTTACAGGTCAGAAGAGAAGCGACCTTGGCAAGAAGGCTTCCAAATTAGTACGTAAAGAAGGACTCATTCCCTGCAACCTCTATGGTGAGAAGCGTGGTGAGAACGGTCTGCCCGAGGCAGTGGCTTTCACTTGCCCCATGTCTGAACTCCGCAAGTTGGTCTATACTCCCAACATCTACATGGTGAACATCAACCTCGACGGTGAGGTGAAGAACGCCATCATCAAGGAGTTGCAGTTCCATCCCACAACCGACGCTCTGCTTCACGTTGACTTCTATGAAGTGAATGAGGAGAAGCCCATCGTGATGGGTGTTCCCGTAAGGCTGAACGGTCTGGCACAGGGTGTGCGCGACGGTGGCCGTCTGAGCCTCATCGTGCGCAAGGTGAACGTTCGTGCAAAATACACCGACATCCCCGAAGTTCTGGATATCGACGTTACCAACCTGACTATCGGTAAGAGCATCAAGGTTGGCGACCTGCAGTTCGAGGGTCTGGAGATGGTTACCAGCAAGGAAGTTGTGGTTTGCACCATCAAGGCTACCCGTAAGTCTAACGCTGCCGCTCAGGCAAGTGAGGATGAGCAGGCTGCTGAGTAATCTGCTCCGCTTTTTCAAAAAGACTGAAATTCAGATGGACAAATATCTGATTGTGGGATTGGGAAACCCCGGTGCTGAATACGAGGGTACTCGCCACAACACAGGATTTATGGTATTGGACGCCCTTGCTAAGGCGTCCAATATTGTTTTCGAAGACAAACGGTATGGTTTTGTGGCCGAGACATCATTGAAAGGCCGCAAGATGATTCTGCTGAAGCCCACCACGTTTATGAATCTGAGCGGAAACGCCGTGCGCTACTGGATGCAGAAGGAGAATATCGACCAGAAACGGTTGCTGGTAGTCGTTGACGAGCTGGCATTGCCTTTGGGAACATTCCGTCTGAAGGCCAACGGCTCGAACGGCGGTCACAACGGACTGGGCCATATCCAGCAACTCATCGGGCAGCAGTATGCCCGCCTGCGCATGGGTATCGGCAACGAGTTCAACCGCGGCGGACAGATTGACTGGGTGTTGGGGAAATACAGCGATGAGGAAAAGCAAAAACTCCAGCCGGCCATCGACACGGCCGTAGAGGTAATCAAGAGTTTTGTGCTGGCAGGCATCGACATCACCATGAATCAATACAACAACAAAGGCAAGAAAACAAAAGAATAGGAATACATGGCTGAAACCGCAAGAATAGACAAATGGCTCTGGGCTTCGCGCATCTTCAAGACGCGCTCGATAGCCGCCGATGCCTGCAAGAACGGGCGTGTGGTGGTAAACAATGCCAACGTGAAACCCTCGCGCCCGCTAAAGGTGGGCGAAGTGGTTCATGTCAGGAAACCTCCCATTACCTATTCTTTCCGTGTGTTGAAATGTATTGAACAGCGCGTTGGCGCCAAACTCGTACCCGAAATCTACGAGAATGTCACCGACCCCAAGCAATACGAACTCCTGGAGATGAGCCGCATCAGCGGATTCATCGACCGCCAACGCGGCACGGGCCGTCCCACCAAGAAAGACCGCCGTGCCATGGATGCTTTCACGGACCCTGCCCTCTTCGGCTTCGGGATTGACGAAGACGATGAAGACGAGTTCGATTTCGATGAAATATGAATACGCCCAAAATCCATATCGGTGAACATTAATTTGGGAATTTCACAGAAAACAATTATCTTTGCAGGCGGAAAATAAAGAATCACACAGCAAAGAATAATGACAAACGTGGCAATTTTCGTGTCGGGAAGCGGCACAAACTGCGAGAACATCATCAGGTATTTCAAGGATTCTGAGGAGGTTAAGATAAGTCTTGTGCTCAGCAACAAGGCGGATGCCTACGCGCTGGTTCGTGCCAAGAACCTGAATGTGCCTACGGCCATCATGAATAAGAATGATTTCAACGACCGCGAGAAGATGATGACGCTGATGAAAGAATACGAGATCGAGTTCATCGTCTTGGCCGGTTTCCTGCTTATTGTTCCCGATTTTCTCATCGAGGCTTATGACCGTCGGATGATCAACATCCACCCTGCCCTACTGCCGAAATACGGTGGCAAAGGAATGTGGGGACATCATGTGCACGAGGCCATCAAGGCTGCCGGTGAAACTGAAACAGGCATGACAGTCCACTGGGTGTCAGACGTTTGCGACGGCGGCGAGATTATTGCGCAGTTCAGCACCCCGCTTTCGCCAGACGACACCCCCGAAGACATTGCCCATAAGGAACACCTCCTGGAAATGGAACATTTCCCGAGAGTCATCGAGGAAATCATTTCAAACATCCAGAAAGTATAAATAAAAAAGAAGTGGTAAACGCTCGTTTACCACTTCTCTTCGTTTAATACTCTATTATCAGAAACGACGACCACCGCCGCCACCAAAGCCACCGCCGAAGCCACCACGGCCACCGCCGAAACCACCGCGGTTACCGCCACGACCACCACGCATGCCACCCATACCAGGCATCATACCGGGCATACCCATACCGCGCATCATCTGACGAGCCTGACGGCCACCGAAGGCATTGAAACGGTAGATGACGTGCAGCATGGCATAGCTATTGATGCTGTTATACTCGGTGTCGGTACGCTGCATGGCAGTAATCGAACGGCTGTATGAGCTCATCTGGTGGAGCATGTCATAGAACTGTAAGGAAACGGTGAGCGCATTGCCTTTGAGGAAGCTCTGTGATATCTGGGCATTCCATACCAGTTCGTTAGTGTTCATTGCCTGGTCGCTATAACCGCGACGGCTCTGGTTGTGGAGATCGGTTGACAGGCTGGTGCCCCACGGTGCGAAGATGTTGATGCTGCCACCGTATGAGAACTGCCAAGTGTCAAGGTTGCTCTGTTCCTGGAATTCATTGCGGGCACGTGTGTAGTTCACGGATCCATCGAGTGCAATCTCGAACCAATCCTTACGGAAACTACCCTGCAGGCGCTCCATAATCATCGTGTTCTTAGTGGTGTTCTTGATAGATTCATTTATGTCGTTATCGAACAGATAGCCTACATTGTTGCTATGATTAAGCATGGTGAAAGTGTTCACGTTCCATACGCCTGCGCTGTCGATAGCCGTGTTGAACATAAAGCCCAAACTGGCGTTCCAGTTACCATTGATATTTTCCGGCTTGGTAATCTTACCACCGGTATCTTTGACATATTGAACCATGTTAGAGATGGAGTTCCGCGTGTTGCTATAGTTTCCGAACAACATGATGGAACGCATGTGATCCTGCATGTATGTATTGAAGTTCACGCGGAGGTTGTTGGTAAACGAAGGTTTCAAGCCCGGGTTACCCTTTGTGATGTTCAGCGGGTTGCTGTCGTCAGTGATATCAAGCAGGTCACTCATCTGCGGCTGCTGGGTGGTACCGCGGTAGTTGACACGCAGTTCCGTGGTGTAGTTCGGGCGATAACGGAAGTCGATGGTCGGAGTTACATTGAACACCGTACGTGTGGTGTCGGCATGCACGCCTCTGTAATTCTGGATGAAATGCGACTTTTGCGGCTGGAACATCAAACCGGCATTGAACTGATAGGTGTCGCTGATTTTACGGAACATCACGTCAAACTGGTGAATATAGTTCTTATACTCGGAGAAACGGCTCTGGTTCTCATCATAGTAAGGCGAGTCAGTGCCAACAGGATTCGATATCAGTGACAGATAGTCGTCAAAACCACCATATACCGGTTCGATTCCGCTGAAGATATCGCCCAGAGGGCTGTACGTATAGGTAGAGCGGTCACTCTTATTATAGCTATACCTGAACTGATAGCTGAACTGCAGGTACGTGCGCTTAGCTATCGGCTCGCTGTAGGTTGTCTGGATGCTATAGTTCCAGTTTTTCGTCGGCGTCAGGTTATACCGGTTGGTATATTGTGTGGCGTTACCACTGGCCAGCTGCGTTTTATAGTAGTTCACCTCCGACAATGACAGGCTCTTGCTTTCCTGATCTCCATAACCGAAGTCACCGCGTAAGGTTACGTTACGACCGTTTTTGCTCAAGCGGCGGTTGATCTGCAACATGGCATTAGCTGATGTATTGCTGCTGTTACTCAGCGAACCGCTACGGTTCGTATTCACCACGATTTCGTCGGCAACAAGCTCTTCGATGGAAGCTGAGGCCAGCGGGTCGGCAACGTAGAGGTACGGATCCGCATCGAAGGTGGCCGACACGTTGTCGATGGGGCTTCTGCGGCTATCACTGCTAGTGACGCGAAGGCTCGGGCGGAACATGACATTCGTCATCGAGTCAGGGCGCCATTCCAAGCGCAACTGGGCATTCCAGTTATTAGAACGGCTAAGGCTCTTGCTGAGGCTGTTGGAGAACTGGTTGGAACCGAAGTTCTCAGTTGCCGAGCGCGACCATGTGTCACCGTCTCTGTGATTCCAGCGCAGGCTGGCATCCAACTCTAGGTTCTTGCTGTTGTCGTAGTTGAAGTTCAGACCTGTCATCTTGCTCGCATTAAGACCGTTGCGACCGCCGAAGCGACCGCCACCGCCACCACCTGGGAATCCCATGTCGTTCGTGTTATTGGCATTGAACATGCCCGTGATGCGAGAAGTGCTATTCTGGTAAGAACCCATCAGGCGGCTCGAATAGCGGCCCTTCGTACCCGCACCAAGGTCGGCATTTGCGAAGAAGCCCCTGTTCATGCCCGGCTTGATGCCAAAGTCCAGGACAGTTTCCTCGTTACCGTCGTCGATACCCGTCACGCGGGCAAGGTCGCTCTGCTGATCGTAGGCACGAATATTATTGATGATGTATGTCGGCAGGTTCTTCATGGCTGTCTGTGTGTCACCCGTCATGAATTCCTTACCGTCAACGAGAATCTTTTTAACCGTCTTACCATTGATGGTGATCTTGCCGTCGTCATCCACTTGGGCACCTGGCAGTTTCTTCACCAACTCCTCGGCAACACTACCCTCCGGGGTACGGTAGGCGGCTGCATTATAGATGAAGGTGTCTTTCTTCACCGTCACCTTCGCGGCCTGGGCCGTTGCCGTTACGCCTTTCAGCATGATTGCATCTGAACCGAACGTCAGTGAACCCAAATCCACGTTCTTATCATCTTGGATATTGACATTCTTCACAATGGGTTTGTAGCCTACACCCGAGATCTTCACCAGATACTTGCCATTCTCAGGAGCAGTAATACTGAACTTTCCTTCTTCGTTGCTTAACGAGCCGGTTATAAACGTACTGTCTGTCTTCAGGAGTTGTACTGTGGCCTGCATCACTGGTTCTTTGGTGTCGCGATCGGTCAATGAGCCTGAAATACTCCGTTCTTGGGCTTGTGCCGATACGGTTGCCAACAAGGCTGCCACCATCAACAAAAAGATCTTTCTCATCTGATTAAGTATATAATTTAAACTTTTTACCTCTAATAATTGTGTGAAGTACATTCTATTGACGTTACAATTAAAGATTAGTTTAATCCAAAGACGTAAAAAAGTAAAAAAAACACCTTTTTATTTCACATTTCGATAAATTAGCGTAACTTTAAATAAGATACTTTCGCTCGACAAAGCAAAATAAAACGAGTTTTATTTGCATTTGTTCTCGCTTAATCGTATCTTTGCAACCGGATTTTTACGTTTAGAGGTTATGGAGCAGAGAATTATTATTTCAAGAAACTTACATCAGGAACTGGCAACGGCAATCTCAGAATGTGAGCACGACAGACTGTTTGTGCTTACCGATGAGAACACGGAAAAAAATTGCTGGCCGCATATCAAGGACTTCCTTTGCCTGCGCAATGCCCAGCTGATAACCATCAAAGCCGACGACACGAACAAGACGCTTGAATCCGTCTGTCATGTATGGAGCGAACTTCAACGCATGGGGGCCACTCGCCATTCATGTATGATCAATCTCGGCGGTGGCATGGTTACCGACCTCGGCGGCTTTGCAGCCTCTACCTATAAAAGAGGTATCGACTTCATCAACATACCCACTACGCTGCTTGCCATGGTGGATGCTTCGGTAGGCGGCAAGACCGGCATTAACTACGGCGGACTGAAAAACGAGATTGGTGTCTTCAACGATTCCAAATACGTCATCCTCGACACCCACTTCTTGCAGACGCTCGACCGCGAGAACATTCTTTCGGGCTATGCCGAAATGCTGAAACATGGTCTGATTTCAGACGAAAAGATGTGGGCGGAACTAATTGGGTTTATGGATGATATCTCCACCCTAAACCAACTTCTGGCCGATTCCGTCAAGGTGAAAGAACGCATCGTTGAAGAAGACCCGAAGGAGCACGGCATCCGCAAGGCCTTGAATGTGGGGCATACCGTGGGCCATGCTTTCGAGAGTTTTGCCATGAAGAAGGGGAAACCGATTCTCCACGGCTATGCCGTTGCCTACGGTATGATTGCCGAACTCTATCTGAGTGCCGTGAAATGTGGTTTTCCGCAAGACAAATTGCGCCAGACGGTGAACTTCATCCGCGAACAATATGGCCAGATGCTTATCACCTGCGACGATTATCCCGAACTCTTGGAGCTCATGACACACGACAAGAAGAACACTTCGGGACAAATCAACTTCACGTTGCTGGGCAACATCGGTGACATCCGCATCAACCAGACTGCCACGGAAGAAGATATCAAGGAAGCGCTCGATTTCTATCGGGAAGGATGATTTTTTAGTGGAGAGTGGAGAATGTAGAGTTATGATAACCTGGCAAGCCCGGAATTTGCGCAGGAATCAGCCTCCAGCAGTAATCATAATTCTCCATTTTCCATTCTCAATTCTCCATTAAGCAACTCTTCCGCTTTCTTTCGGGCGGGCTTTCCGGTTTCAGTCATAGGTATTTTTACTGCAAAGACATAATCCCGCGGCTGCCAGTATTTGGGAAGATGCTGGCGGCAGACCATCTTTACTTTCTCCAAGTCATTCGATTCCGTGAGAAGCACTACAACTTCGCCGAACTTTTCATCCCTGCGCTTGGTAATCAGGAAAGGTTCGCGAATATATGGCTTCAGGATGCGTTCCACTTCCTCAGCCTGAATCTTGATGCCACCAGAACATATCACGTTGTCCTTGCGTCCGATGATACGGAATCCCGCTTCGCTGATTTCCACGATATCGTTGGTCACCAGGCGCTCGCTGCAAACCTGCGGTGCATCAATAACCAGACAGCCTTCTTCATTCTGTGAGATGTTCACGCTGGGGAATGGCTTATACCATTCGCTGGCCTCTGGGCCGTTCAAGCGTCTCAGGGCAATGTGCGAAAGTGTTTCCGTCATCCCATAGGTACTCCATACATAGTTTGGAAAGTCCTTCAGTTCCGAAGCCATAGCCTCATCAATGGCACCACCACCAATAATGAGATGTTTGATTTGCTTCAGACGCTCACGTTCCTGCGGAACTTGTAAAGAGTTGTAAACCTGCATGGGAACCATGGCGGCAAAGGTGAACCAACCGAGCCCGCCGACCCCCCTCCAACTCCCCCGAGGGGGAGAGTTCTGCTCAGGGTCTTTCCCTCCCCCTCGGGGGAGTTGGAGGGGGGTCGCGTTTCCTAACGGATGCCCCGACGGTTCCACCACAATCAACTTCAGATTTCTCACCAGAGAACGGACCACCATCATCTTACCCGCAATATAATCCAACGACATGCAGAGCAAGGCCGTGTCGCCTTCTTTCAATCCGAGGAAATCACAGGTGATACGTGCCGAAGCCTCCATACGGCGTTTCTCCACCCATATCGGTTTCGGCGTTCCCGTAGAACCGCTCGTATGCACCAGCACCCGGTCGGAGTCATTGTTCCATTCGTTAAGGAATTCCTCTAAAGCCATCATCTTTCATTTACTATTTGCCCCCTCCCTAAACAGGGAGGGCTGGGGTGGGTCTCGGCTGGGGTGGGTCTCACCCATAGTCTCTCTCCCCGTATTTCCAACGGCATAGGAATATTATCTGTAAAGAGCATACCAGTGCCCAAGCCTTGCGGCATCGTGATGTCGGGACCATAAATATCGTAACAGAAATGAGCAATGGCATTCAGCCCAACGTTGCTCTCTAAGGCGGAAGTAATCCATGAGCCAATGCCGCGATCGTTGGCCATCTCTATCCATTCACGACAACCTCGCATTCCACCATGGAGCGACGGTTTCAGGATGATGTACTGCGGACGGATGGTGTCCAGCAAGGCCGCCTTCATCTGGGGCATATTCACACCAATCAGTTCCTCATCCAAAGCAATGGGCAGCGGAGTCTCACGGCACAATCGAGCCATCTCAGCCCATTGGTGTTGGCGGATGGGCTGCTCGATGGAATGGATATCATACTGGGCTAACTGTTCAAGTTTCTGCATGGCATCCTCTGGCGAGAAGCCGCCGTTGGCATCCACGCGCAACTCGATCTGCTCCTTCGAGAAACGACTGCGGATAAAACGTATGAGTTCTATCTCGCGTGCCCAGTCGATGGCACCGATTTTCAGTTTTACACAATGGAATCCCTGATCGAGTTTATCCTTGATACGCTGATACATCTCATCGAATGTTCCCATCCACACCAGTCCGTTGATGGGTATTGAGAAGCCTTCACGCGGAGGAAGCGCCTGACGCTCTAAATCCCCAAATGCTGTTTCCAGACCGAAAAGCATCGAAGGATAAGGTCGCAGCATCTCATACGGAATCGTGCCCGTCTGCTCCACCATATCGCAGAATGTCCGCAATGTCCTCCCATATTCAGGAGAAGCATCGCACGACAAATCGGGCAAGGGAGCACACTCCCCGATTCCCGTGTTACCATGCCCATCGGAGACGGTCAGCATCCAGGAATGCCGCTCCAGGTAAACGCCCCTCGACGTGCCTGCGGGCTGCTTGAAATGGAACACCCGTTCCTCGATATCGATTTTCATTTTATGGAAACTTAGGATATTTGTCGAAATCGGGCTTACGCTTCTCCAAGAAAGCCTTGCCGCCCTCTTGCGCCTCGTCCATCGTATAGTAGAGCATTGTGGCATCGCCCGCCAGTTCCTGTATGCCGGCTTGTCCGTCGAGTTCGGCATTGAGTCCGGCCTTGATCATCCGCAGGGCCAACGGCGAACGCTCCATCATAATCTCGGCCCATTCCACACAGGTGTCTTCCAGTTCGGAGATGGGCACCACCTTGTTCACCATGCCCATGCGTTCAGCCTCTTCTGCTGTATATTGTTTGCAGAGGAACCAAATCTCACGCGCCTTCTTCTGTCCCACCATGCGGGCCAGATAACTGCTGCCGAATCCAGCATCAAAGGAACCTACCTTCGGCCCCGTCTGTCCGAAGATGGCATTCTCCGAGGCAATCGTCAGGTCGCACATCACATGGAGCACATGGCCGCCACCAATGGCATAGCCGTTCACCATCGCAATCACCGGCTTTGGCAGTCGGCGTATCTGCATCTGCACATCGAGCACCGACAGGCGCGGCACTCCCTCCTTGTCGATATATCCGCCACGGCCTTTCACGTGCATATCGCCTCCCGAGCAGAAAGCATGCTTCACGTCCTCCAAGCATTTTCCCTCTGGCACCTCACTCATGGCTCCCGTCAAGATAACCACCCTGATATTACTGTCTTCGCGGCAAATAGAGAAGGCCTGCGAGAGTTCCAGCGTCGTCAGCGGCGTGAACGCGTTGCGGTAGCGCGCCCTGTTGATCGTGATCTTTGCGATATGATTATACTCTTCAAAGAGAATCTCCTTGAACTCGTGCGTCGGTTTCCATATTCTTTGTTCCATAATATATATTGGTTGATTAATGGGGCAAAGATACAAATTATCCGCGAAACTAATGCAAGTCTCGCGGATATTTTATGCGCATGGTTGTCAATACGATGCGAAGCAGCGGTTACGCAGTCTGCCTTCTGGCACTCATGTTTTATCCTAATTGATACTCGCCCGCACGGATGGCAGCGATGACGCCGCCGTCGATAAGCAGGTCTGTGCCTGTAATGAACTTAGCATGCTCGCCAAGCAGGAAGGCGGCAGCCTCGGCAATCTCGTCGCTCGTTCCTACGCGCTGAGCGGCAGAGGCATCAATCATGCGCTGGTAGCCCTCGCCGTTGGCATTGAACTCATCATAAGCCAGCGGGGTGACGATGATGCCCGGCGAAATAGTATTGATACGGGCACGACGCTGACGCCATGTGGTAGCTGCGGCACGCTGGGCCTGCAGGTGGTTCAGTCGCTTGGCAATCATGTAGGCGAAGCCAGAGTTCTGCATGGCTACGTCTTTGATAAACGGCACGTTCTTCAGTTCCTCAGTTGGTGTGCGAACCAGTTGCACCTCCACGTCGTTGGGAATCGGGTACATATAGGCAGCCTGACTCGAGATGATAAGTCCGGCACCGCCTGCTGCCATTACTTCGCCGAAGGCATCCACGGCATAACCCGTGCCCACCATGTCGAGATCTACGATATGTTCAGGGTTGGCCTGATTGGGCGATGCACCGGCTGTGTCGATGAAGTACATCACGGGGCCCAGTTCGGCGGCTTTTCTGGCGAATGCTTCCACGCTGTCCTTCTTCAGGGCGTTCACCACAAGTGTTTCCACATCGTAGCCACAGCGGCGAAAGTCCTCGCTGACGCGCTCCAATGCCTTCTCGCTGATGTCGCCCAAGAGAATCTTCTTGCCGGCACCGATGCGGCGCACGATGGCGGTTCCCATACTACCGGCACCCAAGAGTGCCACTACCTGTTTCTCGTTGTTTCTGTCGAATATCATCATGACTATTTACGATTTGATTATTTACGATTTATTTTGCGATTTGATTATATTCTCCGTTGTCTTCCATTGCTATTTATGAATTCTATGCCATTATTCTAATTTTTGTATCAAGCGCAAAAATAACCAATTCCGGAGAATAACGCGTCTTTTCCAGGCTGTTTTTAGGATGATTTATGAAAAAGTGACACAATTGTTGACCTGGATTTCGCAACGCTTTACCTGCATGCAGGCATTCGGCAAGTATTTCCCACGCATCAAAGGCTTCAGTTTCCATGAAGGAAACTATTAGTTTTTGTGGGAGAAACTGTTAGTTTTTATGGAAGAAACTATTAGTTTCTATGAGTAGAACTGTTCCAAAGAATAAAGGGAAGCAAAACTTTTCCGCATGGTTTGTTTGGAAGTTAACGATAAAATTGCTATTTTTGCCCTCAAAACAGCAGGGAAGAAGGTCAAAGTGTTTAACGCACTTGCAAATTCCACAGAATAATATGGATACAATGACAACAGAATTTATCATTCGCATACTGGTGGCAACCGTCCTGGGAGCCGTCATCGGATTAGACCGCGAATACCGCACGAAGGCAGCCGGATTCCGTACCCACGTGCTGGTGGCACTGGGTTCTGCCCTGTTTATGATTATCTCCGTTCATGGCTTCGATGACCTGCCGAAAGACCAGATGACGCTCCGCATGGACCCTGCACGCATTGCGGCCCAAGTGGTGACGGGTATCGGTTTCATCGGTGCTGGAACCATTATCTTTCAGAAGAATGTAGTAAAGGGACTGACTACGGCAGCCGGTCTTTGGGTCACAGCGGCCGTAGGTATGGCTTGCGGTGTAGGTATGTACACGCTGGCAGCCGTGAGCACGGTGATTGTGCTCCTATGCTTTGAGGCCTTCAATGCCTTCCTGCACAAGATGCATGGGAAGAATGAGGAGGAAGAAGAATAGCCGCCTATTCTGAAAGACTGCGGTAATAATCTTGAAACACTTGTGCGTCGGTAGCTGCATCCGTAAACACTTCCAACAGAAGGGGACGTGCGCTTTCCTCCTTGAGGAGACGCTGGATGCCTTCTTCCATTTCGGCCTCGTTACGGGCGCAGAGATATTCCACACCGTAACTCTTACAAATACCTTCAGCTGAAGTATGATGGGTAGCCATCACATAATCAAGAGCCTCCGACCGGCCGTCGCCTATGGGCAACTGGCGGAAGATGCCGCCACCGCCATTATTAAGTAAAAGGATACGAAGGTTACCTTTGAGTTGTTTGTTCCAGAGCGCATTGCTGTCGTAGAAGAAACTGAGGTCGCCAATCACGCAGAACACAGGCCTATCGGCAACAAGCGAGAATCCCGCAGCCGTGGAAAGCGAGCCCTCAATGCCATTCACGCCACGATTGCAATAGACATAATGCCGTGCATAGATATTAGCTAGGCGGATGGCGGAACTGTTGGCATAGTGGATTATAGGGTGTTGGGTGTTGGGTGTTGGGTGTTGGGAGTTGTCGAAGTTTTGCTCAAACAGTTTTACGGCAGCCATCTGCGAGAAAGCGGGATGATAATTGTAGGCATGGGATTTTGCATGAGCAAGATCCTGGGCCCATCGCTGACGGAAAGCCGTCGGCTGTGGCTGTTTCTCCCGTAGCAAATCAGCCAACGTAAGCAGCATGGTCCACGTATCGCTATGCACCCAATGGCGGAGATTCATGAACGTGTCGCTGAGGTTCCCGTTCTCGTTGGCCGCTACGAAATAGCAGTCCTTGCATCCACGGAGGAACTTCTTCAAACGTTTACTCACGATTGTGTCGCCCAGATAGAGCACGAAATCGGGCATGTATTCAGGCTGTTTCCCCACCCTATTCAGCACCTCATCGAAATGACTGGGACTACCGAAATCGCAGAGCGGTTCATGCAGCACCACGGCATAGTCAGCTACCAACTGGTAATCTTCGGCGTAGTTTTGGGGGTATGCGTCTTCTTGGGTCTGCCCAATTACAATCATGGGGCGCGAAGCATTTAGGAAACGCTCACCCACTTCAACGGCTATGGCTTCAAAATTAGGAAAACTACCTGTTCGCCCGATAGTACGCTCTTGCGGCAAAGATGGCACCGTGAAATCGAACAAAGGATCGCTGATGGGAACGTTGATATGTACAGGGACATCCTCCCAGCGCGATGCGAGCAAGGCCTCGTTCACCAGTCGGTTGCAAAACCAGCGGGTTTCGTCGTCATGGGGTTCGGGCAACGAAACGGACTTCTGCACAAAACTTCCTAAAGCATGAGGTTGCTGAAGCGTCTGTCCGTCCAGTTGGTCTATCCATTGCGGTGGACGGTCGGCAGAAATAACCACCAACGGCAAATGCTGATACTTAGCCTCTGCCACAGCTGGAAGAAGATTGAGCAATGCCGTTCCCGATGTGACACAGACCGCCACGGGAAGACCCGTACACTGGCACATGCCCAGCGCATAGAACCCCGCCGAACGCTCGTCGGTAACGGGATGGCACATGATGTCGGGACACTCCGTGAGATTATGCACAATGGGTGAGTTGCGGCTGCCGGGGCAGACCACCGCATGGCGGACTCCGTGAGCTACAAGCAGACTGGTCAGTATGTTTACATTCTCCTTATTCGAGTACATTTCGCATTGTATTAAGTTTGGCTTCCGTTTCCTGCCACTCTGATTCCTCCACACTATCTTTCAGCAGTCCGCCGCCGGCATAGAGAGAATAGTGACCGCCATTGATCATCATGCAACGCAGAGACACATAGAGATGAGTCTCACCTTCAGGCTGCAGAGGTCCTTGGAAACCACTATAGTAAAGTCGCGGAGAAGATTCATTGCGCCGAATAAAATCGAAGGCTTCACGTTTGGGAAGTCCGCAGACGGCTGGCGTGGGATGAAAAGCCCGTAGAAGTGTGCCCAGATGATGGGTATCTGGGAGCGTAAACGTGAAATCCGACCGCAGATGAGCAAGATTGGCCGCTCTTGTGGTGTAGGGTCCCTCCTCGCCTATCCGATTGGTGAACTGTTCGAGGGTTTCCATCATATAGGTAGCCACATAGCGCTGCTCTCGGATATTCTTTTCACTCCATCTCACATCCTCCGAGAAAGGCATAGTACCGGCAAGGGCAATGGTCCTAAATGAAGATTCTTCAGCTGAGATGCTCTCCAAGAGAATCTCAGGACTTGCCGTCAGCCACGTCCCGCTCCGCGGAATACTCACCAGCGAGATAAACATCCGCGGATAACGCTCACAGGCTTTCTGGAATAGCATCAAAGGCGACTCGGGTTCTATCTTATCCACATCCAGACGACGCGAAAGGACAATCTTACGGAAAGCACCTTCCTGAAGTTGTGCATAGAAATTGCGGAAATCGAGATGATAGCGCATCTGCTGATGACTCGAAAAAGCAGACCGAACCGCCTGAGTGGGAAATACGTAGTCAGAAACCGCACCTGAAGAACACGCAGAAAATACATCCTTACAATCCATCGTCTCCACACGACTCGGCGAGAGCAACAGGATAGGATGGTCAGGAGTGGCCGCAAAAGGGGCAAAGACATAGCCCTGCCGTTCATTAAGAGAGGTCAGCCGATGCAATTCCTCGGGCTCCCCCTCTTCCTGAATCATCAGCGTACACTTCTGGGAAAACGGCAACCGGAAGATTGCAAAACTACTCATCTTGGTGTTTCTTTGGGGTAATAATATAATTGGTGACGTGAACCGTAGAAATCAAATCACCCGCAGTATCTTTCAGATGGACATCCCATACATGGAGCGAACGTCCTTTGGAAACAAGATGGGCATAAGCCGTAACGGTATCGCCCTCAACAACGGCCTTCACATGTTCTCCACTAACGCTGATGCCCACGCATATCTTTCCCGGACAAAGGGCTGAGCTACCCACCCCGGCAACATTCTCTGCCAAAGCGAGCGAAGCACCTCCACTGAGAAAACCGAAAGGCTGACGATTGCGCTCATCAACCTTCATTCTAGCCATACAAGTATCGTTTTCGGGAGTTGAAATAAACTCCATGCCCAATGCTGTGGACAGATTGGGCTGTCGTTCTATAATTTTTCTGATAGATGATACATCCATAACGTTTCTTTTTGTTTTGCAAAAATACAGATTAATCGGGGAAATACCAAATAATTAACGAAGATTATAAGTGAAGGATTGGGAATAGAAACGACAGTTCCCTATAGCAGGAAAAAAAGTGAGACGCCAATGCAGGATATGACGGCACCCACGATACCCTTCAGCGTAATGGGAGTGCCGAAAAGCCAATGGCTCGGCCAAATAATGATGATTGGCGTTAGTGCCATCAGCGTGGAGGCAATGCCGGCTGCCGTATATTGGACGGCCATCAGCGAAAGGCCTACACCCACAAAGGGCCCGCAGATGACGGCCAGGATGACATAGAGAAATCCCCGTCCATCGGTTCTGCTCCGCTTAAAGTCATCGAAGCCCTGATGTAGCCACATGATGAGCAAGAAACAGAAGAATCCGGCTATACAGCGAATCATGTTGGCACTGAAAGGAAGGATATTGACTACCGACGGCAAGATATCAGTAGGAACGTCCTGAGTGTAATAATCAAGGCCTATCTTGCTTAACACCAGTCCTACACCTTGTCCCATACCTGCACCAACTGCCATCAAGACTCCTTTCCAAGGCAGGCGCAAGGTGAGTTTATGACCTTCACCGCGACCGAGAATCGAGAGCACGATTCCTGCCAGGGTAACAGTCATAGCCAACAAATTCTGAACCGTGAGTTGCTGCCCCAGCATCACCCATGCAGAAAAGGCGGTGGCGGCAGGTGCCAAAGTCATAAAGAGTTGCCCGTAAAGGGAACCGATTAGGATATAGCTCTTGAACAGACAGTAATCACCCATCGCATAACCGACGACGCCCGACAAAGCAAGCCAGAACCAGGCTTTGCTGCTGGCATAGACTGGATAGGGCTGTCCGAACGTCAGCCAGCAAAGTATGGCAATAAAAGAGGTGGCAATCAGCATCCGCCAAACATTGGACACAAAAACGCCCCAACGCTTGGACACCATTTCGCTGGCCAATGCTGCTCCCGTCCAAAAGACAGCCACCGCGATTGATATGATTTCGCCTGCATATTGCATTTCGGGGTACAAAGGTACGAACAAGTGAGCGAAAAGCCAAATTTATTTGAGCTTTTCCGAGCGGGAGTACATTCGGCGAAGCCAAAGGTACGAACAAGTGAGCGAAAAGCCAAATTTAATTTTAATAAAATTCTTCCTTAAAACTTTGGATAATACATAAAATCTTCATATATTTGCACCAAATCAGAACTGCTGACGATGAGATTTAGTCTATGAAATACGTTAAACATCCCGAAAACCAAGCAAGAAGGCTGTCTTTTTACCTTGCTATGGAAGAATATCTGGCTCGCCATACTGGCGAAAAAGCCTGTTTCTTCATGTGGCAAGTAAAACCCAGTGTGATTTTCGGACGAAACCAGTTTATCGGGAATGAAGTGAACCTAGACTACTGCCGCCAGCATGGCATAGAGGTGTTCCACCGCAAGAGTGGAGGCGGATGTGTGTATGCCGATCAAGACAACCTGATGCTCTCACTCATCACCCGTGAGGAGAATGTAAAGTTCGCCTTAAATCAATTTATGAATCTGGTGATTCTGGTTCTTAGGAAACTGGGGGTGGAAGCAGTAGGCAGCAACCACAACGACATTATGATCGGTGACAAAAAGGTAAGCGGAACGGCTTGCTACAAATTAGACGGCCATTGTATCGTGCATGGCACCCTTCTCTACGACACCAACATGGAACACATGACGCATGCCATCACGCCCCCGCAGGAGAAATTGCAGAAAAACGGCGTGCAGAGCGTACGCCAGCGCATCTGCCTACTCAAAGACTATATTCCCTACAGTCTTGAAGAACTCAGAAGTTTCATCCGGTCGCAGCTTTGCGAAGGAGAGCTAATGCTCACAGATGCAGACTTCCAAGGCATTGAAGAGCTGGAACAGAAATACGAAATCATATAAACGCGCACAGCAAACAGTCAACTATTCAAAAAATATAATCAACTAAAAAATCCAAAACAACGAAATGGAAAACAAAAGAACCTGTCTGTACGACAAACACGTTGCCCTCGGGGCACTCATCAGTCCCTTCGGAGGATTCGACATGCCCATTCAGTATTCGGGCATCGTCGATGAACATCAGGCCGTGCGCCAGCACTGCGGTGTGTTCGACGTGAGCCACATGGGCGAAGTGGCGGTGAAGGGCAAGGATGCCGAACGCTATGTGAATCATATCTTCACCAACGATGTGAGCCAGATGAGCCCCGGCAAGATTCTCTATGGAATGATGTGCTATGAAAACGGAGGCGTCGTTGATGACCTCCTGGTGTATAAGATGGCCGACGGTAATTTCTTCCTGGTCATCAACGCTGCCAATATCGACAAGGATTGGGAGTGGATTCAGCAACAGGCCGAGGGGTTCGATGTGGAACTCCGTAACTGCTCCGACGACTACGGACAGCTGGCCGTACAGGGACCTGAAGCCGAAGCCGTAATGGAAGAAGTGCTCAACATCCGATGCCAGGAACTCACGTTCTATACTTTCAAGACCATTGGCGATGTGATTGTTTCCCGTACGGGTTATACAGGCGAGGACGGATTCGAAATCTACGGCACGCCCGAATACATCCGCGAATGCTGGGACAAGCTGTTGGCCAGCGGACGCTGCAAGCCCTGCGGACTGGGTTGCCGCGACACGCTGCGTTTCGAAGTGGGACTGCCGCTCTATGGCGACGAGCTCTCGGCCGACATTTCTCCCATCATGGCCGGGCTGGGCATTTTCGTAAAACTCGACAAAGAGGAGTTTATCGGCAAGGAAGCCCTCGTACGTCAGAAAGCAGAAGGCGTGGAGAAGAAACTGGTGGGTATCGAACTGGCCGACAAAGCCATTCCGCGCCATGGCTACACGGTTCTGAAAGACGGCGAGCCCATCGGTGAAGTAACCACTGGCTACCACACCATCTCCACCGACAAGAGTGTGTGCATGGCACTCATTGACAGCCGCTATGCCAAACTCGACACCCCGTTGGATATCCAGATTCGCAAGAAGGTATTCCCTGGGAAGGTGGTGAAAAAGCGTTTCTACGAGAAACACTATAAGAAATAACCGAATAACCGTAATAACAAAATAAAAATACAACTATGGCAAAAGTAATTGAAGGACTCTACTACACAGAGAGTCATGAGTATGTGAAAATCGAAGGTGAGTATGGATATATCGGCATTACCGACTTCGCCCAGAATGCGCTGGGCAACGTGGTCTATGTGGACATACCCGAAGTGGACGACGAGGTGGAAGCCGGCGAGGAATTCGGCGCCGTGGAAAGCGTAAAGGCTGCCAGCGACCTGATTTCTCCCGTCAGCGGCACCGTAGTAGAGGTGAACGAAGCCCTGGAGGACACCCCCGAACTGATTAATCAGGATGCCTTCGCCAACTGGATTATCAAGGTGGAACTCTCTGACACGGCTGAACTCGACAACCTGATGGATGCAGCTGCATATACAGCGTTCTGCGAGAAAGCCTGAGAGCCATCAACTATAAACTATCAACTATGAACTACAAATATTTTCCTCATACCGACGACGACCTGAAGCAGATGCTCGAAAGGGCGGGAGCCACTTCACTTGACGATCTGTATGCCGACGTTCCTGAAGCCATACGGTTCAAGGGCGAATACGACCTGCCTGAAGCTAAGAGCGAGATTGAACTCCGCGAATATCTTCACGCCCTCGCCGAGATGGAAGCACCGCTCACGGTTTTTGCCGGAGCCGGATGCTATGACCACTATGCGCCATCCATCGTGCAGAACCTTATCGAACGGTCGGAGTTCCTGACCAGCTATACACCCTATCAGGCCGAAATATCGCAGGGCACGCTCCACTATATCTTTGAATATCAAAGCATGATGGCCGAGCTCACGGGCATGGACATCTCGAATGCTTCGCTTTACGACGGTGCCACCGCTACGGCCGAGGCCGTGATGATGGCATTCAGCACAGCAAAGAAAGCCACGAAAGTGCTGGTAAGCGATACCCTTGACCCGAAGACGCGCCGAGTGGTTGATACCTACGCCCACTATCATGGCATCGACATTGTCAGCATTGCACAGCGCGACGGTGTCACCGACCGCGATGACCTGCAACGGAAACTCGCCGAAGGAGGCGTGGCCGGCGTGGTGGTTCAGGCTCCCAACTATTATGGTATTATAGAAGACTTCACGGGAATGGCTGATGCCATCCATGAGCAGAAGGCACTCTTCATTATCAACAGCGTGGCTGCCGATCTGGCCGTACTGAAGACGCCCGGCGAATGGGGTGCCGACATTGCCGTGGGTGAAGGCCAGAGTCTGGGCATCCCCATGTCGTTCGGAGGTCCGGGCATCGGCTACATGTGCTGCACCGAGAAACTTATCCGCAAGATGCCAGGGCGCATCGTGGGCATGACGAAAGACAGCCGCGGACAGCGTGCCTTCGTGCTGACGCTGCAAGCACGCGAACAGCACATCCGCCGACAGAAAGCCACGTCGAACATCTGTTCCAACCAGAGTCTGATGGCACTCTATGTCACCATCTATCTCTCCGTGATGGGCAAGCAGGGACTCCGTGAGGCCGCCGAACTTTCATACGCCGGTGCCCACGAGCTCTATGACAAGCTGCTGGCCACCGGATATTTCAAGCCCAGGTTTGACCAGCCTTTCTTCAACGAATTCTGCCTGACCTACGACGGCGACGTGGACAAACTGCTGGCTGAATGTGCCGAATGGGGCTACATGGCCGGTGTAAAGATCGACGAGCACACGATTATGCTTGCCGTCACCGAACAGCGCACGCCCGACGAAATTGACGACCTCGTAGATTCAATCATTGAAATTAAAACGCAAGAGGCATGAACAACAGACTTTATGGAAACCTGATTTTCGAACTCTCGAAACCAGGACGCAAGGGTTACTCACTACCCAAGAACGAATATAAACACAGGCTTAGCGAACTGCCAGCCCACTTGCTTCGCTCGCAAGATGCCAATCTGCCTGAATGCGACGAGATGACCGTAGTGCGTCACTACACGAATCTTTCTCACAACAATTTCGGCGTGAACGACGGATTCTATCCATTGGGCAGTTGCACCATGAAATACAATCCTGTCATCAACGAGGAACTGGCTGCCCTTGGGGCTTTTGCCGGTAAGCATCCGCTGCAGCCGGCTGAAACCTGCCAGACCATGCTCCACCTCTACTACGACCTTCAGAAGATGCTCTGCGCCCTCACCGGACTGAGCGAATTCACGCTCAATCCCTGTGCCGGAGCCCATGGTGAACTGACTGGCCTCATGGTGATTCGCGCCTATCATCAGAGCCGCGGCGACGATAAGCGCACGAAGGTGATTATCCCAGACTCAGCCCATGGCACCAACCCCGCCTCGGCAGCGGTCTGCGGCTTGGAGATCGTTGAGGTGAAATCAGGCCCTGATGGACTAGTTTCCCTAGATAATCTAGAAAATCTAGTAAAAGAACAGGGCGACAGCATTGCTGCCATGATGATGACCAACCCGAACACTCTCGGCATCTTCGAAAAGAACATTCCAGAAATTGCGAAACTGATCCACGACTGCGGCGGACTGATGTACTACGACGGAGCCAACCTCAACCCCATGCTGGGCTATTGCCGCCCCGGCGACATGGGATTCGACGTGATGCACATCAATCTCCACAAGACTTTCTCCACGCCTCATGGTGGCGGCGGTCCCGGTTCGGGTCCCGTCGGTGTGCGCGAAGGCATGGAGTGTTTCCTCCCCACCCCGCGTGTGGTGTATCACGAAGAGGAAAACGAATACTCCGTGGAAACAGACCAATATGAAAAGTCGCTGGGCAGTATCGGCAATTTCTTCGGCAATTTCGCCGTCATGATTAAAGCCTACTGCTACATCCTCTCTTTAGGCAAGGAGAATATCAAGATGGTAGGACCATTGGCCACGCTCAATGCCACCTATATTAAAGAAAGCCTGAAAGACGACTACCTGCTGCCCATCAGCGGACTGACCAAGCATGAGTTCGTGTTCGATGGACTGAAGGACAAGTCAACAGGCGTCACCACCATGGATGTAGCCAAACGGTTGCTCGACTACGGCTACCATGCGCCCACCATCTATTTCCCGCTGCTCTTCCATGAGAGTCTGATGATTGAGCCCACCGAGAACGAGTCGAAGGAAACGCTCGACGGTTTCATCGACGTGATGCGTCAGATAGCCCGTGAGGCCCGTGAGAATCCCGAGCAAGTGAAGACCGCTCCTCACCAGACGCCCATCGGCCGAGTCGACGATGTGCTTGCCGCCAAGCATCCCGTGGTCACATTCTGCCAGATGCAGCAAGAACTGTAAACCTCAAAAGCCCCAAAGGTACGAAGACTTTCAAAATCTTTGTGCCTTTGGGTCTTTGTGTTCAATAAAAAATCAAATCATGAAAACCGATTTAATCATTATCGGAGCAGGCCCCGGTGGTTACCGGGCTGCAGAATATGCCGCCAAGAACGGATTGCAAGTGGTAATTGCCGAAGCCGCAGAGGTGGGAGGCACCTGCCTCAACTGCGGTTGCATTCCCACCAAGACTTTTTGCCACCATGCAGCACTTATCGATGAACTGCGCGACACAGAATCCACAGGACTGAAAAACCTGAACTTCGAGGTCGATTTTCCTGCCATTGCCACCCGCAAACAGCAGGTGGTGGAACATTTGCGGGCAGGAGTTGAAACGCTGCTCTCACAACCTGGCATCACCTTGGTAAGAGGCAAAGCTCAATTCAAAGACGACCACACTGTCATCATCGGCGAAGAGGAATACACAGCACCGAATATCATCATCGCCACAGGTTCCGAAGCAGCCCTCCCGCCTTTCCTTACCTCCCTCCCTATGGGAGGGTCAGGGGTGGGCTTTTCCACCGAACTCCTCAACATCGATCACATTCCCGAGCGCTTGTGCATCGTCGGAGCCGGAGTCATCGGTATGGAATTCGCCTCGGCCTTCTCATCCTTCGGCAGTCAGGTGACGGTCATCGAATACCTAAAAGAATGTCTGCCACCGATGGACGGTGATCTGGCCAAGCGTCTGCGCAAGACGCTTGAGAAACGGGGCGTGGAATTCTACATGCAGTCGGCCGTGAAGCAAATCGACGGCCACACCGTCATCTTCGAACGAAAAGGCAAAGAACAGACCATCGAGGCCGACACCATCCTCATTGCCACAGGGCGCCGCCCCCGCACCGAAGGGCTCAACCTTGCCGCCGCCGGCATCGAATGCACGCCCAAGGGTGCCATCCCCGTGGATGAGAATTTCCGCGTAATCAGACAACATCTTCCCCCCTTCGGGGGGACCGAGGGGGGCTTATATGCCATCGGCGATGTCAACGGCCTTCAGATGTTGGCTCATGCCGCCACCTTCCAAGGGTTCCGTGCCGTCAACAATATCCTCGGGAAAAGTGACGACATCGACTTCACGGCAATGCCCGCCGCGGTCTTCACCAACCCTGAAACTGCTGGTGTAGGTCCCACCGAGGAGCAACTGAAAGCGTCTTCCGACGGTAACTACATCTGCAAAAAGGCTTACTACCGTGCCAACGGCAAGGCACTTGCCATGGATGCTACCGATGGACTGGTGAAACTGCTGGCTCATGCAGATGGCAGGATTGTAGCTTGCCACGTAATGGGAGCCCATGCGGCGGATATCGTACAGGAAGCAACGGCACTCATCCATTGCCGGGCCACACTCAGCGACCTTGCCGAGACCATCCATATCCATCCCACGCTCGCCGAAATCCTCCATGATGCAGCCCTAAACTAAAAATTCTTCGCGCTTCATGCTACATTCTTCACTTTTTTTCGTACCTTTGTCGCCAAATTACAATTGAAACCGAGTAACTCGTAAATTTTTTAAAGGTGAACGTTTTAGAATTATCAGAACAAGAGATTGGCAGACGCGAGAGTCTGCAGGAACTGCGCCGCATGGGTATCAATCCTTATCCCGCAGCCGAGTACCCCACTAATGCTTTTAGCACAGACATCAAAGCCAACTTCAAGGATACGGCGGAAGACGGTGAGGATTCCGAAGCCGAAAAGCCACAAGTAGTCATCGCTGGCCGTATGATGAGCCGCCGCGTGATGGGCAAGGCGTCGTTTATCGAACTTCAGGATTCCAAGGGACGCATCCAGGTATATGTCACACGCGATGACATCTGCCCGGACGAGAACAAGGATATGTACAACGTGGTGTTCAAGAAACTCCTCGATATCGGTGACTTCATCGGCATCCGCGGCTTCGTGTTCCGCACGCAGATGGGCGAAATTTCCGTCCATGCACAGGAAATCACGCTGCTCTCCAAGTCTTTGAAGCCCCTGCCCATCGTGAAATATAAGGATGGCGTGGCCTACGACAAGTTCGACGATCCCGAACTGCGCTATCGTCAGCGCTATGTTGACCTGGTGGTCAACGATGGCGTGAAGGAGACTTTCCTCAAGCGTGCCGTCGTCACCCGCACCCTCCGCAACATTCTCGACCGCAACGGCTACACCGAAGTAGAGACCCCCGTGCTGCAGACCATTGCCGGCGGAGCCTCAGCCCGTCCGTTCATCACCCATTTCAACGCACTCGACACCGATATGTATATGCGTATCGCCACCGAGCTTTATCTGAAGCGTCTCATCGTGGGCGGTTTCGAGGGTGTCTATGAGATTGGCAAGAACTTCCGCAACGAGGGCATGGACAAGACCCACAATCCCGAGTTCACCTGCATGGAGCTCTACGTTTCCTATAAGGACTACAACTGGATGATGTCGTTCACCGAGCAAATGCTCGAGGAAATCTGCATCGCCGTCAACGGTAAGCCCGAAGTGGAAATCGACGGCAACGTCATTTCCTTCAAGGCCCCCTATCGTCGTCTGCCCATCCTCGATGCCATCAAGGAGAAGAGCGGCTACGACCTGAACGGCAAGACCGAGGACGAAATCCGCGAGATTGCCAAGAAACTCGGCATCGAAGACACCGAGACCATGGGCAAGGGCAAGCTTATCGACGAAATTTTCGGCGAGACCGCCGAGGGCACCTTCATCCAGCCCACCTTCATCACCGACTATCCCGTGGAGATGTCGCCCCTGACGAAGATGCACCGTTCAAAGCCCGGACTCACCGAGCGCTTCGAACTCATGGTCAACGGTAAGGAACTGGCCAACGCCTACTCCGAGCTGAACGACCCCATCGACCAGGAAGAGCGTTTCATCGACCAGATGAAACTCGCTGCCAAAGGCGATGACGAGGCCATGATTATTGACCATGACTTCCTCCGCGCCCTGCAATACGGTATGCCTCCCACCTCTGGTATCGGTATCGGTATCGACCGTCTGGTGATGCTCATGACCGGTAAGTTTGCCATCGGTGAAATCATGCTCTTCCCCCAGATGAAGCCCGAGAAGAAAGCCCCACGCAGTTCTGCTGCAGAATGGGCCGAAATCGGTGTTCCCGAAGAATGGGTTCCCGTGCTCAACAAGGCCGGTTTCTATCTTGTTCAGGACATCCGCGACCAGAAGGCCCAGGGCCTGCAACAGAAGATCGGTGATATCGTGAAGAAATTCAAACTCGACCTGCAGAAGCCCTCTGTACAGGAAATCGATGAATGGATCTCAAAAAGTGAAAAGTTAAAAGTGAAGAGTGAAGAATAATTTCTCATTCTCTCAATTTCTCATTTTCTCATTTTCTCATTTTCTCACTTGGCGGGATTATAAATCATGGATATGTTCTCATCACAAAAAGATATCGCTCCCTCCCTCACAGGGAGGGCTGGGGGTGGGTCCATTGCCATCATCGGCGGCGGCAGTTGGGCAACAGCCATCGCCAAGATTGTGGTGGGACATACCCACCACATCGGATGGTATATGCGCCGCGATGACCGTATTGACGATTTCAAGCGCCTCGGCCATAACCCCGCATATCTGATGAGCGTCCATTTCGACATCAGCGAGATAGACTTCTCGTCCGATATCAACAAAATCGTTCAACAATACGATACGCTCATCTTCGTCACCCCCTCACCCTACCTGAAGAACCACCTCAAGAAGTTGAAGACCCGGCTTCGCGATAAGTTCATCATCACCGCCATCAAAGGCATCGTGCCCGATGAGAACCTGGTATGCTCCGAGTATTTCCATCAGGTCTATGACGTACCCTACGAGAATCTCGCCTGCATCGGCGGTCCTTCCCATGCCGAGGAAGTAGCCCTCGAACGCCTCTCCTACCTCACCATCGGTTGTGCCGATAAGGAGAAAGCGCAGGCTTTTGCCAGCCTCATCGCCTCCGACTATATCAAGACCAAAACCTCCACCGACGTCATCGGCATCGAATATTCCTCCGTCTTGAAGAATGTTTATGCCATCGCCGCCGGTATCTGCAGCGGACTGAAATACGGCGACAACTTCCAGGCCGTACTTATGTCTAACGCAGCGCTTGAGATGAACCGCTTTCTCAGCACCGTGGCTCCACTCGACCGCAACATCAACGACTCCGTCTATATGGGCGACCTGCTTGTCACTGGCTACAGCAATTTCTCCCGCAACCGCACCTTCGGCACCATGATTGGCAAGGGCTACAGCGTGAAGTCTGCCCAGATAGAGATGGAGATGATTGCCGAGGGATTCTTCGGCACCAAGTGCATGAAAGAGATCAACCGCCACATGCACGTCAATATGCCCATCCTCGATGCCGTATATAATATATTGTACGAGCGCATCAACCCCCAGATAGAAATCAAGCTCCTCACCGATTCCTTCCGATAGATACCTCACAGAAGCCTTCAGAAAAAGGGGCTTAATGTTGATTTGTCGATTTGTCGATTTCTTATCCAAAAATTCTTTACAAAAAAAACTCCCCTCCCCAAGGGGAGGGGCAGGGGGAGAGGCTTTTTTTTCAGATGCAACTCACCACGCCCAGCGCAGTGCCCAGGGCGGTCAGTGCAGCAATAATCACCTGTACAATCAGTTTTACGATGTCTTTCTTGCTCATAATAGTTAGGAAAAGCCCCCTCCAACCTCCCCCTTGGGGGAGGCTTACCGATAGGCGACCCCCTATATCCCCCTTAGAAGGGGGACCTGTCGGTGAGGGTATTTGTTAAAAGGTTAATAATTATTAGTTTTTGAAATCTGCCGTTTAGAAAGTCCTCCCTATACAGGGAGGATTAGGTGGGTCTCTCTCCCCTCCCCAGGGGGAGGGGCAGGGGGAGAGGCTGTGGGGTTATGGGTTCACTTCCCCTTCTTCCTTTCCGCGCTCCTCGATTTCGCCAGCGTTGACCAGGGCGGCAACGGGAGCAAACGACATGTTCTTCACCAGGCGCTTCGTGCGCTTCTTGGTGGCCGAATCCACGTCCTCCACGGGCTGGAAGAGCACACGCACTCCCTTGAGGTTCTCCAGGATGTTGAACTTCTTCACGTCGTCAGCGCCCTTCGAAGACATACCAATCTTGAACGTGCCGAAGCCGTTGATGTGGACGCGCTGCGAAGCCTGCAGGGCATCGGTGATCACCTCC
>OCVV011357181.1_pt1 | contig 182095 bp, 162 predicted proteins | sample 1539721 | NCBI WGS metagenome assembly OCVV01 (sample SAMN02144230, study PRJEB22623) | gut metagenome | biome: sheep rumen | host: Ovis aries | place: New Zealand | reverse complement strand
CTGTTTACTATTCCCATTTTTAACACTCATTTGCCTGCAAATTTTTATCTCAAATAAGGGTTGACTTTTTATTTGCAGGCTTGCGGATTTTCCGCCCGGGAGCGAAGCGAGAGGAAAATCCGAGGGGGTTTCCGCAAGGGGGACGTGTCCCCCTTGCGAACACACGTACATGTCAAAATCCTTTCCATTCTTTACATTGCAAATCTGACTAAATAGAGCTATATTGATTCAAGACCGTTTGATTCATTTTTATCCCTAATTTCACATCTGAAACGGTTCATTTTTTGATTCTGCGGAGATGTTCGTTGGGCAAAACTGTTCCAGCGTCTTTGTTCGCGGAAAAAACAACGGGCTGTATCGGCCCAAAGACAAGGAGTGATGGATATGCTGCGTAAAAAGCGCTGCGTCGCCATGCTGCTGGCAGGCGGGCAGGGAAGTCGTCTTGGTATCCTGACCAGCCATATGGCGAAGCCCGCTGTTCCCTTCGGCGGCAAGTACCGCATCATCGACTTTCCGCTCAGCAACTGCGCCAACAGCGGCATCGACGTAGTGGGTGTTTTGACCCAGTACCGCCCGCTGGAACTGAACTCTTATTTCGGCTCCGGCGCTCCGTGGGATCTGGACCTTTCCAGCGGCGGCGTTTTTGTGCTGCCTCCCTATCAGACCGGCTCTTCCGGCACCTGGTACAAGGGAACCGCAAACGCGATTTACCAGAACCTGGCGTTCATCGAACAGTACAACCCCGATTTCGTGCTGATCCTTTCCGGCGACCATATTTACAAGATGGACTACGCCGCCATGATCAAGCATCATCAGCGCCACGAAGCGGACGCCACCATCGCCGTCCGTCAGGTTCCGTGGGATGAGGCGAGCCGTTTCGGCATCATGAATACGGACGCGGAAGACAACATCATCGAATTCGAGGAAAAGCCGAAGCAGCCCAAATCCAACAACGCCAGCATGGGCGTGTACGTTTTCAGCTGGGACAAGCTGCGCAAATATCTGATTGACGATGAAAACGATCCGAAATCCTCCAACGATTTCGGCAAGAATATTATCCCGAAGATGCTGGACGACGGCTGCAAGATGACGGCCTATACCTTCTCCGGCTACTGGAAGGACGTCGGCACCATCGCGAGCCTCTGGGAGGCCAATATGGACCTGCTCAACGACCGCCCGGAGATCGACCTGCATGACAAGTCCTGGCGCATTTACGCCCGCAACGAGGGCTATCTGCCCCAGTACATCGCCCAGGGCTCGGAGCTCAGCCGCTGCCTGATCACCGAGGGCTGCGTGATCGAGGGAACGGTCAACCACAGCATCGTTTCCACGCAGGCCGTCGTCGAAAAGGGCGCTCAGGTCATCGACAGCGTGCTGATGCCGGGCGTCCATATCGGGCCTGGCGCTCATGTTGTCCGCTCCATCATCGCTGAAAACGCCCGGATCGGCGCCGGCGCCAAGATCGGCCAGGCGGACGGCGACATCACCGTCGTCGGCATCAATGTCCACGTTCCGGCCGAAACGGTGGTGCCCGCAGGGACACAGTACGAGCCCTGACGACGCTTGAAGATGAGAGGAGGAATACACCATGAGTGATATCATGGGCATCATTTATACCGGTGAAATGGATACACGCCTGCGCGAACTGACCGCCGTGCGCGCAATCGCCGCTGTACCGATTCTTTCCCGCTACCGCATGATCGACTTTCCGCTCTCCAGCATGGTGAACAGCGGCATCCGGAACGTCGGCATCATCATGCAGCGCAACTACAGGAGCCTTCTCGACCACCTCGGCTCTGGCAAGGAGTGGGACCTGCACGGAAAGCGCTCCGGTCTAACCATTCTGCCGCCGTTCTCCACCAAGGACAGCGTCGGCGTTTACGAAGGCTTTCTGGACGCCCTGCGCAGCAACCTGCCCTACCTGCGCTCCAGCAATGAAAAATACATCGTCCTGACCAACAGCTTCATGCTCTATCAGGCCGATTTTGAAGACATGGTCGACGAGCACGAAAAGTCCGGGGCTGACATCACGCTGATGTACACCAAGGAAAAGGGCGTGCGTCGCAGCAGCCAGGGCAAATACTGCGGCATTCAGGAAGACGGCCAGGTCACGCAGATCGAAGTCGACCCGATGATTTCCCGCTTCGACAACACGATGATGGAAGTTTTCTGCCTGCGCAGGGAGCTCCTGATTTCCCTGATCGACCTGTCCACCAGCCGCGGCCAGTATCACTTCACCCGGCAGATGCTGCAGAACGGCATCCACGACGGCAGCCTCAAGGTACACGGCTACGAATGCAAGAGCCACGTCTGGGCCATTGACTCCGTGGAAGCCTATTATCAGTGCAACATGGACCTGCTGGACGCTGAAAACCGCGCTTCCCTCTTCCCCGAGGACAAGCCCGTGCTGACCAAGCTCCGCGACGAAATGCCCACCCGCTATATGCCGGGCGCAAAGGTCGCCAACAGCCTGATCGCCGACGGCTGCATCATCGAAGGCACGGTGGAAAACTGCGTGCTGTTCCGCGGCGTACGGGTCGGCAAGGACGCGTGCATCCGCAATTCCATCGTCATGCAGGACGGCCGGATCGGCTCCCTGGCGGAGGTCAATTACTGCATCATGGACAAGCAGTCCGCGGTACAGGAGTCTACCCGCCTGATCGGCGCGGTCAATTACCCGGTGCTGATTTCCAAGGGCAGAACCGTATAAGCCCATATATTCTTTATAAATCAAAAAGCTGCGGTTTTCCGCAGCTTTTTGATTTGGTATACTTTTTCTTTAGAGCAGACCGCATTCCTTCTTCCGTTCCGCTTCGTAGGCGTCCCGGATGGCGCTGAAGGTCTTCATGTCCTTGCCGCCGACCGGAATCCCGTCGATGGTGTCAAAGCGGCAGCACAGGGCGCCGGAGGCGGTAAAGAAAACTTCGTCCGCTTCCATCATTTCCCGGAGGGTGAAGGGTTCTTCCTTCACCGGGATGCCGAGCCGGTTGCAGATGCGGATCACGTGCGCCCGGGTGATGCCGGGCAGAATCAGCTCATCCAAGGGTGCTGTCTGGAATACGCCGTTTTTCAGAATCGAGATGTTGCTGTGAGAGCCCTCCGTGACCCGGTCCCCGCGGTGAAGGATGGCCTCCTCTGCGCCGGCCGCGTGGGCCTGATGATTGGCCAGCACGCTGGGCAGGAGATTGATGGTCTTGATATGGCAGAAGAAAAAGCGTTTGTCTTCCAGCGTGATGCCGCGGTAGCTCTGATACGCGTCGATCAGCTGGGCGGGCTTTACATAGGCCCAGATGCTGGGCCCGCCCGACAGGGCGGAATAGTCATGGCCGCGCGGCGCGATGCCCCGGGACACCTGGAAATACAGGATCAGGCTGTCGCCTTCAACCTGGTTCACCAGGCCCATGAGCATCTGCTTAAACCATTCCTTGGTCTGCGGGATCTTGATATCAATCAGGGAAGCGCTCCGATAGATGCGGTCGATATGCTCCTCGATCGCCATCGGGACATGATTAAAAACATAGGAAACATCGTACACCCCGTCGCCGAAATAGCAGGCCCGGTCGTTCATCGGCACCGTCATTTCCTCGATCAGGCTGGTTTTTCCGTTGTAGTAGGCGATGTTTTTCATCGGGCATCCCTCCTCATGATTCTGAACTTGGAACCGATGCGTTTTCCTTTGCCTCCGGATGGAGGAAAGCAAAGACCGCTTCCGCGGACGGCCGGTTCATGCCGGAAACCGCCAGCATATCTTCAATAGAAGCGTTCTTGATCGCTGCCATGGATTTAAAATACTGCAGCAGCGCCCGTCTCCTGGTCTTCCCGATGCCCGGGATATCCTCCAGCGTGCTGTGGACGGTCGCTTTCCCGCGCAGATGACGATGAAACGTGATCGCGAAACGGTGTGATTCGTCCCGGATCTGCTGGATCAGGTGAAGGGCCGGGCTCTTTCTGTCCAAAATGATAGATTCTTCTTCGCCGGGCAGAAAGATTTCCTCCAGCCGTTTCGCCAGGCCGAACATGGGAACGTCCGCTCCGGCGGCCAGCATGGCGTTGCGGGCAAACAGCAGCTGCTCCGGGCCGCCGTCGATCAGGACCAGATCGGGCATCGGCCATTTGACCTCCGGATCATCGCTGACTGCCCGGCGGAAACGCCGGCCCAGCACCTCGTTCATGGAGGCGAAGTCGTTGGCCCCTTCCACGGTCTTGATCCGGTAATGGCGGTATTCCTTCTTGGCCGGCTCCCCGTCGATGAACACCACCATTGAAGCCACGGACCAGACGCCCTGGGTGTTGGAAATATCATAGCCTTCGATGCGGCGCGGGGTTTTCCGCATACCAATGACCCGGCCCAGCTCCTCGCACGCGCCGATGGTGCGCTCCCGCCGGATCGTCTCCTGCTGGTTGCGCTTAAAGAGGGCGTCGTCCGCGTTTTTCTGCGCGAGCAGGATCAGCGCTTTCTTTTCCCCGCGCTGGGGGACGCTGAGCGTCACCGCTCCCCCGCGCTTTTCCTTCAAATAATCGGCCAGGCCGATGTCCGTATCCGGCAGGGCCTCTACATAAACCTCCCTGCCCGGCTTCCGCTCGTCATAATACTGAATCAGGAATTCGGCCAGAACGTCTCCCGGGTCCTCCGTACCGGCTCCCTGCAGGGCGTAGGTTTCCCCCGCGACCATCTTCCCGTCCCGGATCAGCAGCACAGCCGCCATGCCGTCCAGACCGTCCTGCTTGAGGGCAATCACGTCCCGGTCGAGCTGGGCGGAGGGGTCGTTCACCTGCTGGCGCTGCATCAGGCCGTCGACGTCCGTCATCCGGTCCCGGATCTGCGCGGCTTTTTCGTATTCCAGACGGGAAGCCGCTTCCATCATCTCCTGCCGGAGCTGATCCCGGACGGACTGATAGTCCCCGTTCAGGAAGCGGAGCGCCCCGTCTATCTGGCGGCGGTACTGTTCCTCGGAACACTTGCCCGCGCAGGGCGCCAGGCAGCGGCCGATTTCATAGTTCATGCAGGGCCTTCCCGGATGCTTGAGCGGGAGGGTCTGCTTGCAGGTCCGCAGCTGGAAGGTTTTGCGTAAGAGGTCCAGCACGTCCCGCACGGCGGTGGCGCCGATATAAGGGCCAAAGTAACGGGCCCCGTCCTTCTGCACCCGCCGGGCCAGCGTCACCCGGGGATACGGATCGCTGACGTCCACCCGGATATACGGGTATCCCTTATCATCCTTGAGCAGGATATTGTAAAAGGGGCGGTGCAGCTTGATCAGGTTGCATTCCAGCAGCAGCGCTTCCAGGTTGGTACGGGCCAGTACGATGTCGAAGTCGTCCACGTGGGAAACCATCGCGGAGACCTTGGGCGTGTGCTCCGTATTCTGGAAATAGCTCCGCACCCGGTTTTTCAGGTTGACCGCCTTGCCGACGTAAATGATATTGCCCTGCTCTTTCATCAGGTAACAGCCGGGGCTGTCCGGCAGATTCTTGATTTTGAGGGCCAGCGTGTCGTTCATTCTTCCCCGTCGTCCGCTTCGTCTTCCCCGCCCAGAACGGTTTCCGCCGTGCGGATCAGCCGCTCTTCCAGTTCTTCATCCTCAATCGGGGTGAATTCTTCCATGTCTTCTTCTCCCTCGACCGGGTCGACCCGCATAACGTAGCGGTCCGGGTCCTTCTTATTCCCGTCCAGATCCGTGGAAAGGATCACGTATTCCTCGCCGTTATAATAAAAATAACGTTCCACACGGAGGGTCAGCTCGGTACCGTCCTCCTGTTCGAGCGTCACCAGATCCAGTTCTTCATCCATCGAAACAGCCTCCTGTCATTGTTTTCCGGGTCATTATAACAAAAAGCCCCGGCAGATTCAAGACGAACATCGTTTTCTGTCTGTTTTATTCCAGCTAAAAAAAGGGGCTTCCGCCGTGTTTTGCAGCAGAAGCCCCGATTGTTTTTTACAATTACATGACGACCGTGATCTGTGCACCGTCTGACAGCATATCGTCCGTCAACACTTCGCTGGCAGCTTCTTTGCCGTTCACGAGAATCCGCTGTACACCGCCTTCGTGGTGAGCGGAATTGTCCACCGTGATATGGAGCTGCTTTCCGCGGAAGGTCTTGTCCATGGTGAAGCCGTCCCATTCAGCGGGAATGGCGGGAGAAATCCTGAGGCCTTCCGGCACCGGCCGGAGACCGAGAATACCTTCCACGCAGCCCACCATGACGGTGGATGCCGTGCCGGTCAGCCAGTGTACGTGAGCGCGGCCGGGCTGGGGCGTTTCATGGCCTTCGATGAACTGGGAATGTACATAGGGCTCCACCTCGCGGATCTCCGCCCGGTCGTTATACGCGGCGGGGCAGCTTTCCTTAAAGTACTGGAAGGCCCTTCCGCCGTGGCCCAGCAGGCTCTCGGCCAGGATCGCCCAGCCCTGGGGCTGGCAGAAGATGCCGCCGTTTTCCTTGGTGGTGGGGTTAAACAGCAGCATGGCCGCGCCGTCAAAGGCGTGCTCTTTGTAGCAGGGCGTCATCAGCTCCAGACCGTTGGGAGTATTCAGCTGCTCAAAGGCAGTCTGCATGGACTTTTCCGCCTGGTCCTTGGTGGCCGCGCCGGAGATGACGCACCAGCTCTGCGGGTTCAGCCACATCGCCGCCTCGGGATCGTTTTTGGAGCCGATCACAGCGCCCTCCTGGGTGTAGCCGCGCAGGAAGCGGTCGTCCTCCCAGAAGAACTTGTTGATCAAGGCCAGCTGATCTGCCGCCGTCTTCTTGAGCCAGGCGCGGTATTCGTCGTTTTCAGCTTTCTTCGGGAGCAGTTCCTCCAGCTGGCACAGGGCCAGATAGAACTGGAAGGCGACGAAGCTGCTTTCGCCCTGAGCGCCGAGCTTCAGGCAGTCGTTCCAGTCCGCGTGCAGGCCGGCCGGCATCCCGTGAGCGCCAAGGTGATGCATGGTAAAGTCCACCGCGCGCTTGAGGTGCTCGAGCACCGTGCCGCTGTCCTCGTCGGCAAAGGGAATTTCTTCGTCCAGGAAGGCGGTATCCCCGGTCTCGGCGATGTATTTATACACCGTCGGGAAGAGCCAGAGCGCGTCGTCCGCGCGGTAATGCGGATGGCCCGTGGCCCGGACGTAGGACTCGTCCTCCGGCTTATCCTCATGGCCGGGGTTGTGGGAATATTTGACCAGGGGCAGGCCCGCGCCGTGGTGCACCTGGGCGGAGAGCATGAAGCGGATCCTGTCCTTCGCCATTTCGGGATCCAGGTGGATGATGCCCTGGATATCCTGCACGGTGTCGCGGTAGCCATAGCCGTTGCGCTGACCGCAGTAAATCAGGCTGGCCGCGCGGGACCAGACGAAGGTGGTAAAGCACTGGAAGGCGTTCCAGGTGTTAATCATCTCGTTAAAGTCCTCATCCGGCGTCTTGACGTCCAGATGAGCGAGCTTGCCGTGCCAGTAGCGGATCAGCTCATTCCATTCGGCGTTGACTTTCTCTTCCGGGTTCTGATAGGTATCCAGCAAGGCCCTTGCTTCCTTTTCGCCCTTCTGCGCCAGGATGAAGCAGACGGTGCGGGTCTCGCCGGGCTGCAGGGTCAGGCTCGTCTGCAGGGCGCCGCAGGGGTTGCCGTTAAAGTTGAGGCTGTTGTCGAGCCGGCCGGCCGTCACGCCGTCCGGGGCGCAGAAGCGGTGCACGCCCAGGAAGCGCTCCCGCCTGCCGGTATAAGCGGTTACCTTTTCCCCGGCCATGCCGAAGAAGCGCTCCGAACCGTTCTCCCCGTCCGGCCGGACGTGGCAGAAGCGGTTGATCCGCTGGAGGATATGGTCGCCCATGAATTCTGTCTGGGTGATGAACTGGGTGTACTGCATGTTGACCAGATCCTGCTCGTAATAGCTCTCGGTCGTAAATTCGCAGTAGCCGAAAACAGAGATGTTTCTCGGAGCGTCGCTCTGGTTGGTCACATGGACGCGCCAGACCTCGTGGGTCGCGTCCATGGGCACATAGTAAAGCGCTTCGGCCCGGATGCCCTTGTATTCGCTCTCGATCTGAGTGTAGCTGGTGCCGTGACGGGTGATGGTTTTGAACTCGTTCAGCGGCTTTTCAACGGGACGCCAGGAAACGGACCAGAAATCTCCGTCCGCTTCATCGCGCAGATAGACATAGCGCCCCGGTTCGTCAAACTGGTTGAACATGTAGCGGAGAATCCGCCCGGCGGCGCCGGACTTGACGAAGCTGTACCCGCCCGCGTTCTGGGTCACGATCGCGCCGTATTCCGGAGAGCCCAGATAATTGGCCCACGGCATCGGCGTGCGGGGATCCGTGATGACATACTCCCTTGCTTTTCCGTCGAAATAACCGAATTGCATGATTCATTCCTCCATAACGATATTGTTATTGGATCTGGCTGTGGGAGACGCCGGTCCTTCGCCGCATCTCATCCTGAACCAAATTTTACCATATTTTGCAAATGCTTTCAATCCCTTTTGTGCAAACGTTTGCGCTTTTGTTTCACATTTTTGGAAGAATCAGGCGGCTTCCTTCAGCAAAGAGGCTCCGTATGCTTGTGTTTTTCATCAGATGGTGTTATAATCAGACGATGGTTTTTCCAGCCAGCCACTATTTTCACATGAGTGAGGAGGAATTTCATATGGCTCTCGTAACATCCACCGAAATGTTCAAAAAGGCCTACGACGGCGGTTATGCCATTGGCGCTTTTAACGTCAACAACATGGAAATCGTTCAGGGCATCACCGAAGCGGCTAAAATGGAAAACGCTCCTGTCATCCTGCAGGTTTCCAAGGGCGCCCGCGCTTACGCCAACCACACCTATCTGGTCAAGCTGGTCGAAGCTGCGGTCCAGGAAACGGATCTGCCCATCGTGCTGCACCTGGATCACGGCCCCGACTTTGAAACCTGCAAAGCCTGCATCGACGGCGGCTTTACCTCCGTTATGATCGACAAGTCCGGCGTTTCCTTTGAAGAGAACATCAAGGAAACCCGCCGCGTCGTTGAGTATGCGCACGACCACGGCGTCGTCGTGGAAGCCGAGCTGGGCACCCTGGCCGGCGTGGAAGACGAAGTCAAGGTTTCCGCCGAGGATTCCTCCTACACCCGTCCGGAAGAAGTGGAAGAGTTCGTCACCCGCACCGGCTGCGACTCTCTGGCCATCGCCATTGGCACCAGCCACGGCGCTTACAAATTCACGCCGGCTCAGTGCACCCGCAACGCGGACGGCATCCTGGTGCCCCCGCCCCTGCGCTTTGACGTGCTGGAAGAGGTTTCCAAGCGCCTGCCCGGCTTCCCCATCGTTCTGCACGGCTCTTCCTCCGTTCCACAGGAATTCGTGAAGATCATCAACGAGTACGGCGGAAAGATGCCCGACGCCGTCGGCATTCCGGAAGAACAGCTCCGCAAGGCGGCCACCATGTCCGTCTGCAAGATCAACATCGACTCCGACCTGCGTCTGGCCTTCACCGCTATGATCCGCAAGCACTTTGTGGAGCATCCGGATCATTTCGATCCTCGTCAGTATCTGACCGAAGCCCGCGCCGCTCTGCGCGACATGGTCCGTCACAAGATCGTGGACGTTCTGGGCTGCAACGGCAAAGCCTGATTCAACTCAATATAGCAAAATACAGCGCCCGGCGGCAGGTTCAAGCCTTTCGCCGGGCGCTTATTTTTCTTCTGCTTTAGAAGCTCTGAATATCCTCTTGGGTGACGCCGTTCTGGCGGGCGGTAAAGTCCTGCCGGAGCTGGCGGATCGCGTCCATCTGCTGGGACAGGGCATTGTCCGCCGTCAGCAGCAGGTCGTTGACCTGGCCGTTGACCATGGCTTGGTAGCGGTCGCTGTTATTCTTGGCGGCCTGGAAAATCCCGTCAGCCTCCCGCTTGGCGCGGACGACGATCTCGTTTTCGCTGACCATCTGCTCGGCCCTGGCCTGGGCGTCCGCCAGCATCGCGTTCGCGCGGTTCTGCGCGTCCGCCACCATGGCGTTGGCTTTGTCCGCGGCGTCCCGGGCCATTTCGTTTGCCCGGCTCTGCGCGTCCGCCAGCATCGCCTGGGCGCGGCGGTCGGCGTCCTCTGTGGTCGCTTTGGCGGTGCTGTTCGCTTCCCTGACGGTCTTCTCCGCTTCCTGGTTGGCGCTATTCAGGATCACTTTTTCCTGATCCAGCACGGCCCGGGCGTTCCGGATGTCCGGGTCCACGCTGTCTTCCAGCTGCTGAAGCGTCTGTTTCAGGGCCTGGCCGTCCAGCAGGATCCTGCTGGAAAGGGGCACTTTATTCGCATTCTCCGCCAGTTGTTTCAGTCTGTCGATCAGGTCCAGCATTCTCAGTCTCACGTCTGCCATGTCGATTCCTCCTTTGGCTGCTCAAGGGTCAACAACAATCAAGAACGTTTGAAACGGTTTTGAATTTCCTGACAGATTTCCTTTGGAACCAGGGCGGAAATATCCCCCCCGAAGGATGCGATTTCCCGGACCAGGGAGGAACTGACCGCCTCCATGCCGCTGGATGCGCCCAGAAACACGGTTTCCAGGCCCGGTAGCAGTTGGGCGTTGATCTTGGCCATCCGCATCTCGCTGGTCAGGTCGTCCCCGCCGCGGAGACCGCGAACCAGTACGCGGATGTCCAGCTTTCTGCACAGCTCCGCCGTAAGTCCGGTGAAGGAAACGATCTCCACGTTAGACAGGTCCGCGCAGGCCCTTTTTAAAAGGTCCACGCGTTCCTCATTGGTAAAGCTGCCCTTCTTTTCCGGATTGATCAGGACGCCGACATAGACTTTTTCAAACACCTTCGCCGCCCGGCGGATGATATCCATATGGCCCAGGGTAACTGGGTCAAAGCTGCCGGGATACAGGCAAACGCCGCTGCGCATGAAAAGCGCCTCCTCTTGTGGGGCTATTCCTTTTCGTAAAAGGTCAGACAGGTGTCTCGGTATTTCCGGGTGGACAAAAGCCGAAGGCCTGGGATTTCCGGAGCCTGGTTGGAAGCCGCGTGCTCCAGGACCGCCTTCCCGCCCGGGCGGAGCAGAGGGCCTGCCGCGATACGGGTAAGCACGTCCGTCATGTCCAGCTTGTACGGCGGGTCCAGAAAAACAAGATCAAAGGTCCGTTGTTCCTTTTCCAGCCGATCCAGGGCATTTTGGTCCTTCATCTGAAGCACCGTCACCTGATCTTCGCAGGCGAGGGTGGCGACGTTTCTTTTTATGACGGCGACGGCGTCCCGGCTCTGATCGCAGATCACAGCGGAGGAGGCGCCCCGGCTGACCGCTTCCAGCGCCACCGCGCCGCTCCCCCCGTACAGGTCCAGCATGACGATCCCTTCGATCTGCCCCTGCAGGATGTTGAATAGGGCCTCCCGCACCTGATCCAGGGTCGGCCGTGTTTCCATCCCTTTAGGAGCCTGCAGGGTCCGGGAACGGTATTTCCCACCGATGATACGCATCAGACCAGTTCTTTTTGGTTGGTCTTGCGCGGGGCGGTCTTCTTCTTGAAATTGATCCCGCCGCCCTTCTTCCTGCGCCGTCTCGCGTGAGCGATCCCGCCGTGGGTCATCGCCCGGGAGCGCAGGCCGAAAATATAGCCCACCCCGTAAAAGAGGAAGGGAAGGATGGCCAGCACCGGGCTCAGCCTGTCGATCGTGAGCACGGCATCTGCGTTCCGCATGCCGACCAGGTTATAGAAGGGATACAGCAGCAGGCGGACAAAGATCCTCAGCCCGTCCACCACCGTGAAGGGGACAGAACGGTTATAATACGCCAGCGGGGCCGTGATCTCTTCCTGGGCGGAAAACGCGGACAACCAGGAAGGCAGGGCCTGCAGCGAATAGGTGTTCTTCTTGGCAAACAGGGCGTAGGCCAGACAGACCAGCAGGATCGGCAGAAGGCCGAAAAACACGGTGAAGAAACCCTTGAGGGGATGAAAGCAGTGATCCTTATCCGCTTTGCTGATCGTTTCCCCCGACTGCTGATGGGCGTACTGGATTTCAGCAAAAGCGACGTCGCTGTCCCCCATTTTGAGGCCGTCCAGATACAGAAGCATCGCATAAACGCCCAGCAGGGCCCCGTTGAGCACGATGCGCAGGAAGGCACTGCCGGTTACGTTGAACACGGTGCCGACAAAGATGTTCAGCACCAGAAAAATCAGCGCGTAGCCCATGAGCTTAAGGCCGCGCTTTGCGCAAAGCGCGCTCACAGGATTGCCCTTCAGATAGGGCTTATATACCGGTTTAATCTTTTTACTTCTGCTTTTCATGGGCTTTTTCGTTTCCATCGTTCAATAAACCTTTATGAAATCTCGGAGAGGCAGGTAAAGCCGTTCTCAGTCAGATAAGCGGCGCTGTGCTCCGGGTCCAGCACGCCCAGCACCAGGGCTTTTTCCTGCTTGGTACTGAACACGTACAAATATTCGATGTCCGTGTTGGTGTTGTTCAGGGCTTCCAGCACCTTGCCGACCCCATCCGCCCCGTCCGGTACGCGGACACAGAGCACGTCCGTCAGGCAGGCGGAATACTGGTTGTCCTGCAGAAGGCGCAGCGCCTTCTCGCTGTCTGAAACGATGGCGCGGAATACGCCGTAGCGGGAAGTATCCGCCAGGGTGCCGGCTTCCATGATGATGCCGCCGCGGCCGAGCAGCTGCGTCAGGTCCGCCAAAGTTCCCTGATTGTTTTTAAGAAACACGGAAAGCTGTTTCATCAACATCGTGTTTGTCCTCCATGTCGGGGTTTTGTACAATTATAGCACGTATTCCCAGGCTGATTCAACCATATGCAGCAAAAAAACCGGATGATCAGATATCGGACGGAAAGCCTTCCTCCGTAAGCTCCGCCAGCTCCCTTCGTTCGGCGTCCGTCAGGGGCGCTTTGTCCAGAAGGTCCGGGCGGAGCCGGGCCGTCCTCAGGATGGACTGCCGTCTTCTCCAGGCGGCGATCTTCGCGTGATCGCCGCTTAAAAGGACAGCGGGCACTTCCTCCCCTTCAAACACGCGCGGCCTGGTATACTGGGGGTATTCCAGCAGACCGCTTGCAGAAAAGCTTTCGTCCACCGCGCTGTCCGCGCTGCCCAGCACCCCGGGCAGGAGCCTTGCAATGCAGTCCGTCACCGCCAGCGCGGCCAGCTCTCCTCCTGTCAGAATAAAATCCCCCAGGGAGATCTCCAGGTCAATGTAGTGGTCCAGCACCCGCTGATCCACACCCTCGTAATGGCCGCAAAGCAGCACCAGCTCCTCCTCCCGGGACAGCTGTTCCGCCAGCTCCTGACGGAAAGGGACCCCGCAGGGGCCTAAAAAAATCCTTTTCCCTGAAAAATGATCCCCGCAGACGGACTGAAACGCGGCAGCGATGGGCTGCGGGGTCATCAGCATGCCCGCCCCGCCGCCGAAGGGATAGTCGTCCGTATTCTTGTGCTTGGCATCCGAAAAGGGGCGGATATCGACGACACGAACGTCCAGCAGCCCGGCCTTTCTTGCCCGGCCGAGGATGCTCTCCCCAAGGACGGCCTCGCACATCTGGGGAAAAATGGTCAGCAGGGTGATTTTCATTCGTACACCGCCACTTCCGGCAGTCTGGCCTCGTTCAGGACGATGCGGCCCGCTTCCGGGTCCACCTCGCTTAAGACGAATTTCATCATCGCCACGAGCAGACTGCCTTTCTTCGTCCCGATCACCAGCACGGGATTGGGGCCGGTCAGCAGCACATCCCGAAGGACGCCGATGTCCGTTCCCTGGTCTCCGGTAACCCGGCAGCCGATGAGGTCGCACACGAACCATTCCCCTTCTGGCAATTCACGCGCCTGGGAGCGGGAAAGGGACAGGATGCTTCCCCTCTGGGCTTCGGCTTCGTTTCTGGTCTTTACGCCGTTCAGGCGCAGATACACAAAGCCGTCCCGCACGGAAACGTCTGATATTTGAGCCTCTTCGTATACGTCGCCCTTGCGGACGTAGAGGTTTTTCAGTTCAAGAAAGCGCTCCGGCGCTTCGGTGTCCGGCCGGACCTTCACCAGGCCCTCGATGCCCTGGGGACGGAGCACCTCGCCCACGTCAATGTATTTTGACAGCATGACTTTTCCTCAAAACAAGGGCGGACAGCTATGCGGCCGTCCGCCCTATGATTACTGAATTTCCACAAAAACCGGTTTGCCGTCCTTGGCAGTCGCCGCTTTGACCACAGTACGCACCGCCTTGGCAATGCGGCCCTGTTTTCCGATGACCTTGCCCATGTCTTCCGCCGCCACGTTCAGTTCGAGAATCACGGCGTCCGGGCCTTCTGTCGCGGTTACTTTGACCTGCTCAGGATGATCTACCAGGGAACGGGCCAGATACAGGACGAGTTCCTCCATTTGATTTCTCCTATCTGCCGCGCGACTTAGCCTTCGATCACGCCGCTCCTCTTGAGCAGAATCCGGACAGAGTCAGTGGGCTGAGCGCCCTTCTTCATCCAATCCAGGGCTTTTACCTTGTCGATCTTAATATCGGAAGGCTTCTTCATCGGATCGTAATAACCGATTTCTTCGATGAAACGGCCGTCACGGGGAGAGCGTTCATCAGCAACAACGACACGGTAGAAGGGCTTTTTCTTCATGCCCATTCTCTTGAGACGAATTTTGACCATGGAATGATTCCTCCTAAAAATATATCGGTATCATACTGCTATGATAACCTCGGTTTAGTGTTTGCCCATGGAACGAAGCTGGCGGAATGCCTGGCGCTTGTTCCCCATCATGGATTTGACCATCTGGCGGGCCTGCTCATACTGACGGATCAGCTGGTTGACGTCCTGCACGGTCACGCCCGCACCCATCGCGATGCGCTTCCTGCGCGAAGCGTTCAGGATTTCGGGGCGGTGCCTTTCCTGGGGCGTCATGCTGCGGATGATGGCTTCCGGCTTCTTCATCACGTCGTCGCTGATTTCGACATCCTTGAGCTTGGAGCCGATGCCCGGGAGCATCCCCAGCACGCTCTGGAGGCTGCCCATCTTCTTCATCTGCTGCATCTGTTCCAGATAATCTTCCAGATCCAGATCCGTGGGCGCTTTCTGCTTGGTCTTGGCTTCCTTCGCGGCGTTCTTCAGGTCATAGGCTTCCGTCGCTTTTTCGATCAGCGTCATCATGTCGCCCATGCCCAGGATGCGGGACGCCATCCGGTCCGGATGGAAGGGCTCCAGGTCAGACAGCTTTTCGCCGACGCCGGCGAACTTGATGGGCTTGCCGGTCACCGCGCGGACGGATAAAGCAGCGCCACCGCGGGCGTCGCCGTCCAGCTTGGTCACGATCACGCCGTCGATGTTCAAAAGATCGTTAAAGGACTTGGCCACGTTGACGGCGTCCTGGCCGGTCATCGCGTCGACCACCAGCAGGATTTCCTGGGGATGGACGGATTCCTTCATCCGGCGCAGCTCGTCCATCAGCTGCTCGTCCACGTGAAGGCGGCCGGCGGTATCGATGATCACCACGTCCTGGCCGTAGTAGCGGGCGTAATCTACGGCTTCCTTCGCCGTTTTGACCGGGTCCTGCGTTCCTTTTTCAAACACCGGCACACCGACCTGCTGGCCCACGATCTGCAGCTGAGAGATGGCGGCCGGGCGGTAAATATCGCACGCCGCGAGCAGGGGTTTTTTATTCTGCTTGAGCATGTTCAGGGCGAGCTTTCCGGCCATGGTGGTTTTACCGGCGCCCTGCAGGCCGCAGAGCATGTAGATGGTCGGGACGCTGGGCGACCAGGTCAGCTTGGCGACAGAGCCGCCCATCAGCTTGGTCAGTTCCTCGTTGACGATTTTGATGAACTGCTGGCCGGGGTTCAGCGTGGAGATGACCTTCTCGCCGATCGACCGTTCAGTGACCTGCTTGATAAAATCCTTGACGACCGTGTAGTTGACGTCCGCTTCCAGCAGCGCCATCCGCACGTCCCGCATGGCATCCTTGATGTTCTGTTCGCTGATCTTTCCTTTGCCGGTCAGCTTGCGGAAAGCCCCCTGCAGTTTTTCGGAAAGGCCTTCAAACGCCATATTGTTCCTCCTCGCTCAGAAGCTTCTTAAGTTCCGCCAGAATTTCCTCTTTCGCGGCCCGTCCTGACGTTTCTACCGGCAGGGCCTCAACCTTTTCGCAGAGCTTTCTGAGTTCTTTTTGTCTGTTCTCGGACGCGGACGCCCAGTGAAGCTTTTCCTCCGCCGCCGACAGGGTGAGTATCGCGCGGTTCAGCGTATCGTATACGCTCTGGCGGCTGACCGCGTACTGCTGGGCGATCTCCGTCAGGGAATAATCCTCGTCGCAGTAGAGCTTCAGCATTTTCGACTGATTCTCCGTCAGCAGCGGGCCGTAATACCCGTTCAGCAGAGCGGCTTCTACCTTTTTTTCCATCAGATCGCGCATCGAAACGCCTCCGCCCGTCAAGGATTTTCCCTTGACAGCGGATATATTAACGCAGGATCGTCTTTTTGTCAAGGATTTTTCCTTGACAGAGAAGATTTCTTCGTTATTTATTTTGATTGAACCTGGAAAATCACTTTTCACTTTGAACGAAGAGGGCCGCTTTCGTTTCTGCTTGATTTTCGGCTGTGATTCTGATACAATTTTATTGACAGGGAACGACAATAACCTTTTCATTCTTGACAGCATATAAAGACCAAATCGCTAAAAAACACCCAACAGGAGGTACATTCATGGAACAGGAAATGCTGGTCAAAACCATCGCGAAAGTTCTGGACGACAAAAAAGCCATCGACATCCGCGCCCTGCGCGTCGGCCATCTGACCGTAATCACGGATTATATGCTGATCGCCAGCGGCCGGAACATCCTGCAGACCAAAGCGCTGGCGGAAGACGTCGAAGACAAAATGGCGGAGCTTGGCGTTCCCCTGCGCAGCCGGGAAGGCCAGCAGGAAGGCCGCTGGATCGTTCTGGACTACGGTACGGTTCTGGTTCACATTTTCCATCCCGAAGCCAGGGAATATTATCACCTGGAAAAGCTCTGGTCCGACGGCGAGAACGAAGTAGACCTCGGTCTGGATTTGGACGGTCAGGCGAAATAAATGAACATTCAGATCTATTTTGTCAAAAAGAATTTTGACGTTCAGAAAGCGGAACGTTTTTTCAAGGAACGGCGGATTCCCTACCAGCTGATGGACATGAAGAAGACACCTCCCGGCCGCCGGGAGCTGCAGCTTTTCGCCCAGCAGGCCGGCGGGGCCAAGAAGCTGCTCAACGCGGAGGATATCAAGGTCCGTTCCCATCCATGCATGTATACGCCGGATGAAGACAGCATCCTCGATTATATCGCCGCCCAGCCCGAGCTGATGATCACCCCGGTGGTGAGAAACGGGCGGAAGATCACCCTGGGCAACGGCGAAAGCGCCTGGCGCCTTTGGACGGAGCAGGAAAAGGAGTAAGTGCATGCGATCCTACAATGCGACCTCCACCATTCATTCCTGCTTTTTCGGCTATATCACCCAGGCCATCGTCAACGTATATGTTCCCCTGCTGTTTGTCACGTTTCAGAACGAGTTCGGCCTGTCCCTGCCCCAGGTGACGCTGCTGATCACCTTTAATTTCGGCGTGCAGCTGCTGGTGGACCTGGTCTCCGTCACCTTTGTGGACAGGATCGGCTACCGGGCCAGCGTGGTGCTGGCGCACGTCATGGCAACGCTGGGGCTGGTGCTGCTTTCCTTCCTGCCGAATGTGATGGCCCCCTTTGCCGGCATCCTGATTTCCGTTTCGGTATACGCCGTCGGCGGCGGGCTGCTGGAAGTCGTGGTCAGTCCGATCGTGGAATCCTGTCCGAACGACCATAAAGAAAAGACGATGAGCCTGCTCCACTCGTTTTACTGCTGGGGCTGCGTCGGCGTCATCCTGATTTCCACAGCCTTCTTCGCCATGTTCGGGCGGGAAAACTGGCGGATTCTTCTGTTTGTGTTTGCTTTGGTGCCCGCCGTCAACGGGTTTCGTTTTACCCGCGTCCCCCTCTATCCCGTGGTACAGGACGGGGAACAGGGGATGCGTACCGGGGAGTTGCTAAGGAGCGGCCTTTTCTGGCAGCTGGCCGTGATGATGATTCTGGCAGGGGCCAGCGAACAGGGCGTCAGCCAGTGGGCCTCCGCCTTCGCGGAAAAGGGCCTGGGCGTCGCCAAGGCCACGGGCGACCTGCTGGGCGCCGCTTTCTTTTCGGTGCTGATGGGAACCTCCCGCCTGCTCTTTGGGAAATTCGGCACCGGGAAAACCCTCTGGCCCTTCATGCTGGTCAGCCTCATCCTGTGCGTCGTGTCTTACCTGCTGATCTCCCTGAGTCCGAGCCCCGTCCTCTCCCTGATCGGGTGCGGGACCTGCGGCTTTTCCGTCGGCATTCTCTGGCCGGGGACCTTTTCCATCGCTTCCCGGACGCTGCCCCGCGGCGGCACGGCCATGTTTGCCCTGCTGGCCCTGGGGGGCGACATCGGCTGCAGCGGAGGGCCGACCTTTGTCGGGCTCGTGGCGGACGCCTTCGGCGGGAGCCTGCACAAGGGCATCCTGCTGGGCACCCTCTTCCCCGCGCTGATGCTGGGGCTGCTCGTTTTTACCGGCTTTCGTTCCCGGAAAAAGAGCCATTGATTTATAACACCAAAGCGTCCCTTGGGACGCTTTGCCCTTTGGAGGAAATACCATGTCCGAATCCAATCCGGGCCGGATCAACCAGAAATCCCAGACCTTCTCCTGCCCTTCCTGCGGCGGGCGGATGATTTTTGATCCGGAATCACAGAACCTGAAATGTCCCTACTGCGACAGCGAGAAACCCTTCGCGGTGAGCCAGCGGACGCCCAACGAATACGATATCCGCTATGCCCCGCCCGTCCAGGACAACGCCTGGGGGGACGATACGCACACCGTCCGCTGCAACGGCTGCGGGGCGCAGATCGTCCTGACGGGCGAAACGACGGCGGATTTCTGCCCTTTCTGCGGCGCGCCTCACGTGCTGGAAGACCAGAGCAAATCCGGCATTGCCCCGGAAAGCCTGATCCCGTTCAAAATTACCAAGCCTGTCGCGGTGGAAGCCTTCCGCAAATGGCTGAAAAAGAAGCTCTTCGCCCCTTACAAGGCGAAAAGGATGGCCGTGCTCGGACAGATCACCGGGCTTTACCTGCCCCACTGGACCTATGACGCGAGCAGCGTCTCGCATTATTCCGGCCGCGCCGGGCATTATTACTATGTGACGGTTCAGCGCGTCGTCACCGGACCGGATGGGAAGCGGCGCACCCAAAACGTGCAGGAGCAGCGGATTCGCTGGTCCCCCGCCTCCGGCGTCGTGTCCAACGTGTTTGACGACATTCTGGTCGTCGGCAGCGAGCGCCTTCCCGCGAAGATGCTGAGCTCCGTTCAGCCCTTCGACCTGAGCCGCCTGGTCCAGTATACCCCGGAATTCATCAGCGGCTTCGGCTGCGAAAAACCCGTCGTCGACGTGCAGCAGGGCTGGGAGAAGGCCCAGAAGATTATTGACCGGGAAATGACCCGCCTGGCTGAGCGGGATATTCTGACCCACGCCGACGTCGCCGAGGTCACCCATCTGAGCACCGAAAACTCTGACGTGCGCTACAAGCTGCTCCTGCTGCCGATGTACCTGAGCGCCTTTACCTACAAGAATAAGCTGTACCACGTCCTCGTCAACGGCCAGACCGGGAAGGCCAACGGCAAATCCCCCATCAGTCCGTGGCGCGTTCTCGTGGCCGTTCTGCTGGGCCTGGCCGTCCTTGCCGGAGTGCTTTACCTGTACATGAAGCACCAGAACTCCCAGATCGATATGAACGAATACCATTTCTATTTCAGTATGATCAAGGACTATCTTGCAGGATAAAATCTAACCATCAAAGAACCCGTCTGACTTCTATTTCGCCAGACGGGTTCTTTGATGGTTGATCCGTATCGGTTTTAAGCAGCCGGGGTTTCAGCAGGAGCCGCGGGGGCTTCCGTCGCCTCGTCCACGACGACCTTGTTGAAATCCATGTCCGTGAGGAACTTCATTACGAGGGAAACCTGGTCTTCGGTCAGCTTGGATTCGTTGCCTTCGGCGTCCAGGTTGTAGGCGTAGAGGGAAACCTCATAGCCGTGCCAGATTGAATAAAATTCCGTCGCGGTGGCCCGCTCGAAGATCACCACGCCCGTGCCCAGGCCGGTGTTTTCGATCCGGTAGGGAATGGCGGATTCCGTCTCGGCGTCATAGGCGACAGAGTCGATATAGGACTTGACTTCGTCGGTGCCGATGGTTTCGTCGTTGAAGGTCAGGTGACTGATGCTGTCGTTGTAGGCGACCACCACGAACAGGGTGGGCTTGTCCGCCTTGCTGCTGCTGAGCTTGAGGGTGCCCAGATAGGGATCCTGCCAGACTTCCTCCACCACGTCAAAGCCTTCCGGCACGATCGGAATGATCTGGAAAGCGTGCTCAAATCCTTCCTCCGCAACGGCGGCGCCGCCAAACATGCAGACAGCCAGCACGAGAGACAGAATGATCAGCGTTTTTTTCATTTTATGTTCCTCCGTTTAATCACTGAAAGCTGATACCGGACATCCGGGTGGTCAGGCTCTTGGTAATAAAGCCGGTCTGATCCGTCTCGGGATCGAGGACTTTGAGCCACTTATTCCCTTCCGCGACGACGGTGAGAATATCGCCGTACATCAGGTCGGACCGCATCGCGCGGGTGCTCTGGTGAGGCGCCCAGCGCAGATAGCACTTGGTGGTGAGCTTGGGCGGCGTCACCTTGACCTGGTAGCGGTTGATCAGGGTATTCCGCGCCATGACGGTGAACTCATTGTTGATGAAGTTCAGGATATAGTCCCCGTCTTCGCCCTGGGGCACGGGGGTGGGGGTCACCTTCTTTTTCTTGGAGGGGCCGGGCTCGTACTCGGACAGGAATTTCATCATGACCCAACCGGACGTGCTGCCGTAGCTGGTGTAGCCCCACTGACCGTCGTCACTGATACCGGCCACCTGAACCTTGGTGCCGTAAGGAATCCTGCCGATCACGTTGTCGCTCGCTACCCAGGGGTCCGCACGCATCAGCAGAGCGCCGCCGGTGCCGTTGTTGGTGTTGACATAGAAGGTCTTGGTGCCCATGGCATAGGCCGAAGAGCAGACAGTCGCCAGCACCAGGAGTACGGCAAGCGTCAGGGTCGTCAGTTTTCGCATTGTTCATTCCTCCTTCACTTTCATAAGCAGACAAGCATTTGATTTAAATGTTGACCTTCGCTATTATAACACAGAAAAAGAGCATCCCGCTACTCATAAAACCCTTTTTTTACAAAAATATGGGATAAAAAACAGAGCCCATCTCACAGAATGATGGAAAGGAGGCCGAAGATCGCCAATAGCAGGACCAGCAGAATGACCTCCTGCTTCCAGCGCCTCTGCAAAAGACCGATGCACTCGCGCATGAAGGCGTTGGGCCAGAACCACCACTTCGTTTTTCCCCCGATGCCCTCCGCCGTCAGGCCCGCCTGGGCGGCCCATATGCCGCTACGGAAGACGTGATAGTTGGTCGTCGCGAACACCGTCCGCCCGTCCGGCCGGACATCCTGAATGATTTCTTTGGAGAACGCCATGTTCTGATAGGTGTTGGCGGATCTGGTTTCGGGAAGGATGGCCGATTCCGGGACGCCCTGGGAGAGCAGGTATCGCCGGATCGCTTCGGCCTCGGGCATCGTTTCGTTCCGGCCCTGGCCGCCGGATGGGATGAACACGGCTTCCTTACCCGTGCTTTCCTTCTGCTCACGCCAGAAGGAGATCGCCCGGTCCGCCCGGCCGCGCAGCAGCGGGGGCAGGGAACCGTCCTTCCGGAACCAGCAGCCTAAAATGACGATAAAATCCCGGTCCAGCGTCGGCTGATGCCGGGCCGCCTTGACCCCGCAGATCACGGAGCCGGCCAGCATGCACTCAAAGTAGGCAAAGACGGTGGCGTAGGTGTTGTTCAGCGTATTCCGGATGCGTACCTCCATTTCAGACCCGGAAACGTCACTGGAAAACAGCATCCAGCCAATCGCGTTCCCCGCGACCAGCAGAAGGCTGATCAGGATGCCGAGAAAGTTGCGCAGCCGGATCCTCTCGTGTCGGAGCAGGGCGATATTGCTGATCATCATGGCGGCGGCGAAAGCGAGGATCGCCGGGGTCGTGAGGATCATAAAATGAACGCTCGCGCTGTTGATGGCCGAATAGCCGTCGAACATGGAAAAGTGTTCCGGATGAAGGATGTGCCGCACCGTCACCACCAGCGTGACCAGCCCGGTGACCAGGGTAAAAATGGCGAAGCCGGCGTAAAAGATCGTGGTATAGGCATAAAACGACGGGCCCTTCATCTGGAAAAAATGCCAGGTCATCACCGCGCTGACGGCCAACCAGAACAGGGTGAAGGCAACCATCAGGGCCGAATCCCCCGAAAAGCCCTCCGTCTGGGGGTCGTATACGGTGCCCAGGGGGCTTACATGCAGATAAAAATGCCAGGTCTGCTCCCCGCTTTGATCTCTGATCTGAATCTCCGTTTCCCCCGCCTGGTCCGGATGGATCTGAAGGCTCACATAGCCGGGGCGCACCCTGACATCGCCGACTTCCAGGACATGCGGCGCGCCGACCGACGTCTGAACCCCGTCCTTTTCAAGACGCGCCCGCATCGTATCCGAGATCGGGATGCGGACGGTATAGGTGCGGAACATCGTCAGCCGGCAGATAAAAAGCGCCAACGTCAGCAGGGCCGCCAGGACGGCGATCTGCCTGACCGCCTGCTTCATCGACGTGTTCCTTTGTTGGCGGCTTACATCCAATGGTTGAACCCTTCTCCCAGCGTTTCGTGTGTATCGGTAATAAACATAAAAGATTTCGCGTCTTCCTTTTTGACGATCTGTTTGAGGCGGGCGATTTCCTTGGAGGCGCAGACGCAGATGATCAGGTTTTTATCCGCCCGCGAATAAGCGCCGGTGGCGTTCAGCAGAGTGACGCCACGGTCCATCTCGTGAAGAATCCGGGCGGAAATCTGGTCCGCCATATCGGAAATGATAAAGCAGGCCTTGGCCTTGCCCGCGCCGGAGAGGGACAGGTCGATCACATAGGAGCAGATCACGATATTGATCAGCGCGTAGAGAGCCGCCCTCGCGCCTATGAACAGGGCGGCGGCCAGGATCACGCAGCCGTCCAGACAGGCCAAAAACACGCCCACGCGGACGGAGGGAAACTGACGGTGAAGCATCTCGGCCATCATGTCCGTACCGCCCGTCGTCGCCCCGCCCTTCAGGATCATCCCCAGGCCAACACCCAGGAGCACCGCGCCAAAGACGGTAGCCAGCAGGATATCGTCCGTCACCGGCGGCAGAGGCAGCAGGTCGATCAGCAGGGAAAACAGGACGGTGGCCGCCACCGTTTTCACCACAAAGAGAAGGCCGGACTGTTTCCAGCCGGCAAGAAATAAGGGCACACAGAGCAGCAGACTGGTGATACCAATGGGCCAGCGGAACAGGTGGTTCAGAATCATCGCTACGCCAGTCAGCCCGCCCGGGGCGATGGCGTTCGGGGTCAGGAACATCGGGTAGGCGGCGGCGCCGATGGCGCTGCCGAAAATAATCAGCAGCCAGGAACGGACACGTTCGGACTTAAAGAAGGAAATCAGTCGTTTCAATGGTACACCCTCGCAAATGATAAACAAGAAATATTATGTCAGGGAGGAAAGGACGCTCAGCAGGATCTCCCTGGGAATATTGACGCCTGTCAGCGCCTGAAGACCGGAAAAATGGGCGTTGGAATTGACCTCGCACAGCAGCGGCCCTTCCGGGGTAAACAGCAGATCCACCCCCGCAAAGGTCAGGCCGAGCAGCTGGACGGCCTGCACGGCCAGGGCTTCTTCCTCTTTGGCGAGACGGTGGAGCACCGCCTTTCCCCCATTTTCGATGTTGGAGCGGAAGTCTCCGGGCGGGGCGACCCGCTCCATGCACGCTACCGTTTTACCCCCGCAGACATAAACCCGCAGATCCCGCCCGGCGGAGGCCCGGATGAAGCGCTGAAATAAAAACGGCTTTCCGGCCAGCTGCCGGACCTTGGCCAGCCCCTCCTCATGGGAATGGATCAGATAGACCTGGCGGCCAAAGGAACCGCAGCCCTCCTTGATCAGGTAGGGAAAGGAAAGCGTTTCCTCCACCCGGGAAAGGAAGGAAGCGTCCCCGTATTCAAAAAATGTCATCGGGGCCAGAATGGTTTCCGGCATCGGGAGACGGTCTTTGAGGGCCAGGTAGGTCAGCGTCTTATCGTCGCAGAGCGCGATGGAGCGAGCCCCGTTGAACACCCGAAGACCGGCGCTTTCGAGCTGATCCGCCAGCCGTACGTCCTTGTCCCAGAAGAGGACGAAATCAGGCCGTTCCAAGAGCACCTGCAGCTGGAAAGGACATAAGCTGTCATTGCCCTTCAAACACAAAGAAAGCCCCAGCGCTTCCGCTTCTCTCCGCAGGGAAAGAAACAGCCGCTCAAAGCTTTCCGAATGATAAAAGCCGTTTTGTATCAGCCAGCCCCGCTTCATAGATCCACACCGGGAAGCAGGGCGATCGTTTTCGTGTACGTCGCGCCGATACTCTGCATGAAGGCCACCTGCGGGGTATTTCTGCGGAAGATATGGGCGTAGAGCCCCTGCATCCCCCGTTCGCGCAGGATGGCCGAAGCCTGCAGCACCAGGGAGCGCGCCATGCCCTGATGGCGGTACTCGCTGCGGGTATACACCTGCACGAGGGAGGCTTCCGGCCCGGTGCCGGCTGTCAGCAGCTCAGAAACCGGACGGCCCGCCCGGTAAAAGCCGAGGGCGAGAAAGCCGGGCTGTTCCCGCCAGAGCGTCAGCTGGTCGCGCTGGATGGGCGAGATCCGCATGGCGTTGAGTCGCTGGAGAAAAGCGTCCTGCTGGGCGTCGTTTTCCAGCGGAACCGATGCGTACTGCACGCCCATCGGCGTCTTCCCCGGCTCCGCGTACGGGAGCGGGAAATAAAAAAGGTCCTCCGCGTCGTCCGCCGTCAGCCCGCTGTGCTGGTAAAAATGCACCAGGTCCGCGTCCGAAGCGTCCAGCTGGGCGTAGAGCCGCGCCGGCATTCCGGGATAATTCCGGTCCCGGATTACGACAGCCCGGGCCAGAAGCGCGCCGAACAGCAGGTTTCTGGCCGACGGCTGGGCGTCGATTTCCATATAGATATTCAGCGGCCGGTTTGGATACAGCTCTTTTTGAACAAAGGGAATCAGATACCCGCTGCCCAGCTGAATAAACTGATCGTTGGAAACAAAAAAAGTATCTTCCGCCGGAATCCCGCGGTACGTTGCCTGTGGATGGGTAATTCGCATATGGATACTCCGTACTTCTGAACATGTGTCAGAGCGCTGTCTATCGGATCGGGAACGGGGCAATGTTCTTATTGGCGGCTGGTCGGGGTCAGGTCGTAGAGCACCCGCTTCACCTGCGGGCATTCCTGGCGGATCCGCTCGGCGGACTCCTCCAGGATGTCATAGGGCGGCCGGGCCGGGCGGATCGTATCTCCCTGATGGAAGCCGAGGGCCCGGAGGATCACCGAATAGGTGTCCTTTTCATAGGGCCTGAGCACCGCGTAATACTCGCTCAGTTTTTTGGACTGGCCGGACTGCCTTAAAATGCTGCGGAAAATCGCGTCGGACCTCCTGAGCACGGACAGCTTTTCCTCTGTCACTTCGCCAATGATGTTCAGGGCCAGGCCGGTATCCGGAATGATCTGGCCCGCGATCATATCATACGGGAGGCTCAGGTAGCTGCCTACCTGGCGGACTTCGTCCAGAAATAAGTCCTGGAGGGGCTCCAGCAGGGAAACGCCCCGGCGGAGGCTTAAATAATCCTCCTGCGGCTGATCGGCAAAGGTGCGGTCCTGAATGATCAGGGTCAAATCCGGATACTGCCGCTGGATTTCCCTGGTGACGACGTTCAGCAGGGAATGAACGGCGGAACGCTTCTCCTCCTGATCCCGGATTCCCCGAAGCGCGTGGAGGAAACGCTGGCTTTCATCCAGGAAGACCAGCGGAAGGCGGATGCGGCCGGCGAAGAAGCGCTCGAACGCGCTTTCTTCCTCCTCTTGGAGGAGGCCGGTGTTTACGAAAACACCGATCATCCTGTCTCCCAGGGCGCGGGCGCCCAGCAGGGCGGAAACGCTGGCGTGCAGGCCGCCCGTCATGACACAGAGGGCGGTTCCCTCTCCCGCGGCACGGCGGATATCCCCCACGGCCTGGCTGACGAAGGCATCCTCATCCCACCAGGCGGTGCAGCCGCATATCCGCTGGGCAAAGTTGGTCAAAAGAATCCGGCTGTCCGGGTCGTGCAGCTCCAATTCCAGCAGCGTTCCAAAACGCTTCCATTCGCCCTTGGAAAAGGCGACGGGCAGGCCGGAATCAGAAGCGGTGGCGATCACTGAAACATCCTCAGGCAAGCTCAGCGGAATCATGCCAGAAAGCAGGCGCTTGGAGGACGTCATCCCTGAAAGCAGCGGACAGTCGCTCAAACGGATGTCCGTCATCCTTTGGTCCTGAATCAGCGTCCCGGCGGACCCGCCCAGGAAAACTGCCATTCCCGCCGCGGCGGCGCCCAGGGCCAGCACCGGCACATGGCTCACGCGAAGCAGACCCTCCGGGTCCGCAAACACCGAATCATGCGCAGCGCAGAGGATCAGCCCGCTGGGATCTTCCGCAAAAATGGTTTCCGCCGGGGTATCCCAGTGGAAAATTTTGCAGCAGATTCTCTCGGAACGGAGCATACGGGCGGCCATTCTGGCGACGGAATGGTCATAGTCAAGAAGGACCAGCTTATCCTGCATGAAAAGCCACCTCGTTTCCCGATGATTCTGATCTTCCGGTCGGAAATGCCGCAAGTGCAAAATTTATTCTACATCACAGGCCTTGGTTCTGTCAATCGTCATCGATAACTTCCCAGTATTCCGGATGCTCCATCCGGTACTGCTGGACGTAAGACTGCAGGGCCAGCTGCGTCTCATGGCCGGCCACGCCGGTGAGCTCAATCCCGTTGGCCTGCTGGAAGGCGCGGACCGCCTCCGCGGTATGGGTGCCGTAGGTGCCCGTCGCATGGATTTCATTGAGCAGGCCGATCTCGCACAGCATCCGCTGAAGTTCCATCACCTTCCTGCTTTCGCAGCCGGATTTGAGCACCGAGTCGGCCAGGTCGAACACCGTCCCGTAGCCCTGGATCGTTTCATCCTCCAGGAGGTAGGCGGTCTGCTGCACCTTGTCGGGCTTGTTTCCTTCCAGGGCATAGATGCGCACCTGGCCCTGTTCGTCCCTTGTGCAGAACTCCACCATGGCCACGTGGGTCGTATCCCCGTCGGCGGATACCGCAAAGAACATCCAGTCTCCGGGCTGGGGTACATAGCCGTTTTTTACAATGGGCTCGGTGTGGCCGATCAGCCACTGGGAGCCAAAGCCGGGAATGCTTCCCCGCCGGGCAATGTACCTCCCCTCCTTGATGAACCAGTTCCGCCCGATGTTTTTGCTGGAGTACTTGGGATAGACCGTGTTCAGCAGCTTCGTCTGGTAGATCTGGTCCACCTGATCGACGCACCAGCAAACGTATTCGGCACACCAGTTCGCGTTGGTATCTCCGGACCATTCCCCGTACTTGGTGGCGTTGTTCCGCCCTTCGGTATAGCCTATTTCCGCCCGGGCGATCTGGAGGAGCCTCCGAACGTGAAGAGGCACGGGCTTGACAGGCGCGATGACCGTTTCCTGAGCGGCTTCCAGCGCAGTCAGTTCCTCCCCTGTCAGCTCCAGCCAATCAGGGGCCGCGGCGAAGGCCTGGACGGATAGGAACGCCATCAGGACAAGGAGGAAAAAGAACCATTTTTTCATAATTCAGCTCCTGACATCAGTCTTTTGCTTCAGGATCATCCCGGAAGCGTTCTGTGCGGCGGCGGCGGGCGGAGGAGGTCCTGAGATCCGGGATGGGATCAGACGCTTCGCTGCCTTCCTGGGCTTCGTCCGGAAGGTCTTGCGTCTCTGTTTCCCGCACGGCGCTTTCCGTGTAAGGACGAACCGGGCGGCGGAACATGGCCGTATCGTCCGCTTCTCGGCTTTCATCCGCGTTAAGCTCCGTCCGTCTTGCTCTTCTGGCCGGCCGGTAGGCGTCCTCGGCTTCCGGCGGGTAGGAACTCTTGTTCCGCTCCGTCCTGTAAGGAGAGGCAGCCCCGCTGCGGCGGGTGCGTTCCAGTTCCTCCCGGCTGTAGGGGCGGACGTAGGTTTCACCGTTTTCCGCCCTTTGCCCTTCCTCCGCGCGGTCCTGATATCTGGCCACCGGAGAAGGCACTCCGTCCCGGTGATACAGGCCGGTCTGGTCGTATGCGTCGCTGCCCGCCCGGCGCGCCCGCTGGACGGACTGGGCTTTCTGCGCCCTGCGCAGCGCCTGGCGCTGTTTTTTCCTGCGTCTGGAGCTCTGAAGGACGATCACCGTTCCCCCGATCAGGAGCACGGCGCCGCCGATGACCAGCAGGATCACGCCCAGGGACAGGCCACCGGACCCGTCGGGCCCGGCTTCGTCTCCGTCCGACAGGAAGCCTCCGACGATGGTCGGGGACGGGGCGGGCGGAAGGGTGATCGCAGGGGTCGGGGAGATCTGGGCGGTCCCGAGCACCGGGGCGGGCGTCTCATAGGGGTTAAAGGGCTCGAACGACGCGGAAACATCGGTGTTCTGCCACTGCTGCTGCAGATGGTCCTCGTAGGAATAGAGATAATCGCTGCCGTTGATCAGGTTTTCGCTGTTGTTCGCGCTTCTGAATTCCTCGGTGTTGAGGAAATCGTCCAGCTCGTTCTGCTTTAAGACCGTCAGATAGTCTGAGGAGACATAGCCCGTGCGGTTGCTGACGGTGACGTAATACCAGATTTTCCCATCGTCCCCAAGAACCGAGTCCAGCATGTACGCCATCTCGTTCCGGGTCATCATATAAAGGGAAATACTGGTGACGGAGGGCGCCTGGCGGAGGTTCACGCGGTCCTTGTTCACGATGCCGTAGGCGGTCGCGCGCTGGCTGACCTGCATCGGCGTAGGCGTCGCGACCGGCTCCGGCGTCGGCGTCCGCAGGGAAGCGATATAGCCGGCGATCTCCCAGTCGTTCATCTGCACGATCATGTCCCGTCGCACATAGCCGATGTCCTGGCCGTATTGGGCCAGGCACCAGGTAAGCCCGTTCGCCGCCGTTTCCTGACCCGTCACCTGCAGCACCTCATCCTTGCCCAGGAGGGCAATGATCTGGGCGTTGGAGCTCATATCCGTTCTTAAGGGGACGTCTTCCCCCAGCGTTCTCGCCATACCGATAAAAGGCTCCGGGGTCGACAGGATGACCGGGGCGGGGGTCGGCGTGGCAAGGCTGGCGATGTAGTAATCCGCTTCGCTGTCTGAAATCCGGCGGAGCTGCTCATCCTGCATAAAGCCGGTCACGCTGCTGGACAGGACACGGACGGAATCCCAGCAGGCCCCGTCCACATAGGCCTGGCCCTGGATGAGCACCAGGGTATCCACCGCGATCATCTCGCGGACCGATTCGTCGTTCAGACTCAGGCTGCTGCGCACAGCCGCCCGCGTCACGGATAGGGCGTAGCCGGTATAGGGAACAGGCGTCGGGCTTGGCTCCGGCGTCTTCTGCAGCTCTTCCGGCAGAGGGGTAGGCGTCGGGATAAACACGGTCGGCGTCGCGGTCGGCACCCGGGTCATGGACGGCGTGTGAGTCGGGGCGGGTGTTTTGACCTGGGACTGCTTGAGGGCGGACTGAGAAGCCGTCAAAAGCTCCACATACTCCGCCATCACCCAGCCAGACTGTCCGGCCGCCAAAGCGGAATACCAAAGGGTCTGATCCCTTTCCTCTGAGGAAATGACAAAGACGTCCGTGTTTTTCCTGAGTTCCCGGATCACCTTTCCGCCCGGCTCTTCGCGGAAGCGGACCTTGGTGGTGGTTTTCCCCCACCGCTCAATCAGGCCCGGTTCGTCCGGTTCCGGGGTGGGCGCTTCGTCCGGCAGCATGCTTTGTTCAAGCGCCCTGGTTTCGCTGTCCGTCAGTTCCCGGACGACGGAGGCGGAAACATAGCCCATTCTGCCGTTGACGGACACGTAATACCAGGTGCTGTTCTTATAGGTGGTGATCTGCTGGAGAATGATCAAATCATCCGGGGAGATGGTTCCGACGATGTTCCCGCTGTCCGACTGATCCGGATAAGAGCGCAGGTTGATCGTCCCCGACCCGGAGGTCTTCGCGTACCCGCTGTAGGGCTGCAAAAGAAAATCGTTTTTTCCGTCCGGCGTGGCCGTTTCTCCCGGGGCGGATGCGCGGTAGTAGAAGACCAGCTGGCTGGGGGTCAGCGTCCCATCCGGTTCGCAGACCACTTCCTGCGGGCCCGTGATCAAATCATAGCCATCCTGCAGATCGCCCGGATTCGCATATACCAGCTGCGTACCAGCGGCAACCGTTTCCATCGTCGGCGTAGCGACGTTGACGCCGTCCTCGGTCTGATAATAAACCGGGATGGACGCATGGAAGGAAGGATCCGGCGTCTGCTCGGCCACACGGACATAGTGGAATACGACCGTTTCCGGCTCCGCCGTCCCGTCCGCATAGACCTTGACCAGCTGCGAATCCTCCCCCTGCAGCTGATAGCCGCTCTTCGGCTCTTCCGCAAACAAAAGGGCTTCCCCTTCGGACACAGGCACCAGCTTGTTGGAGGAATAGCCGAACAGGTCGTTCTCATAGGAGTAAATGACCTGGATCAGCTTGAGGGCGGGGCCGGGGACCGCATCCGAAGCGTCGTTCGCGTCCGGCGTTTGAAGAGGAAAATCGTCCGGCACAGTCTCCACCGAAACGGCCGGAGTGGCTGCTTCTTCCGTACCCGCATGATTTTCTTCTGTAAAGAATTCTTCCGAAACGTTTTCTTCCTGAGGCTGTTTAAAAGCGCTGTCCTCGGGAAGAGACGCAGGATCTTCTACCCGTTCTTCGGTCACCTGTCCAGACGATTCCTGGGAAGGATCCCCCTCCGCTTCCACAGGTCCGTCCTCCTGGGCCTGCTCCGGGGACTGATAGACAAAAGTCACGTCCTCCGCCGTCTTGGTGCCCAGCGGCAGGTAGATCATCTGCGCCAGATCGCCCACGCGGACATAGCCCTCGATCGGGTCCGCGTAAACGGCGTCCAGCTGGCCGGTCCAGACGGTTTCTGTCCGGTCCGGGGCAATCGTGTTTCCCTCCGAATCGACAAAATGCACACGGATCAAAACCGCCTCTTTCTGCGGCTCCTCCTCCGGTGCGGAAACAGCTTCCTCTTCCTTTGGGACGGACGGTTCCTTGGCGGTACGGGACAGATACAGGCGGATCCTCACCGTTTCCCCATCCTCGGACCAGGCCGTGATTTCGCACAGGGGCTTCCCCCACTGATCCTGCCCGGCGTCGATCACCTGAAGGTCCGTGCCTTCATCCGGGGAAAAGGTATACAGGCCGTTCACGTCGCTGACATGGAGGGTCACTTCCTCCACGGTTGTATCCGGCAGGTATCCCCACAAAAGGACCGTGTCGCCGTCGGCCCCGGCCGCGGTGGGATAGATGCTCATTTCCTCCCCGGAGACGTCCAGGTAGGTCAAAAAGAGGTCCAGATCCATCCCGTATGCGTCCAGCAGGCTTTCTTCGGCTGCGGCGCCGATCAGACACTGGCAGGAAAGGCACAGCGCCATCAGCAGCGCCAGGGCCATCACCTTATTTTTATTCATCCGCGTTTCCAGCCTCCCCTCGTTCAGCCCCGCCAAGCAGATAGGAGCCAATCAGCAGCCGCTCGGTCTGATCCCGGAGCACATAGCCCCGGAGCTCCCCGCAGCTGACCAGATACCAGTCAAGCCCCTCGGCGTTAAGATCCTCCTCCAGCACTTTGAGGATCTCCCCTCCCGCCGCCCGGCCGGTGCAGGCTGCGCTCAGGGACGGGGCATCGTACAGCAGAACCTCCGAGGAGCGGACGACGGCGTATCTGGACTTTAGCCCCTGATCTTCCCGAAGGTCGGTCAGAAGATCCGAAGCCGGTCTTTTTTCGTTGGTCAGAACCAGGCTGCTTTCCGGCACATAACCGAGCTGATCGTCCGCCTGCGCCAGATACCAGTTTTCTTCGGCCCCGGTGATGCGCGTATAGGCGTAAACGGCTTTCCCTCTGGGCAGCTCCGCGATCACGGCGCTGTTTTGATCCGGGTAGGAATACAGGCGGGTGTCCGTCTGCACTGCGGCTTCCTGAAATTCCGTGTTCTGCTCTTCCTCGGTGCTCACGGTAAACTGGCTTTCCGCTTCTTCCGAGGTCAGGATTCTCAGCTGGGTGTCGTGAATATAGCCAAACAGGCCGAGCTCCGGGCAGTAGACCAGGTCCAGCAGCTTCCCGTCGTCATCGGACATCCGGGAAAAAACAAAGACCAGCGTGTTCTTGCTCACCCTGCCCAGGAGGTTTTTATCCGTGTTGCCCTTGCCGGAGCGGATGCCCGCCTCATAGGTCGTCACCGCGCAGGTGAACCCGTGATCCTCCGGGTTTTCCGGGGAAAAGAGCTGATCCAAAGACATTTCCAGTTCCGGCGCATCAAACGACAGGGCGGCTTCCGAGAGGTATACCAATTCGCCGTTCAGCTCCACCCGGCACAGGGGGCCCTGCTCACTGTCCCGCTTCCCGGTGACGCGGACCACGGTGCCCTTGGCCAGGGTTCCGGACAGGGCGTGCGGCTGGCCGTTGCTGTCAAGCACCGGGGCGTCCTCTTTGAGGACGGCGGACAGGTTCAGCGTCTCCTCCTCAGAGTCCAGAACATAGGCGGTGGAGGAAACATAGAGGCGGATGGTCCTGACCACGTTTCCCTGGGCATCCATGCACTGAAGCGGCAGATACGCCGCGCTGCTCAGACGGCTGCCGGCGTCGGGAAAGGAAACATAGGAGCCGCTCTTTGGAGAATAGCGCATCCCCGCCTGCTCCTCAAAGCGGAGGAGCACCTGGTCCTTTGGAGTATTTATGCCCACGACGGCCCAATAAGCGTCCGGCATGCCCGGAACTGCCTCCGGCTGGATCGCGGTGCCGTCTGAAAACATCAGGGAAATATTCATGCCTTCCGCCGAGGAAGCCGGCATACAGGCCATGGAAAGGCCGATCAGGACGGCCGTCAAAAATAACAGGTACTTGTTTTTACGCATTCAGTCTTACTCCCAAACGTCATTTGACAGATGAATTTTATAACGAAACCAGGCTTTCGTCAATGAAGAGGAAACTGCCGTTTTTTGTCCGGCAATTCCACCTTCCTTCCGATCCCCCATCCTGTCAGCGCTGCCGCATCATTTCGACATATTCTTCCAGGCAGAGATTCTGTTCCTTCATGGCCAGGGCATGTTCCCGGCCCACGTAACGGTAGTGCCAGGCTTCCGCGGTAAACCCGGTGATTTTGGTCTTGTCTTCCGCGTAGCGGAGGATAAAGCCGTAATCCCAGCAGTGCTCCAGGAGCCACTTGTGCTGCTTGGTCCCCGCAAAGGAAACGCCGGGAACGGTGATATCAAAGCAGGTGCCCAGATGATGCTCGCTGCAGCCGGGTTCAGCGACCGTCTGGCGGGCGGCGCTCTGGGCTTTCTTTTTGCTCATCCCGTTTTTGACATAGGAATTGACCCGGCTGTTCATGAGCCTTTTCTGCTCCGTCACGGTGCGGCACGCCGCGCTGATCTGCCAGTTCCTAATCCCATCCTGCTTGGCCGCCTGCAGCATGGAAAGCAGGGCGTCCACCGCCTCTTTTTCCGCCAGCATATTGTCGTATTTGATTTTGACGATGGACTGATCGCAGTACTGGTTCATGACGACCAGATCATAATAGATATAGCCATCCGGGAAGGGCTGGTTCAGATTGACCAGCAGTGGCAGGCCGTCCTGGGTCACATAGGGCTTTTCGCCCAGGTCGTCCCTTACCTTGCCCTGGGCGTTTTCGCTGTAGAGCAGGTTGAGGGTAGCATTGCCGGCGGCACCGTCCATATCCAGGCCGTTCCGGCTCTGAAACAGAAGGACGGCCAGATAGGTGGCGTTCCCGTAAACTCCGTCCGCTTTCCCGGGCTCAAAGCCCAATTCCGTCAGCCTCTCCTGGAGCCTTCGTACCTCCGAGCCTTTGGAGCCTTTGGACAGGGCAGTCGCCCCAAGGACAGGCTGCGATGCCGTCAGGAGCGAGGTCAGGACAAGTATAAATGCAAATACCTGTAAGTCGGTTTTCCGTTTCATGAACGATGAACCTCCGACATCATTTAAACAATCTTCAGCTTTGCGTCCCCTTCCGCCTCCGCGGAAAGAAACGCATGCCTCAAAGGACAATATAACCCGTTTTCCCGAGACTGTCAACGCCGGGGCCCGGTTTTTACAAGCCCGGCCCCGGCGTTCACAATGTGATTTATTTCATGTTATGAAAGTTTCCGAAGAAAAGGTCAATCCGCTTCCCCGGCGCATACGGACAGGATGATTTCCACCGCCTTTTTCAGGGTGTCCATCGGGATATTCAAGGCGGGCAGCAAGCGGACGCGGTCCTTGGCGGTCAGGCAGAGGACGCCGCGCTCCATGCACTTCTGCACCACCTGGGCGGCCGGGGCTGCTGTTTTGATGCCGATCATCAATCCGAGGCCGGATACGGCCTGAACGCCCTTTGCGCCTGTGAACGTCTGGAACAAATACCGGCTCTTTTCCCGGACGGAGGCCAAGAGCGCATCATCCAGCCGGTTCAGCACGCTCAGTGCGGCGGCGCAGCAGACCGGATTTCCCCCGAAGGTGGAGCCGTGGTCTCCATACTTAAGTACGTTCTGCGTTTTTTCTCCAAAGAGCGTCGCTCCCAGGGGCAGACCGCCGGCCAGCCCCTTGGCGGTGGAAACGATATCCGGCTTCAGGCCGTACTCCATATAGGCGTACAAACTGCCAGACCTGCCGTTCCCCGTCTGCACCTCGTCGACGATCAGCAGGATATCGTTTTCCCGGCAGATCCGGCCCACCACTTCCGCGTATTCCCTGGACAGCGGCACGACGCCGCCCTCCCCCTGGACACATTCGATCATCACGGCAGCCAGATTTCCCTGGGCCGCGGCCGCTTCCAAAGCCGGAATATTCTCCGCTTCCAGATGGATAAAGCCAGGCGTCAGGGGCTGAAAGAGCTCATGGTAGTGATCCTGACCGGTAGCGGCCAGGGTGGTGATCGTCCGCCCGTGGAAGCTGTTTTTCAGCGTAGCAATCGTAAAGCGCCCGGCCCCGTAGCGGTCCTCCGAATATTTGCGCGCTGTTTTGATGGCGCACTCGTTGGCTTCCGCCCCGGAGTTGCCAAAGAAGACCTTCTTCATCCCCGTGCGCTCGCACAGCTGTTGGGCTAGCAGGGCGCAGGGCTCCGTATAGTACAGGTTCGACATGTGCTGAACCTTCCCGATCTGGGCGACGACCGCCTGCTGCCAGGCTTCATCCGCCACCCCGAAGGAAGTCACGGCGATACCGGACCCAAGGTCGATGTATTCTTTCCCGTTTTCGTCCCATACGACTGAGCCCTTGCCGGAGACGATCTCCACCGGAAAACGCTTGTAGGTACCGGCCACATAGGCCGTGTCCAATGCCTTGATATCCATGCTCATCCCTCCCTGATCCAGGTGCCGGCGCCCTCGTCGGTCAAAAGCTCCATCAAAATGGAGTGAGGCACCCGTCCATCCATGATGACGACGTTTTTGACGCCCTTCTGAATGGCCGTCACGCAGCAGTCCACCTTGGGGATCATCCCGCCGGAAATGATGCCCTGCTTGCGCAGCTCGCCCGCCTGAGCGAGGGTGACCTCGGGCAGAAGGGTCTTGGGATCGTCCTTATTCATGAGGATCCCGGCGATGTCGGTCATCAGGATCATCCTCTCGGCCTCCAGCGCCCCGGCGATATGGGCGGCGGCGGTATCCCCGTTGATGTTGTAGGCGTGGCCTTCCCGGTCGCAGCCGACGGTGGAAATGACGGGGATGTAGCCGTTGTTCAGCAGGTCCCGGACCGGCTGGATGTGGATCTTCGTGATCTCGCCCACGTAACCCAGGCGCTTGTCCTTCTGACGGGCTTCGATGAGGCGGCCGTCCATTCCGGAAAGGCCCACCGCTTTGCCGCCCTTCATCTCGAGCAGGTTCACCAGCGTCTTATTGACCTTGCCTGCCAGCACCATCTGAACGATATCCATCGTCTCTTCGTCCGTCACCCGCAGGCCGTTCACAAACTCGGGCTTCTTCCCCAATTTGTCCATCAGGAAGGAGATTTCCGGGCCGCCGCCGTGAATCAGCACCACCTTCACCCCGATCAGCCACAGCAGGGCGACGTCCTCCATCACCTGCTGCTTGAGCTGTTCGTTGGTCATGGCGTTGCCGCCGTATTTGATCACGATAACTTTTCCCGTATACCTCTTGATATAGGGCAGCGCCTGGGTCAGCACTTCCGCCCGCTGAGCGTTGGTCAAACTCAGATCCATCGTCATTCTCCTTCACGCACGATCAGGTCCGGTAATCCCCGTTGATCTTGACGTAGTCATAGGTCAGGTCACAGCCCCAGGCGGAAGCGTTTACCTGGCCGGCGTTCAGATTCACCAGGATATCGATTTCCTTTTCCAGGAGCACTTTCTTGGCCTCTTCCTCGGAAAACGGGATCCCGGCCCCGTTCTGACAGACATCCACCTGGCCCGCGGCGCTCTTGAAGCTCACGTCGATGCGGCCGACGTCCACATCTGCCCCGCTGTAGCCGATGGCGCACAGAACCCGGCCCCAGTTGGCGTCCGCCCCAAACATAGCCGCCTTCAAAAGACTGGAGCAGATGACGGATTTGGCCACCGTCCGGGCGGTCTTGAGATCCGAAGCACCGGACACCCTGCACTCCAGGAGCTTGGTCGCCCCTTCCCCGTCGCCCGCGATCATGCGGCACAGGCCCATGGTCACGGTGTTCAGGGCCTTCATGAAGGTTTCAAAGTCTTGTCCTTCTTTTTCGATCGTTTGGTTGCCCGCCATGCCGTTGGCCAGCACCACCACCATGTCGTTGGTAGAAGTATCCCCGTCCACGCTGACCATGTTGAAGGTGCCCTGGATATCCCCGGAGAGGGCCTTCTGCAAAAGAGCGTGCGAAATGCTCGCGTCGGTCGTGATAAAAACCAGCATGGTCGCCATGTTGGGGTGGATCATCCCGCTGCCCTTGGCGATGCCGCCGATACGGCAGGTTTTCCCGTCCAGGGAAAACTCCACGGCCACTTCCTTCCGGACGGTATCCGTGGTCATGATTCCTTCGGCCGCCGCGTCGCAGCCATCTTCAGAAAGGCCCGCCGTCAGCGCGTCCATGCCGGCGGCGATCGGATCCAGGTTCAGCGGTTCCCCGATGACCCCGGTGGAGGCGACCACCACGTCCTCCGGAGCGATGTGAAGGGCGTCGGCGGTCAGAGCGCACATGGCCCGGGCAATCTCCACGCCGTTGGCGTTGCAGGTGTTGGCGTTGCCGCTGTTGCAGATCACCGCCTGCGCAATCCCGTTCTGCAGATTTTCTTTGGTCACCAGGAGTGGAGCGCCTTTGACCAGGTTGGTGGTATATACGGCGGCGCAGGAGGCGGGCTGAGCGCTTACGATCAGCGACAGGTCCTTCTTCGTCCTGCTCTTGCGGATCCCGCAGTGAATGCCGTTGGCTTTAAATCCTTTTGCGGCGCAGACGCCGCCGGAGATGATTTTCATCTGTCAGTCCTCCTGTGTGATCAGTCCGGTGGTTTCGGGAACGCCCATCAGCAGGTTCAGGTTCTGAATCGCCGCGCCGCAGGCCCCTTTGCCCAGGTTGTCAAACCGGGCCGTGAGCAGCAGCCGCTCCTCGTTGCCCTCAACGGAAATCACCAGATCGTCCCGTCCGGTCATTTTCCCGGCGGAGAGAAAGCCGTTTTCATCTGCCTCTTCATAGCGTACCAGACCGTTTTGATAATAGCCTCTGTACAGATCGGCCAGCTCGTTTTTCCCGCAGCGGAGCTGGTCTGCATGGAGTGGCACCAGGACCTCCATGCCCGCGTAATAGGGAGCTACCACCGGGCAAAATACCGGGGGCTTTAATAGCCCGCATCGTTTGACCATTTCCGGCAGGTGCTTGTGCCGCTGAGAAAGGCCGTAGGCCCGCGGCGCGTCCAACAGCGCGTCCCGTGGGTCCCCTTCGTATTCCGCGATCATCTTCTTTCCGCCGCCGGAATAGCCGGTCAGGGAAAAGCAGCTGAGTTCTTCCTCCTCGGAGAGAACGCCCAGCTCCCGCAGCGGAGCGATCAGGGCGATGAAGCCGGTCGCGTGGCAGCCGGGATTGGCGATCCTTTTTGCCAGTCGGATCTCTTCCCGAAGGCCGCTGATTTCGGGAAAGCCGTATACCCAGCCTTCCTGGGTCCGATGGGCGGTGGAGGTGTCGATGATGGCCGTCTTTTCATTCTCGATCAGCCCGGCCGCTTCAATGGCGGCGTCGTCCGGCAGGCAGAAAAAAACGGTGTCCGCCCGGTTCATCATATCCCGGCGGGCGGCAGGGTCCTTCCGAAGCTCCTCCGGCAGGGTCATCAGCTCAATGTCCCGCCTTAAAGACAGGCGTTCCGTGATGCGGAGCCCCGTCGTCCCCGCCCGGCCGTCAATAAACACTTTCCACATAAAACCCGTCCTCCCGTCCTTCAGGCCCTGCCGGGCAGGAACTGAATATGTATAATTATACGTGTTAATATGAATTTGTCAAGGTATAGTCTGTATTTTTATACATTTTTAATGCAGATATACAGATCAACCAATCCCCGCCCAGATTCTCCATCCGTCAAGGTGAGCCAGCAGAATCGTGCGCCTCGCGGGGCTTTAAAAAAACTTTTCGCAGATACTTGACTTAGAGGTAACTTTAAGATTTATGATGTCCCGGGTTTCTCTGGCACGCTGTTTCCCGCTGCTGCCGGCAGGACGTTACCGCCAGCCCGGACTTGGCAGGGCAAACCTTTTGAATGTCTTGTGATTCTTCATTTTGTATTTAGACCATCTGAAATAAGAGGACATCCTCATGAGACATACCACTACCATGAACATGACGGAAGGAAGGCCACTGGTCCTGTTGACCGTCTTTGCGCTGCCGCTGCTCATCGGCAACGTGTTTCAGCAAGCCTATAACCTGGCCGACTCCATGATCGTCGGTCGGATGCTCGGGGCCAACGCCCTGGCGGCCGTCGGGGCGACGGGGTCAATTTCTTTCCTGTTTTTTTCCATTTTCAACGGCATCAGCGGCGGCTGCGGCATCGTGACCGCCCAGTATTTCGGAGCCAAGCAGGATCAGCAGGTGCGCTCCGCCATCGTCAATTCCGCCTATATTACCCTGGCCTCTTCCCTTTTGACCGGCCTTGTTTCCTTCCTGATGGTGCCCACAGTGCTGACCTGGATGGGCACTCCCCCGGAGATCCTGCCGGACGCCATCACCTATATGCGGATGACGGCCGTTTCGGTACCGCTGATCGCCATTTACAATTACGCTTCCTCCATGCAGCGGGCCCTGGGCGACTCCCGCACGCCGCTGTATTTCCTGGTGGTTTCCTGCGTGCTCAACATCGGGCTGGACATCCTCTTTATTGGCACCTTCCGCATGGGCGTCTTCGGAGCGGCCTTTGCCACGATGCTTTCCCAGATGCTGGCGGGCTTCGGCTCTCTCTTATACGCTTACCGGACGAACCCCTATTTCCGCCTCAAACGCAGATACCTGACCCCGAACCCTGCCATCCTGAAAGATGCGCTCCAGCTGGGCCTTCCGCTGGCCCTTCAGTGGAGCCTGATCGCCATTTCTACTACGGCCCTGCAGACGGTGGTCAATTCCTTTGGTCCCACGGCCGTGGCGGCCTTTACCGCCACCAACCGCCTGGACCAGTTGGTGCAGCAGCCCTACAACTCCATGAGCATGTCCCTGTCCACCTACTCCGGGCAGAACATGGGGGCAGGCAAAACAGACCGGATTCGGATGGGCTTTAAGGACAGTTTGCTGGCCATGCTGGTGCTCGCCGCCTTCATGACGCTGATCATGCAGCTGTTCGGGGAAAACCTGGTCGGCCTGTTCGTCCACGAAAGGGAAGTTATTCAGATGGGCGGAAAGGCCCTCAAAATCACCAGCCTGTTTTACGCCTTCCTGGGAATCATCTATGTTACCCGGGGCGTGCTGAACGGCGTGGGCGACGCCCTGTTTTCCCTGATCAACGGGTTTGTGGAAATTGTCGGCCGCGTCGGCCTGCCGCTCTTGCTCCTCCGGTTGACAGATACCGGAGTCTGGACCATCTGGACCACCGCGGGCCTCACGTGGGCGCTGTCGGGCATTTTCTGCGTGGCCCGGTATATGTACTGGAAAAGAAAGATCAGACGCGCAGAAACCGCCCGTTCTTAAAACAGGCGGTTTCTGAAAAAGCTTCGTAATTTCCTTAAGCTTACCAGGAATAGGGTTTCCCTTCGTAGGTGATGAACACCGGTCCGTTTTTATCGTGCCGCCTGTCTTCAAACAGCAGGCGCAGGGTTTCCGCGTGCTCGTAAGGGTCCAGCGGCGCTTCATGGTTGTCCGGGTTCGTGCGGATCCAGCCGGGATGGACGCAGATAATATTGAAATTCGGGTCGTTCCTGAAATAATTGCGCATCGTCATGGTGAGCATGTTCAGGGCGGCCTTTTCTGTGCCGTAATCCAGGTAGAAGGTCCGGTAGCATTTGCCGATGCTGCCCGCTTCGGAGGAAATGTTCACAACCAGCGCGCCCATCTTACTCTTTTTAAGCAGGGGCAGGAAGGCCTTCAGCACACGGATCGGGCCGACCGCTCCCACATTGACCGCCGGGGCGATCAGGTCCAGATCGAAATCCGGCAGTTCCTTCATCGTGTCCGCCGAGGCGGTGGTCGCGTTGTTGATGATCAGGTCAACGGCGTCCGTCCAGCGGGCCGCTTCCTGGGCGGCCTGGTTGACCGAGGCCGTGGAAGCGATGTCCATGGTCAGGACGTACAGCCGGTCCGGATATTCCAGCTGTAGTTTTTCCAGCGCCTCCGAAGGACGGCGGATGCTGGCAAGCACCCGGTCCCCATGCTCGAGATAGCGCTTCACCAGGTTAAACCCCAGCGCGTAGGGCCGGCGCGTGCCGGTAATCAATACGGTCTGCGGCATAAAGCCCCTCCTTGATGTATGTTGAAAAGTTAATACACTTTACCAGCTGACCGGGTGCAGGACGGACGGATCGATGTGACGAACGTCCGGCGAACCGGTGCGGACCATCATGGTCTTGAGCTCGTCCGTCATACTTTGGATCACCTGGGCGGCGGCTTCCGGGCCGCCGTTGGCGAGCGGCTCCATCAGCGGACGGCCGACCGATACGGCGCTTGCCCCCAGGGCCAGGGCCTTGAAGGCGTCGAAGCCGTCCAGGATCCCGCCGTCGACGATGATGATGAAGTCATCCCCCATCGCCTTTCGGATCTCCCGGGCCTGCATGGCGGGCGGGGTGGCCCAGCGCATCAGGCCGTTGTGGTGGCTCAGGATTACCCCGGCGCAGCCAATGTCCCGGCAGACCTGGGCGTCGTGGACGCTGAGCGCTCCCTTGACCAGGAAGGGCAGCTTCGTCGCCCCAACATAGTGCATGAGCTCCGCCAGCGTCGGCAGCTTCAGCGGCATCCCCAGGACGACGGAATCCCGGTCGTCGGCTGCGTTGACAGCGTGCTCCACGTCCATCCCCACGGCGACGGCCCCGTTCTGTTCCGCGCAGAGCAGGCGGCTCAGGACGGCTTCCTCATCCGCGTAGGGCTTGACGATCTTGATGACCTTGGCCCCGGTTTTCAGTACCGCCTCCAGCTCCCCGCAGTCGCCCATGCCGATGCAGCAGGCGGCGTTGGCCAGCTTCGCGGCTTTTGCCAGGGCAGGCATGCCCGGCTTTAAATGGCTGAGGGCGGCGGTCATGATCGGCGTGTCGAAGACCTGGCCGAACAGCTCTGTTTGGGCGGTCGGATGAACGGCGCCCACGATGCGGCCTTCCACCAGCAGATGGTCCAGATACCGGCGGTTGATGGCCTCGGAATCGCCGGAGAGCGGACAGTTGTTGGACATGGGTTCTTTCCTCCTTCAGTCGGCGATGCCGGCCAGGCGGGCCTGGTCCGCCAGATGGATATAAGCCTTTTCGTATTCGGAAAAGGTCTGCATATGCTCCAAAAGCACCGGCGCATCGGCAGGCAGATAGCGGTCCATGATGGTCAGGATGTTCTGGAAGTTCAGATCCCCTTCTCCCGGATCGCACTCCTCCAGCATCGTGGTCAGCCTGGTCAAATTCATCCGGCTGTCCTTGATGTGGGTGCTTTTGATGTACGGGGCGAGGGTGCGGAAGCACTCCTCCACAAAGCCCTCCGCGTAGAGATACCGCCTGGGGCAGTTGATCATGTTCACAAAGTCCATGTGGGCCCCAAACTGCGCCCGGTCCACGTCCCGGATCAATTGGAGATAGGCCTCCGGACTGTCCGGCACCATCCAGGGCATGGGCTCCAGGCAGTAAAAGGCCCGCTTGGGCTGCACGCTGTCGATGATGTCCCGGACGCTTCGGATGATTTCCTCATAGGTTTCTTTCGTAAAATTGCTTTTGTCCGCGGCGTCCCAGCCGACGCTGCTCCTGGTGCCGGCGATATTGACGCAGCAGGGAATCCCCCATTCGTCCGCCAGGGCCAGCTGGCCCTTGGCGTATTCCAGGGCGGCTGCCGCTTTGGCAGGATCGGGATCAAAGAGGTTTTTCCATACGCCCGCTTCCGCGATGACGGCTCCCTGGCGCTTTGCGGCTTCGCAGTATGCTTTGATCGTCTCCCGCGGGGTGCGGCAGTCAAAAGGCGCGGTGACGGCTTTAAAATGAGAAGCGGCCAGCAGCTTTTCCCATTCCTCCGGGCTCTGATAAGGCCCGGCCACAGTTCCGCCCAGCAGCATCGTCCTTCCCCCTTTACTCCGCCGTCAGCTCCCGCCACGCGGTCTGCAGGCTTTCGATGATGTTCAGGTGCTGCGGGCAGGCGGCCTCGCAGGCCCCGCAGCCCACGCACTGGTCCGCCCCGCTGTTCTTTTCCCGGATCTGTCGCAGATCCCAGTCCCACTTGGGGTTGGTATCGTACAGAGAAACGTTGTTCCAGACCGAGAACAGGCCTGGAATGTTCACCCCGTTGGGGCAGGGCATGCAGTAGCGGCAGCCGGTGCAGCCGATCTTGGTGCGGCTCAGGTAGGCGGCTCGCACCTTTTCCATCAGCTTAAGCTCTTCTTTACTCATGATGCCGCTGTCCACGGTATCAAAAATCCGCAGGTTCTCGTCGATCTGCTCCTGCTCGTTGCAGCCGGACAGTACCACGGACACCTCGGGATGGTTGCACAGCCAGCGGAAGGCCCACTCCACCGGGGAGCGTTTTACGGGGAAGGCATCGTACAGCGCCTGAACGTTGGACGGAGCCTTGGACAGCCGGCCGCCCAGCAGCCCTTCCATGATTACCACCGGGATGCCCTTTTTACCCGCAAGCTCCAGACCCTTTTTGCCGGCCTGGTTGTCCACGTCCATAAAATTGTACTGGATCTGAACCATATCCCAATCCCAGTCGTTCAGGATGTACTCAAACTCCTCGTAAGGCCCATGGAAGGAGAAGCACTTATAGCGGATCTTTCCCGCCTGTTTCATGTCGTCAAAGAACTGGGGCGCGCCGATGGACTTAAAGTATTCCCATTTTTCCTTGTTGATGCCGTGCATCAGATAAAAGTCGATGTGATCCGTCTGGAGCTTGGAAAGCTCGGACGAAAGAAGCGCCTCCATCTCCGCGCGGTTATGCACGTATTCGGCGGGCATCTTGGTGGCGATGGTCACCTTGTCCCGGTAGCCGTCCCGCAGGGCCTTGCCCAGCACGATCTCGGAGGTTTTGTCCAGATACACATAGGCGGTGTCCAGATAGGTGACGCCGCCGTCGATGGCCCTGCGGATCAGGCGGATGGCCTTCTCTTCGTCGATGATGCTGTCGCCGGAAGCGGCGCCGTTAAAACGCATGCAGCCCAGGCCAAATGCGGAAGCCTGAATGTTCAGTTTGCCCATGGTGCGGCATTTCATTTGTTTTTCCTCCATTTCGTGTTGCCGGAAGCGGTTGACAGCTGTGCAGGTTCTTTATATAATGATTCTAAACCTTAAAGTTACCTCTAAGTCAATAGAGTTCGGGAGGAAAATTCCATGTATTCCATCCAGGATGTCAGCAAAAAAACCGGTCTTTCCGCCCATACCCTGCGGTATTACGAAAAGGAGGGCCTGCTTTCCCATGTAGACCGCAGCCCGGGCGGCTTCCGCCAGTATACCGAAGAGGACATGGAAGCCCTCGGCCTGATCTGCTGCCTGAAAAACACGGGGATGTCCCTGCAGGAGATCACCCGTTTCGTCAGCCTGACCCACGAGGGCGACCAGACGCTGAAGAAGCGGGTGGAGCTGCTTCGGGAGCACCGCGAAAACGTCATCCGCCGGATGCAGGAAATGCAGAAATATCTTGAAAAGGTCACCTGGAAGCTCAATTACTTTTCTGAAAAGCTGCACGCCTATGAAGCCGGGGAGGAAGAAAAGAAATGAATACGTTTCTGCGCTCCGTTTTAAAGACAAAGACGGCAGAGGGCGAAGGAGCGCTTTGGTGGCTTGGTCAGATGGGCCTGCTGATCCGCCTGGGCGGGATGACCCTGTGCGTGGACTATTACGCGTCCGACGGCCCCGGGCGGCAGTTTCCCCCGCCGGTCCCCGCCGAGGAAATGACGGGCATCGACGTGTTTTTGGGAACGCACAACCACCTGGACCACATCGATCATGCCTCCTGGCGGATCTGGGCGAAGCGCAATCCCCGCGCCCTGTTCGTCTTTCCGGCCGCCCACCTGAAAGCCGTATTAGAGGACGGCGTTGCCCCCGAAAACTGCCGCCCGATCAACGACGGAGAAAGCGTCCAGATCGGCTCCGTTACGGTGCGCGCCGTCGCCGCCGCTCACGAATTCCTGGACCGGGACCCGGAGACGGGGCTCTATCCCTGCCTCCAGTACATCATCGAGGGAAACGGCCTGCGCGTCTATCACGCGGGAGACACCCTGCGTTATGAGGGGATGCTGCCCAGGCTTAAAGCTTTCGGGCCCATCGACGCGGCCCTCCTCCCCATCAACGGGCGGGACGGAGTTCGGTACCGCCGAAACTGCATCGGCAACATGACCTTTCAGGAGGCCGCCGACCTGGCGGGCGAGCTTCGTCCCCGTCTGGTGATGCCCGGTCATTGGGACCTGTTTGCCGATAATCCCGGCGACCCGGACGCCTTTGACGACTATCTGGACGCAAAATATCCAGGACAGATGCTTGTCATAAAGCCGGACCGTCTGTCCCCGGTCCGGCTCTGCGCGAAGGTTATGAAAGAATAACTTTTAAGTCTTGTTATGAAATGACCTTTCCGGGGTTCAGGATCCCGTTTGGGTCAAAGGCGGCTTTGATGCCGCGCATCAGGCTGATCTGGCGGGAGCCCAGGCTTTCCTCCAGGAAGCCTTTTTTTGCGTGGCCGATGCCGTGCTCCCCGCTGACGGCCCCGTGCAGTTCCTCCGCCGCGGCGTATAGTCTTTCCATCACGTCTTTCACGGAACGCTTCCAGGTGTCTTCGTCCATACCGTCCCGGCAGGCGTAGATGTGCAGATTGCCGTCCCCGGCGTGGCCGAAGGAGCGGATGCGCACCCCTGTTTCCCGGCCGATTTCCACCGTGCGGCGCATGAAGGCGGGGATGCTGTCCCTGGGCACCACCACGTCGCACTCATCCATGGTGGAGGTGGAGCCTTTGATGGCTTCCAGGAAAGCGCCGCGGGCGTTCCAGATGCTCTCCTTCCGCTCGTCAGTATCGGCCAGAAGCACGTCCCGGGCCCCGATGGACAGGACCAGGTCCGTCACGGCGTTCACCGCCGGTTGCAGTGCTTCGGTACTGGGCCCGTCCAGGCGTACCAGCAGATAGGCATCCGCGCTGGTGTCCGGGAACTGCTTGCCTAAGTATTCCTCGGCGCAGGTGATGACCTCCCGCTCCATGAACTCCACGGCCGTCGGATCGCACCCGCAGGAAAGCACCTGCGGCACCGCGCCGATGCAGGCCTCCAGGTCGTCAAAGGGAATGAGGAGAGAGAGGTTTACTTTGGGCTCCGGCACCAGCTTGACCGTCAACCGGGTCAAAAACCCCAGGGTTCCCTCGCTGCCGATCATCAGGTCGATCAGGCTGTAGCCGGAGGAGGACTTCACGTTCTTTCCGCCCAGCTCCAGGACGCTGCCGTCCGCCAGCACCACCTGCATGCTCAGCACGTAATCCCGGGTGACGCCGTAGCGCACGGCGCGCATGCCGCCCGCGTTGGTCATGGCGTTGCCGCCCATGGTCGCCGTCTTTTCTCCCGGATCAGGGGGATAAAAAAGCCCGGTCCCCTCCAGATATTTGGGAAACTCCATCAGCAGCACGCCCGGCTCCACCGTGGCAGTCATGTTCCGGGTATCCACCTCGAGGACTTTTTTCATTTTTTCGGTGGACAGGACGATGCCGCCGTGGACAGCCACGCAGCCGCCGCACAGGCCGGTGCCCGCCCCGCGGGGGGTCACGGCGATTTTTCGGTCGTTGCAGTAGCGCAGCACCCGGCTGATTTCGTCAGCGGACAGGGCCTGCAGCACCGCCTCTGGCATAAAATGGCCGTATTCAGTCATTTCATCGTGATCGTAATCGGTGGAAATATCATCTCCGGAGAAGACCCGGCCCGGCATCACCTCATTGAAAAAATCCAGGTCTTCCCGGGTTACATGATGAAAACCGCTCATGCCTGCTCCTCCTTCAGCATCCGGATCAGCTCCGGCACCACCCGGTACAGGTCGTCCACGATGGCGATGTGGGCGACGCTGAAAATCGGGGCGGACCGGTCCGTATTGATGGCGACGATGTGGTCGCTGGCGTTCATGCAGCTGGTAAACTGGATGGCTCCGCTGACGCCGCAGGTGATGATCAGCCTGGGCCGGACCGTGCGCCCGGACAGGCCGATCTGCCGGTCGTTGGTGGACCAGCCCTTTTCCACCAGCGGGCGGGTGGTGGCCCAGTCGCCGCCCAGCAGGGCGGCCAGTTCCCGGATCATTGAAAGGTCGGCTTCCTTCTGCAGGCCGCGTCCGCCCACCACCAGGATCTCGGCATCGGAAATACTCTTTTTCGGCGGAAGAGGGGTAGAAGAAACGCAGCTGGTCCTGCTTTCCAGCACCGCTTTGGGCAGGCTTCTGAAAAGCACATTTCCCTCTGCCTTCTCGCTTCGGACGGGCGGGTTCATCACCTTATAGCGCACGGTGGCGAACTGGGGGCGGGTGTTCTCCGTCACGATTTGGGCCATGATGTTGCCGCCAAAGGCCGGGCGGATCTGGACCAGGTCAGAATTTTCCCGAAGCTCCAGCTTCGTGCAGTCCGCCGTGAGGCCCGTATGAAACCGTGTGGACAGGCGGGGGGCCAGGCTTCGGCCCAAACTCGTCGCCCCGACCAGGACAACGGAGGGCCTTGCAAAACGGATGTAGTCCTCCACGCAGGAGGCGTACACATCGGCCCGAAAATAGCTGAGCGCGGGATCATCGTACACCGCGATCTCGCTAACACCAAAGTGCCGCAGTTCCTCGGCGCAAGGCTTCAGGTTTTCGCCTACCAGGACGGCCTTGACTTTAAAGTCCAGCGGCTCGGCCAGCTCCCGGGCCTTTCCGATCAGCTCCAGCCCCACCGGGTGGAGGCGGCCGGCGCTGACCTCCGCAAAGACGAGAATGTCCCGCCATTTGGATTTATCAACGCTTTCCACCCGGGTTTCCAGCTTGACGATGGCCTGTTCCGGGCAGGTTTTCACGCAAATCCCGCAGACCTTGCAGGCAGCGTTCAGCTCCGGGCGGCCGTCCTTCATGTCGATGGCGCTGAAGGGGCAGTTTTTTACACACAGGCTGCAGCCGGTGCATTTGCGTTCCAGAACAGCGATTTTTGCCATGGCTGAGCCTCCTTTAAATGAATTTCCACCGTTTGAGAACGGCCTTCAGTTTTTCCGCGCTGTTCCCGTCCTCCCAGACCTCGTGCTCGGTATCGTCTTGGGGCGGGAAGATCCTTTCCACCTGAGTGGCGCTGCCGGTCAGGCCGTAATGGCTCTCGTCCTGATCCAGAAAGCTTTCCAGGCCCTGCACGTGAACCGGCTTATCCCCGATTTCCCTGGCTTTTTTGAGGGACGGGAGGCGCGGCATATAAATATCCTGCTCCACCGTGACCAGACAGGGAAAGGGCATATGCACCGTTTCCACCACGTCCTGCAGCTGCTGCTCGGCGTCTACCCCGTCTCCCCTGACCTCCAGCCTGGAAACCCAGGCCGCGTGCGGGATGCCCAGATACTCCGCGATGGCGGGCCCCACCTGGGCGGTATCTCCGTCCGTGGTCTGCTTGCCGCAGAGGATCAGGTCAAAATCGCCCACGCTGCGGATGGCCTGGCTCAGGGTGTAGCCGGTGGCCAGCACGTCCGCCCCGCCAAGACGGCGGTCGGAAAACACGTAGCCCTCGTCCGCGCCCATCATATAGGCCTCCCGGATGATCGCCTGGGCCTGGGGCGGGCCCATGGTGCCCACCGTCACCGTGCCGCCGTGCTTTTCCCTGAGCCGCAGGGCGGTTTCCAGGGCGTAGAGGTCGTAGGGGTTCATCTTGCCCGCAACGCCGCTGCGCTTGAGCACGCCCGTTTTTTCATCCACCTGCACCTTGTTGGTGGCGGGCACCTGCTTGATGCATACAAAAATATTCATGTTCTCTTTCTCCGCTTCTGTTTGTTCAGGGACGCCTTCAAAGCATTGACATCTGGATTTCTGTCGGGTATGATGCTTAGAAAAAGCAATTTCATGAAAAAACGGGGGCGCTTATGGATTTCCGTAAACTGACCGATTATTTGAATCATCTGCCCGGCGAAGGGGTGCCCGGGCTGGAGCTGGCCGTCTGGATGGATCATCAGCAGGTGTACCGGCACCGGGCCGGGCAGGTACTCGGCGGAGAAACCTACTGGCTGTTCTCCGTCACGAAGGTGCTGACCATGACGGTGCTCATGCGCCTGATCGAAATGGGGACCCTTCATCTAAGCGACCCTGTGGCCGACTATCTGCCGGCATTTGGCCGTCTGTCCGTCCGGGACGGGGATTTAGTGCGCCCCGCGCGGACCGTTCTGACCCTGGAGCACCTGATGGCCATGCAGGGCGGCCTGGATTATGACCAGGATACGTCCGCCATCCGCCAAACGCTGGCTGAGACGGACGGAAAGGCCGATACCGTGCGGCTGGCCCAGTGCTTTTCCAAAAAGCTGCTGCTCTTTGACCCCGGAATGGGTTTTCGCTACAGCCTCTGCCACGACGCCGCCGGGGCCTGCGCGGTGGCCGCTACTGGAAAGCCTCTGAGCGTTCTTGCCCGGGAGCTGGTCACGGAGCCGCTCGGGATCCGGGACCTGACCTTTCATCCGGACGGGAACCAGCTTGCCCGGCTGAGCCCTTTATATACCCTGGACCAGGATGGAAAGACGGTGCCCACGGAAAACCGCCGGGGCGGCCTGGCCGACCTGCCGAACTATGAAAGCGGCGGCGGGGGCCTGCTGGGCGACGTCGACAGCTGTATGCTGCTGGCCGACGCCCTGGCCTGCGGAGGGGTGGGACGCAGCGGAGCGCACATCCTGACCGCAAAATCGATCGACAATATGCGCACCAACCGGCAGGTGGGCCCTTCCATGGAGGATTTCAGGCGCGTCCGCCACAAGCGCGGATACGGCTACGGCCTGGGCGTCAGGACCCTGATGGACCCAAGCACCTCCAAAAGCCCCGTCGGGGAATTCGGCTGGGACGGAGCTGCCGGGGCGTGGATGATGATGGACCCCAAGCACCGGATTGCCGCGTTCTACGCCCAGCACGTGCTCAACATGAACCGGGCGTATTACGAGTTCCACCCGGCCATCCGGGACCTGATTTACGAGGGGATGGGGCTGTAAAAGGCGGACCTTGCCAGAGCAGCTGCCCCAAAGGACGCCGGATGTCGGGGAGAAATCACTTTAGCCCCGGGCAGGTCCTTCCCAAGGTTTTCGATGACGCCCTGCCTTACGGCGGAAAACCGGGTCAGAATGCTCCCACTCAGGGCCAGCTCCCCCTGGCTTAGGCCGGCCCTGTTCCACGCGGAAACCGCCAGAGCTGAAAGTTCCTCCGCCGCCCGCTGTGCGATGGCACAGGCCGCTTCGTCCCCTTTTTGAACGGCCTCGGGCAGCAGGGCCGCCAGGGCGGCGATTTGCTTTTTACCGGTATCCGGGCTGTACAGCCAGGTGATCATCTGCCCGACGTTTTCAGCGCTCAGTTCCCGGTACACCGCCTCTGTCAGGCAAGTGGCGGGGCCCCGCCCATCTTCCGCCCGGACCACGGCTGCCAGAATGTCCCGGCCGATGGCATACCCGCTGCCGCAGTCGTCGATCAGATAGCCGTATCCCCCGCTGCGGAAGGTATCGCCTGTTTCGTTTTTGGCCAGGCATACGCTGCCGGTTCCGGCGATCAGGATGGCGCCGGGCCCTTCGACCGCCCCGGCCAGGGCGATTTCCTGGTCCCCAAGGAGCTGATAGCGCCCCTGATAGCTGCAGGATGCCAGGGTATTTTCCAGAAAGGCGCGGGCATGCTGGCTGCTGACCCCGGCCATGCCGATTACCAGACCGCCGCAGGCAGAAAGCCCGCCGGGCTGCGCCGACATAAAGGTGAGGCAGTTTTCCACTGTTTCCCGCACCGTGCTTTCAGAAGCGCCGTTCAGGTTGAGCGGGCCAAAGGAGCTTTCGGCGATCACCTGGCCCCCGCTGTCCGTCAGACAGACGGCGGTTTTGGTCCCGCCGCCGTCCCATCCGCAAAAATAAGTCATCATGCTCCTCCCGATGGGCGGATGGCCTGGGCGATGCGTCCATCCGCCGCCGCCAGCTTTTCCCTGGCCGCCTCCGCGTCCAGCCCCAGCAGCAGCATGACAATGGCCGTTTTGCAGTGATACCCGCACTGTTCCAGGGCGGCCTTGGCCGTTTCTTCGCTCTCGCCCGTCACCGTGCAGACGATGGACACGGCGCGGTGAAACAGTTTTTCGTTGCTGGCCTTTACATCCACCATCAGGTTGCCGTATACTTTGCCCAAGCGGATCATGACGCAAGTGGAAATCAGATTGAGCACCAGCTTCTGGCAGGTGCCGCTCTTCATCCGGGAGGACCCTGTGATGACCTCCGGACCGGGCACAGGTGCCATGGTGATGTCCGCGTGGCGGGACATCTCGCTGTCCCGGCAGCAGACCAGGGCAAAGACCGGCGCGCCCGCCTCCCGGGCATAGTCCATGGCCCCGATCACATAAGGGGTGCGGCCGCTGGCGGCGATCCCCACCAGTGCGTCCTTATTAGAAAACCCGTGCTCCTTCAGGTCCTGCGCGCCGAGTTCCCGGCTGTCCTCCGCCCCTTCGACGGCTTTGATAAAGGCCGACGGTCCGCCGGCGATCAGCGCCACCACCAAACCGGGGTCCACCCCGTAGGTGGGCGGACATTCGGCCGCGTCCAGCACGCCCAGCCGGCCCGAGGTCCCCGCGCCGCAATAAAACAGCCTGCCGCCCGCCCGGATTTTCTCGTAGATGATGTCCACCGCCTTGGCGATCTCCGGGAGGACGGCCTTCACCGCCTCCGCGCAGAGATGGTCCTCCTGATTGATCAGCCTTACCATCTCCAGGGTGGAAAGCGTGTCAATTTCCATGGTACGGGGGTTTCTCTGTTCGGTATCGATTCTTCGGAGTTCCACAGCCACCTGTATCACATCCTTATTGCTTTTGTTGTATTTTATTATAGCATCCGTGTGCCCGCTTGACAACTTGTTTTTCTAAGGAGGAAAAAACCATGTACGATTTTCAGACAGATCTGGACGCCCGCCTGGAAGAGGGCAGAAAAACGGGCTGCTTTGCCTGCGCCGCCGGGGCCGTCGGCGTAAAGGACCGGGTCCTCGCCCAGGCTTTCACGGGCCAGGCCCCGGAGCCGGGCGGCGCTCCGGTGGACGAACAGACGCTGTTTGACATGGCCTCGCTGAGCAAGATTTTAGGCCCGACGATGATCGGCCTGCGGGCCATCGAAGAAGGAAGCCTTTCTCTTTCAGAACAGGTGGGGGATTTCTTCCCTGAGGCGCCGAAAGAAAAACAGGGCATCACCGTTCAGATGCTGATGACCCATACGGCGGGCTTTGCCCCCTCCTTCCGGCTGGATCAGATGGGCATCACGCCGGAGGACGCCGTGGACGCCATCCTCCGCGTTCCCCTGATGGCTCAGCCCGGCGAAAAGCCCATTTATTCCTGCATGGGTTACATTCTCTTTGCCAAGATGCTGGAAAAGCGCTTTGGAAAACCGCTCAACGAATTGGCGAAGGAACGGGTGTTTGACCCCCTGGGCATGGCGCATACGGGCTACTGTCCGCCTTCTTCAGCGCAGTGCGCCGCCACCGAAGTAGATGCGGAAACGGGCAGACCCTGGATCGGCGTCGTGCACGACGAAAACGCCCGGTTTCTCCGAGGGATTTCCGGGAACGCGGGGGTATTTATGTCCCTTTCAGACGGCGTCCGCTTTGCCTCCATGCTCGGACAGATGGGGGCGGGGTATCTGAAACGGGAAACCATGGAAAAAGCCATCCATAACTATACCCCGGGCATGGACGCCCACCGCGGGCTCGGCTTCCAGCTGGCGGGGACGGAAGGCTGCTTTTTCAGCCCCGATGTTCCGGACAGATGCTTTGGCCATACCGGCTTTACCGGCACCAGCCTGATGGTGGAGCCGGAAACGGGCTTCTGGGTGCTGCTGCTGTCCAACCGCGTCTACCCCACCCGGCAGAGCGACGCCCTCTTCCCTTTCCGCCGCGGGCTGCATGCCCATTTCTGGAAAAAATTCGCCCAGAATGATTGACATTTGACGAAATCTATTGTAAACTTAATTTGTAGGTAAAAAACTGTCTATAATGGTCATGATGAACCGACGCTTTTACATGATCGATCTTTTCGATATTTCAGGGGGCGTTTACCGTTGAGGAAGAAAACTGATCTGCCCACCGGCGTAAAAACCCGTAAAAAGAAAAAATTTACCCTGGATGACGTCCAGCTTTTTTTCCTGTCCCTGCCCACCGTCATCTGGTATCTGGTTTTCTGCTATCTGCCGATGTTCGGCCTGGTCATCGCGTTTAAGAACTACAGAGTAGCGCCCGGAAAGGGTTTTTTGTACAGCCTGTTTTACAACAGCAAGTGGAGCGGACTGGACAATTTCCGTTTCCTCTTCGCCAACAACAAGGCGACCACTCTGAACATGTTCCGCAATACCGTCGGCTACAACATCATTTTCATCATCCTGGGCGTTGTGCTGCCGGTAACGCTGGCCATCATGATCAACCACCTGCACAGCCAGAAGCTGGCCAAGGTGACGCAGACGGCCATGTTCCTGCCCCACTTTTTAAGCTGGGTCGTGGTCGGCTACTTTGTGTTCGCCTTTCTTTCCACGGACAACGGTCTGGTCAACCGGACGCTGCAGAAGCTGGGGATTGATACCGTCAAATGGTACCAAAAGGACGCCATCGGCTACTGGCCCTTCTTCCTGATATTCCTTCACGTCTGGAAAACCATTGGCTACAGCATGGTGGTGTATCTGTCGTCCATCAAGGGAATCGACGCCAGCCTCTACGAGGCCGCCATGATCGACGGGGCGACCAAGTGGCAGCAGACCAAATACATCACCCTGCCGATGCTCAAAACCATCATGATCATCATGTTTATCATGGCGGTAGGCAAGATTTTCAATTCAGACTTTGGTCTTTTCTACCGTACCACCCGCAACAGCAGCTCGCTGACCAGCGTGTTCCTGACGCTGGACGTGTACGTGTATAACAGCATGTTCAACAATCCCCGCCCGGTGTACGGCTATATCTCCGCCGCCGGCTTCCTGCAGTCCGTGCTGGGCTGCCTGACCATGATCATCGCCAACGCCATCGTGCGCAGGGTCGACAACGAGAGCGCCCTGTTCTGAGGAAAGGAGGAAAGGAACGTGTCCACAGTCTCCAAATCGGCCAAGCCCGCCTCCCGGGAAACCGGCAGCGGCATGGAGCGGTTCAACGCCATCCGGCCGGGCACCAACGCGGCCTACAGTACGCTGTTTATCCTCCTGGCCCTGCTGTGCATCATCCCAGTGATCTTCGTCATCATCATTTCCTTCTCTTCCGAGGACTCCATCGGCAAGGTGGGTTACAGCTTTATACCGATCGAATGGTCTTTGAACGCCTACAAATACGTCTGGCACCTGCGCAACGCCCAGGGCATCCCGACCGTCATCATGGCCTTCCTGACCTCCGTGGGGCTGACGGTCGCGGGCACCTGTCTGGGCCTGATCCTCATTTCCACCATGGGCTACGTGCTTTCCCGCCGGAACTTTAAACTGCGCGGCCTGTACACCATGCTGATCTTCATCCCGATGATCTTCCACGGCGGCCTGCTTTCCACCTATGTGGTGAACGTGCAGCTGCTGGGCCTCAAGAACACCTATTGGGCGCTGATCTTCCCGCTGTGCTGTTCTTCGTTCTATGTGATCATCATGCGCACGTTCTTTCAGACCTCCGTGCCGGATGAAATCATCGAATCGGGCAAGGTGGACGGCGCGAACCAGCTGCGCATCTTTGTCCAGCTGGTGCTGCCGATTTCTCTGCCGGCCCTGGCGACCATCGCCCTGTTCCTGACCTTCGCCTACTGGAACGACTGGTATCAGGCGAGCCTCTACATTGAGAGCAAAATGCAGAACATGTTCCCGCTTCAGTATCTTCTGGTGAACATCGAAAAGAACATCCAGTACCTGGCCAACAACGATATGGCCATGTCCGCCAGCTCCGACGCTCTGCCAACGGAAACCATGCGTATGGCCATCGTGGTCATCGCCGTGGTGCCCATCATGTTCTCCTATCCCTTCTTCCAGAAGTACTTCATCACCGGCCTGACCATCGGCGCGGTGAAGGGCTGATTTTCGGAATTTAAACGGATACGTCCGTTTGAATAAATAAAAAAGGAGGAACCCGTATGAAAAAGATCCTTGCTCTGATGCTGACGCTGGCGATGGCGCTCTCCATGTGCTCCTTCGCGGCGGCGGATGAACCCGTGAAACTGGTGTGGTTCATCTACTGCGACAGTGTCGCTCCCCTGGACTGGCCTGAGGTGGAAGAGGTGCTGAACGCCTATTCCGCCGAAAAGATCGGCGTCACCTGCGAATTCAAGTACATGAACAGCGAGCAGATCGCCCTGGCCACGCAGACCGGCGAATATTTCGACATCGCCTTCACCTGCGACTGGTACAACGACTACGCGACCAACGTGGCCGCCGGCATGTTCCGTGAGATCTCTGCCGACCTGGACAACTATCCCGCCCTGAAGGATTCCATCGTGGACCTGGCCTGGGAAGGCGTCAAGGTCAACGGCGGCATCTACGCCATCCCCCACATGAAGGACATCGGTTACGAAGTGTTCTGGATCCTCGATTCCAATTACTTCCTCAACGAGAAGGGCTTTGAAAAGGACCAGTTCATCACCTTCGACGGCATCGAAAAGTATTTTGAAGCCTACAAGGCCGACCATCCCGACGACTATCCCTTCAAGATGAGCTACGGCGGCATCACCTCCTGGCAGAACGCCCTGTGCGACTGGATCAACATGGACTATGAAATCGGTCTGGACTGGAACGCCCAGGGCACCGAGGACGAGTACACCATCAAGTCCGCGCTGGAAATCCCTGCCTGGGTCGAGCGCGTCAAGAAGATTCACGAGTGGTATCAGAAGGGCTACATCAACCCCGACGCCGCTGTCACCGAGTCCATGCCGCGCGCGCAGGCCGGTGTCGTACAGTCCGGCCAGGGCTGGTTCGGCGCTGAGACCGTCTGGGCCAACGCCATCCGCAAGCCCGTCTACATCTCCCGCTATGACGGCCCCATGCTGAGCACCTCTTCCATCCGCGGCTCCATGACCGCCGTTTCCAGCTTCTCTGAGCATCCGCAGGAAGCCCTCAAGCTGATCGAGCTGATGAACACCGATCCCTGGTACCGCGAGACCGCCCGCTACGGCATCGAAGGCAAGCACTATGTCCGCAACGACGACGGCACCGTCACCAAGACGGACCTGGGCCAGACCAACATGAAGGTTCAGGCCTACGGTCAGGGCCACTATACCCTGGGCGCGCTGGAAGCCTCTCCCTTCCCGGAAGTCCCCACCGATATTCATCAGTGGGAAACCACCATGGCCAACTATTCCAACGCCAAGCTCTCCGCCGCCATGGGCTTCACGCCTGACCTGGCGCCGGTGGAGACCGAATGCCTGGCTGTCAAGCAGGTCATCGAGGAATACCGCAAAGAGCTGTGGACCGGCACTTCCGACCCGGACGTGGTCATCCCCGAAATGCTCGAACGCATGAACGAAGTTGGCCTGCAGACCGTGATCGCTGAACTGCAGAACCAGCTGAATACATTCCTTGGAAAATAATCCTTCATTTACCCGTTCCGGGGCCGTTTCCCACAGGAAACGGCCCCTTTTACAAGGTTGAGAGAAAAATGAAAAAGAAGGTTTATTGCGGGCTGGACAGTCTGGATCTGGCCGCTCCCCTGCTTCGCGGCCGCCGCGTGGGGCTGATGACCAACCAGACCGGGATCGACAGTCGGTTCCGCAGCGGGATTGATCTGATCCACCATTCCTATCACCTGACAGTCCTGTTCGCCGTGGAGCACGGCATCCGGGGAGACGTCCAGGCAGGCAAGCACTTTGAAACCCAGCCGGATCCGTCCACCGGCGTCCCCGTGTACGCGGTGTACGGCGATACCCGCCGCCTGACCCCGGAAATGCTGGATACCTTCGATGTGTTCTGCTTTGACATGCAGGACGTGGGCGCGCGGTTTTACACCTATCTCTACGCCCTGTCCCTGGCCATGGAGGAATGCGCCAAGGCCGGAAAACCGGTCATCGTCTTCGACCGGATCAATCCGCTGGGCGGTCTCGAGGCAGAGGGCACGGTGCTGTCGGCGCGCTTTTCCAGCTATGTCGGTCTCTATCCCCTGCCCACGCGCTACGGACTGACCATCGGCGAATATGCCCGCTGGGTCCGCCATCACCTGAAGCTCGACCTGGACCTGACCGTCATTCCCCTTCGGGGCTGGCGGCGCTCGGACCTTGGGGAAGACCTTTCGATCCCCTGGGTGGCCCCCTCCCCCAACTGCCCCACCTTTCACGCGGCGTCCGTCTACCCCGGGACCTGCGTGTTTGAAGGGACCAACGTGTCGGAGGGCCGGGGCACCACGCTGCCCTTTGAGTATATCGGAGCGCCGTGGATCAGCGCCCCGGCCCTGGAAAAGCGCATGGCCGCCCATGACCTGCCCGGTCTCTACTTCCGGGCCGCATATTTTACACCGACCTTTTCCAAATACGCCGGCCAGCCCTGTCAGGGGGTGCAGGTCCATATCACGGACCCGCGGAAAGCGCGGGTCGTGGAAGGGGCGCTGACGCTGCTGGACGAGATACGTCATTTATATCCCGATCAGCTGGAATGGATTTCCCATACGCCCGGCAGTTACTTTGCCGATAAGCTTTTAGGCACGGACGAATACCGGCTGGGGAAGCACGACGCCCGCTCCCTGCTGGCGGCCCACGCCCAGGCGCGGGCGGACTTTATGGAGGAACGCAAAGCGTTTTTATTGTATGAGTGACATCATGATCCGGCTCTTCCGGCCGGAAGATCTGCAGGGCATCGTGCGGATCTGGAACGAATGTGTGGAGGCCGGGGAGACCCTGCTCTACCCTGTGTCGGATGATTCTTTCCTCCGCCTGTTTTGCGAAAATCCCTGGTGCGCCCCGGAAAACCTTCTGATCGCTGAAAGGGACGGAAGGCCTTTGGGCTTTATCCATGGCGTCGCCCCGATGACGTTTCCCGGAGCCAGGCCGGGGGACGCCTATCTTTCCCAGATCATGGTGGACCGCGCCTTCCGCCGTCAGGGCATCGGGCGGGCGCTGCTGAACGCCCTGGCGGCCCGGATGAAAGCCCTCGGCGCCGGGCGTCTGCTGATTTCCAGCCTGAACCCGGTCAACCTTTCCTGGAAAATTCCCGGTTCTCCCGGCCATGACCACAACAATATGCCCGGGGCGGACATGGAATGTCCCGGCTTTGGATTCGTGACAGAAAGCGGGTTTTCCGTCCTCTACCGGGAAATGGCGATGTATATCGACCTAAGCGGATACCGTCCGCCGGAGGGGCTGGATGAGCTCCGCGATTCGCTCCGCCGTCATGGCATCGAAACAGGCCCCTATGACGCAACCCTCCACTGCGGCTATGACCGGATGTGCGACCGGGTGGGCAGCGAATACTGGCGGGACGTCCTGCGCACCGAAATCGACGCCTGGGAAAAAGGGCGGCCCAATGAAGATGAACGGTTCTGGCCGGACGGAAGGAAGCCTGCTTCCCCGCGCCTCCTCCTCACCGCCGTACACGGCGGGCAGATCGTGGGCTTTACCGGCCCGGTGGATCTGCAGAAAAGCGGACGCGGCTGGTTTACCGGCATCTGCACCGACCCGGAATTTGGCCGCCGGGGCATCGCCACCGTCCTGTTTAACGGGCTGTTGGACGCCTTCGTGCAGGAGGGAGCAGCCTTTACCAGCCTCTTTACCGGGGAAGACAACCCGGCGAAAAAAATCTACTTAGGCGCAGGCATGCGGGAAGCCCGCCGCTTTGCGCTGATGGCCCTGCCATTGGGAGGTTCTCATGAGTAAAACGATTATGTCCGTGGGCGCGCACACGGGCGACGCCCAGCTGACCTGCGGCATGCTCCTGGCAAAACACGCCATGAACGGAGACCGCGTGGTCATCGTGGATCTGACCGCCGGGGAACGCGGCACGCCGAAGGGCTGGACGACCGAGGATTTCCGCCAGTATAACATCGAATGTGCGGGAAAATTCGCCAGGAAGCTCGGCGGGGAATCCGTCGTCCTTGATACCCCGGACGGGGAATTGTACGACACCAAAGAGGCAGAGCTGCAGTTGGCCGACCTCATGCGCAAGTATCAGGCGGACGCCGTGCTGTACCACTGGAAAAACAGCCTGCACAAGGATCATGAGGCGGCCCACCGGATCACGGACAACGCGATCTTTTTCGCCTCTTTGCCCACCTTTGAGCATTCCCTGCCTCCAGCGCCGATCCGCCGCTTCATGTGCGCGGAAAACTGGGAAGATGAGCCCGAATTCATGCCCTATTACTGGTTCGACGTTTCCCAGGCCTTCGGCCTGTGGAAGGATGCCGTCAAAGAGCTCTGGCTGTCTGAACATTCCCCCAGCTTCCCATACCTGCGCTACTATGAAGCGCTGAGCGTCGTGCGCGGGGCCCGAATCCGCGCAGAGCACGCCACCTGCTTCGGGATCTCCCCCAACGCCAAGCGCCAATGTCTCGACCTTTTGTAAGGAGGAAGCAGCATGATTACGGAAGCGCAAAAAATCTCGATCGGCCAGCGCCTGGCCGTCGGCTTTGACGGATTTACCATTCCGGAGGAATACAGGGAGCTGATCCGCAGATATAAAGTCGGGAACGCCATCCTCTTCCGGCGGAACGTGCAGAGCTTTTCCCAGCTGAAAGCGCTTTGCGCCAACATCAGGGAACTGATCCTGAGTGAAACGGGGCACGAGCCCTTCATCATGATCGACGAAGAATGCGGCACCGTATCCCGCCTGGCCCACGTCGCGGCCCCGACGCCCTGCGCCCTGGCCATCGGCGCGACCGAAGATCCCGAAAACGCGTATCAGATTGGCCGTTTGATCGGCCAGGAGCTTCGCGCGGTGGGCCTTAACCTGAACCTTGCCCCCGTGCTGGACTGCCTGACCCACCCCGCCACCGCCATCGGGAACCGCTGCTTTGCCTCGGAGCCCGAAAAGGTGGCGCGGTTCGGCGCGGCCTATCTGCGCGGATTGCAGGAAACCGGCGTCTTCGCCTGCGCGAAGCACTTTCCCGGCCATGGAGACACCGCGGTCGACAGCCACCTGGCCCTCCCGATAGCTGATAAACCCGTGGAGGCCATTCAGAACACGGAGCTGGTCAGCTTCCAGGCGGCGATTGACGCTGGTATCCTTGGCGTCATGTCCTCCCACGTGGTCTATCCGTCCCTGGATCCGGAGCACGTGCCCGCCACGCTGTCCCGTCCCATCATGACCGGATGGCTCCGGGAAAAGATGGGCTTTCGCGGCCTGATCCTCAGCGACGCCATCGAGATGAACGCCGTCAAGGATATGTTCGGCATCCCGGAGGGAACCCGCCGTGCCCTTGCCGCCGGGTCGGACGTGGCGCTGATCTGCCATTCCGCCGTGGACGCTTCCCTGGCGTGCGAGCATCTGTATGAGGCCCTTCAAACCGGCGGCCTGGACTTAGAAGAGACCGAATGGCATTACCGCCACATTCTGGATATGAAAAAGCTGCTTCTGCCTCCGGCGGGAGACGAAGCTATGTTCGGCAGTCCCGCTCAGAAAGCGTTAGCAGCTGAGATCATGAAAAAATCACTGTGTGTCGCGTATGCTCCCCAGGGCCGTCCGCTGCCGGCCGTCGATGGTCAGACCCTCTTCCTGGGGCTGAATGCCGCCGCCGTCACCAGGGCCAGCGACAATATCGCCCTGGACGCCGCCAAAGAATGTGCTCAAGTCTTCCACGCAAGAAGGATTCATCTGGACGATCCGCTCCCCGAAAACGTCCGGACCACCGTGGTGTTTCTCGACCGCAATCCGGAGCTTGAAAAGGCCGTCTCCACCGCCAACCGCCTGGCCTCTACCGGCGCGGACGTCATCGCCGTCAGCATGAACGTGCCCATGTGCCTGCAGGGCCTGGACCCAACGATCTGGCAGATCGAAGCCTGGCAGTACGACCGCCTCGCCCTGACTCCGCTGATGGAAATGCTGAAAAACGGGAAATAAAGCGCGTAAAGACATGCTGGTCCGGGCGGACAGAAACGTTCTGAAACAGCTTATTTTGCCTGACTGGTGGTCGAAACGATTTTCCCGGCGTCCATCTGATAGATCACATCCGCATAATCAAAAGCGTCGTTTTCATGGGTCACGATGAAAACGGCCTTTTTTTGTGCGTGGGCGTATTCCCGGAAGGCGGATAACACCAGGTGCGTGTTTTCATCGTCCAGGTCACCGGTGGGCTCGTCGGCAAAGAGAAAATCCGGGCTTTGCGCCAGGGCGCGGACGATGGCCATGCGCCGGAGCTCGCCGCCGGAAAGCTCTGCGGGCCGCGCGTCCCGGAGATGGGCAATACCCAGCTGCTCCATCCACTGCCGCACGTTTTCGACCGGCAGCGTTCTGCCGTACAGCTTTGCGGGGAGGATGATGTTTTCCAGCACCGTCAGGGTGTCGATGGCGCTACGGCCCTGGGGAACGACGCCGATCCGCTCGCTGCGCAGGCGGGAAAGATCCTTGTCGTTCAAACTGTACAGATCCGTCTCCCCCAGCCGAACTTTTCCTTCGGTGGGGAGCAGCAGGCCGGAAAGCATATTCAGCAGCGTGGTCTTGCCGCTCCCGCTTCGGCCCATCAGCACGGCAATCTCTCCGCCGCTCAGCGCCAGGTTCAGGGGCTTGACAGCCAGGAAATAGTTAGCGCCTCCGGTTTTCCGAAAATACCGTTTGGAGCTGTTTTCAGCTTTCAGGATCATCTCAGTTTCCCTCCCGCAAAGCCGTTCCTGGATCAATCCGGCTCAGGCGGTACGCCGCGATCACGCTGGACAGGGCGGCTACTAGCACGGACAAAAGGACCGTGCCGCCGGCCAGCAGCAGGATCTTCCCCGGGTCCGGCATCAGATAGGGCAGGTTCAGGGCGCTTTCGATGAGCTGCGCAAAGGGAAACAGCGCAAGGGCAGCCAGTTCTACCCCGATGAGGCCGCCCAGCAGTCCGCACAGAGAAGATTCCGTCAGCACCAGCCGCGAAAGCATCCCGCGGGAGGCGCCGGCCAGCCGCAGCACGGCAAATTCCCGCGCCCGCTCCCGGATGATCAGCATAAAGGCCAGCAGCAGGACCAAAAACGCCAGCACCCATACTGCCGCGATCAGCGCCGTCACCGTGCGGCTGACACCCGCCAGGCTGTCGGAAACACCGGTGATCATGCTGCGGGTACGCACAGCGGTGACCTTGCGAATGTGTCCGTTTAACCGGCTGTTCACTTCGTCGATGCTGCAGCCGTCCTTCACCTTGATATATACGGCGGAAATCACCTGGTCCCCGCTTTCGATCTTATGGCTGACACCCTTTTCCTCGGCGGCCGCCAGGAGCTTGTTCATGGTGTCCATATCGCAGTACACCGCCGTATCCAGCCCCGTGCCGGTGCTTTCCAGCCGGGCGACCACCTTGCACCGCTGATCGTAGATGCGGATGATCTCCCCCACGTCCGCCTCCACCTTGCAGCCGACCGCCACCTCCATGTCGTTGAGGCCCCGACTCAGGCTCCTTGCAATCCAGGGCTGGACGGTAAAATCCCGCTCCGGGTCGATGCCGATGACCTGGATTTTGATGGAGCAGCAGTCCGCTTTCAGGGAGGCCAGGAAGGTCTGCGGGGCGGCCTTTTCCACGCCGCTCACCTCCAGGGCCTTGTCCAGGGCGGAGGAATCCATATAAAAGGCCCCGGTGGTGCCCTGCAGGAACATGTTCTGGAAGCTCACCTTGCTCTGCGCCTGGGAGGGCACCAGGATGATGTCCGCCCCAAGACGGGCCTCCAGGCTGTTGAGGCCGCTCCGGAGGGACAGCACCACGACCGAGCCTCCGAATACGGCCAGGGCAAGGAAGGCGGTCAGCATGGCAAGCACCATGGTCCTTCCGGGCTTCCGAGTCAGGTTTTTAAAAGATAAAGACAGGTTCATCGTCTCAGGACTTTCTGGCGCTCAGGACAGCGCCTGTCAGCGCGCATAAAAGCGCCGCGGCAAACAGGATGATCATCGCAGGCTGCATGACCATCCGGCAGCGCATGGTGCTCATGTGGCACAGGTCAATGAGCGTGCCCGGCGTCAGGATGCCCAGGACGCAGACGGGCAGAGCACTCAGGAATATCCCAAAGCCCGCGCGCCGGACAGCCAGGGCCAGCGCTGCCATAACGCCCAGGGCGCAGCCCAGCCCCAGCAGCGCCTGCCCCGCCCAGTGGCAGGAGCCGAAGCTGCCATCCTCATGGACACAGGGCCTAAGAAAGCTCTGGCTGCCGATGACAATCAGCACCGAAAGGATCAGCAGAACGGCCGCCGGAATCAACTGTTTTTTCGTCATGTTGTCACTTCCCGAAGTTTTCGTTGATCACTTCCCGGGCCACCTTGCCGTGCTCCAGCACAATGGTGCGCTGGGCGGCGTCGGCCACCTCCGGGTCGTGGGTTACGACGATCAGGGTGGTACCCTCTTTGTGGAGCTGGGCGAACAGGTCCAGCACGATGTTTTCATTGGCTTCGTCCAGGTTGCCGGTGGGCTCGTCCGCCAGAATCAGCTCCGGATGGTTGATCAGGGCCCGGGCCACGCATACGCGCTGCTGCTCGCCGCCCGAAAGCTGGCTGGGCAAATGGCGGGCGCGCTCCCGGAGGCCGACGCGGCCCAGGGCCTCCAGGGCTTCTTCCTCGTCAGGCATGGAATGGTAGTATTGGGACACCATCACGTTTTCCACCGCGGTCAGATAGTTGACCATGTGGAACTGCTGGAAGATCAGCCCGATCTTGTCCCGGCGGATGTCCGTCAGCTTCTTGCTGCTTTCCTTGGAAATATCCACCCCGTCCAGCAGCACTTCCCCGCTGGTGGGCTTGTCCATACAGCCGATGATGTTCATCATGGTGCTCTTTCCGCTGCCGGAAGGCCCCATGATGGCGACCCATTCCCCCTGATCCACATGAAGGCTCACGTTGTCCAGGGCCTTTAAATCGCCGTAAATCTTTGAAACGTTTTTCAGTTCCAGCAAGCTCATGGTGTTATTCTCCTTTCAGGACGATGGCGGGATCAATGGCCACCGCGCGTTTGATGGGCAGCAGGCAGGACGCCGCGGCGATCGCCATGGAAACGATGATGGCGGCGGGCAGCAGCAGGGGCTGGAAGGTGATGGAGGAGCCGAACACGTTGACGCTGACCACCTGAGCGAACACAAAGCCCAGGATCGCGCCCATCACGCCGCCCAGCAGGCCCAGGAACAGGCCTTCCCCCAGGAACTCCGCCCGGATGGAGCTGTCCGAGGCGCCCAGGGCCTTGCGCAGGCCGATCTCCCGCCGGCGCTCCGATACGACTGCCATCATGGTGGTGCTGACGCAGATCATCGTCAGGAGAAGAACCACCAGTGTCACCAGAAATACCAGGGCCGTGAGCTTTTCCAGCACTGAGGCTTCGGACCGGGCCACGCGCTTGACCAGCCGTGCCTGAACGCTCCTGCTGTTTTCTGTCATGGCGGCGGCGTAAGACTCCAGCTGCTCCACGTTGGCGGAAACGGACAGTTCCGCCACGTCCAATTGGTCGCTGTCGGTCATGGTTTCCATATCCCGGAGGGACATGAAGATGTACCCTTCCTCCTCGCCGCCGGTGGTCAGGATGCCGGTCACGGTGAAATTCTGCGTCCTGGGCCGAGTGGCAGCGGAGGTTTCCGCGGCGCTGTTGAGAGCGTCCACCACGGCGGAAGAGGTCACCGTCGCCCCGGTCAGCGCGTCAACGCCGTCGCCCAGGGTCAGCGGCAGGGAACGTCCGACCAGCTGGTTTAAGAACCCTTCGTCCTCCGCAACGCGGCCGCCGTATTCCGGGGTCTGGGTGGAGGCGTCAATGGAGACGGAGGCGATTTTAGCTTCCTCATCCAGCACAGCCGTCACATAGACGATGCCGCCGCCGAAGCCCTCGGCTTTGCCGGAGAGCGAGGCCCCGGGCACCCGGCTTTCTTCCGGCGTTTTGTCCGAGACGTGCTGGACCGGCTGATAGGTCAGCTCCATCGTGGAGCCGACCTTGACATCAATGGTATCGGCGATCTCCTTGCCCACCAGGACCTGGCGGGTCTCGCTGGGATAAGCGCCGTCCACGCTGAAATACGGGCTGGTTTTAACGATCTGTGAAAAATCCGTCCCGGCCGCCGTAAATGACTGCTGCCTGGTGGTCATGTCCAGCCGGACATAGCGGTACGGCGCGGCCCCCACCAGCGCGTCCTTGGGCACGGCCTCCAAGGCCTCCGAAAGGCTTTTACTGTTCAGGGTCTCCCCCTCCTTGGGCAGCAGCAGCATATTCGCCCCGTAAGAGCGGAACTGCGCCCCCATCTGCCGGGGCACGTCCACATAGATGGTCACCAGGCCCGCCAGGATGGTCGCGCCGATGCCGATGGACAACAGCGCGATTAGCATCCGGGAGCGGCGGCGGAGTAGGGACGCGGTAATCATCCGCAGAAACATTCTTCTCTTTGTCATCGTTTATCTCACCCCTCAATGCCCGCCGTGCAGCACTTCCGCGGGCCGCAGGCGAAGGATCTGCCGGATGGCGGGCAGGCTGCCGGCAATGGTCACCAGCGCGATCAGCCCGGCCACGATGGGCGCCACCCGGGGATCCATGTCGATGGCGGATCCGAACACGCTGTGCCCGATCAGCTGGGCGAAGCCAAAGCCCATCAGGCAGCCCACACCAAAGCCCACCAGGGCGGTGATCAGGATTTCCGTCATCACCACGCCGGTGATGGAATGGTCCCGGGCCCCGATGGCCTTGAGCAGGCCGATCTCCTGGCTGCGCTCCATGACGGAGGCGGTGACCAGGTTGGAGATGCCCAGGGCCGAGCCGATCAGGCTCAGCGCGGTGATCAGGATCATGAGCAGCTTCGTTTTGTCCAGGATCGTGCCTTCGCTCTCGGCGACTTTCCGCACAGCGCTGGCCACGGAGCCGGTGATGACCTCCTGAATCTGATAGCAGATGGCGCTGACGTAGGCCGTGCAGTACCAGGTCTCATAGTCTCGGGAGGAGAGGGCGGCGGGATTTCGGGCGGCCCGGCGGGCCAGCTCGTTGTCCGGCGTGGTCAGGGCGGAAACCTCGATGGAGGCCACCTTGTTTTCCCGGCCGGTCAATTCCTGCACCAGGTCCAGCGTGGCGTAGATCTGCTCGTCCTCGTCCCCGCCCGCGTCATAGATGCCCGCGATGGTCACGTCCTTTTCGCCCTGGGAGGCAGTGATGCGCACGGTATCGCCCGCGTGCCAGCCCAGCTTGTTTGCAAGCAACGTGCCGGCCATGATTTCGGAGGAGGCGTTTTCATCCTTTTCATCCAGCCAGCGGCCTTCCGTCACGTCCCACCAGGAGCGCATGCCCACCACGCCCGCGTCCAGGCTTTCACCGGTGGGCAGGTCCAGATGATGGTTAAACCACGTGCCGGTCATTTTGGCCGTGCTTCCATCCGGCAGGACGGCCTGGGTATCCAGGAAGGGCGTAAAGTCCACGATGTTGAAGGCCCAGAAGATGGTTTTCAGCTTTCCCAGCTCGTCCTCGCGCAGATAAGCCGTATTCAGCTCCGACCCTCCGCCCACGTCGTAAATATCGGAAAGAAGGGAGGAATCCTTGGGCTTCACGGTGATGTTGGCGCCGTAGTTTTTCAGTTCCTTGTTGACCTTTTCTTCCACGCCCAGCACCACGTTGAGCATCCCCGTTGCCAGGGACGCGCCCAGGGCGATGGTCAGCGCGATCAAAAGCATTTTGCCCTTCTGATGAAAGAGCACGCCGCGAATCATTCTGAACAGCATTTGTCAAGCGTCCTCCTTATCTGAATTCTTTTTCGCCCGCGATGATGTCGCTCAGGCTGAAAACGAGGTTCCCGTCCCTGACCTCATAGGACAGAGGAATCGGGTTGCAGCCGCCCTTAAAGCCGATGGTGTTGATGTTCATCACCACGTCGCAGCGCTTGCAGATGATCTGGCCGCTGCGCTCAAAGTATCCGGCGTTGCCGCAGACCTCGCAGGCGTCCAGGCCCACCCCAAAGGCGGCGGAATTGGGCTTCTTGACCACGATCCAGCGGACGTTGATGTTCTTGTCTGTCTTGTACTCAAAGCGGTGCAGGTGTCCGTCGCTGACGTTTTCCATGGGCACCAGGATAACGCCCGCCTCCGCGTCCACTGTAAAGGCTTCCGGGGCGGAGAGCTCCACCTGCTTTGTGTCGTTGGTTTTGACCACCGTCATGATGACCGCGCAGAGCGCGACGCACACCAGCACGCCCACTGCCACACGCCGCCAGTGGCGGTTCCGGGCCTTCAGCTTGCGCAGCTGGGCGGGGTTATCATAAGGCTCCCGGATGACCGTTCCCTGGCGGAACAAAAGGACCGCCAGGATCACGGCGATCGCCGCAACGATCCAGATGAACAGCATGGAATGATTGGCCGTGAACATCATCCACTGGCCGATCCAGCCGTAAGACGTATCCGTGTACTTGACCGGCCATTTCAGCCACTTGGCCCGGTTGACCCAGGGCACGAAGAAACGGCCAAAGCAATAGACCGCAAAGGACAAAAGGCCTGCGTTCAGCGCGGCGGGCGCCAGCGCATAGGGCTTTATATACAGCGCACAGCGGGAAAGCAGGCGCGAATAGACGAACAGAAGGACCAGCGCACCCAGCCACCCGGCCATGCGCACCGCGTAATACGAAGACAAATATCCCTGCCCCATGGTATTAAAACTGAAGGGATAGAGCAGCACCCCGGGCAGAGAATAAAAGATCAGCGTCGACGACAAAAGGGACCCGGTGACAGACAAAAGAACGCCGCCTGCATCCGCCCCCCGGTTTTCCTTCCTGCCAAAGAGGACAGAGAAAACCAGTGTAAGCGCCGTCAGCGACAGCACCACCGCGTAAATATAATGATTCCAGTGGCTGGAGATAATCAGCCTGGTGTTGAACTTGACCGCGGCCAGCGCGGCGGAGGCGAGAACGCCCGCGCCCACAGCCCAGCCGTGAATCATCTTTCCTTTCTGGCCGCAGAGCCGGGAAACAAATACGTGCATGAGGGTGGTCAGAGTGACGGTCAGGAACAGATCCTGCGTCACCATCCAGAGATATTTGAACACTGCAAAACCCCCGAAAAAAGAATATTCATGAACGCGCGCAATGCTGGCGCATCCTCCCCCGCGGAGAACGCGCCAGCATCTATCTTATGAATAGAAGGGAAAGGTCAGATTACCATTCCTTGACGAACTTCCAGCCGGTCCAGGTGACGGTCAGAGGCTCGGTCCAGAATTCCTTGGCTTCCACGCCGGTTTCGGCGTCCACGTGGAGCAGATAGCCGTTTTCAGCGGGGCTCTTGATGTACAGGGTCACGGTGTACTCGCCTTCGGCCAGCGGGATGTTGTTGCCGTAGTGGGGGCCGTCGGAGGCAGCCATGGGCATCATGGAGCCGGAGTAGACTTCCTTGCCGGAGAGATCCTTGATGACGAAGTCGATGCTCAGATAGGGCACCCAGCCGTCCACGGGGAAGCCGTAGGGGTTCTCGTTGGCGGTGAGGTCCACTTCGATGTGCAGGTCGGAGCCTTCCTTGGGGGTGGCGTTCTCAGCGGGCGCCATGTCCACGGGCTGGAAATACACCATCGCCATGGTCATGAAGCCGACTTCCTGTTCGCCTTCCACACCGAGTTCATATTCATCGAAGCCCGCTTCTTCTTCGGCGAGACCGAGGGCGGACATGCTCATCAGCATCATAGCGGCCAGCAGCAGAGCAAAAAACTTTTTCATGGGTTCATCCTCCTCAAATGTTGATTTGGTTGTATATCCTTCGCGGACTGCGCGGGGCGGTGCCGCGGGGGCATCGGACGGAAGGTAGAAGGTAGAAGGTAGGAGGGTTCTGAGGGCCCGGAAAACTGTCCAGTGGACAGTTTTCACCGAAGAACGGGCCGGCAGGCCCTGGATGAGAGTGAAGAGTGGAGAGTGAAGATAGAGTTAGTGGTTAGGAGTGGAAAGATGGTAGATCAGGCTTTTTGCTTTTGGGGTTTGGGAGACTGGGGTTTCTTTTGGCATTCGGCTTTGACGGCGTCGATCTTTCCGCGGTAATGGGCGATCATGAAGGTGACCAGCAGGATGATGGCCAGGATCAGCTGCGGCAGCAGGGTCTCCAGCCAGGGATAGATGCCGAAGATCTGGATGGCGTCGTTTTCCGGTACGCCGGGCACGCGGAGCGTCAGGTCGAACACGTTACCCTCTGCCAGCTCCTTGATGCCGCTGCCCAGGAAGGAAACGCACATGACGGCCATCAGGATGGAGGTGACGGTAAAGAACACCTTGATCGGCAGCTTGATGGACAGCTTGGTGATGGCCAGATAGACGAACACCAGCAGCACGCAGCCGGCAGCAAAGCCCGCCCACACCATGCCGGGGTTGCCCTCGGAAAGCATGGGCTGATAGAAGAGCACCACTTCCGCGCCTTCCCGGAACACAGAGAGGAAGGCCGTAAACGCCAGGGCGAACGAGCTGCCCTGCTCCACGGAGCTCTGCACCTTGTCGTCAATGTAGCGGCTCCAGGAGGCCGCCTCGGCCTTGGAAATCATCCAGTTGCTCACGTAGAACAGGACACAGACGGCGATCAGGGCTGTGATGCCCTCGATGATCTCCTGCGCAATCCCCGCGCCGACGAAGGCCTGCTTGGCCCAGGCCAGCACCGCGGCGGCCGCGAAGCTGGCGGCGATGCCGGCAATCGCGCCGATGTACACATTCTTCAGGCTCTTAGCGTTGCCGCTCTTCACCAGATACGCGATGATCGCGGCGATGATCAGGATGGCCTCGAGTCCTTCCCGGACGATGATGCCGAAGGCTCCCAGGAACGTGGCCAGCTTCGGGTCGGTTTGCTTGGTCTCCTCCTGAACCTGAGCCGCCGCTTCGCCCGCCTGCGCTGCCGCGGCCTTTTCCTCCGCCGCCTTGGTGTCCAGGGCTTTTGCCTGCTTTAAGACCAGGTTTTTCGCCCCGTCCGTGGTGGTGCGGTATTTGTTCTTCTGGTACTTGGTCTGGGCGGAAGCGATCAGGCCCCGAAGGTCTGAAAAGTATCCGTCCATCTTCTGCCGGTCCTTGAGGGAAAGGTCCGTATAGATCTTATGATTCAGGCCGGATTCCTCGTAGACCGAATAGAAGGCGGTGTTCAGGTTGTCCAGGGCCGCGTCAAAATCCTTGTCCAGGTAGCCAATGTAAGCGGTATCCAGCAGTTCCTTGACCAGCGTCGCCGCTTCATACCAGCTGGCGTATTTCTGGGCCGCGTTGGGATCGGCGGAGTATTCCGGGTAAGGGTCGGTCGATACCAGCTTGCCGCGTTTGTAATACTTGGTTTCGCTCTGTACGCCGCTCTGCATGGCCGCCAGTTTGTTGCCGTCCTCCCGGATCATGGTTTTTAGCTTCTGCAGAGCGCTTCTGACGGAGACGATGGTCTCCTGAACGTTATTTTCCTTTTTGACCGCCGCCTTGCAGGCGGAAAACTGCATTTCCACCGCGTTTTTCCGGTTGCCGGAAACAAAGCTCATGGTCTGGCGCTCAAAGCCGGTGGTTTCGTATACCCGGAAATAGGCGTTGCTGACGTTGTCATAAGCGGTCTTGGCGTCGCCGTCCAGATAGCTTTCAAAAGCGGCGTCCAGGTATTTGTCGATGGCGTCCGACGCGTCCGCCCAGCGGGTGGACGGGGCCTCCTCAGCAAACGCGCACAGGGACAGCAGCAGGATCATCACCATTGAGCCGCAAATCAGTCTCGCGGCGAAACGTCTCTTCTCCATCACGTGGGTCTTCCTTTCCGCGCTGTTCAAAGTCATTGAGCAGGCAAGAATGTTAGATTTATCTAACACGTGTGGTATCATATCACATTTGGATCATCATCTGTTATCCTGATATTGACATATTTAATACAAATTTCATTCTGTATCAGTGTTTATCAAAAAATGCGTGACAGATCTGTTGGTTTATGCTAATATATTTTTCGTAATTAGTTTCCTTTAATCTTCTGGCGTAAAAGAAAGGCGTGAGGCCTGTTTGACGAAACAGCAAAACAGCGGTTCAGCGCTTGCCGAGGCCGCTCAGCATTACATTGAAACGCACAGCAAGGAAAAATTCTCTCTGGAAAAGATGGCCCAAGCGCTGTTTGTAAACGGCTGTTACCTGATGCGGACCTTCAAGCGCCACACAGGCATGACGCCGCTGAATTATCATCATCTGGTTCGGTGTGAAAAGGCGAAAGAGCTGCTTCTTCAAACCAACATGAGCATTTCCGACGTCGGAGAAACCGCCGGCTTCGTATCCTCATCCCATTTCTCCCACATCTTCCGCAAGACCGAAGGCTGTACCCCGAGCGAGTACCGTTCGCTGCATCAGGACGAGGGCCGGGAAATAATAAAAAAGCCGCAGGCTCTTTTGAATGATCCTGACGGCTCGGAGTTTCAGTGCTGATAACGCTGTCACTTTTCTATACTCTTTTTCAGAGCTCGGCTTTTCTGAACGCTTACAGTTCACTATATTGATGATTATGATTTAAAAATTGCCGTCCGAATAGGGCGGCGTTTCTTTTGCAATATTTGCAATGCAAGTGCATCGAAAAAATGTGGGTAGTAGCGCGGGTAGTAGAGATGGATTCACCTGTATTTTGCTATCCTTTTTGAAGAAACGTTTCTATACCTAACAAAATGAAAAGCCCTGAAACAACTGATGTTTCAGGAGCTTTTGTTTGGCGCGCCCTGGGGGACTCGAACCCTCGGCCTTTTGATTCGTAGTCAAACACTCTATCCAGCTGAGCTAAGGGCGCATTTGCTGCTCTTCAAGCAGCAGGAGTATATTAGCACAAAAACAGAAAAAAAGCAAGTACTTTTTTCAAAAAACTTGAAGGCGGAAAATTGGGTAAAAATCGGTCCGCGCACAAGGGATCCCTGTTCGTCATTAAAGCCCGAAAACGGCGCTGAAAGCAATGCGCTTACGGCATCACGCCGATGCCGAGGAGCTCGTTCTGCAGGCGGTTATGTTCCTCATAGGCGTTGACGTTGAGGGTTTCGCCCATAAAAATCATGGAAGCGGTGCCGCCGCCGTCCAGGTTGAAGGCGATGGTACAGCCCTTCTTTTGAAACAGATCAGTAAAATAGGTCAGCTTGCAGCCCTTGGATTCGGCGGAGCGGCCCTGCATGACGATGGCGACATAATGGCCCGGCTCCACCATGCCGATGCCGGAGCGCGGCTCATTGCCCAGGCGTTTGTCGATCCGGGCCATCTGTTCTGTGGGCTGTCCGCCAAGGAGCAGCACCGGGCCAAAGCACAGTACGTCCCAGGCGCCTTTGCGTTTCAGCTCCTTTGCGGTGGCGCCGTTATACGCGTATGCCTCCATTCGCCCGTCCGGGTAGATGGCCAGTAAATCCCGATTGGGAATGATCCGGACGTCCTTGCGGGCCGGGTCGTCGTACAGCACCTCTCCCCCGCGCAGAACGACGCCGACGGTCATCACCTTTTTCCGGGCGTTTCGCAGGACACGGTACAGATAATAATCCGTGTTGATGGCGAAAGCCAGCTTGTTTTCCCGGGCGATCAGATCCGGCTCCGTCCTTTCGCGGCTGTCCCGGTCCTGACCAAAGAAGAACGTGCGCAAAAACTCCTCCGAACCGGGACGCACGAACAGATCCGCCTCAAACCAGAGCTTTGGCTCGGATTTTTTACTCAGGTCTGCCTTACGGACGATTTCGATGCGCAGGTCCTGATGGGCGTACAGCCACAGGCCCTTTTCGGGGTCGCTCAGGGAGAAGGCGGGCTTTCCCTCCGGGAGAAAGCCTTCCTCCGTCAGCACGGGAAAAAGATCAGCGTATTTGGTTTTTTGCGAAAGAAAGGCCGCTTTCTGCTTCTGCTCCTGGAGCTCCTCCGCCGTCTGGTCCACCGGTTCCGGCTCGGTCGGTTCCGGCAGGGAAAGGACGAAAGGCGACTGAATCGTTCCATCGCCTGACTGGACGCTGACGCCTTTCAGGCTCACCTGGATCATGGGCCTTACGCCCTGTCCCGTATGCCAGACGCCGAGATAGCCCCAGTTCCCTTCCCGGATGACGCGGCGGTGGGTCTTTTCGCGGTTGTCGCTGATGGTCCTTGTCCAGTAGGGAGAATCCTTGAGCCGGGTGTTATAGACCTGCAGGCCGTTATCGACGGCGTATTCCGTCCCCGCCGCCCAGCGGGATTCGTTGTCCGTAAAGCCGTACTGTGGATTTTTCAGGTCCTCCGCTTCCGGCAGGGAAACCAGGGAACGGTCCATCTGCCGGACCAGCAGGCACCGCTCCGCCCAACTGAAGGTACGTTTCAAAAAATCATCATTCAGATAGTCGTAGAGCTCCGACTGCTCCCAGCCGTCGTACACGTTCTTCTGCTCGTCCACCCGGGCGGTAAAAAGGATTTTGTCGCTCAGGAGCAGCATGCTGTCCCGGCTGACAGACAGAATCCGCCAGCTGATGGGCTCCACAGTTTCATCCGCCGTGGTGGGCGTCCGCCCAAAGAGGACGTGGGTCCATTTCTTCGTGTCTCGCTGGTAGGGGCGAAGAACCGTTTCCTCCGAAAAGGAGGGAAGGACGGGCAGGAGCAGGAAAACAAGCAGCAGGCAAAAGAGCTTTTTCATGAAGCCATCCATTCCGTAAACTCCCTGTCAGGAGAAGCATCAGTTGACCTGATCCGAAAACCCGATGCCGATCACTTCGTTCTGCAAGCGGTTCTGTGCCGAATAAGTATTTTCGTTTAAGTAAACGCCCATAAAGATCATCGAAGAGGTCCCGCCGCCGTCCAGGTTGAAGGCGACCTGACAGCCCTTCTGGGCAAACAGGTCCGCCAGATACGTCAGCTTACAGCCGACGGACTGCTTCGTCCTTCCTTCCACCATGATGGCGACATAGTGGCCCTTTTCCACCATGCCGATGCCGGTGCGCGGGTTGTTGTTCCCCCGTTCGCCGATCCGCTTGGCCTGCTCGGTCATCTCCCCGTCCCTGAGCAGCACGGGGCCAAAGCACAGCACGTCGCTGGCGCCCATGGCCTGAAGCTCCTCAGCGCTCGGGCCGTTGTAATCGAAGGCTTCCATTCCACCGTCCGGGAAGAGGGCCAGATAATCACGGTTGGGGATGTTGTTTGCCGGCCTGGTCGCCGGATCGTTGTAAAAAGCCTCTCCCCCACGCAGCACCACGCCCACGGACATCACGCGCTTTTTGGCGTTCCGAAGGACGCGGTAATAATACCAGTCCGAGTTAATGGCGAACACCAAATGGTTTTCCCGGGCGATCGCCTGGGTTTCCGCCAGCTTCTTCGTCCTGGGGTTCAGTTCATGATAATACGTCCTGAAATAATCCTCCGTGCCGGGCCGCACAAAGATCTCCGCTTCGTACCAGCGCCGGGGCTCGGTCTTTTTGGCGGTGTCCGTCTTTCTCACGATCTCCACCCGGAGATCTGGGCTGACGTAGAGCCAGAGGCCCTTGTCCTCGTCGAAGGAGAAAAACTCCTCCTCTCCCTCCGGTAGGAAGCCTTCCTCCGTCAGCGCTGGAAACAGGGAGGCAAATTCCGTCACAGAGGTAGCAGCGGAAGCGTCTTTCTGTCCGTCCGCTTCCTCGGCGGAATCAGAGGGCGCAGGCGTATTCCGGGGGCTTTCCTGCGGGGCCGCAGCCTCCTTTTCGGAGGGCGCTTCGTCTGTTGCGCGGGACCTTTCAGGCTCGTCGGCGGCCGCACATTCGTCCGAGAAAATCAGGTTCCACAGTTCTTCGTCTACTTCGCCGGATTCGGGAAGTCCGTTATGCTTTTGCAGCTGGGCAACGCGCTCGGCCGTGGTTTCGTTATATTCCGGGGCGAATTTCTTTGTCTTAAAATAGCCCAGTACATACATCCGTTCCTTGAGGGCCGTCACGATTTCGCCCCTGTCCCCCTGGCGGATGGGAAAATCCCCCTCCGCCATGACAGGCAGGATGGACACAAGCAGGAGAAGAGCCAGCAAGGCTCCGGTCAGTCTCTTCATAAACACAAGATTCCTTCTTTTACAAGTATAAAAGTATCATTTGGCAGCCGGTGCCGCCGGTCACGGTTCCTCCGCTGCCGGTTCCGCAACTACCTGAGCGGACTGGCCGATGCCCAGCACCTCGTTCTGCTGACGGTTTTTGGTGCCTGACTTGTTTTCGCTGACGTAGGTGCCCATGAACATCATCTGGGCGGCGGGTCCGCCGTTCAGGTTGATGGCGGTCTGGCAGTTTTTATTCGCAAACAGAGCGGCGAACTCCTCCAGCTTCAAGCCGACAGACTGCTTGGTGCCGCCCTCGGCGACGACCGCCAGGAAATGACCGGGCCCGATCCGTCCCACGCCGCAGCGCGGGTTCTCCGCCTGACGGGCGGAAATCTTCTTGGCTTTGGCGGTGATTTCGCCATCCTCCACCAGGATGGGGCCGAAGCAGAGCGTCTCATAGACGCCTTGTTTTAAAAGCTCCTCAGCGCTGGCGGCGTTGTAAGCATAAGCCTCCATCCGTCCGTCCTGATACAGAGCCAGGATGTCCCTGGTCGGAAGGGTGGTGACGTCTTTCTTCCCCGGATCGTCCGCCATAATCTGTCCCTGTCTTAAGATCACGCCGACGGTCGTTCGTTTTTTCTCATTCTGCTGGGCGCGGTAATAATACCAGTCCCCGTTCACGGCAAAGACCAGGGAGTTTTCTTTGGCAATGTCCAGCTCGTCCGCCAACTCCTCCGTATCTGCTTTCTGGCCGCTGAAATAATACTGAAGCGACTGCTGTTCCGCGCCGCGGCGGACAAAAATCTCCGCCTCCAGCCAGCGCTTGGGCTTCTTCCGTTTGGACGTGTCTTCCCGGCGAAGGATCTCGATCCGCAGGTCCTGGCTGGCGTACAGCCAGACCCCGCCCTCGGGATCCTGCCAGACAAATTCCGCTTCGCCCTCCGGCAGGAAGCCTTCCTCGGTCAGTTCCGGGAAGAGCGTCCCGTATTCCGTGGGGAACAGCCGGTCGCCCGTTTCAGTTTCCGCGGGCGCCGTCTTTATAGGCGCGGGTGCTTCCGTCGGGACGGGGGTGAGGACGGGTGCGGGCGTCGGGGTGGGCCTCGGCGTCGGGGAGAGCCTGGGGGCCCGCACTTCTGCCTTCGGCAGGGTCAGGACATAAGGAGCTTCCTCCGTGCCCGTGCCGGACAGAATGGACGCATCCTGGAGGCTCAGGGCCACGACAGGCCGGACACCGATGTTTTCAGTGTCGGGATAAAGCTCGCTCCACGTGCCGTCATCCTGGACCCGGTACATGGCGTTCTCAAAGGAAGGGCCCGCGCTCCTCGTCCAGTAGGGAGAAGTGTTCCCGGCAGAAGAAACATAAAGCCCCGCTTCCACCGCCTGGGCGGTGCCTTTCGCGGCAGAGCCGCCCTCCATCCCCTCAAGCATTTTCTTTTCCGGGAGGGACACCAGGGACAGGTCGTCCTGATACAAAAGGGCCGCCTGCTCGTCCGAAGAAAAGGCTGTTTCCGCGAAGGCTCCGTTCAGCCAGGCATACAGGGAGGAGCCTTCCCAGCCGGAGAAGGGCGCTTCGCCGCCCTGGACAGGCTTGCTGGCCAGAATGTTCTCGCTGAGCAGCAGGGCCTTTTCCCCATCCGCCGAAAGGACCCGCCACAAAATGGCCTTTTTATCCTCCGGGCGGTCCTGCGCCGTTCTGCCAAAGGAAACGAACGTCCATCCCCGGTCGTCCCGGTATCCGGACAAAGACTCTTCTCCGCCGGCGGAAAGCGCCGCCGACAGCAGCAGGATCAGCAGGATCGCAGCCGATGTTTTTTTCATCATCGTCCTTCAGCCCTTTCATTTGCTTTTCTTTATGATTATAACGATCCCGCCCGATCTTGGCAAGCCCGAATGAACCGGTTTTGCTGAAAAGACCTCCTGGGAGCAAACATTTACATTTTCGGCCTACCGCCCTCTTTGCTTCTATTGAAACAGGAGCGATTTCATGGTAAGATATGTCATAAGGGGAAAGCGGCCCCTTTAGGAGGAACGGAATGAGACTGTTAAAAAAATGCCTGACTTTCATCCTCTGCCTCACAATGCTGATGCAGGGGGCGGCATATGCCTTCACATATGAAAACGGGACGGAACTCTCCAGCTCCGACCTGTCTTTCCAGTCTACGAACGGAGAAGAAATCCGCGTATCCGACCTGCTTGAGGAACGGAAGATGGTTCTGATCCATTTTTTCCAGACGGTCAGCAAGGCCAGCAGGTCCAGCTTCCCGGCGCTGGAAGCTTCCTATGAGCGCTGGAAGGACCAGGCGGAAGTGATCGGCATTTCCTGCGACGCCATGGACACCCGCGAGTATCTGAACGACTTCGCCAAGGACAACGGGCTCACCTTCCCCCTCGTCGCCGGGAACGAAACGATCCTGCCGGACCTGTTCGGCCTGACCGCCGTACCGACGACCGTCGTAGTGGACCGGTTCGGGGCCGTCGCCATGCTGATGGTGGACGTGAAGACCGATCCCGCTTCCTATGACCGGATTTTTGATTATTTCTGCTCGGACGATTATACCCAGAGCGTCTGGCTGACCTCCCTGCCGCCCGCCCGGGCTTCCGCCAAAGGACCCACGGAGGATGCGCTGACGGAGCTTTTGACCAAGGACACCCGCATCCGTGTCACAGGGCCGGCCAGCCCCTACATCTGGCCCTTCCTGAAGGGCGAGGAAAGCGGCGTCCGCTCCTCCAACACCGGCATGGACGATTCCATCGCCACCCTTTCCGCTCATATTTCGGCCCCGTGCGAATGTGTCTTTTCCTACCGGTTCAACGTCTCCAGCGAACGGCTGTACGACGCCCTGATCATCCTGCTGGACGGGAATGAAGTCCGGGTGTACAGCGGTGAAACCGGATGGCGGCAGGACGCCCTGACCCTGAGCGCCGGGGAGCATGAGATCACTTTCCATTATTTAAAGGACGAGGAAGCAGGAAACGGATCGGACTGCGCCATGCTGTCTGATTTCGCCCTGCTGGAAGGCGAAGCGGCGGAAAAGACGCTGGAACAGCTGCCCGACTACCCGGTCAGCGATCAGACGGCAATGACCCTTCATGACCAGGACGCCCAGGAAATCTGGGTGGAAGACCCAACCGGCGTGCTGGAACGGGATTTCGGCGGACCGGTCCGGATTTATCTGCTTGACCAACCGCAGGCGCACATCAACCTTTCGCTTGCCTCTCAGTACAACCCCTGGACAGTGTACCTGAAAGCGGGCAACTCCATCGAAATTCAGGAGGTCCTGCCCTATCAGACCGAAAACGGCTATGAGCTGACCGTCGACTGCGCTCCAGACACGTTCTCTCTGTATACGGCTTTTACCGCCCAGCCCTACGAACAGCAGATTCTCTATAACATCATCATCTTCCCGAACATGGACACACTGGAAAACTGGTTCAGCTATATGAAGTACGTCCGCATGGCGAAGCTGCTGTGGAATGTCGGGGGCGACGAGGAAGAGGAGCTGTTCATCTGGCAGGTGAAGGTGCAGGATACCGCCGGCAACCCGGTGCCCGGCTGCGAGGTGACGTTCAGCAATAAGGAAGCCTCCGCCAGCGTCATCACGGACGAAAAAGGCATGGCCGTGTTTGAATCCGCCGAGGAAACCTACCGGGTCAGCCTGAGCGCTGTGCCGAACCAATACATCAACCCCTCTTCCCGGGAGGTCGTCATGCCCAGGACGGGCGGCGCCACCGGCTTCATTCTGGTGAAAAAAGAAGGCAGAAAGCCCTGATGGAGGAAATCATCTCTCCGCTGGCGGCGGATTTTACCCTGTTTAACGGGGCGGACGCCGTTTTGCTGATTCACGGCTTCACGGGCAGCCCGGCCCATATGCTGCCCCTGGGCAGGGCCCTGCAGGAAGCGGGCTTTACCGTCCGCGGCATCCGGCTCAAAGGCCACGGCACGAGCCTGGCCGACATGCGGGCGGCTTCCTGGAAGGATTGGCTCTCGGAAGCGAAAGAAGCCTATGACGCGCTGGAAAACGCATTCCGCTCGGTCAGCGTCGTCGGGTTATCCATGGGCGGCGTGCTGGCCCTGATCCTGGCGGAGGAAAAAAATCCCGCCTGCTGTGTGACCCTGGCCGCCCCGATGGGCATCAAAAACCCGCTGAGCTTCGCCGCTCCCGCCCTTGGAAAAATCGTTCCGGTGCTGAAAAAAAGAAAACGAGCCGTTTCTGGACTGGACATGGACTACGCGGTCGGCTACCGGGAAATCCCCACCGCCCGCATCGCGGACCTGAACCTGCTGATCCGAACGGCAAAGCAGGGCCTATCCTCCGTCCGCTGTCCCCTGCTGTGCGCCCAGTCCGCGCACGACCCCTCCATCACCGCCGGCAGCGCGGACATCATTTTGAAGGGGATTTCCTCTTCGGTCCGGGAAAGGCTGACGCTGCATCAGCCCCAGCACCTGATCACCATCGGTTCGGAAACGGAAACCCTGTTTCCCGCCGTGTGCCAGTTTATCAATCTTCACAAGGAGACCGCATGAAAAAAAGCCTGTTGAGATTCCTGTCAGCGCTGACCGTCTGCCTGCTGCTGATCATGCCTCTGCCCTCCCTGGCCGGAGAAGCGCAGGAGGTTACGGTCGTCTGTTCCTTTTATCCGGTCCGTATTTTTGCGCAGAACGCGCTCAAAGACGTCCCGGGCGTCCGGCTGGAGACCCTGGCCCCGGCCGGAACCGGCTGCCTGCATGATTTTCAGCTGATGACGGGGGACCTCAAAAAACTGGACGGCGCCCTGTGCCTGATCCTCAACGGAGCGGGCATGGAGCAGAGCTTTCTGCCCCTGCTGACCAGGGAAAGGGCGAACCTGCCTCTGGTGGACTGCTCCGCCGGTATCCCCCTGATGACGGAAGGCGGGGAGGATAACCCGCACATCTGGCTCAGCCCCTTCCTGGCCGCCGCCATGGTCCGGAACCTGGGGGACGGTCTCTCCAAACTGCTTCCCGAACACCGGGAGACCATTCTGAATAACACAGAAGCTTATGCCGCTTCCCTGGAAGCGCTGGGCGAAGAAATGCGCGCCGCCCTTTCCTCCTTTGAGGGAAAGAACATCGTCACGTTTCATGAGGCTTTTCCCTATTTCGCGGATGCCATGGGCCTGAATGTCCTGGCCTCCGTGACCGTCGAGCCGGACGAGACTCCCTCTCCCCGCCTGATCGCCGAAACCGTTTCCCTGATTCAGAAATGCGGCGGCTGTCCCCTGTTTTCCGAGCCGGGCGTACAGCTGGACGCTCTGAACACCATCGCCCGGGAGACCGGCTGCCCGGTCTATGAGCTGGACCCCATTACGGATGGGGCGAACGATCCGGACGCTTACGTTCAGGCGATGTGGAAAAACCTGAATACCCTGATCACAGCCCTGTCCGCTCAGGCGGAACGCTGACTTCGTCCCAAACAAAATATGGTTTTTCCCATTTGAAAACGGCATGACCCGCGTGGTCATGCCGTTTCCATTTTTCCTTCACAGCTTCCTTCAGCAGATGTCTTCCGCAGGGACAGGGCCCAGCACCAGGCCGATGCACTGTACGTTGTCGTCATCCGTCGGGCGGATCATCCGGAAGGAGGGGTTGCGCGATTTGAGGCCCTTGAGCTGGTATTCCTTGATCATCAGCGCGCCGGAAACCCGGAAGATGCCCACCTCGCCCGGCTGAACATGGTCCGCGTGGCGGACGTATACCAGGGAGCCGTCGGGATAATCAGGCTCCATGCTCCGGCCGTTGACGGTGAAAACCTCATCCGCCCGGCGGGAAAGAGGCGTATCCCGGACCATGGTCATCTTCGTTTCCGTTTGGTCCTCTTCCATCGGCACGCCAACCCCGGCGGCGGCGCTCAGGGCCTGATGCGGCAAAAGACGCCTTCTTTTCAGGTCCTGCATGGCCGCCTGCAGGGTCTTTTCGTCCTCCGAAAGCTGATGGACGAGCTGGGCGGCCAGCTTTTTACGCGGCGCGGTCAGGCTGCGGTAATCCTGCAGGAACTGCTGCTCCTGCGCTGGGGCGGCCGGATCGCACTCGATGCCGAAAAACACCGTCAGCGGGATTTTCAGCAGGGCGCACAGCTTCGGAATCGCATCGATATCCGGCCGGGAGACGCCGTTTTCCCAGTTGCTGATGGTGTTGGTGCTGTAGCCGATGGCCCGGCCGACGGACCCCTGGTCCAGCCCGGCCTTTTCGCGGTAACGGCGGATCACGTTTCCGTAATGCGTGGTGCGTTTTTCATTCAGCGGCAGGCTGCCGGACTTTCTCGTCTTCTCAAAAGAGGCGATGGCCTGTTCGTTGTCCCTTTTCCGTGCTGTGCGCATAGCGGTCCGCCTTCCTCATATCATCATAGATCGTTTATTCGTCCTTGCTGGCCAGCGCCAGTTCCGACGCGGCGCGGGCTTCCTCCAGCGTGTGGAAGACCGCCAGGAACCGGGTGATGTGGCAGAAAACAGACCCCGTAATCCCCGTGACGGCGGCCAGCTCCCCGTTCCGCTTCCCGGCCCAGGCGGCCGGAAGCGATTTCTCGGACTCGAAGGTATCCGGACCGGCCGGCACCGCCTGCAGGTCGTATTCCCCGGACGCGGGGAAAATGACGAACAGCACCTTCCGGTCCGGATGCTCCGCGTTATAGGCGATAACCTGCCGGACCCAGTCGTAGCACCGGTCCAGGGTCACCACGCCGCGGTCGTAGGTTGCTTCAATCGCAAGACGGATCCTTTCTTCCGCCACCAGACGGGCGCGAAGCCGGAAAATCAGGTGGGAGAGGATCGTTTCCGCCATTTTTGCGGCTTCCAGGAAATACTCGTCCTCTTTTTCCGGCGGCTCCTGCCAGGTGGGGTTCATGCTGTGGACAAAGGAAAAAAGGTGACGGCCCGGCGCGTGCTGGCCGTTGTCCTGAGCTTCCACGTCGTTTAAAAACAGATCCCGCATCATATAAAGGAGGCGCGGCTCGTCCGCGAACATGAGGTCCGCCAGCTTGCCGCAGGCGGCGGCCTTGACGCCGTTTTCACGGATCAGGGAGCCGGGCTGATGATGATCCAGGCAGACCCGCTGCTCCGTAATCTCGTCCCTGCCGCCCACGTCCAGCACCACCGTGCAGCTGTCCAGGATTTCCGGGTCCCTGGTGCGGACGATTTGAACGTTTTCCCGCCCGTAGGAAAGATACAGCAGGGCCGCGCACAGGACGTCGTCCGCATGGAAAACGCCGCTGTGCACCGCCGCGCGAAGTGGAAGCGCGGGAGACTCAAGGATCCGAATCATAGGACATTTCCTTTCTGACATAGGTTGGAACCCTCTTATTGTATTCCCAGAAAATGAGAATGTCAACGGATAAACCGAAAGAAAACGATGATCTTCAGGCTGATTTCAGAATGAGAAGTAAGCATTGCGTTTACTCCGCCTTTCATGATACAATCACGGGACGGAAGGCGGTGATGTTGTGTACAAAAAGGTGGCTGCGGGCCTGCTGGCGATGTGGATGATGTTCTTATCCTATCCGGGCGTCGGCCTGACATTTGGCGGGCAGGAAACGGCTTCGCCCGCTCCCTCCCCCATGCCTTCTTTGGAAGTGATTGAGGAACCGGCGGAAGCGGTGGCAGAGGTGGTTTCCCTGCCTGCCGCGGAGGACCTGCTTTCTTCTTACGTTCCCAACCCTGAATGGGAGAAAAAATTCGCCAACTACTATAACGCAACCAGCGCCAAAACGGGGGTCTTCATCGTCACCCGACGGGGAGAACCGCTGCTGATCTACGTGCGGGGCAACCGGGATACCCACAAAAACCCCACCGAGCTCACGACCACCTTTAAGATCGCCTCTGTGACGAAAATGGTGACGGCCATCGGCTTCATGCAGCTGGCCGAGCAGGGCGTCATCGGCCTGGACGACCCGATCAACAGCTATCTTCCCTTCAAGGTCGTCAATCCCGCCTGCCCGGAAGCCGACATCACCATGCGGCAGGTGCTGAGCCATACCTCTACGTTAAAGCAGTCCTCCAAATACCTGCCGGACTGGGAGGACCTGCCCGTCAGCAACAGCGTGTTCTACAAAAACCTCCTGCCCGGGGAAAAATACCATTACGCCAACCTGAACGGCGGTCTGGTCGGCGCAATGATCGAGGCGCTGAGCGGCCAGTCCGTGAACACCTATATGAAGGAGCACGTCTTTGCCCCGCTGGGGATCGACGCTGCCTACAGCCCGACCCTGCTGGCCGATCAAAATAACATCGGCGCGCTGATGACGAAGGCCGGCGTGACGACCTCCAACGCCTCCCGCCAGATCAAGGCCGACGCGGATTATGACGACACCTGCGACCCGGCCCTGCACACCGACCGGACCGCCGGGGCCCTCTACATCAGCGCCGAGGGGCTAAACCGGCTGATGGTGATGATGGTGAACGGAGGCGAATGGAACGGCGTCCGCCTCCTGAAGGAAGAAACCGTCCGGCTGATGGAGCAGGACCAGTCCACCGTTCCCGGTAGCTCCGTGACGGGTACAAGCGACTACGGCCTCTTCCTGACCCACTATAACTTCGGCGGGGCCACCTGGTACGGACATCAGGGACGGTTCAACGGCCTTACGTCCGACGCCTTCTACCAGCCGGACACCGGCTTGACCTTCGTGATGATCGTCAACGGCTACAACGGCAAAACCAACGACGGCCTGGCCAACCTGGCCCGGAAATGCCTGACCTATATCGACAGCTGGAGCCAGGAGGCGGACGATGGAGTTTGAACGTTTCCTGCGCTACTCCCTTCGCCATAACCGGACCGTGCGCGTTCTGGTTCAGGAGGAAAGCCTTCGGTATCTGAACCTGACGGTGATCGACCTCATGGAAGATAGTTTTGCCTACCGAAAGGCCGGGCGAAGGACGCCTGGCATCCTCCGCTACGACCAGGTGCTGGCGGTTTCCTACGCCCGGGGCGACGACGGGGACACGCTCAAGAACGCCCTCCGGGAAGCGGACGACATTCCTCAGCCGAATGAGCGGGAATGAAACGCGGTGATTGAATCCGGAAGGAAGATGTGGTATAATATCTTCCAGATCACATCGCTTCTTTTTTCTTTTCGGCGCGATCCCATCAGAAACAAACGGTTCACCGCCGCAGAACTTCCAGGGAGCAGAAAGATTATGAGAACAGAGCATGATTCCATCGGCATCGTCCACCTGCCGGACAGCGCGTATTACGGGGCGCAGTCCATGCGCGCCAAAGAAAACTTTCCCATGACGGGCCGCCTGATGCACCCGTATATGATCGAAAGCCTGGTCGTCATCAAGAAGGCCGCCGCCATGGCGAACCAGCGAGCGGGGCTTCTCAAGCCTGACATCGCCTCGGCCATCATCCGGGCCTGCGACGAGATCCTCAACGGGAAACTGCGCGACCAGTTCATCGTCGATCCGGTGCAGGGCGGCGCGGGCACCTCCGCCAACATGAACGCCAACGAGGTCGTGGCGAACCGGGCCTGCGAGATTCTGGGCGGCCAGAAGGGGGACGGCACCGTCCACCCCAACGACCATGTGAACATGGCCCAGTCCACCAACGACGTTTTCCCCTCCGCCGGCAAGCTGGCGGCCCTCCGGATGACGGAGGCACTGCTTTCCTCCCTGGACCGGCTCATCGCCGCCTTCGACCAGAAGGCCAAGGAAAACGCCAAGGTGCTGAAGCTCGGGCGGACACAGCTGCAGGACGCCGTGCCCATGTACTTAGGCCAGGAATTCAAGGCCCACGCAGACGCCCTGCGTCGCTGTGCCAACCGAATCCTGCGCAGCAGAAACGAACTGTTTGAGCTCAACCTCGGGGCGACGGCCATCGGCACCAGCATCAACGCCAGCGACGGGTATCTGAGCTGCGTGATGGACATTCTGGCCGACCTGATCGGCCAGCCGGTCAAGGCGGCGGACGACCTGATCGACGCCACCCAGAACGCCGACAGCTTCGCCGCCATCTCCTCCGCGGTCAAAAACTGCGCCCTGGTGATGTCCAAGATCGCCAATGACATGCGCCTGCTTTCCAGCGGTCCCTGCGGCGGCATCGAGGAATTGCAGCTGCCCGCGCGCCAGCCCGGTTCCTCCATCATGCCCGGCAAGATCAACCCGGTCATTCCCGAGGTGGTCACCCAGGCCGCCTTCCTGGTGGCCGGCAACGACGTAACCATTTCCATGGCCGTGGAGGCCGGTCAGCTGGAGCTCAACGCCTTTGAGCCTGTCATTTTCTACTGCCTGTTTGAATCCCTGGAGGTGCTGACCCACGCCGCCGACACCTTTCGGGAGCGCTGCGTGGAGGGCATCCTGACGGACGAAAAGCACTGCAGCGAGATGCTGATGAAGTCCACCGTCATCGCCACCGCCCTTTGCCCCGAGTTTGGGTACGAACGCGCCACCCAGATCGTGAAGAAAGCCCAGGCGGAGCACCGCACCGTTTTGGAAGCAGCCCAGGAGGAGCTTTCCATCCCCAGGGAAACCCTGGAGCAGATCATCAACGACTGCCTGAAAGAAAGAAACTGAGCGTTTCGTTTGAGACGTATGATAGAATTCATGGTTGCAATGGAGCCGTCATTCCGTTATAATACAGGTAGCACGGTCGCCTCCAGGAAGGCGGCTCACCGAAAGGAGAACGGTTATGAAACAGTATGAGTGCCCCTGCGGCTACATCTACGACCCCGAAGCCGGCGATCCGGAAGGCGGCATCGCTCCCGGCACCGCTTTTGAGGACATCCCGGAAGACTGGGTGTGCCCGGTCTGCGGACTCGGCAAAGACGCTTTTACCCCTGTCGAATAAACATGCAGGCCGCCCTTCGGCGGCCTTTATACAGGAGGAAAAAATGGCTAACCCCACATTTGTGATTGAAATGAAGGACGGCGGCAAGATGACCGGCGAGCTGTATCCGGACATCGCGCCCGAATCCGTCGGCAATTTTATCGCCCTGGCCAATTCCGGTTTTTATGACGGGCTGATTTTCCACCGCGTCATTCCCGGCTTCATGATTCAGGGTGGGGATCCCAAAGGCATCGGCATCGGCGGCCCGGGCTACAGCATCAAGGGTGAGTTCCGGCTCAACGGCGTCGAGAACAACCTCAAGCACACCTACGGCGTGCTGTCGATGGCGCGGAGCCAGATGCCCAACTCGGCCGGCAGCCAGTTCTTCATCATGACCGCCGATTCCCCGCATCTGGACGGCTCCTATGCCGCCTTCGGCAAGGTGCTGACCGGAATGGAAACCGCGGAAAAGATCGTGGAAGCCCCTCGGGATTACAGGGACAAGCCGCTGGAGGACCAGAGGATCAAATCCATCCGGGTGGAAACCAACGGCGTGGAATACCCCTTCACCAAACTGTAACTTATCCGGCGGAGCGCAGCGCTCCGCCGTTTTTTCGGAGGTTGCGGATGAACACGGAAGAACGCACGGAGCATTTGATCCGGGAGGCCGGGGAGCTGATGCTGGGTTTCCGGCGTCTGGAAGTCACCAGCAAGGGCAGGCACGGGGATTACGTCACCCAGGCCGACAAGGCGGTGCAGGAGATGCTGATGTCCGGCCTTTCCGCCCTGTACCCGGAGGCCTGCTTTATCGCCGAGGAAAAGGAAAACGTGACCCTGTCGGACGGCCTGACCTTTGTTATCGACCCCATCGACGGGACCACCAATTTTTTCCGTCACCGGGAAAGCAGCGTGATCTCCGTCGGGCTGACAGAAGGGAAAAGGCCGGTCGAAGGGTGGATTTATAACCCCTACCGCGGAGAGATGTTCCACGCGGCCTTAGGGCAGGGAGCTTTCCTCAACGGGGAAGAGATCCATGTTTCGGACGTGCCGACCGGGAATGCCCTTGTCTACCTGGGCACCGCCTCCTACTATGAGGAGCTGATGGGGCTGACCGGCCTTTCCGCCCTGCGCCTCCTCCCCCATATCGCCGATTTCCGGCGGACGGGGAGCTGCGCCCTGGAGCTGTGCGACATCGCCCGCGGCCGGGCGGAAGCCTTATTTGAGTGGCGTCTGCAGCCCTGGGACACCTGCGCCGGCACGCTGCTGGTGGAGGAAGCCGGCGGCCGCTGCGGCCACATCCTGGAGGGCGAAGCGACCTTTGCCGGCCCCATTCCCTTCCTGGCGGCCAACCAGGCCGTGTTTGACGAAATGCGCGCGCTACTCAAAAGCGTGTACGAAGAATGGTCCGCCCAGCCCTGGAATCAGCAGAAAAAAGTATTTTAATCGAATGATCAACCTTTCCAAAAATACCAGGGGCCCTCAGACGAGGGCCTTGATTTTATCCAGGAACAGCTGATCCGCCGGGCAGAAGGTGTACTCCGGGAAGGATTCCGGGCGGACGAAGCGGATGTCGCTGTGCTCCAGAGGGGTCAGCGTTCCCGCCTCTACCCGGGCTTCCAGCAGGGACAGGTGGATGGTCAGGTCCGGGTAGGCGTAGACCGTATCCGCCACCACATCGCCCACGGCGAGGGTCACGGCCAGCTCTTCCCGGCATTCACGTTTCAGGGCTTCCCCCAGGGTTTCCCCCGCCTCCACCTTTCCGCCGGGGAACTCCCAGCACCCGGCCCGGGCCTTAAGGGGCGGCCGCTGGCAGATCAATACCTGATCTCCCTGTCGGATCAGGGCAGCAACCACTTCGAGCATGTTTTGTTCCTCCATTTCTCAAAAGCGACAGAGCGGTTTTCGCTCCCGTGTCAGACGCGCACATCCTCCCCGGGGTTGTGAACATCCGGCTTCCAGCCCTCCAGGGCCTGGAGGCCTTCGTGGGTGACGGGGCGGATCCACTTTCCTTTGAAGAGATGGCGCTGCATCAGGAAATAGCGGATCGGCTCGTCCATATAGCAGCACGCAAACACCCACAGGGTCGGCGCGTGCCAGACCATGCCGGTCAGCCACACCAGGGGCAGGACCATCAGCCACATGAAGAGGATTTCCAGCACTGTGCCGGTGGTCGCGTCCCCGGCGGCGCGGAAGGTATCGTTCTGCGTCCAGTTGCCCATGCGGATCAGGGCAAAGCAGGCATAGATCGTCACCATGCCGAAGGCCAGGCGGAAGCTCTCCCCGCTCATGCCCATCAGGGTGAGGATCGGCCGGTGGAGCAGGATCAGCGCAAGGCCCAGCAAGCCGATGAACAGCTGGCACAGATAGACCAGCCGCCAGGCCCGGGCAAAGGCGGTATCCGGCTTTCCGGCCCCCACCTTGGTGCCCACCAGCACGGACGAGGCGTTGGAGAAGCCCGCGAAGAAGCCGATGACCAAGCCCTCCAGCGTGCGGAAAACCGCCAGAGCGGCGATCGCCTCCTCCGGCTGCCGGCCCAGAACGATGTTGATCACCATGTTCCCCACGCCGATCAGCACCTCGTTGCAGATGATGGGGAAGCACTTTTGCAGGTATTCCCGGACAAAAGCGCGGGTCCAGCGGAAATGGCGCCTCACCGCCAGCAGATACCGGTGCCCGCTTCGTTGGGCCAACGCCAGGACGACGCCGATGTTGACCAGTTGGGAAATCACCGTCGCCAAAGCGGCGCCCCGCACCCCCAGGGCGGGCAGACCGAGATGGCCGAAGATCAGCACCCAGTTTAAACAGATGTTCGTACAGACGGAGGCGATCGACCCGTACAGCGGGATTCTGACCCGGTCTGTACAGCGCAGCAGGGACGCCATCGCCATGGAGAGCACGGTCAGCGGGTAGGAAAAGCCGACGATGCGCAGATACTCCACCCCGACCGCCTGAATCGACGTTTTGTCCGTATACAGGCGCATGACCGCCTCCGGGAACAGGACGCCCAGCAGGCCGAAGGTCAGGCCCACGGTCATCATGCACGTGAGCGTCAGGCCGTAGGAGCGGTTGATTCCGTCGTCGTCCCCCGCGCCCCAATACTGGGAAAAGAACAGCATGCCGCCGCCGACAAAGCCCCAGTAGCCGCTGAACATCAGGGAAGAAAACTGGGCGCAGAGGCCGACCGCGCCCACCTCCGTCTGGCCCAGGGTTGCGATCATCATCGTGTCGATCATGGACCCGGTGGTGGACAGCAGATTTTGAAGCGCCACGGGAATGGCGATCACCGCCACCCGGCGCAGAAAAGATATCCAATCAAAACGACGCGGATTCATACCCTCTCTCATTTCCGTCCGGCATTGCCTGCCGCACCGGCTCATTGTAGCGGATCAAAAGACTTAAGTCAATAGGAAAGGGCCCTCGGCTGAGGGCCCCTGTTATATGTGCGATTCAATGATTACCACAGATCGACGCTGCCGGTTTCGTCCTTGCGGACCCAATAGGCCTTGTTCTCGTCCACCCGGATATAGACGGTATCCGCGGCGCCGATTTTTTCGGCGATCTCTTCCGGGGTGATGCTGCCGCCCATCGGAGACTGGATGATGAACTGCATCTTGGCGGCCTTCGCCCGGGTCGCGGGCTTCTTGACGGCCTGCTTCACGCTGTCCGTCTTTTCCTTCCGCTCAGCGGCTTTCCGTTCGGACTTGGCTTTGGACTTGCCTTTTTCAATTTCATGGACGGTCTTGATTTCTTCCTTCTTGTCCTGCACGGCGGTGGCCAGGGCCTCTACCGGAGCGGAGACGGTTTCCTTGACCTTCCTGGCGGCCTTGCGGACGCCCTTCTTCACTTCGATTTCCGTCGCGGTGGCTTTGTCCGCTACGGCGGTCTTTACTTTTTCAGCATTCTTTTTCGCAGTCATTTTTCTTCCCTCCAAAGTGTATTGGTTATGTTGTAATGATTATAGCACGTTCCATGATGTTTTGCAAATGATACTGTAACCTTACGTTTTTTCACTTTCAGGCTGCTCGATCCGCACGGCGCTTAAGGCCTTCCCCTCAGCGTCAGTGATGATCCTCTGCCCGCAGGGGTAGGTCCCCAGCGGCTTTCCGTTTAAGTTGATCTCCGCCTGCCGGCCATTGCTTTTGATGCTGTAGCGGCGGCCATAGAAGACGGCCTCGTACTCGTATTTCTCCCCGCTGCCCAGGCTGAACCACACCCGGCCCAGATGAGGATGGATGCCGTAGCGGTGAGCGATATATTCGAGGGTTGCCAGCAGGGTCGGGCCGTAGGCGTCCTGGACGGGCTCCCCGCTCCCCTCCGCCACCGGCTGATGGGTTTGGGCGTGGACCAGGGAGGGCCTGCCGGTAAAGGGATCAAACTGCTGGCAGAAACGGTACCCGTTTTCGGATATGGAATGGATCAGCTTTTTTCCAAGCTCGGTCACCAGGGAATGATAGCCGTAGTTTTCCAGCGCCAGGATGGCCCGCTGGTAGGTCAGTCCCTCCGGCTGGCCGCTCCAGTTGTTTTCCGGGGCGTTGCGGAAGGCGGGGTCAGACACCGAAACGCTGGGCAGCGGGAGGGGCGTCCAGAACTCCTTGGGGTTCAGCAGGTGGTCCCGGACGAATCGCCCGGCCATCTCGGGCGACAGAGACCCCCAGTACATGCACCTAAGGGTATTATGGCACAGGATGTCGATCACGTTTCCATTTTTGTCCCGGTCATAGCAGGCGCCCCGGGACTCGTCCCACAGCTTCTCCCGGATGGCCCGGGCGACGGCCCGGGCCTTTTTCTCCCATGCCTCCGCCTGCCCGTCCTGAAAGATCCGGCTGATCCGGGACAGGGTGTCCCGTGCGGCATAGCTCCAGCTCATTACGTCCATGCTGGCCATGGGCACCACCTGAAAGCCCTCCGGGGGCGTGTCCTCGGCCCACCAGCAGGGGGCGTCTCCGTAGCGCAGGGCCAGGTCCTCCCCGGTATCGTACACGCAGAAGGATTCCAGGAGCCCGTCCCCGTTGGAGTCCCGCGTGCGCCAGAGACATTCGTCAAAGCGGCGCAAACAGGCTTCCAGCTCCCGCAGGTAGTCCTTGTCCTCCCCCAGCAGGTAATACAGGTTCAGCGCCGGGAAGGGGAAGCAGAAGCCCTGGTATTTGTTGAACTGGGGCTCCGCAACCCCGCCCACGCACTGGATGGAGCCGGGCAGCCGCCCGTCCTCCCGCTGGTGGCGCATAAAAAGCCGGATATTGTTTTCCGCCGCTTTCAGGTTTCGGAGGGCGTACATTTCCCCGCCCATGGGCTGGGTCTCCAGCCAGATTTTTTCATAGCCGCCGCCCTCTACCAGCACCAGGTCTCCGCCGAAGCGCTTGAGGTTCCCCCGGCACTTTTCTTCCGCCGTGTCATACACGCGCTGCAGCCTTTCGTTCCCGCAGGAAAAGGAAACGCAGGTTTCCGCTCTCATGCTCCCGCCTCCCGGACAGCTTTTCACGCCTGAAAGTATTCTCCCGTTCATTGTAGCAAATCCTCGGCAAAATGCAAGGCGCAAGCTTGCCTGAAAAGCGTTTTTGAGGTATCATTTTTTGATAGAATGAATATCGCTTGGGAAGGAGATCTGCCATGCTTTCTCTCTCTGAGATCCATCTGCGGGACCCCTTTGTTTTGCTGGTCCAGGACACCTATTATCTCTACGGCACCCGGGGCGCAACCTGCTGGGGGCCCGCCACCGGCTTTGACGTATATGAGAGCCGGGACCTCGTTTCCTGGTCCGACCCGCAGCTCTGCTTTGAGAACGACGGCACCTTCTGGGCGGACCGGAATTACTGGGCCCCGGAGGTTCACGTCCGGGACGGGAAATATTATCTGTTCGCCAGCTTCAAGAGCGAGAGCCGCCGCCGCGGCACAGCGATTTTGAAGGCCGATTCCCCCCTGGGTCCCTTCCGTCCCTGGTCGGACGGCCCGGTCACCCCGGCCGAATGGGAATGTCTGGACGGCACCTACTTTGCGGACGACGAAGGCAGGCCCTATATGGTGTTCTGCCATGAATGGGTGCAGGCGGGCGACGGGGAGATCTGGGCCCTGCCCCTGACGGAGGATTTACGGGGCCCCGGCGGCCGCCCCACCCTCCTGTTCCGGGCGTCGGAAGCAGCGTGGGCAAAGGAGGTCCGCCATTCCTCCGGCATGTCCGGCTTTGTCACGGACGGCCCCTTCCTCTGGCGGGACCGGGCGGGGCGGCTGTTGTGCCTGTGGTCTTCGTTCTCCGAAAGCGGCTACACCCAGGGCCTGGCCGTCTCTGACACCGGGAAGATCAACAGTCATTTTTCCCAGCTGGACCCGCTTTTCCAGGGGGACGGCGGCCACGGCATGCTGTTTACCACCCGGGAAGGCAAAACCCTCCTGGCCCTCCATACCCCCAACCGCAGCCCGCTGGAACGGCCAGCGTTTTACCCCTGTTCAGTCTTCGACTGAACAGAGAACGCAAGGGGGTCTTGCGACCCCCCTACGGAACCCCCCGACGGATTTGCCTCTCGCGTCTTCGACGCTCCCGGGCGGCAAATCCGCAAGGTATGCATTTTTGCTCTCGCAGAAGTGAAGGAGTTTTCACTTTCCAAGTATCATTCTGCTCCGCAAAAATGCTCCTCGCGACGTACATGCCGCCGCTGCGGATTGGAATCAGGGGGAAATCCCCCTGATCACCCCCTCTGCAAAGCATCGTAACTTTTATTAAAATCAGGTATCTCCAGATACAATATACGAGGGGCTGCCGCAGTCAATCTGCAGCAGCCCCTTGGAGGTTGTTTTATGGTCCTTTTATTTCTGGCCTTCCATCCATTCGTCGTCGATGGGGATGAAGGTATAGCCGGGGATACGGTTAGCGAAGGTTTCGGCGGCGCTGCCTGGGTAGCCGTAGATGGTCAGCGTGTCGATGCCCGCGAAGGGGTTGCCGGTGATGCTGGTCACGCTGCCGGGAATGACCACCGCCGTAGCGGCGATGCCGGAGAAGGCCTCGTCCTCGATGGAGGTCAGGGAAGCGGGCAGGATGAAGGGGACTTGCACGGGCTTAAAGTACGCGGCGACAGCTACCGGCACGTCTGGCATGGTAAAACGGTTGAAGGACAAAACGGGAATGGGCTGCTGGTTGCCGGCGGGTGTCCAGGTTATGCGGTCTAGCTCATAGCCCCGATCAGGCGTGGCAATCAGGGAGATCAGCTGGTCTTTGACAGATTCCTGCACCTCCGTATTGTTGAATGTGGCGATCACGGTGCCGTGACCATTCGTAGTAATGCTGATGGGGTGCGGCTCCGGCGGTATGGCGTTAAAGCCACAATATAGGTTCAAATCGCTTGTGACGGGGGTGGAGAAGTCCCAGCGAGCGCTCTCACTGGTGGTCATGTTTGTAAACCAACCGACGAAAATAAAGCCGTCCTTCTGCAGCGGTTCAGGCTCCACCGCCAAATTTCCGTCATATACTCGCTGCATGGCAGGCAAAGTGCCCTGATACAAGCCGTTGGTCTTAAAATTGACACTGCGCAGCGGTTTGTTTCGCCATACGGCGGTCGCCGTCATGTTCTGGCTCATGGTGATAGTTACGCCTGGCTGCCGATAGCCGATAGAGCTAACGTTCCAGTATATAAAGCGCTTTGTTTCCGGCACTTCAAACATGCACTCGGGCAGGGTGACGGTTTCGCCATTGGTGACGGTGATAGGCTGCATGGAGCCCAACAGGCCGTCGCCGTAGAAGGTCATCGTAAAGGTCGCGTCGCTGGCCGTGCGCCACTGGGCATAGAGCTGCATATTTCCCGTCACGGGGATAGTCTCGCCCAGATGGTATACCTTTCCGGAAAGCAGCCACCCGGCAAACTCCTTACCGCTTGGCGCGGTGAAGCCGCATTCCGGGAAGGTATAGGCGCTTCCGCTCTTCACCTGCACCGGGCTCATGGTCCCGCTGCTGTCGCTGCCATGAATAAAGCTGACCGTATACATTTTGTCGGTCCAGACCGCCTTGGCCACCTTGTCGCCATAGATCGGCCAGTTTTCGCCCGCCATGTGGATGAGGTCGCCAATCTGCCAGCCGGCAAATATCATGTTGGCTGGCGGGGTGAAGGCGCAGGCCGGGAGGGTATAAACGCCGTTCCAACTGGCCTGAACGACCACGGGATCCATGGTCCCGCTGCCGCCGTTTGCGTCAAAGGAAATCTTCGCCGCCCGCCAGACGGGCTTTACCGTGGTGTTTTTCAGCACCGTGATGACCGCGCCCGGCGAACGATAGCCAACGGAACTGACGTCCCAGTATACAAAGGCTTGGCCCGCGGGCGGCGTGAATCCGTTTTCAGGAAGGGTATAGGTATCACCCTTGCTGAGGATCGGGGAAGCCATCTTGCCCGTGCCGCCGTTGGGCAGAAACTCGACAAGCACTGTGTCGCTCTTCCATGTGGCGGTGACGGTGGTGTTTCCCGTGATGGTGACCTTGCTTCCCGGGTTGTACAGGCTGGCGCCGATCTTCCAGCGGTCGAAGGAATAGGTCGTGCCGGGCAGGGACGGCGGGTTAAAGGTACAGGCGGGCAGGGTCAGCTGTTCGCCCTGGCCCACGGTGAGGCTTGCCATCGTACCTGAGCCGCTGCCCGGCGAGAAGGTCACGGTGCGCGGGATCCTCTCCCACTTGGCATAGAAATTCGTGTCGCCGTTGATAACCACGGTGTCGCCGGCGTTCAGGCTCGGGTGCGCCGCGTTGCTCCAGCATTTGAACCGGCAGTTTTCCGGAGCATCGAACAGACACCCGGGCAGCGTGATCTGCGCGCCCTGCCAGCACATCTTCGGCGGCATCGTGCCTGTTCCGGAGGTGGGCAGGAACTGCGTCACATAGTAATATCCGTTCAAGCCGTAGAAGGGGCCGTTTTTTACGATGGAGGAGCAGTCGCTTTGGATGCCGTATTTTGCATTGATGGCGTATTCGCCGCTGGTGCTGACCACGCCGACTTCAAGATTGCCGTGGAGAGTGACTGAGCCCTTTGGGGCTTCGATGGCGTTATTGCCATAAACCCTGTTGGAAGACCCACCAAGTATTATATCACCAGTCTCAGCCCGGATCCCAACCCCAGCAGTATATGAATCTGATAAACCTTCCACGCTGAATGTTTCAACTGATACACTGCCTGAAAATGTCGCTTTCCCCCCGGCAATGATTCCGTTGAGTCCACGAACAGACAGTGTACCGCCGTTCAAATAAACATCATTTTTAGCGTAAACAGCTGCGTCTCCTTGTTTATTATTACCTTTAAAATTCCAGTAAGCTTTTATCGTACCGTTTATTGTGATGCTGCCATTCAGCGCACTGATTGCCTCACCCCATACAGATTCAATATCTACATTTCCATTTAAAGTTATATTTCCGTTTTCTGATATAACGCCTTGTTTGGCTCTCGCTTTCAGACTTCCGCTTTGAAGTACGATATTACCTTTAGCGTAAACAGCAGGATAGTTGGCAACCGAAGTTGCTTCTACTGTTCCTGCCAGAGTTACGCTTCCATTTGGCGCATAGATCACATTATGATACGCAATGACGTTACATCCGCCGGTAAGCGTGATGTTTCCGTTTTCTGATTCAATAGCGTGATTCGGCCTATAATAGTCATCAACCACCATTTCTATCGGGCCAAGTATAGTTATATCCTGAGAGGTAAGTATCATTCTTCTAGCGTCATTCCCACCTTCTACTCTCTCGATAAGGATCTTGCCACTCAAAGAAGAATACAATTCCTTAACTTGGATGATTTCTCCATCTGCCAAAAATGTTAGGTTGTGACTCCCCTGAATCGTCAAAGTAAAATTTGATCCCGTGATATTTTCCAGAACATGGTCTTCATCAATCACAAGTGTGGTATCATCGATCAACGTCAAAGATGCACGATCCGGCAATGTACTGACGTTGACAGTTCCATATACTTCTCTATCCGCCGCCATCGCACTCCCGCACCACAGTGCCAGGATCATCACCGCCAGTGCCATCACGATCCACATTTTCTGCTTCATGCTTTGTTTCCTCCTTTGGGTGGTCTGTTCTCGGTGCGGTCGTCCTCGTGGACCACCACGCCCAGGGCCTTGGCGTTCACCGCCAGGTCGATGCGGTTTTTGTAGCCGGTCTTCATCAGCAGGTTCTCGACGTGCCGCTTGACCGTGTGCGGGGAGATACACATCTCCTCCGCGATCTCCTCGTTGGTCATGTTCCGGGTCAGCCCCCGCAGCACCTCCAGCTCCCGCTCGGTCAGGTCGGCCTTCTCGGCGTCCCCGAAACCCGGGTTGGGCGGGCTGTCCGGGAAAACGTGCTCGCCGGCCATGGTGCGGTACATCACCTGGGTCAAAGGGACGTCCGAATACTCCTTGAACCAGAAGCTCTCGATCCCCGCCTCCCGGGCCTCGTCGATCCACTGGGCCTCCGCCGTGGAGGTGGTCAGGATGATCTTCACGTGCGGGTTGTTGCGGTGGATGGTCTTCGCGCAGGTGAGGCCGTCCAGCCCCACCCGCATCATCACGTCCATGATCACCAGGTCCACCGGATGCTCCATGCAGAAGGCAATGGCCTGCTCCGCGCTGGCCAGAGAAGCGGCCAGGCCGAAATCTTTGCTCATCTCCACCTGGATCTCAAAGAAGCTCCGGGACACAAACTGATCGTCCACCACGACCACGTGATATTTCTTTTCCAAACGCACCACCTCCGGGCGTGATAACGATATTATTCCACTTGTATTATATCGGATAAAGGTCCAAGCTGTCATGGGCCGTGCGGCCCATTTTGGAGGAGATATTTCAGTTTTTTCAAAAAAAAATACCGCCCAAACGGGCGGCGGACAGCGGAACACCAACTTTGCGGCGCTGGGAAAGGTCCAGCTTTGGCAGCGCCGGGTTAAACGATAAACTGCTGCGATTCGATCCAGTTGAACTCCACTTCATCGGTGCAGACGTAGAGCACATAGTTCTGATCCGTGCACAGGTGGAGAATCATCTCCCTGGCGCCCACGTAATGGTACAGGTATTGAAGGCCGTGCTCCCCCTTCGGCAGGTCCATCAGCGTTTCCTTTTTGATCCGCTTATAGCTTTCCCGCCGCTTGCCGGCCTTGCGGACATAGAGGCGGTATTCCTCCTCTTTCGCAAGGCGGGTCAGATGGAAGGACATGATCAGGCTCTTTGCCCCGGGGTGAATCTGCTGTATGGCCTCGTGCTGGTATAGCTCATGCTCAAAGGTAAAGACCATGTGATCATGCTCGACGGCGATTTTCGTAATCCCGCAGTCATGCAGGATGGGAATCGCTTCTTCGATCTTGTACTTTTGAATCATACCGTTTCCCCTTCCCGGCCTGTCTTGAAGCGCAGAAGCAATCTGTCAGCAGCCCTTCAGGCCGCTCTTGTGGTCCTCCAGGGAGCAGGCGGCGGGAGCGCCGTATTCGATCAGTCCGGCGTCCGCCGGGTCCACCGACACCCGGCCGTCCTCGAACACGAAAGCGGGAATGCCCACGTCCCCGATCGCTTTCAGGTGATCGAACACCGGGTTCGTATCCCGCAGCCGCATGAAAGCGCTCATGTTCCGGATGTTTTCGCCGATATTGATGTACTCAAACTCGTCCTTGCGGCCCTTGACCTGTTCATGCACATAATCACAATAAGGGCACGTCGGCATGCCGTAAATTTTGATCATCTGGTGGGTCCTCCTAAAATATTTGTTGAAAGGATCGTTTAAATATGTATAATGTCTGAAAAAGTTGCGGCCGGGATGGTTTCTATGCCATGTGGAAGTTTAGGATGTCTTCTGCTTCTTCGTTCTTCGGAGGTCACGGATGGCTTCATCCTATTTTTCTTTCGTGTGCTGGCTTCCGGCTGGCAGGCTTGTCAGGGATGGATATGATCAACAAGAACTTGCATGTTATCTTGGATGGTATCATGTATTGTTTTGATTGTTTCGTTCCAACCGGCACGAGATATGTCATTCTATAAAAAGCAGACCGAAAGCCGCTCGATCCAGCCCACTTATCTTTCTATCATCGAAATCAGCTCGGCTGGGGTCACAATAAACGTTCTGACCGGGAAATGCTTCAAATTACCGGTCACGAGGTACGCTTCTTCATCTCCATGAACAGTTTCTTTTTTCGCCATTACCACTTCATAGAAGACCTTATCATCCGAATCTCTGAGAAATGGCTCCTCCGTTTCAAGCGGATTCATAGTTTCTCCAAACTGGCGAATCACTTGAAGGAACTGTCCAACAGTTTCCGGACGTAGAGAGAACTTAGGCCGGAGAAGGACTTCATTGTATTCTTCCAGGATGGCGTGACTGTAAACCGGTGTAATGATTCCATCCGTGATCATGTCCACCAGTCTGACCGTCGGCGCTTCCGGATTCCTGGTCAGCAAAGCGGAAACAATGACATTGGTATCAAATACAACATAGTATCTCATTCGCTCCGTTTCCTCTCGGCTCTGGCGGCTGCGATCTCCGTGTCAATCTCCTCCAGGCTCATCTCCTGCACGGCAGCAGCCTCCTTCCGGATGTCCTGGACAGCAGCTTTGGCTTCACTGCGGGTTAGCCTGTTTTCCGGGAGAACAGCCGGGAAAGGCAGTCCGCGGACCATCCGGGTTCTCTCCATGAACATGCGGAACGCTGTGTTCAAATCCATCCCCATGGCTTCATAAATCGCCGCGCACTCATCCCGAAGCGCTCTGTCTGACCTGAATTGATTTAACACTTGCTCAGTCATGGTTTTTTCCTTCTTTCCTCATACATGACAACTACAGAACGAATCATTATTTATTTATATTGTAGTTATGCTACATCGTTTTGTCAATAGAAATAGCAAAATTTCATGTTCTATCTGTTTCAGCGGGCAGTTTGATCGTTACTTGAAAAGACGGGCCGGCTTCCGTTTTCATACTCCCACCCTGCCTCTCCGCCAGGGTCCGCAGGGAGAGCAGTCCACCGGTTTCCCGGATGGGGGCGGAGGGCGGCTGACCATTGGTGCACAGAGTAAAGCGGAACCCCGCCTCCGTGCGCCGCGCGTCCGCTGTGAGGCGGTCCCCCTCCGCGTGCTTGACCGCGTTGGCGGCACATTCGCGGATGGCCGCGGCCAGGACGGCCCGGGGACCTTCCTCCGTGGGCGGGACGCCGGTCAGCTCCACCTTCACCCCGATGGCCTGGGCCATCCGGACGGCCTCGGTCAGGGGATCGACGGCGGTGTCGTCTCCCTCGTATTCCCGCAGGAGGTAGGTGTTGGCGTTTTTCAATGCCTGCAGCAGGAGGGCTTCGTCGATGGAGGACGGGTTGCTCATGTAGTGACGGCTTTCCAGCAGGACGCTGCCCAGCTCGTCGTGCACCGTCATCCGGGCGGTCAGCAGCTCCTGGGCGATGATGATCCGCTCCGCCTGGCGGTTATAGATCTCCAGGCGCAGATGGATGTCCCGGAGTTTCCGGTTCTTCGCCTTTAAGTCGGCCAGAATCCCGGCCTGCTCGGTGACATCCGTGGCGGTGACCTGAAGGAGAGAACTGCCGGGCGTCGCCTGACTGCGGAGCTGCCAGACCTTGCCCTCCACGGACACCTGGTTCCCGCCCGCCGCAGCCTGAAAAACGTTCCAGTCGGTGAGCAGCTTGCCGGTCAGGGCGGCTGAAAGATGATCCATCACCAGGTTGCGGAAGACCACCACCCCGTCCGGCCTGACGAAGGCGATGCCCACCGGCAGCAGGTCCATGGCCTGCTTGACGCTGTCAGGCGTGACATGAAACTGCCGGTAGCGCAAGGTGTTCCGCAGGGCTAAACCTAGGAACACGGCGATCACGGCCTCAAAAGCCCAAACCGCCCAGACCGGGCAGGCGCAGACCGCCCCCAGCCAGGCCGGAGGCTCCCGGGTCCAGCCGGGATAATTATTTTGCCAGCTGATTACGCACAGACAGAGCCAGAAAACGACCGCGCTGAGACAGAATGGGACCAAAATAACACTCTTAAAACGCCGGCTCCGCCCGTCCCGAAAGGCAGCGATGACCAGGGCCATCTGACAGGTGATCAGCAGGAACAGCATGCCCAGCACGGGCAGGCGCGCGGCGGACAGCATGGCTTCCCGGATGGTCATGACCGAACCCCTCCCTTCGCTTCGGCGAAGAGGTCCAGATACAGGATACCCTCCACCTCCCGCACCCGGGCCGGGACGGGGAGGCTGCTCAGGTCCGGAATGGGCGCTTCCGCCATCGCCAATACCAGGGCATTCCCCTGCCAGGAGACCATCAGGGAGGAGACTTTGCCCAGCAGGGCTTCCGCCACCGCTTCAAAGGCATCGTACAGGGCGACCACGGCGGCGGAGGTCAGGGTCCTTTCCTCCTCCGGCGAGGCCGTGCTGGTTTGAAGACCTGCCAGGGACAGATAGTTCGCCGATTCCCGGAGCGCCTGAAAAAGCGCATGGGTGGTCAGATGGTCCCGCTCCGCTGAAAGCAAAAGCAGGTTCGTCTTCCGCTTGACGTAGGCGTTCAGCACCGAAACCTCGGCCAGCTGCTGGCGGAAGGCAGGCGAATTCGGCTCCATCCTGCCCAGCATCCCTTCGATGCGCTGCTGGCAGGGGTACAGGATCTCCGAAATCTCGTGATAGATGCGGTGGCGGGACTGGAGCCAGGCGTCCTTCTCCCGCTGCTCCGTCTCGGCCTGGATCAGGGTGTTTTCCGATTCAATAAGTTCGTTGGCTTCCTCCTGCCGGTCCTGGGCCCGGTGCACTTCCGTCTCGTCCTCCGCCCAGAAGGCATAGCCGCCCCGCAACGGCCGGCCGGAGAGCTTCAGGTCCAGCGTCAGGTAAACCGGGGAGGCAAGGGCCGCCCGGAGCTGAGCGCCGTCCGCCGCCAGCGGACTGCCAGAGCGGTAGACGGGATGAAGGGCCCTGTCCGTCACCAGCGAAGGCGTCCGGAGGGCGGCGAAAAAGTCCGCATAGCCCGCGTTGTGCGGGATCAGGTGATACCGGATGCAGACCTCCAGCACCCCCAGCATCCCGAACATGTGAATGTCCGGGTTGTTGTACATGCGCGGAAGCGTGGTCCCGTCAAACACCAGGATAAACAGCGCAAGCCCGCCGAACCAGAGGCCCACGACCGCGGCCAGGTAAGGAAGGGCCTTCCGGGCCTGCAGCCTCGTTTCCCGGAACAGCAGAACCAGTCCCGCAGTCAAACTCAGCATCATCCAGACGTAGATCGCAAAGAACACCGGCCCATGCGTGTAGGTACCGGTATTCACGGCAAAGGCGGCCGGTTCGATCTTCGGCCGGTATATCAGGAAATGCAGGTCGTTGGTCAGGGCGAGCAGGGAGAGCAGGACCGGCGGGATCAACAGCAGAGCCTCGTCCCATCGTCCCGGCCGGTTCCCCCGGTAGATGCGCAGACAGGTCATCAGAAACAGCGCGGGGATCAGGGTCATCGGCCCAAAGTACAGATAGCAAAGGTAACGTATTGCCGCCGGTTCCGTCGCGCAGCGGTAAGCGAACACCCGCAGCAGCTGGTACAAAAGCAGCAGTGCCGCTGCCCCGACCATCCAGTTTTTCGTCCGGGAGGGCAGCAGCCTCGCCCGGACAGACTGGAACCAGTAGAGCAGGAGACCCACATAAATCAGATAATTGCAGCCAGTGCAAAGCACCTCCAGCACCGCGATCCCGGAGCGGGAAAGCAGATTCACCACACCCGCCAGCAGGAAAAACGCCGCAAAAAGACAGGTGCGGCGCGCAGTCGTCCGATCATCCATCGCTGTTTCCTCCTGTGGACAGGTTGGTTGAAGTGCCTTTGTTTCTGATACCCTGTTTCTTATGTCTTGGTTCTGATAGCATCATAACATATTTGCACCAAAAAAGCCACAGTCCTGGGCTTTTCAAAGTCAGGGCTGTGGCGTTGGCGGAGTGGGTGGGATTCGAACCCACGGGCCGGTTACAAGCCGGCTTACCCGATTTCGAGTCGGGGCCGTTATGACCTCTTCGATACCACTCCAAAGTCAGTCGACGTGTTGTATTATACCGATTTGTCCGTCAACTGTCAAGCGATAAGAAGCCCCGCCGCTTGGAAAAGCCCAGGAGGTGCCGGGGTTCCGAACGGCGGGGATGCTGATCCGGAGAAAACAGGTTTAGAATCAAGTATTTTGTTTATTCCGCCAGGGCGTCGTACATAGCGTCAAAGGAAGTTTTGATCTGGCCCTTTTCTGTCAGGATGCCGGCCCAGGTGCCGTTCAGCTTCCAGGTGTATTCGTTCCAGGCGTTGGGCGTGACGTCGCTGACGCCCCAGATGGTGACGCAGGTCAGGGCATTGTGGCCGAGCTCCTGGTTGACCTTGGCCAGCATGTCAAACATCTTCCCGTAGAAGGCGGCATGATCGTCCAGGCGGGCTTCTTCATAGTTGCGCAGGGCCATTTCGGTGATGTGGACTTCCATCCCCAGGACGTCGTAGGCCTCGATGCTCTGGCGGGTGTTGGTAATCAGGTCATTGGACAGGCAGCCCTGCTGCACGCCGTAGCCGCCCAGGTAGCCCTGCATGCCGATGCCGTCGATCAGCTTTCTGTTGTTGCCCTCGGCGTCCTGGGCGAAGCTGTTGATGCTTTCCACCAGATATTTCGCCGCCGTGCGCTTATCGTTGTAGACCATGTTATAGTCGTTGTAGAACAGGCGGATATCCGCCCCCAGGGCTTCCACCGCGTTCCGGGCGTACAGGAAGGAGTATTCCACATAATCCGAGCCGACGTATTCATAGAAGGGGTTGGGCGCGCCGTTCCGCTTGGTGCGCAGATGGCGCAGGTCCCCGGCCTTGTATTCGGACGGGCTGTCCCCCATCGCTTCATTGACAACGTCCCAGCAGTACACGGTGCCGGGGAATTTTTCTTCAAAATGGGTGATCGTCTGGGTGATGTAGCTCTCCATCCGGGCCAGAAGGACCTCGCGGGAGGCGATGGGCTTCTTTTCGTCATAGCCCTCATGGAAGAACCAGGGCGTCATATAGGCGTCCCAGGTCAGCACATGGCCGCGCACCCCGACGCCGAAGTCCCGCGCCCAGGAGACCATGCGGTCCGCGGTGGACCAGTTCATGCGGGGCATGCCGTCCTCGCTGTTCCTGGAAGCGCGCTGATCCAGCAGGGAATAGGCCTTCATTTCATTGGTGCAGGTGGTGGTGTTGAACTGGGTGGTCAGGAAATTCAGGTAATTGCTGTCCCTCAGCTGATTGGGAGACAGACAGATCCCGATCTTAAAGCCGCGCTCTTCTGCCAGCTGATACAGGGCGGGCGAATAATCCTCCGCGGTACGGTCGCTGACCGCCGCCAGGACGCCGGAAGATGGAAGCAGCAGGGCCGCGCACAGGAGCAGACAGAATGCGATTTTCATATAAAACAGCCTCCTTCATATGGACGATGGGCCGGTCCTGAAAACCGGATTGTTTTCCGCTTCATTGTAGCTTCCCTGCGGTAAGATGTCAAGTTTCCCGTTTTCCAATGTTTGCCCGGGTTATTTCCATTGCTTGTCCAGCCACTGGATCCTTTTTTCGACGTAATGGACGATGTTCAGCCCGTTCTGCAGTTTCCAGCCGTCCTTGTCCAGATCCGGAGCCAGGCTTTCACATTCGCTTTGGACCCGGCGGACCGTTTCGGTCAGGACGCCGCTGTCAGAAAGGTCCTTCCACTTGTCCCTGACGATCCGCTCAAAGCCCTCCAGCTTCATGGCCAGCACGAACCAGACGTTGGAGCGCTCCCACTGATCCTCCATCAGTTTCTGGAAGGTAACGGCGTAATAACCGCCCTGCGGGTCCTCGGTATACCCCCAGTTATAATCCCACGGACCGAGAAACGTCAGCTTCGGGTACAGGCTGTCCTTGGAAAAATCCACCGCCAGATAGAAGCTGCCCGCGCCGACGTCGTAATCCTGGGTCAGTTCCTCTAAGATCGCCATGTTGGCCAGGGATTCCAGATCGATCAGTGCGCTGACGGCGTCAGAGGGCGTTTCAAAACCGTCCCCCGGGCAAAGGTCCAGGTTCCCGTCCAGGGAAAGCATCTTCCCATTCGTGGCTGCCTCGTAGAGCACCGTAAATACTCCCTGGAGGTACTTCCCGATATATTCCTCCTGTTCCTTGGAGCGGAGGTCGCTTTTGATGCTGTAGTTCCGGGAGGGGATCACCCGCCTTTCCCCGGCGATGTCCGTGACTTCCTCCCGGCCGGGGACCGAAAAATAAGGATGCTCGTCCGAGGCGTAATTGTCCATCTCCAGCAGATAGCCGATGTCCGTTCCCGTCTCCCCTTCCTCGGGCTCATGGACCTCCATGCGGCCCTTGGCCGCCTGGTTCTGCTCGCAAAGCAGGTAGACGCCCTGGGCGTAGCCATTTACGTAGAGGTTGACGAACACGCAGTCGCTGCTGTAATACTTCCCGCCGAAAATAGCCTTGGCCAGCTGAAAGGCCGTATAATCCGGGACCAGGTTCCAGAAGGAGCGCAGCAGCACCCAGCTTTTGTACGCTTTCCCCTCATGCAGGCCCAGCAGGTTCTGCTTTTTATCGAACTTGATGCGGTAGGGCTTTTCGCTCTTGTCGTTCGCGGTCGAGTTGCCTCGGACCCGGACGCCGCCGGTGGCTGTCAGCCGCATGTCCTCCGGGCAGTTGAATACATTGATGACAGCGGGGACATACTCCTCCTTGGACTGGATGGAGCGCCGGTCCTGGGTGGTGATATAGATGCAGGGATGGGTTTTCTTCCTGGCGATGGCGGCCATGACCGGTTCGATTTTGTCAGTGCGCTCTTCATACTGGCGCATCACTTCGGAGGTATCGGGGACCTCTTCCGCGCAGGATCCGGCGAGGCTCCAAAGGAGCGTCAGGAGCAGCAGCGCGGCTGTCCCTCTTCGGAAACGATCAACCCATGTGCTCATTCTTCAGCCCCTCCCGTACACTTCCCACTCCGTCAGGGCAGGGAAAGCGGATGGATCGTCGCTTTTTTGAAGGCGCTCCAGGCGCATCCAGGAAACGCGGTGTCCCTTTAAGGAAACCCACTGCCTTTCGCCGGTCTTGTTCAGGGAGAAGGGAATGTCCGTCCCGTCGGAGAGCACCACGTGGCCTTCCGTCCAGTAGGCGTCGTGCGGGAAATCCGCCCGGAGAATCAGGGCCATTTGATCCACTTCCACCTCCCGGCCAAAGTCCAGCCTGCACCAGGCGTCCTCCCTGGCGCCGATGCCCCAGCTCTGGTAAGGCCATTCGCCGTGATACGTATTCAGCCGCATCCCGTCGATCACGTTCCGGGCACAGAAGCAGGCTTCGTTCCTGGTTTCCACGTTGGCGGTGCAGTGCGGGAAGAAGTTTGTATCCCCCCGAAGGTCCGCCGGGTTGAGGGCGATATTGCGGGGGGCCGCTATTTCCTCTTCCGTCATCACCCGGGCGGTGATCACATGACGAAGCGCTTCAAAGATGCCCGGGGCGTAGGCGAGCCGGTGTTCCCCGGCGGGAACGGGCCAATCTATCATCCCTTCGGGAGCGTAGACAAAAGCGCCCGAAAGGGACTGATCCATCTGTACCCATAGATGCTTCGCGCCTTCAATGATCAGCCGGTCCCCCGGCTGATAGACCCGGTCGACGCAGAGCATGGCTTCTTCTTCATGTTCCGCGGAGGCCAAAACCGCCCCGGATGCGTCCGTCGCTTTGATTGAAATCATCCGCATCCCTCCTTACCGCCAAAGCATAGGATCCGTCCCATTCAGCTTGGCCAGCGCCTCGGTCAGGAAATAATCGCCGTAGGTGATGTTGGTATGCCGTCCGGCGCCGTCGTCATGGTAGCTGGCTGTGCAGTGGGTCAACAGGCCGCACCGGTCCGCCGTCCAGTCGCAGCAGCGATCCAGCAGGCCGTCCACCAGCTTTTTCACGCTTTCTGCGTAAATTTCCTTTCCGGTGATCTTTTTGAGCTCCATCAGCCCGCAGGCGGCGATCGCGCCGGCGATGTTGTCGATGCGCTCTTCCCCTTTCGGCTGACAGAAATCGCAGTCCGTCAGCCCGTCCGGCCGGATATGGGCGATAAAGTTTGCGGCAATCTTCTCCGCCGCGTCCAGATATTTTTCTTCCCCGGCGTTCAGATAGGCCAGGGTAAACCCATACAGGCCCCAGGCCTGGCCGCGGCTCCACTGCGTGCCCAGGCCGTAGCCCTGGCCGGGATGCTCCCGGACGCGCTTGCCCGAAGCGGGATCAAATTCGATGATGTGGCTGACCGACCCGTCCGGCCGCAGGAATTCCCGCAGGGTGGTATCCGCGTGGATGGCGGCGACGTGGGCAAAGCGCGGGTCCCCGGTTTTCCTGGTGGCCCACCAGAGCAGGGACAGGTTCATCATGCAGTCGATGATGGCAAAGCCCGCCTGGCTGGGATGGTTCCACGCGCGGATGTAGCCAGCGGGGTTGAACCGGCCCATCAGCAGGCTGGCCGCGTGGAGGGTATCCGTCCGGGCCTGGGCGTCACCGGTGAGCTTTTCGTCCGCCCCGCAGGAGAGGAGATACATGAACCCCACGTCGTGATTCAGCCGCTCGAACACGCGGAATTCGTCCGTCAAAAGCTTTTCCACGCGCCGGGCTTCCACAAGGAAGCTCTCTTCCCGGGTAGCGGCGTACAGCTGCCACATCAGCGCCGGCCAGAAGCCGCCCGTCCACCAGCTGTTGCCGTCGTAGGGCGAAGCGATCCAACGTCCGCTTTCACTTTTGTAGGGGATGATGCCCTCCTCCGCGGCCAGGGCGGCGGAGCGGCGGAATTTATCCGTCAGTTTCTGAAATGCTTCTTCATAGCGACCGGGCACTGCGCAGCACCTCCTCCGGCAGTTCATCGGGACAATGGTCTTCCGTATCCGCCCACACGGCGCACAGAAGCACCGTGCGGCCCGGATGAAGGACAGCGCGAAGCATGGGGATCACGGTGCGCGGGTACATCAGGCTGGTATTGGGCTCGGCGTGGACGATCTCTCCTTTTTCGTAGCCCTCGATGGCAAAGACGGCGCTGGAGCCGTACACGCCGTGGGCGGCCGCCATCCGGTCGTTTTCGCACAGGGCGGTAACGATCCGGTCGCACGGCCGCGCGCCCGGCCCGTCCTTTTTGACCGCAAAAGCCCCTTCGGCGGCCTCCGCCTCACAATCGGCGTCGATCACATGTTTGCGGATGTGCCACATGCCCAGCGGGACGACGGTGGTCGAGATCCGCACCCCTTCCATCGGCGTCCAGGTACAGGAAACCCGGTCCTCCGAAAGGGCAAAGCTGTCGCAGCCGCTGCGCGCGTGCCAGAGATCTTTCCCGGCCCGCTTGACCGCCAGCATGGAGTCGTAAGCGCCCTTGCTGAGTGTAGTGGATTCCTTGGTGACGGAGAACGCAAAATGGGTGGAATAGGCGAATTTTTCGTATTTCTCGTCCTCGTGCATGTGCTCCCAGCCGTGGTTGCCGGCGGTATAGGCCACCACCTGGCGGTTTTCCTCATCCCGGGTCAGGAGGAGGCGCACCTGCTCGTCCAGGAAAACCCGGGGCGGCGTATAGGGCTTTTCCTCCGCCTGCCAGAAGGGATGATCCTCCGGCAGGGCCAGGGGGATAAATGCCTTCATGGCCCAGTACGGGGAGCCGGGGGCGTTGTAGCCCTCCGCCGCGCAGAGGTTGGGATAGCCGTACCCCACCGTCAGCACCCCGTCCCGGTCAAAGATGGGCATGCTCATCCAGAATCTCAGGTTGCCCAGCAGGAGGCCCTTGATTGCGCCATAGTCCAGGCCCTCGGCGGTGACGCCGGCAAAGGCCATGGCCCCCCAGAACCCGCTCTGGGCAAAGCGGTAGGTAAGGCTCCGCCCGTAGGGCAGGGCTCGGCCCTCCCGGTCAAACCAGCATGCAAACCGCGGCGCGATGAGCCGGGCGCGCTCGATAAACCGGGCGCAGCGTTCCGGCTCCCTGTCCCGCATGGCGGCGGCGTAGACCAGGCTGTAATAGTGGAAGGCCCAGATGGTATAGTAGTCCCGCTTGGTGGGATAGTCAAAATACCAGCCGTCGCCCACATAGTGGTTTTCCATCATGTCCAGGTCTTCCTGAAGCCGCTCTTCGCTGACCGGACGGCCGACCCGGAGGAAGCCGGTATTGACCAGGATGCGGAAAAAGCGCCAGTTGTTTTTCGGCATATCGTGCTGGTTGATCTGATTGAGCCAGGCGTAGAGATGGTCCTGCTCGGTGGCCGACAGCTCGTCCCAGAACCTTTCCGGAACAAAGCACAGCCCCATCCCGATGACGGCCATTTCCACCATCCGCTGGTCAGTATCCCGGATGTCTCCCCAGTAGCCCGGATGAGCGGGATCAGTCCCGTGAATCAGGCCCTCCCGCCAGTGTGCCCAGAAGGGCTCCGCCTCCGGGCAGCGCCCGATCAGCATGGGCACCAGCGCCCACAGCACCCTGGAAAAGCCCTCCATCCCGGCGACGTCTTCCGAATAATGGGCGGACCCTTCTCCCACGATCATGCGGGATTTTTCCGGCGTCAGGCAGGAGATAAGGGGCGTCATCAGCTGGACGGCCGCCTGCACCAGGTCCTGCCGGGTCTTGAGCGGGTTTTTCTTGATATCAAGCACTGGGGTTCCTCCTTTTGATGGTCCATACCATGTTGTATTTGGAAGAAGGAGCGGCGGTCAACACGACCCGAAAGATACTTCCGGGAAAGCTTCGGGCCATCCGGGCGTCCTGAATGGGAAGCTCCTCAGCCGAATAGCTGAGCCCCTCCGGAACATCCATCCGGATCCTGCCGGAAGTCATCGTCCTCCCGTCGAAGGCCGGAGCGTTCCTCAGCATCAGCACCCAGGAAACGGGGGTGCTCTCATCTAAAACCAGATCGTCATCCACCGTCAGTCCCTGATCGTTCAATTCCAGGGTCCTCCGATAGGAACGGATGCCCGCCTCTTCCCCGTATGCCTTTTCCAGGGAAAGGGAAAGACCGTTTGGCAGACAGCGTACCTCCCCGGCGGCGAACGACGGCCCGGGCTGCTGCTCCTGTCCGCCGATCATGGGCAGGTTATGGTAGGCGGAGCGCACGTTCCACAGGGAATAGCGGTCCCCGGAAAAGGTCTTGGCGGTGTAGGTCATGTTGCCTGCGTCCACGATCTGAGGTTCTCCGTCCACATAGAGCATAAAGGAACCGACGTCGTTGTGGTTGTGGCTCTCCCCGTTGTGGCCGCCCTTGCAGCAGAGGGTCATCCCATCCCGGCAGACGACGCGCACCTGGCTGTCCGGCAGCCAGACGTCCTGTTTCTGATAGGAACCAGCCGTCGCCGCCGGATGATGGAACAGCATCCGAAGCAGGCGGCTGAAGTGAGGCGTATCGCTGAGCTGCCCGCTCAGCGTCCCCCGGCAGCGCCCACCCAGCGCAGACAGGGCTTCATCCTTAAGTCTTTCCCCTGCCAGCTGCAGCCGCTCCCCGGACAGGAAGGGCCGGGCGTCGCAGTCCGCAAAGTTCAGAAACCACCCGTTTCCGATTTCCGCCGACAGCGGGAAGCGAAGAATGTTTTGAACCTTGGGCACCTCCCAGAAGGTCATTTTCCCTCCGGTGATGCTTTCAAGCAGCTCCAGGCAGTCCAGCAGGGCTCCGCCTGCCATGTTCCAGTAGCCGGCCCCTTCGTCGCAGCCGCCGTCTTCGGGCACGCAGGAAAGCCAGCGGTCCAGCATCCGGCATCCCCGGTCCAGCAGGGACGAAAGATTCCCTTTTTCCATGGGCAGAAGACAGGCGGACAGCATCACGTTGGACAGGATCCACGGCGTCCAGTTGTTGAGGTCCTGCCGGCGCACGCCCATCCACCAGAAATCGTCCGTCTCCATGAAGGGCTTGAGCACCCGGCGGCGGATTTCCCTTTCGATCCTGCCGCAGAGAAGGGGCGTGATTTCGTCCAGGCGGCGCTTGAGCAGATGCCGCACGAGGCTCAGGATCATGGCGGTCTGGGCGGCGAAAAGATCGACATAAGGCGCTTCCGGGTCCGGCAGGGGCCTTTCTTTTGGGGCCGGTGCGCCGGGGATGGGATTGATATTGTGGGCGCTGATCACCCAGCTGGTTTCTTCCATCACGCACCAGAGGCCGTCGGCGACGTCCCCCAGGGGCTCGTCCTCCGAAAGGCAGGCCGCCAGGGCCGCGGCGCAGAGCTTCCTTCTGCGCAGGAAGTACGGCTGCTCGTCCGCCTGGCGGCTGCCGTCCGTCACGAACGCCATGAACCCGCTGGCCAGACGCATGGGATAGGGAACCGTTTTGTACTGAGCAATCAGCTCTTCCAGTTCCCGCCGGTCATCGGGAGAGATACCCTCCCATGCGGCCCGGTCCTCCGAAGGAGGAAAGCCCAAGTCAATGGCACCAATAAGAAGGGCTGAAAGCGGATGATGGTCCAGAAATTCGGAAAACATACAGCCTCCCTGCCGGGACGGCCGCGGTATGGCCGCACCGTCCCTTGTCATTTTCTTAGCCCTTGATGCCGCTGGTGGCGATGCCTTCGATAAAGTACTTCTGCAGGCAGAGGAAGACGATGGAAACCGGCAGCAGGGAGCACAGCGACGCGGCCATGATCAGATGATAATCGCTGGAATTTTCCTGGATGAAGCGGCGAAGGCCGACCTGCACGGTCTTGTTCACATCCCGGGTCAGGTAGATCATCGGGCCCATATAGTCGTTCCAGGTATTGACGAAGGTAAAGATGACCAGGGTGGCGATCGCCGCCTTGGACAGGGGCAGCATGATGCGGGCCCAGATGCCGTATTCATTCAGCCCGTCGATGCGGGCTGCCTCGCACAGCTCCGTGGGAATGCCCCGGTAGAACTGGCGCATCAGGAAGACGCCGAAAGCGCTGAAGGCCTGCAGCACCACCATGGCCCAGAGGGTATCGTACAGGCCCATGGAGCGCATCATGATGAACTGGGGCAGCATGTATGCCTGCCAGGGCACCGCGATGGTGGCGATGTAGCAGACGAACAGGGTATCCCGCCCGCGGAAGTTCAGCTTGGCGAAGGCGTAGGCCGCGAAGGAGGACGTCAGCGTCTGGAGGAAAGTGACGACGATGGCGATAAAGGCCGTGTTTTTAAAATAGGTCAGCAGCGGCACCTTCTGCCAGATCAGGGAATAGTTTTCCCAGCGGAAGGTCTCGGGGATCCACTTCATTGGGTAGGAGAAGACCTCCCTGTCCAGCTTCAGGGAAGACGAAATCATCCAGACGAAGGGAATCAGGGTGAAGGCGGCCAGGGCCGTCAGAATGATATAGATCAGGGCTCTCACGATGGCCTGAGCGGTTTTGTTGTCCTTGCGGATTTCCCGCTGACGGATGGTTTTTTCCATGACTGCTTCCCCCTTCCTCAATCGTTGGAGAACCGCTTCTCGGAACGGAACTGAATCAGCGTGACCGCCAGCACGATGACCAGCAGAATCATCGAAATGGCGCTCGCCTGGCCGTAGCGTACCTTGACGAAGGCCTCGTCGTAAATATAGGTGACCAGCATTTTGGTGGAGCGGCCAGGACCGCCGTCCGTCATGATGGCCACGACGTCATAGATCTTGAAGCAGGAAATGATCATCATGACCGACACAAAGAAGGTGGTCGGCCGAAGCTGCGGCAGGGTGACGCTGGTAAACTGCTTCCACTTACCGGCCCCGTCCACCGTGGCCGCTTCCAGCAGCTCCCTGGGCACACCCTGCAGAGCCGCCAGGTAGATGACCATGTAGTAGCCCATATTCCGCCAGACGGACACCAGGATGATGGACCACATGGCCATCGTGCTGTCCGCCGTCCAGGATTTGTTAAAGGGGATGCCGAAGGCTTGGATCAGCTGGTTGACCGGCCCGTCCTTCATCAGCATGAAGGACCAGCACACGCAGATGGCCACCATGGACGCCACATAGGGGAAGAAAAAGATGGTCCGGTAGGCGACCGCCCCTTTGATCTTGTTGAGCAGCAGCGCCAGGGCCAGGGAACAGACGATGGTGAGCGGCACGGTGATCACCGTATAAAACACCGTGTTCTTGAGCGCTATCCCCAGGTCTACCCGGTTGAACAGATAGGCAAGGCCGTTCTGGCTGACCTTTTTGACGTTGAAGATCGTGGCGTAGTTTTCAAAGCCCACAAACTTGAGCCTGGAAATATCGCCGCCGTTCCACTCGAAAAAGGAAAGCGCGATCGCGCAGATCACGGGCACCAGGGTAAACACGGCAAAGCCCAGAAAATTGGGCGCCAGGAAAGAATAGGCGACCAGGGTGTTCTTTCTTTCCGTGCGGCTCATCCGGGCACGGGCGCGTTTCGCTTCACCAAGGCTCATTGGATGTCACATTCCTTTCTGCGTTTAACAAAGATCAGAAAAGCAGGGAAGGCAAGAAGCCTTCCCTGCCCATGCATATTGCCTGTCAGGCGATATTGGATTACTCAAAGAGCTCGGCCACGCGCTCGTTCATTTCCTCGATGCCTTCTTCGGGGGTTATTTCGCGGGCCATGATCAGGGAGTGCTCTTCGTTGACGATGGTCTTGATATCGGCCACCTTCTCCGCGACCGGCCATTCCATGCCGACGAAGGAGGGAATCAGAGCGCCCTTGCTGGTTTCATCAGCCGGGAAGCCGTCCACAGAAGCCATGGCAGCAGCCACGTTCTCAGACACGAACGCCGGACGGGCGCCCACGGAAGCGGTGGCGGCAGCGCCTTCTTCACCGCCCAGCCAGGAGATGTAATCCCAGGCCAGGTCCTTGTTTTCGGACTTGCTGTTGATCATGGAGCCGGTCAGGTTGCCGAAGGAGGAACCGGCCTTCACACCGTCCGCGTGCGGCACAGCGGTGATGCCCCAGTTGAAGTTGCAGGTGCCGTCCTTGTTGTAGCCGATCAGGGTGGAAACATACCAGTAGCCCATGGGCATCATGGCGATGTTGCCGTTGGCGAAAGCGGCGCTGTAGTGGAGGCCGGCGGCCTTCAGGTCAGCGTAGGACATGCAGGCGCCCGCGTCTTCCAGCTTCTGATAGAGCTGATAGAAGTACAGCAGATCGTCATAGTTCTTGTCGGCCAGGGTGTTCACGCCGTCAGCCACGGTCCAGTTGGCCACAGCGGACAGCCAGGTGTGATAGTGGGTGCCGTAGTTGCCGTTGCCCGTCATCTTGATGGCCAGGTCCGCATAGGCGTCCCAGGTCATGTCATTGGTGGGATAGGCTTCACCGGTGGCGTCAAACAGGTCCTTGTTGTAGTAGAGCACCCAGAAGTCAGAACGGAAGGGAACGGCATAGAGTTCGTCTTCCACGCAGTAGTTCTTTTCGGTGCCGACAAAGCCGGACAGGTCATAGCCGGTCTTTTCCACATAGGCGTTCAGGGGCTCAGCGAAGCCCTGGGCCTGCCACTTGATGATGTCGTCAATTTCCTTGACCATGAAAACGTCGCTCTTGTCGCCGCCGGAGAGCATCGTGGTGGTCTTGATGCCGTAGTCCTGGGAAGCGACGTCGATGTATTCGATGGTCACGCCGGGATGGGAAGCTTCATAGGCTTCTTTCTGGGCGATCAGGTAGGGGGTCGTGGTGGCGTCCCAAGTGACGACCTTCAGCACCTGGTCTTCCGCCAGGGCCGGCAGGGCCAGCAGGGAAGCCATCATCATCACAGCCAGCAGCGCAGAAAGCATTTTCTTCATTTCGGTATCCTCCATTCTTCTTCGGGCGAAATGTTATCGGTTTCAAATTTGGAAAGCAATCCGAATCGTTTCCTGGTTTGAAGCCTTTCCCCTCTCGCCTGTTTTTGTGATTATTATATTGTTTGTCTGCCTTTCTGTCAAGTACGAACTGCGAATAATTTGAAATTATTTTGCAAAAATCAATGTTATCGGTAACAATTTTCTTGATTTTCGGGAACGCTTATGATAAGATACAGTCGTCAGAAAAACCAGTTCAGTCAACGCCCGCCCGCGTCCGGCAAAGGGAGGCAGCATGAAAAAGAAAGCGACCATTTACGATATCGCCCGGGAAGCGGGTGTTTCCACCGCCACGGTCACCCGGGTAGTCCGGGGAGACCCGGGCGTCCGGGAAGCCACCCGGGATAAGGTGCAGCGCGTCATCGACCGGAACGCCTACGCCCCCAGCATGTCCGCCCAGAACCTGGAAAGCGGGCGGAGCAAGGCGCTGGCGGTGGTCGTGCCCTCCATCAGCAACCTCTATTTTGCCAAGATCTTTGACAGCGCCTACTGGGAAGCGGCGGACAACGGATGCAGCGTCCGCCTCATTCAGACCAAGGACAACCAGGCCATTTCCCCGGAAATCGTCAACGAGCTGATCCGCTGCCGAATGGACGGGGTGCTGTTCGCCGGCAACATCTGGTCTGCCGACCGGGCGGACCTGAACGATGCGATGGAACGGCTGAACCACTATATGCCCGTCGCCGCCATCTGTCCCCCCGGGGTGGAGCTCAACTGCATCCGGATCGAGAGCGACCTGCTGAACTGCGCCCGCCTGCCGGTCCGCCACCTGCACACCCTGGGCCACCGGCGGATCGCCTTTATCGGCGGCTCCATGCACAGCAAGGACGCCTCCCACCGGGGAGCGACCTTTTTAGAGCAGCTGAGATTGCTGGGCCTGCCGGACGACCCTGCGTACCATGTGGACGCAGGCTACGATATGGAAGGCGGGGAGCGGGCCGTGCTCCGGATGCTGTCCGCCCTGCCCAGGGAGCGATGGCCCAGCGCCATCGTGACGTTCAATGACCTCGTCGCCCTCGGCGCGATCCGCCAGCTCAAAAAAATGGGCCAGCATCTGCCGGAGGACATGGCCATCGTGGGCTGCGACAATCTGTTTTTCTGCCCCTATTCGGACCCGCCCCTGACGAGCGTCGACCTTCACCCGGCGGAAATGGCCCAAAGCGCCGTCCGGGAGCTGCTGGTAGCCAGGGAGTCCGCCTCCCGGTCCTTCTCCATCCTCCGGGACGCCACCCTGGTGGTCCGCGAAAGCTGCGGGGCCGCTTTAGGCTTCAGACACTTCGATACATAATCATATCCAAAAACTGAAAAGCCGGGACGGCCTTGTATTGGCAGGCTGTCCCGGCTTATATCATGCTTTAGTCCAAATACCCTTCGCGGGCTTTGATGTTGAAGCGCTTTTCCAGCTGGTGCATCTGGTCGTCGGTGATGGTGTTGATCAGCGGGAGATGGGCGATCTTCATATAGATTTCCGCCGCCTTTTCGGCGGTTTCGATCAGGCCGAAGGTCTCGTCCAGGTCTTTGCCGGCACCGTAGATGCCGTGCTGGGACCATACCACCAGGCGGGCCGTGAGCATCTTTTCGGCGGTCGCTTCGCCGATCTCGTTGGTGCCGCACAGCATCCAGGGCAGGACGTTGACGCCCTCGGGGAAGACCACGATGCACTCGGTGCACATCTGCCAGAGCGTGCGGGTGAACTTCTTTTCGTCCAGGTCGTGCACATAGGTCATGGCCAGGAGGTTGGCCGGATGGCAGTGCATCACCACGCGGTTTTTAGGATCGACCTTGAGCCGCGCCACGTGGCTCATCATATGGGCCGGGAACTCGCTGGTAAACTGGCCGCCGTCTGTAAACCCCCAGAGGAGGTCCGCCTGCTGGCCCTTTTCGCGGAGGCGGACGATGCCGAGGTTCACGTCCGGGGCGTACTGCACGTTCTTAAAATACTTGCCCGTGCCGGTCACGAGGAAGAGCTTTCCGTCCAGCTCCGGGGCGGTAAAGCCGGTGGGGATGGTGCGGATCACGGCGTCCATATTCAGGTATTCCGCCGCCTGTTTTTCCTCCAGCATCAGGGAGATATTGCCGCCGTTGCGCTCGTCCCAGCCGTGGTTATACATGTTGGTCGCGGTGCGGATCATTTCCACCATAAAAGGCGCTTCCAGGATGTTTTTCATATTCGTTTACTCCTTGTTTTACCGGGTGATGATGTCGACGGGGACGTTAAAGATCTTCGCGACCTTGAGGATGGTATCAATGTGCCGGCCGACCGCCGCCGCCATGTGGTGGGTGGGGCCCGCCTCGCTCCAGCGGTTGCAGAAGTCCCGCGCCCCGCAGGTGAAGCGCATGCGCATGTTCGTATCGCCGAACATGAAGATGGGGCCTTCCTCGTTGACACCCTCCGCCACGACGAACTTGAAATGGCCGTCCCGGTCCTGGGTGATGCCCAGGAAGGTGATGGGCTGGTTCGTGGGCGGGTAGAATTGGGTCAGGTAGCCGCCGCCGGTCTTGCCGTGGAAGACCGGGACGATCTTCATGGTGGGCTTCCTGGCCTGGGAGATGTCCGCGTCGCCCGAGCCAGAGTGGCCGATGATGCAGATGTCCTCGTCAAAATCGATGGAATACATTTCGCTCAGCTGGCCCGTGCCCGCGATCACCTTCAAAATGCCCATGGCCATGGCGACCTTCATATCGCCCTCCACGGCGCAGGCGGTGCCCTGCTTGATCAGCATGGAGAAGGCGGGGATCAGCATGGAGTCCAGCTTACCCGCGACTCCCTGGGCAAAGCCGTCGTAGTGGGAGGCCACGAAGCCCAGCTGCTCGTCCTTGCACCACTGCTCGAAGGCCACGACGTATTTGGCCATGTCCCACACCTTTTCGGCGGTGCCGCCGCCCTCGATGTCGAAGGTGTTCAGGATGTCCTCCGCCTTGGCGCGGATGGCATTGTCGTCCGTGATGTTGTCGGCGATGGCCCACATCTTTTCCCAGTCAAACTGCTTGGTGTAGAGCCACATGCGGTGGTACAGGTTGGTTTCGTCGATGTACAGGTCCATCATGCCGGGATAGGGCCGGCCGATCTGGGCGATGTTGGTGTTGCGGAAGCGGCGACGCACCTGGGCGGCCTTGCACCAGTCGGCGATCTCATGCTCCACCTCGGGGTCGCCGCCCTCGACGACGCCGGTGATCACGGCGTGGCGCTTGCCGGCGCGCTCCAGGTCGGCCACCATCTCGCCCACCGCGCCGCAGGCATAGAGCTCGCCCAGCCAGGTGGGGGTGTCGGTGGTGGCGTAGTCCGGGGCCTTCTTCTTCTGCACATTCACCAGCACCACGGGCACGTCCAGGTCGCGGACGGCGGGCAGCATGTTGTAGCTGGTGGCGTAGGTCAGCAGCTGCAGGATCACCAGGTCCACGTCCGCGGCGCGGAACTTATCGCCCGCGGCCATGGCCTTCTCCTTGGTGGTGACGATGCCGCCGTCGATCAGGTCCACGGTATCCGGGATCAGCTTTTTGAATTCCTTATACTGGCCCTCAAACTCGGGCACCAGGGACGGGAACTGCGGCAGGTAGGCCCCCAGGGCGATGGCGAACACGCCGACGCGGGCTTTGGTTTCCACTAACATGGTTTATTCCTCCTTTGCTGCTTTCATCTGTATTTTCAGGTTGCCAAGGGCCGTGGCCTCGATGGGCAGGGCGGCGACCTGTTTGCCGGTGGCCTGTTCCGTCAGGCGGTTCAGATAGCCGTTCTTGGCTCCGCCGCCCACGATGTAGAGCTTCTGATAAGTGGTTCCGGTGTTGCGCTCAATTTCTTCGATGGCCTGCCGGTACCCCTGGGCCAGGGAGCGGTAGGCGCAGCGGAAGTACCCCATGGCGCATTTGGGCGGATGCGGGAGCTTTTCGTCAAAGGCGGCCTTCATGCTCTCCGGCGCCAGGAACACGGGATCATTTACGTCCACCAGGTGGTCAAAATGCTTTTCCTCCGCTTCGGCCGTAATCTCTCCCCAGGGCTTTTCCGGGCACAGCTCCGCCCGCAGCCGGTTCACCAGCCACATGCCCATGATGTTTTTCTGATAGCGGTTGTACCCTACCCCGCCCTCGTTGGAATAGTTGGCGGCGAGGCTTTCTTCATCGGTGATGGGCCTGGGCGTCTTTACCCCGAGCAGGCTCCAGGTGCCGGAGGAAATATAGAGCTCGTTTCCCTCCATGGGGATGCCTTCCACGGCGCTCCCGGTATCATGGGTGGCGCAGAGGACGACCTGGATGCCCTTGTACGTCCCGATCAGCGTCCCCGGCTGCTGCAGGGGCTGGAACAGGCCCTCCGGCAGGTCCAGAGCTTTGATGATTTCGCGGTCGTATTCGCCGGTCTTCGCGCTGACCATGCCGCCGGTGGTGGCGTTGGTGTATTCGTGGCTTTTGACCCCGCAGAGCCGGTACATCAGGTATTCCGGGATCATCAGAAAATCCGTCGCCTGCTGGAGGCGTCCTGCCAGCTTGTCCGCGTACAGCTGATAGATGGTGTTGAAGGGCTGGAACTGGATGCCCGTCCGCCGGTACAGTTCCGAAAAGGCCATCTTTTCATGTACCTGCGGGATGACCGCTTCGGTACGCCCGTCCCGGTAGGCGTAGCAGGGAAGGATGGGGCTGTCCCCGTTCATCAGCACATAGTCGACGCCCCAGGTGTCCACCGACAGGCTTTCGATCTGCGGTTCCTCCGCCAGCGCCAAATCGATGCCTTCCTTCACATGACGCTCCAGTGCTTCCACGTCCCACGTCAGATGGCCGTCCTGTTCCGTTACGCCGTTGGGGAAACGGTATACTTCCTTCGTGCGGATTTCCCCGTTTTCATGCCAGCCCAGGATATGCCGGCCGGATGAGGCCCCGATGTCGATTGCCAGATATTTTTTCATGCGATCCCCCCATTTTGTTGGTTCAGTCAAATTCCTTTCGCCAGGCCCAGGCGGATGAGGCCGTCCGCCACGCACCTGGCGAAGGCTTCCGCCCCCGCCCGCCGGGTGTGGGCGTTGTCGCTGAGCCCGCCTGGGTAGCGCTCGTCCTCTCCGGGCTTTACATGCATGAAGAAGGCCTTGCTCCCCTCTTCCCCGGCCTGAGCGACCAGGCGGAAGCTCTCCTGATATACGTCGATCAGCGGAACACCCAGCTTTTCCGCCTGAACCCGCATGGCCTCGGGATATTCCCCATGGGTTTCCCGGAGGACGCCGTTCTCCCAGACCCTCATGCAGATGGGGGTCAGAAATACGGGGCTCGCTCCCCTCTCCCTCGCAAAGTCCGCAAAGACCCGGAGGTTTTCCGTATATCCCGTCCAGGGAGCGACATAGCGCTCGGGCTTTTTCTCGTTTTCATCGTTGTGGGCAAACTGGACGAGCAAAAGGTCTCCAGGCCCGATCAGCCCGTCCAGGGCCTGGAGCCGGCCCTCCTCCAGGAAGGTTCGGGTGCTCCGGCCTGCTTTGGCGTGGTTTTCCACGGTGATGTCCTCCAAAAGCCCGCCGATGACCTGGCCCCAGCCCACCATCAGGGATTCCTTTGGGTCATAGGAAGCGGCGGTCGAATCGCCGCAGATGAACAGCTTTTTCATAAACCCTTTTCAGCGCTCCCATCCTGCCGCAATTTTTTCCAGATGGAGGCGGGCGGCCTCCGCGTTGTCCGGCACGGTGTCCTCCAGCGTCATCGGGAGATCGTGTTTCTTTGCCAGGGAGAGCAGGCGCTCAAAGCGCATGCGCCCGGTGCCGCAGGCCTGGGAATGGATCTCCCCGTCCTTGAGCACCGTGTAGTCCTTCATGTGCAGGACCCGCACCCGGTCGCCCAGACGGCGGATAGCGTCTTCCGTCAGTGCCTCCGCCTGATCCCCGCAGCCGGTGCCCACCAGGTTGACGGCGTCCAGGATGATCTGCAGGTTTTCGGAGGGAAGCTCCTCCAGCATCCGCTGGGCCCGCTCCGCCGTGGAGATGATGTGATGCCAGACCGGTTCCACCGCCAGGATGGCCCCCGTCTCCTCCGCGCAGCGCACCACCGGGCGCAGGCTGTCCATAAACAGTCGGAAAGCTTCTTCGCTTTGCGCGGGGGCTTCCGCAAAGCGCGAAGCGGGGTTGGCGTAGGTTTCTGTTCCGACCACTCTTGCGCCGATCCACGGAGCGGCTCGAAGATGGGCCTTATAGATCTCCTGGGTGTGGGCCCGGCGCTCCGGGTCCGGGTCGGCCAGGTTCAGGTAGCAGCCCAGCACAGCACATTCCATGCCGGTATCTTTGAGGTCCTGCCGTACTTTTTCGCAAAGCTCCCTGGTCAGCAGGGCCGGCGCGTCCTGCATGGAAAAGCCTTCCCACGTAAAGCCCAGGGCGACATGGGCGCAGCTGAACCCCTGCGATCGGGCAAAGCACAGGCGCTCTCTGAAAGAGCCGGGGGCGGTATCGTGCAGACGGATTCCGATGTTCATGGGACACCTCCCGTTATTTGATTTGGATTCTCAAAGCGTTGATTTTTTCGTCGAACTGAACGGTGGCGCCGGCGGCGAAGGGCGCGATCGCGTTGATTTCCATCACTAGGATGCCCTCGTCCGTCAGGTACGGCTGGCCGTCCATCAGGCTTTCCCGGCCGTCTACCATCAAGTGCGTTTTTCCCACCTGCGCCTGGACAGTATGGCCGCCGGAACGGAGGGTCAAGATTCCTTGATCCGGCTGCCAGGAAAGCTCCAGCCTGTCCGGGGCCATGCTCTTCATGCGCTCCAGGACGCACAGGACGTTGCCCCAGATGCTGCCGTTCCGGTTGACGGCCCGCACCCCGCGGAAATCCGGCTCCTGCCCGTTGACCAGGACCTTGCAGTAGTTTTCCGTTTCGGGGACATATTTGACCCGGTCCGCCTCCGGGATCGGGGATGGCAGGTCCTCCTCCGCGGGCGGCAGATCGCCTGGAGCGGGATAGAGGACGGCGGGCGGATCCTGGGACAGGGTTCGGATGTCGGAGGCGACCGTCTGCAGCTCCGCCGCCGCGCTTTGAAGGCCCGGCGAGGAGGCCGTCAGTTTCACCCTTCCCGGCGTCATGCCGGAGCGGATCAGCACGCGGTTGAGCCCGCACTCGGCAAAGACGAAGGGCTTGCCGACGACGCTGTCGCTCCGTCCGTTCCCGTTAAAGCGGCCGCTGTTGTAGCCGCCCAGGAAAACGGCATCCCCCGAAAGGGCAAAATCAATCTTCATGTCCGCCAGCGGGCAGACCCGGCCTTCGCCGTCGGTCACCCGTACGTCCACAAAGCACAGGTCGTTTCCGTCGGCCCGCCAGCCGCCCGGCGCGCACACGGGAGAAAGGACGATCTTCTTGGGCTCCCCCGCCGTTTCGATGCGGTGGCGGCAGGCGATCTGCCCGTCATAGCCGAAGCCGACCGCTTCGATCATGCCTTGCTCGGTGACGTCGATCCCAGGGAAGGCGAACACGAAGCCGCTCTCCGGCCGTTCGCAAATCCCGACCAGCCGGCCGTTTACATACAGGGCGACCTTTTGCACCGCGTAGCTGCCGATGCAGTAGACGGTCTTGTGCTTTGGGTCGCGGAACTCTGGTTCGTCCGTCTCCTCCCAGTAGCTGCCGTTGAACCGCTTTTGGAAGGAACGGTAGTTGTCGCCTTCCGCGGGCGGGTAGTTCCAGTGGCCCAGCAGATAAAGGGCGGGTGTGGCGCTGTGCATTACCCGGAACACATCAAAGCTCTGCTTCTTCACCCGGATAGCGTCCACCCGGCCGCTCATGCGCCCGTTTTCGCTGAAGCTCTGCCTTCCATGCTGGGCGGAATCGGTCCAGCACAGGGCGGCACAGGCACTGTATAGATTTTTGCCCGAAGCCCCGCCGATACGGTCAAAGAAAAACTCGCTGTACCCCCGGGCGTTGGCCAGGGCCAGATCCTCGCTGGTCAAATCGTAAAAATCCAGGTCCTTCTGCTTTTTCCCACCCTTGCCCAGATAGCGGCAGCGGTAATCAAAATCCGGCGGGGAATAATCGTCCCAGATCCTGCGGGGCGCTTCCTCCCGGCTGTACTCCGTCTCCGTGATCGGGCCGTGCTCGGCCAGGAAACGGGCGGCGTGGCGATTCAGCATGGTGCCGACGTATTCGCTCTCGTTCAGGGTCTCTTCTGTGTTGATGGTCCGGCAGCCCATGAAGCGGCCCCCGTTAGGGTCCAGCGCCTGTTTGAGGAGCCTCATTTCCCGCATGTGCTCCGCAGAAATCACGTTGTTGCCGGCCTCCCAGAAGAGGATGGAGGGGTGGTTTCTCCCGGAGAGAATGACGTTGCGCATCAGCTCCACCCGCTGGTCCCACTGGCGGCCGAAGGTTTCGCGCTCCTTGTCCCCCGCCGGCTGGGTGCAGACGACCCCCTGGCGGTCGCAGGCCCGAAGGTCCATGGGGCTGGCGGCCACGTGCATCCAGCGGATGTGGTTGGCCCCGCTTTCCCGGGCCCAGCGGGCATCCCAGTCGTGCATCCATTCGGGTACGATGCCGCTCTGCGCCCATTCGTTGGTCGCCCGCTGGGCATAGCCCCGCAGCCAGACGGGATGGCCGTTGATCAGCACCCCGCGGTCCTTGTCGTAAGTAACCTCGCGGAAGCCCGTTTCGATTTCCTCCGCGTCCGTTTCCGCCCCATCTGTTTCCAGCGTGATTTCCACCCGGTACAGGGCCGGGTTCGCCGGTTCCCAGAACTGCAGACCGGAAACCACCGACGAAAAGCAGAGCTTCTGGGTTGCCTCCGCTTCTAAACGGGTGGGGAGGACCTGGTCCTCCTCCCGCGGCACGTAGCGGACGAGCGCTTCATCCCAGCGGTAGGCGTCCTCCGGGACGAGGGACAGCGGCGGGGCCCAGGATGCAGCCTGTACCTCCGTTGCCGGCGAAGAAAAGGAAGCAATCTCCTTTCCGCCCCGGGAAAGGATCCTCGCGCGGACCCGGCAGGAGGCCGTCCTGCCCGACAGGTTGCGCACCTCCGCTTCCACGTGGACGCGGGCGGAATGGCGCGTTAGATCAAACGCATCTGCCCAGACATAGGTCCCGTGGGACTGGAGGTTGGCGTACAGCGGCAGGGTCAGATGAAGGTCCGGCTTGAAGACCACCCGGAGCGGGCGGCTGATCCCGCCCAAGGTGGGGTTAAAATCGTTGCAGTTCCAGAAAAAGCCCACGCCCTCCCGGGTTTCCGGCACCTGCTCCTCCTGGCTGAGCAGATAGGAGCCGGGCTGAACCCCGGGAGCGTTGGGCGTTTCCGCGATGCAGAAGGGGATGTTGCGGGTGCTGGTATTGTCCGTCGCGACGGCTACCGTGTTATGGCCGGACGGGTCCAGGAAGGGCGTCACGTCGAAGCCGAAGGGGCCGACACCCATCTCATAATACCCGGCCAGAGAGCCGTTGATATAAAGATAGCACGTCTGCCGCACCCCTTCAAAGCAGAGAAAGACCCGCTTTCCAGCGTGCTCCTTCGGAATATCGAGGGAGTTCCGGTAAAACGCGCAGGAGCGGCGCTGGGCGCTGCCGCCGTCCTCGATGGGCGCGGCAAACAGATCCCCCCCGTTGAAGGTATGCGGCAGGGTGACTTCTTCCCAGCTTGAATCGTCAAAGGAGGACTGGGTGGGCAGGCGGCCCCGGCTGTCCCGGCAGGCGTTCAGCGCCTGCTCCATGGGAAAGATGCCGGACAGACGGAACTGCCAGCCCTGATGGAAATGATAGGCGTTATTCATCTTCATCTTTGAGGAAGCTCGCGCAGACCGGATACTGCCGCATTTCGCGCACCACCAGCCTGCAGATTTCATTGGCCCCGTAGGCGTTAAAATGGGTCTTGTCGTCGTGGCCGTCCGGGAAATCAGGGTTTTCCCCCGGGGCCAGGCGGACGAACAGCTCGGCCGTTTTTTCTTCGCCCAGGGACAGGTAAAGCTCCCGGCTGTCCTTTTTAAGGTCGCACAGGGGGACGCCCTTTTCGCTGGCCAGCTCCCGGATTGCCCGGGGATATTCTCCGTGGGTATAGAGCATGCTTCCGCCGCCCACGAAAAAGCGCCGGGAGACCGGAGTCAACAGCACCGGCTGGGCGCCCCGGTCCAGGGCAGCTTGACAGTACCGCCAGAGCTCTTCCTTGAAGGTCGTGTCCGGGTCGGTATGGCGTTCGTCGTCCTTTTCGTCGTTATGGCCGAACTGGATCAGCAGCAGGTCCCCCGCCGCCATTTCCTTTTCCGCCGGGGCAAAAAGCCCTTCCGCCCGGAAGCTGCGACTGCTGCGGCCGCTCAGGGCGATGTTGCGGACCTGCACCCCTTCCCGGACGTACCGGGGCAGCGCCCAGCCCCAGCCGCGGAAGGGCGGCTGGTTGTCTTCTACCGTAGAATCACCGATGATCCAGATGACAGGCATGGGTCACCAATCCTTCCAGACCTGGTTCAGGTCGATCACGCAGACCTGGGCCACGCCGTTTTCGTCCGGGTTGGAGAAGAGAATCTGGTCTCCCTTGCGGTTGAAGGAAGGATGCTGGTGGTCCGCCCCGGACTTGCACTGGCCGGTGGTGGCGATCAGCTTGGCCTTGCGGGTGGCCCGCTCGATCAGGACCACGCCCTCCTGCACCGTGGTGCCCAGGTAGCTGATCCGGTCGGCGCAGAGCCATTTGTGGTCGCGGCTGATGCAGGGATGGAGCAGCTGGGTGCTGGTGGCGGCGATGTCAAAATGACGGCCGTCCTTGTCGCCGATGATGATGTTGCCGGTGTGGGTCTCCCCCTTTTCCCCATCCACAAAGCCAGCGGGGTCCAGCTTCATCATCGCCATCTCGGTACCGTCAGAGGACCAGACCTCGTGGGTGATCCACTCGCTGGGATGCTCCACATAATACGGGCGGACATAGCGTTCTTTGACGTCGAACATCCAGGTGCGCTGGAAGGCGTCGCCCTCGGTCTCGTGGATATAGAAGATCAGGTTTTCATCCGAAGGGCAGATCTGGGCGTGACCCAGGCGGTAGTCGCTCTGATACACGACCTCGGCTTCCTTCCCCGGGTCCAGGATGACCAGGCCGTAATATTTGTTGGCCAGGTGATAGCTGCAGGCGATCCTGCCGGTGTTGGCCGCGGTCAGGTGGCCGGTGATCTGGCCGCCCTTGGGCAGGTCGCCGATCTTGGTCATCTGGTTGGTGGACAGGTCCACGGCGTAGACTTCGGTCTCGTTTTTGCAGGTATAGCCGATGTTCTTTTCCCGGTCCGTCGCAAAGCCGCGGAAGGAATAGTCCGTCACCCGCTCGATTTCGCCAGTCTCCACGTTCGCGCGGTAGCAGCCGCCGTCGGTGCGGCCTTCCAGCTGCTGCTTCATGAAGAAGAAATATTTGTCGTCCGTCGAAAAGTTTTCGCAGGTGAAATACAGTTTGGAATTGCGTTCCGGTCCGTGCGCGTAGCGGCGGACTTCATAGCCGGTGATGGGGTCGCGGTAAATCTCCATGGTCTTCATCCTCCCTTACAGCTGCAGGCACTGCCCGGCCGGAACGCGGACAGGGGCCTGGTCATTGACGGATATATAGCAGTCCCTTGCGTTGGGATTATATACAAACTGATTGTCCGCGGCAAACTGCAGGCGGGCAAAGTCGTCCATGCAGTCCATGAACTCGATGTTGGTGCAGTACCAGATGTCTTCCTTTCCGCCCATCATGCGGCAGAAATCTTCCATCAGGTCCCAGTTGTTCTTGTCGTCAAACTCATAGCTGTGGCCCCACACGTACATGAGGTACAGATACTGCTTTTTAAACAGCCCCAGGAACTGTTCGCCCAGCTCCATCAGGCGGTGGTTATGGTGGCAGGTCGCCTGCCAGCGGTAGGGATTTTCCGGAAGGGCGAAGCTGTCGCTGGAGCCGACCACGCGGGAATAGCGGATGCCGCAGGCGGGCAGAAGGGTTTCGATGTCCTTGGTCACCGAACCGTTGGGGTAGCTCAGCCCGCGGACCGGATAGCCGGTTTTAGCTTCCAGCCATTTGCGGTCTTCCAGCACTTCCTGCGCTACCTCGGGCAGCGGGCACCTGGCAATGGTGGGATGGGTGACCGTATGGCAGGCCACTTCGTGCCCTGCGTACAGGGTGGGGATTTCTTCGGGCAGGACGCGGTCCCCCCGCTCAAACAGACCGCTGTTTAAATGAAAGGTGCCCTTGATCCCGTACTGATTGAAAATACTGACAAGACGGCGGTCCTGCGTGCGCCCGTCGTCGTAGCTCATGGTCAGCGCCTTATGCTTTCCGCCGGGAAAGCAGCAGTAGACTCTGTTCATATCTTTACTCCATAGGGAGGGGCTGCCGCGCTTAGGCAGCAGCCCCGGATGTTGATTCGCCCTGACGATTACTGCTGGGCAGCGTGATACGCTTCGTTGTATTCCTGGGTGACAGCGTCGCCGCCCATCATGGCCCAGGTTTCCCACTCGGCGCGCAGGCCCGCTTCGTCGATCAGGCCGGCGATGTACTGAACCGCCGCGTCAGACAGGATCTGATCCAGCTGAGCGCCGCTGGCGGTGTAGGTTTCGGACACGAACGGATAGCAGGGGTTCGCCACAGCGTACTGGGCCAGCTCGGCGTTCAGGTCCTCATAACGCTGACGCAGCTGGGTGTAGCCGCGGTTGACCAGGGCCTTGGGGTTCTCCCGGTTGCCGGCAACGCCCATGCCCATCTGGTTCAGGTTGTTGAGATACATGAGGGAATTCTTCTGGAACTCGTCCTTCTTGTCGTCGGGCGTGTAGCGCAGGCCGTCCTCATTGACCGCATAGGTCAGGCCTTCCAGACCGGCGTTGATGATGGTCTGGCCTTCGGAGGTGTTGCACCAGTCGAGGAACTTGATGACCTTGGGCAGATCCGCCTCGGAAACGGACTTCTTCATGACCAGAATCTCGCCGTTGAAGCCGGCGTTCTGCGGCCACACGGTGATGGAGCCGTCTTCCTTGGCGATCGGGCCGACAGACTGGAAAATCTGTTCGGTCACGCCCGCGTTGTTCTCAAACCATTCCTGCTGACGGTGGGCGTTATCCAGGCAGTCAAAGCGCATGAAGCACTTGCCGTTGCGCTCGATGTTGTCCCACTCGGAGGAGGAGAGCTGGGCGAAGTTGGGGTCGATGCCGCCGATCTCATAGAGATGGCGCAGCCAGTTGAGGCCTTCCAGGTAAGCGGGAGACTTGTGAGCGGGATAGATGTCGCCGTTCTCGTCCACGCCCCAGACGTTGGGAGCGCCGTGCATCACGGTGATGATGCTGATGGTGCCGGCGGTGTAGTTGCCGATCATGTTCAGGGCATAGGTGTCTTCGCTCTTGGCGGCCAGCTTTTCGGCCAGCTCGGTCAGGTCCGCGATGGTCTTGACTTCACGGTCGAAGCCGACTTCCTTGGCGACGTCGCAGCGATAGTAGACACCGCCGCGGGGGAAGGCGCGGGAACGATAGATGCCGTAGACGTGGCCGTCCACCGCGATGTTGGCGTAGATGCCTTCATTGCCGGCAGCCAGGTTCGGATAGTTCTCGGTGTCCTTGACCGCTTCTGTCAGATCCCAGAACGCGCCGGCGCGGGCGGAGTTCACGATCAGGGGAGCGCGGGCATCCGTCGCCACGATCAGCATCGGGGGGTTCTTATCGGTCATGGTGGTGTTCAGGATGTCGCCGTAGGTGGAGTTGGCGCCCCACTGGATGTTCAGCTTCACGCCGGACAGTTCCTGGATCTTCTGCAGAACGGGGTTGTTCTCCATCACGAAGTCCACTTCGGCGGGGAACTGCGGCATCAGGATGCTGATTTCAAAGGGCTCTTCCGCGGAAGCAAAGCTTGCCAGGGAGAGCGCCATCACCAGCGCCAGGAACAGAGAAACAAGTTTCTTCATCGGGTTTTCCTCCTTTTGTGTTTTGTTATCGATCAGCGGCATAGCAGCCGCGGATAACCAGAGACGGGGAAGAGTGGAGAGTGGAGAGTTAAGAGTGAAGAGTGAGGAGTGAGGAGTTACGGCTAAGAACAAAGTTTTCTTAGTTTCCTTGTTCATCGTATAACGAGCGAAGAATGATTTGGAGCGGAGAAATCACTTCTAACTGATCACTCCTCACTCCTAACTCCTAACTCCTAACTCGCAGCAAAGCTGCGTCAGCCTTTGAGCGCGCCGACCATGACGCCCTTGACGAAGTACTTCTGGAGGAAGGGGTAGACGCACATGATCGGGACGGTGGAGACGACGATGACAGCCATTTTGACGGACTGTTCGGGCGGCTGGACGAATTCCGGGTCCATGTTGGCCATGTCGCCGGCGGAGCCGTTGGCCATGATGATCAGCTCGCGCAGCAGCACCTGGAGGGGCCATTTTTCTTTCGCGCCGGTCATGTAGATCATGGCGCTGAAGTAGGCGTTCCAGTGGCCCACGGCGTAGAACAGGCCGAAGGTGGCCAGCACCGGCAGGGACAGGGGCAGCACGATCTTCCAAAGGACGCCCAGGTCCGTGCAGCCGTCGATGGAGGCGGATTCCTCCAGCTCCTGCGGGATGCCCTGGAAGAAGTTTTTGACGATCATCAGATTATAGGCGCTGATGGCGCCGGGCAGGAGGACGGACCAGTAGGTGTTTTTGAGGTTCAGCACGTTCGCCACGACGATGTAGCCCGGGATCATGCCGCCAGAGAAGAACATGGAGAAGATGACCATGTTCAGGAAGAAGTTCCTTCCGCGCAGGCGGGTCTTGGACAGGGCGTAGGCCATGGTGACGGTAAAGAACAGGTTGATGGCGGTACCGGCGGCGGTGATAAAAATGGAGTTGCCGAAGCCGCGCAGGATCTTGTTGGAGGAGAAGATGTACTTATAGGCGTCCACCGTCACGTCCCGGGGAATAAAGAACATGGGCCGGGTCGCGATCTCGTACTCAGTGGCAAAGGACGCGCCGATGATGTAGATGAAGGGGATGATGGTTGTGATGGCCACCAGCGTCACGAACAGATAATTGAAGATATCGAACAGGCGGCTGCCCACGGTGTCGTTCGCGCCGACCGGACCGGAGGTAATGATCTCTTTCTTTTTCTTGTGGTCGTCTGCCAGCATGGTCTGAGACATCCCGATTCCCCCTTTCTCAGTACAGGCCCTGCTCGCCGAGCAGGTGGGCAATCTTGTTGGAGGTAACGACCAAGGTGACGCTGACGACAGCCTTCATCAGGCCGATGGCGGAAGCGTAAGAGAACTGGCCGGACTGAATGCCCTGCTGGTACACGAACACGTCCAGGGTCTGGCTGACCTTGCGGTTCAGCGGGTTCGCCATCAGGATCAGGTGGTCATAGCCGGTATCCAGGACCGAGCCCATGCGGAGGATCAGCATCAGCACGATGGTGGAGCGAATGGCGGGCAGGGTGATGTGCCACAGGCGGCGCAGACGGCCCGCGCCGTCCACCATGGCGGCCTCGTACAGCTGAGTGTCCACGTTGGTCAGGGCAGCCAGGAAGATGATGGTGCCCCAGCCGGTTTCCTTCCAGATCGTCTGGCCAATGATCATCCAGCGGAAGGTGTCGGGCGAACCCATGTAGTTGATCGGATGGCCGAGAATCTGCTGGGTCAGCTTGTACACGATACCGGAGGTGCCGAACATGACGAAGGTGATGGACACGACGATGACGATGGAGATGAAGTGCGGCACGTAGAGCAGCGTCTGCAATAGCTTTTTATAGCGCAGCGACCGCATTTCGTTGAGCAGCAGCGCCAGGATGATGGGCGCCGGGAAGTAGAAGAGCAGGTTCATCAGGGACAGGATCAGCGTATTGATCAGATACGTGCTCCAGGCGGGGAACTTAAAGAAGTACTGGAACCACTTGAGCCCCACCCACTGGCTGCCCAGGACGCCCGAATACGGCACGTAGTTTTCAAACGCGATGACGATGCCGAACATGGGCAGGTACTTAAAGATCACAAAGTAAATCAGTCCCGGGAGCAGGAGCAGATACAGCCACTTGTCCCGCTTGATTTCTGCCCGGAGCCGGCGCCAGTATTCCTTGCCGGTGCCGTGCAGCGCCCGCCGTTCCGCAGCCTTGGTGCTCATAAGCGATCCACCTTTCTTTTTAAAGTTCAGTTCCGATTAGTCAAGACGCTCGTCCCGGATCATGAGCTCGGTGAGCATCAGGAAGGTCAGACCCTGGCCGTAGGCGGTCGGCGTGACGATGATGTCTTTATAGTGCTGCAGATTGTGGCCCATGCCGGTGCCGCCGGAAACGCCCTGCACCGCGCCGGTCTCGTCCACCTGGTCGAGGACCGCCCGGGCGGAGAGCATGCCCATCTGCTGGTAGGGCTCCTGGGGCAGCCAATTGAGGCGGATGCCCTTGAGCACGCCGTAGGCGATGGCGGCGGTGGCGCTGGTTTCGCAGTAGGTCTCCTCCACGTTGATGAGCGTGGTATAAAGACCGTTGACCCGCTGATATTTCCACAGGGCCAGCACCTGGTCCTGCCAGGCGGCGTGGATCATGCGCATGGCGGCGTTTTCCCGCTTGGTGATGTCAAACAGCTCCACGGCCGCGGCGGTAAACCAGGCGTTGCCGCGGGCCCAGAAGGCTTCGGCGAAGTTGTGCCGCCGGTCAAAGGTCCAGCCGTGGTAGAACAGGCCGTTCACCTTGTTCTGGAGATAGCGGATGTGGATCAGGAATTGGTATTCCGCTTCCTCGATCAGCTCCGGCCGGGACAGGACGACGCCCGCCTTGGCCAGGAACAAGCCGACCATGAACAGCGTGTCGCACCAAAGCTGCTGATAGTGCTTGTTCCACACCGTGCAGTGCTGCAGGCCGCCGTATTCCGTCCTGGGCATTTCCTTCATCACCCAGTCGATCCAGCTTTCGATGACGGGCAGGTATTTTTCGTTTTTCGTTTCATCATAAAGGCAGACCAGCGTCAGCACCGGCGCCACGGTATTGACATTCCGGTGGGGCTTTTGCTCGCGGGAAAGCATGTCGTCATACCAGCCGGTGAGATAATCGAGCACCGACTTGTCGCCGCTTTGCTGGTAGGTCTTGTAAATGCCGTAGAGGGCGACGCCGGTCGGCCACTCCCAGTTGTTCATGGTCAGATGTCCGCGGGAAGGATCGTTTCCATCCGCCCGCTGCAGCATAGCCAGCACCCGGTCCGCTGTCTGACGGTAAGTCTCGCTCATGGTATACCCCCACCTGTCTGTCGATATTTGTCCAATAGATATGTTAGCGCTTACATTATATTCTCCATTCCGAACCGTGTCAAGGCTTTTTTTGCGCATTTTCGCAAGATGTAGAAAAATTTTCGGAAAATGCGGTCAGCTCTTGCACTTTTTAGACAAACGCGGTATAATGACAGCGCTTACATATCCAGATAACGCAGTTTGCTGACACACGCAGGAGTGCAGGGAGGTAGATTATGCCGGGCGGAAATGCGACCATCTACGATATCGCCTCGGACGCAGGCGTTTCCATCGCTACGGTCTCCCGGGTGCTGCGGGGGGAATCCAACGTTTCCCAGGCCACCAAAGAAAAGGTGCTGCGGGCGATGGAGCAGCGGAATTACAGGCCCAGCTCCATTGCCAGGGGGCTCACCAGCAAAACGACCCACTCCCTGGGCATCATCCTGCCCAAGCTGCTTAACCCCCACTACGCGATGATTTTTACCGGTGCCCAGGAGGAAGCGGCCCGCCAGGGCTATACCGTGAGCCTTTTCCCCTGGAGCAGCCTGGATACCAAAGCCTACGACCCCGCCGCGATGCTCTTGGAAAGGCGGCTGGACGGCATCGTCGTGTGCGTCGAATACCTGCCGGCCGACCACGGGGAGCAGGTGCTGGCCTCCCTTCGGGAGCTTCGGCGCGTGATGCCCGTGGTGCTGATCGGCTGCGTCCCACCGTGGTATGATTTCCCGGCGGTCTCCAACAACAACGCAGCCATTATGAAGGAAATCGTTTCCTATCTGGTCTCGCTGGGCCACGAAAGGATCGCCTTTATCGGCGGCGTCAAGGAAGACAACGACCCGATGCGCCGGGAAATCGGCTACCGGGAGGGGCTCACGGAGGCCCATCTGCCCTACACGGATTCCTACCGCGTCTACGCCAAAGGTACCCCGGAGGCCGGGAAAGCCGCCCTGGCGGGGATTTTGGATTCCCTCCGGCCTGAATACTGGCCCACCGCCGTCATCGCCATGAACGACCTGATGGCCATGGGCTGCCAGGCGGAAGCAAGGGAGCGCGGAATTCTCATGCCGGAACAGCTGTCCATCGTCGGGTGTGACGATCTCTTCTGCGCCCCGTACCTGTGCCCGGCCCTCACCAGCATCAACCTGCACCAGCAGCGCACCGGGGCGCGGGCCGTGCAGCTGCTCATCAGCGGGGAAAACAAGCATGAAATTGGCGACTGGGAGCTTGTGGAAAGGGCTTCCTGCGCCAGGGTCACCAAATAAAGGAGGAATTCACCATGGAAAGATTCGCCTGGAAGGGCCGCATCAAGCCCGGCATGCAGGAAGAGTACAAGCGCCGTCACGACGAGATCTGGCCCGAAATGCTGGCCCTGCTCAAGGAAGCGGGCATCCGCAACTACACCATCTGGAGCGACGGGCGGGACGTGTTTGGCTATTACGAGTGCGAAAAGGGCATCGCCTTCGCCGAAAAGACCCAGGCGGACAGCCCCATCGTCGACAAATGGAACGACTATATGGAGGACGTGCTGGACCTGGTCATGGACCCGGAAACCGGCGCCCAACCCAAGCTGCGCATGATGTTTAAGATGGAATAAGTGAAACGGGAGGAAGCCCATGGCCAGGCCGAAGAGAACCGTGCTGGAATACCGGAATTATGAACTGCCCCCCGGTTTTCCCGTGCTGCTTTTGACCGGGGATCAATGGCACATCAGCCCGATTCCCGGCAAGCATCTGCATATCCACAACTGCCTGGAAATCGGGCTGTGTCATTCCTCCGGGGGGACCATGGTCTTTGGCGGCCAGCGCGTCCATTTCAGCGCCGGGGACGTGACCTGCATCGCCCGCAACGTGCCCCACACGACCTGGTCCGACCCGGAGCAGGCCAGCCGCTGGACCTACCTGTTTTTAGACCCCGAAGCCCTGCTGGGGCCGGTGATCCCGCGCAGGGCCGGCAGCATCAAGGGCAGGGAATATCTCCTGTCCTCCTGCCATCTGCTGCTGCACCCGGACCAGCACCCCTGGGCCGCGCAGTATGTGACGGACATCGCGGAAGAGCTTTCCCAGCGCGGGCCCGGATACCAGACCTGCGTCCGCGGGCTGTTTACCGCCCTGTTGACCCGCATCATGCGGGTCTACAGCCAGGAAGACGGGGAACACGCCAGGGACGCCTACATGTCCGTCCTTTCCCCGGCGCTGGATTACATCCACGAAAACTACATGCAGGAGTTTCCGCAGCAGAAGCTGTCCGAAATCTGCCACATCAGCCCGACCCATTTCCGCCGCCTGTTCAAGGAGCAGATCGGGGCCTCTCCCCTTTCCTTCCTGCATCAGACGCGGATCCTGAAAAGCTGCGTCCTGCTCCGCTCGTCCGGCCTGACCGTCACGGAAATCGCCGGGAGGGTTGGATACAATTCCCTGAGCAGCTACAACCGGCACTTTGCCCAGGCCATGGGCTGTACGCCGATGATGTGGCGCAAAACGGCGGGCGACAGCCTCCGTCCGTCCCTCCTGACCTTTTCCGGCTGGACGGAAGCGGAGGCTGTGCCGTCGGACGAAAGAGAAGCGCCCGTCTGAGCGTCAGACCTTTTTCACGGCCTCCGTCACCCAGTGGATCCTTTCTTCGGAAAGCTCGTCATGGATGCTGCAGTCAGACCCAAGAATAAAGCCCCGTTTGCCGCCCTGGCTGATCAGCCGGGCGGTTTCCTGTTCGATCTCCTCCCTGGAAGCGGTATACAAAAACGTGCCCGGCCGGTTGTCAAAGCCGCCCCAGACCGTGCAGCCGAAATGCTCCTTGGCCTTCTCAATGTCCATGAGGTCGATATACCTGGACCAGCTGACGACGGCGGCCTTGTAGTCCTTCCAGACAGAGAGGCGGTTCGGGATTTCCTCCCAGGCGCAGAAATGGATGGCGTTCATATCGCTCAGGGAATTGGCATAGTCCAGCACGGCCAGGTCCGACGGGGCGACCCATTCCCCGTATTCTTCTGCGGTAAAGCGGTTTTCCTCGCCATTCTGCACGCTGTAAAAGATCCCGTCCACCCCGGCGTCCTCGATGATCCCTTTCACCAGGAGCTTCTGGTCCTCCGCCACGACGCTGCAGGCGTACTTCATCGCCTCCGGGTTTTCCCGGATCAGCTTCATCATCATGGGATAGCCGATCCTGAGGCGGATGCAGGACAGCGGGGCGAAGATCAGGTACAGGGAAACGCATTCCTTCCCAAGGGTGCGGACCACCTTTCCGGCCCTGCGGATCTGCCCCCGGATGTGGGGATGAAGGCTGCCCAGGGGCTCCAGCCTGTACAGGTCCTCCGCTTTTTCGATCCCCTCTAATGCCGGGGCCGGCCAGGGGAAATACCCGTCTCCCGAGAGCTTCATGAAGTCCACATCCGTCTCCCGGTAAAAGCTTAACTGACATTCGGCGAACTGCTCTTCATCCGCCCAGTACTTCTGCGGCACATGCTTCCACATGCAGACCGGAACCCGGTCGGTTTCCTGCCCGCGGAAGGCCGCGGTCACCCGTTCCCGTTTGTTCACAGCGCACAGCTCCTCTCTTCTTTGTCAAAAGCCTGGTTTGGCAGGCTTGCATAAAATCAAAGGATCATATATAATAGCAGGTGAATGAAAGAAAAACACGGCCGCGCGTTCTGCGTAAGCTCCTCCCGGACGGGGACGGGGCGAGGGCGGACAGAAGGTTTGACATGGGACCCGGAAGCACGGGCAGCCGCTTTGCTTCCAAATACAGGGGAAAAACGATGCGTGAACTGACACTTGAAGCCAAAGTAGGAAACCTCAAGCAGGTGCTGGCCTTCGTGGATGAATTTCTGGAGCAGCTGGGCTGTTCCCTGCAGTACCAGATGCGCCTGGACGTGGTGGTGGAGGAGCTGTACGTGAACATTGCCAGCTACGCCTACCCAGAGAGCAGCGGGAAGGCCACCATCCGCATCGACGCGGAGGGGCAGCCGCCCGTCGTCTCCATCACCCTGATCGACAATGGGGTGCCCTACGACCCGCTGGCCAAGCCGGACCCGGACATCACGCTGGCCGCCCACGAGCGGCAGATCGGCGGCCTGGGCATCTTCATGTCCAAGAAAATCATGGACCATATGCGCTACAGCCGCCGGGAGGGAAAGAACATCCTGACGGTCACGAAAAAGCTGGGGTAAGACCGCCTCTCCCCCCTTCCCGGGTTTCGCTGCCCGGGAAGGGGGGAGTTTTTTTATACCGTTATTTTTGGGGCTTTCCGAGGATTTCGTCGATCCGCGAAAGCTCTTTTTCGGTAAGGGGCGGGGCGTCCAGGATGGAGAGATTGTCCAGGATCTGCTCCGGCCTGCTCGCGCCGATCAGGGCGGAGGTCACCGTTTCGTCCCGCAGCACCCACTGAAGGGCCAGATGATGGAGCTTTTGTCCCCGCTCGTCCGCGATTTCTTTGAGGGCGCGGATCTTTCCGAGCTTTTCCTCGGTCAGGGCATCGGGCTTTAGGTAGCGGCCGTCCGTCTTCATGCGGGAATCCTCGGGAATCCCGTTCAGGTATTTCCCGGTCAGCAGGCCGCCGGCCAGGGGCTGGAACACGATGCAGCCGACCCGCTCTTCTTTGAGCACGTCCGTCAGGCCCCCTTCGATCCAGCGGTCCAGCATCGAATAGCGGGGCTGGTGGATCAGACACGGGGTGCCCAGACGCTTGAGCTCCCGGATGGCCGCCTTCGCCTGTTCCGCGCCATAGTTGGAAATCCCCACATACAGCGCTTTGCCGCTTCGCACGATCTGGTTCAGGGCGCCCATGGTTTCCTCGATCGGCGTATCCGGGTCCGGCCGGTGATGGTAGAACAGGTCCACATAGTCCAGATGCATGCGCTTTAAGCTCTGGTCGATGCTGGCCATCAGGTATTTGCGGCTCCCGTGATCGCCATAGGGGCCCGGCCACATGTCGTAGCCCGCCTTGGTGGAGATGAACAGCTCATCCCGGTGGGGCTTCCAGTCCACGTCCATATGGCGGCCGAAGTTGCGCTCCGCCTCTCCGTAGGGCGGGCCGTAATTGTTCGCCAGGTCGAAATGGGTGACGCCATGGTCAAAGGCGGTGCGGAGCATCGCCTGCTGGTTGGAAAAGGGCGTGATATTGCCAAAGTTGTGCCACAGCCCCAGGGAAAGCAGGGGCAGCATCACTCCACTGTTCCCGCAGCGGCGGTACTGCATGTTCTGATAGCGGGTTTCATCCGGCAGATACATAGTGGATTGTCCTTTCTCTCAGGGAAAAGCCGGGGCTCATGGCCCCGGCTTTTCAGTATTTCATTACGTCAGTTCTCAGCGTCGTAAACCCTTGCCTTCTCCTCGTGGATCTCATCCAGGCCGGCGGCGCAGTATTCGGCCACCAGCTGATCATACAGGGCGTCGAACTGATCCGCGGGGCAGGTGATGACCTGTGCGGAGATCGCCTGGAAGCGGGCGCGCAGATCCTCGCCGTACTCAGCCTGGCTGCTGATCGGGGTGGTGAAGCGATAGTTGTGGATATAGGTCTTATTGGCGTTGTTCTCAAAGATCTGCTCCATCAGGTATTCAAAGCCGATCGGGCAGTAGGTGGCGCTCATGGCCTCCAGGGAGGTGGCGTCACGACGGGTCTGGGAAACCATCACGAACAGGTCGATGTTGGCGTTGGTGGACACGAAGCGGTCGGGCCCGTCATAATCGGAATTCAGAACCTTCAGGCCGTCCTTCACGATGTGGTGCTTGCCTTCTTCACCGTACTCAAGGAATTCAAGCACTTCGGGCTGCGCCATCCAGTTGATGTACATCATGACGGCTTCGGGGTGCTTGCAGCGGGCGGAGATGCCGGTGGAGATACCGATCGGGTCCGCCTGATAGTCGTACAGGGTCTCGCCGGCCGGCACGCCGGAGCGGGCGTCCAGGATCGCCAGCTTGGCGTCCGGGCAGTTCTGCATCAGGGTGGAAATCACGTCGCTGTTGGAGGAGAGATAGAAACCGTACACGCCAGCCTTGCCGTTGACGAAGTCAGACTTGGCCTGGCTGCCGTCGGTGTCCAGAGCAAATTCCTTGGAGATCAGGCCCTCGTTGTACATGGTGTTCAGGGTCTTATAGTTCCGCTTGATGGGCTCCCAGTCCAGGGAAACGACCTGCAGGTCGCTGTAGATGGCGATTTCGCGGGGATCGGTGTGGCCGGTGCGGTAGGAATCGGCGCGCATGCCGGTGGTGCTGGGCAGCTGCTGGGTCGCGGGGATGGTGTAATCGCCGCCGAGGTTCGCGTCACGGAAGGCGCGCAGCACATCCAGGTATTCCTCAACGGATTTGGGCATTTCCTTGCCGACCTTCTCCAGCCAGTCGGCGCGGATCACGGTCGCCCAGTTGTCCGCATTGTCACGGGCAGCCGGGAAGTACATCTGCACCTTCTTGCCGCCGACGTTGTATTTGCCGGCGTTGTAGGCGTCTTCCCCGACATAGGCCAGATAATCGGGCATATATTCCCTGACCATGTCCTCGTCGATCTGCTGCACGAATTCCTGGTCGATATAGGCCAGCAGCTGGGGGTTGTCGTAGTGGAAAATCATGTCCGGCGCGGTCTCGTCGGACCCCATCTTGAGGGTGAAGTCATTGACTTCGTCGGTACGGGAAATCGGCACATAGGTGACCTTGATGTTGTACTTGTCGCCGAAGTTCTCCTGTACCCAGTGGGTCCACCAGTTGTCTTCGATGGGATCCTTGATGCCGTTGCGCTGATAGATCGGGACTTTCAGCTCGATCTGCTCGCCGTAGGTGATGACTTTGGCGCCGGACGCGGTGTACTCCACCTTGTCCTCAGCCAGAGCAGGGATGCTCATCATGGACAGAGCCATGATCAGCGCCAGCATCGAAGCAAACAGTTTCTTCATGGGGAAGCCTCCTTTTTATTTCTTGCGGACACAGCCGCAAAGGATCGATAGGATTATCCCTTGACGGCGCCGATCATGATGCCGGTCACGAAATAGCGCTGCAGGAAGGGATAGAGGATGATGATGGGCAGGGTGGCAAACATGACGCAGGTGGCCTTGACGACCTCCCCGGTCACGTAGTTGGTGCTGCCGCCCTCCGCCAGGGTGGCGGCGTCGCTGGCCATGCCCATCAAGTAATACAGTTTGAGCTGCAGGGGGTAGAGCTTGGAGCTTGAAATATAGTACAGAGCATCGCCATACGCGTTCCAGCGGCCCACGGCGAAAAAGAGGCACAGCGTCGCCAGCACCGGCGTGGACAAGGGAAGCACCACCCGGAACAATACGCCCCAGTAGCTCGCCCCGTCAAGGAAGGCCGCTTCCTCCAGAGAATCCGGGATGGAAGACTGCATGAATGAGCGCAGGATGATGATGTTGTAGGCGCTAAAGGAAAGCGGCAGGATCAGGGACCAGACGGTGTTGAGCATCTTCAGGTCGTTCATGAGCAGGTACTCGGGGATCAGGCCGCCGCCGAAGTACATGGTGAACATATATAGGAATGCAAAGAAGCCGCGTCCCTTCAGGGCTTTCTTGGTCAGCGGGTAGGCTGCCAGGATGGACAGAATCATGCCCAAGGCCGTGAAACCTACCGTCACCAATACGGTGATCCACAGCGAACGCATCATTGATGGGTCCTGAATAACCATCTTATAGCCATCCAGAGAAAACTCCACCGGAAGGAAGAAGACCCTCTGACTGATCACTGCCCCGTTGGAGGAAAAGCTCATCGCTGCGACATGCAGGAAAGGCAGTAAACAAAGTAGGCCCACGATGATCAAAATGACGTGGATGATGATGTCAAAAGCACGACTCCCCGCGGACTGGTGGATGGCTCGGTGTTTTCTTTTGGAACGCTCCATGTTGGTTTCCATTTTCTCAGCCCCTCTCAGATCAGGCCGCTTTCGCCCATGGCCTTGGCGGCGCGGTCGGCAATCAGGATCAGGATAATCCCGATGACGTTCTGGAACAGGCCCATGGCTGTGGCATAGTGATATTTGCCGTTCGCAAGGCCGACGCGGTAGATGTACGTTGAAATCACGTTGGCGCTCTTCAGAACCACGTAGGGGTTGCTCAGGGAATTGACGCGTTCAAAAGAAGAGCCGAGGATCCTGCCCAGGTTCATGATCAGCAGGGTCACGATGGTGCCGCGGATACCGGGCAGGGTCACGTGCCAAATCTTAGCAAAGCGCCCTGCTCCGTCCACCGTGGCGGCCTCGTAGAGCTCGGCCGAGATGCCGGTAATCGCGGCCAGGTAGATGATCGTCCCCCAGCCCATGCTCTGCCAGACGCCGATAAAGATGTAGACCACCTGCCACAGGAAATTGTCTTCCAAGTAGGGAACTTTCTTTCCACCCATGTTGCTGGCAATGATGTTGATCATTCCGGTTTCGGTGCGCAGCAACATGATGAACAGGGAAGCAATGATGACCCAGGAAAGGAAATGCGGCAGGTAGATGACCGTCTGGGTGATCCGCTTAAATGCCTTAGAGCGGACCTCGTTTAAAAGAATCGACAGAATGATGGGCATCGTAAAGCCGAACAGAAGATCCAGCAGGTTCAGCTTGAGCGTCTGCAGGATGACGCCGACAGATTCGGGGCGGCTGAACAGATACCGGAAGTTGTCCAGTCCGTTCCAGGCGCTGCCCCAGATGCCGCGCATCATCTTAAAGTTCTTGAAGGCCATCACCAGGCCGGTCATCGGCCAGTATTTAAACAGCAGGCAAAACGCCGTAGGCAAAATGAGCATGCAGTACAGAGGCCAGTAACGGCTCATGTATACGCTGAAGCGCTGCCTGCGCTTTGGAGGAACAACTGTTTTGACAGACATATTCCATATTCTCCCTCTTTACTGTCGGCAGAACGGACAGGAAAGTCGGTCGCCCAAATAACGCTCTTTTCCTGTGCCTGATTGATTCATTAAGTTTATTATACTGCAAACAATGGGCGATTTCAATCACTTTCCGGCTAAATATCATGCAAAAACGACCATAAACTTCATTTCAGGACACCGGACCTGTATTTTCGATAAACCGGAGCTCATTTGCTTCCATCAAAATCTCACAGGACTGATCCTGGAAAGAGATGGTCACTGAGCAGGGCGAATCCTGGTTGTTCATGACCACCAGTGTACGGGACACGGGGAACCAGGCGCACTCTGCCTCGGGCTGATCCGTAAGGCCAACGATACGCCCGTCCATCCCGGTCAGAAAAAGCAGCATCTCCAGCAGCATTCTCGTGGCTTTCGGGCTGTAGGAAAACCCGCCCAGGTAGGCAGCCTTTCCTTTTCCAAAGTCGTGCAGCGTCAGAACGGGATCGCCGTTTCTTTCGCGCAGCACCTTGGTATCCGGGCCGGTCAGGCGGATGCCGGCGGTCCGGCCCAGGGCTTCCTCCGCCACAAAGAAGGGGGCTTTTTCTGCTTCAAAGGGCCAGGGCTGATGGCAGGCGTAGGCCCCGTCGTCCTGATCCACGCCCAGCACGTGGGCCAGGGCAAATCGGGTATCGCCTCCAGATGTAGCGGAGGGCTCCCCCGCGCCGATCAGGCTGCCGCCCTCATAGACAAAGCGGGTGACCTCGCTGACCAGGGCCGGGTCCTTCCAGGCCTCTCCCCCGCTCCAGGCGTCCCCCGCCCGGCCGGCGTTGATCAATACGTCAACGTCCTGGAGGGCCCCGTTTTTGACGTCCTCAAAGCTGATGAAGCGGACGCGTACCGGCAGGCCGGACAGGGCTTCGTTCAAATGGATCAGGATGTTCCCGTCCGTCTCGTGGAAATGGCCGGACAGGGTCCAGGAGCGGAGCGCGCCCCAGGTATGGAGCACCGCCACCGTCACGGGCAGCTCGGCGGGTTTTCCCTGTGCGTGGAGGGCCTTCAGACGTCTGAACACGATGCCCATCTCCTCGATGGCGTCGTTGAAGGCGTCCTGGCCGATGGTCAGGTGGAGGTAACCGCCCAGGCCGATGCGGTCCACGCACTGGCGGGCCAGGGCCCTGCGCACGTGCAGCCAGTAGGCAACGGCGTCCTTTTCCGGGTGACCTCCCTCCATGAAGGTCGGCAGGCCCCCCAGGCCCACCGGGAACAGATAGGGATGGAAACGCAGCTCATGGACGGGAACGTCCGCCCCCGCGCACAGGCGGCACTCAAAGCCGGAGAACACACATTTGATCAGGCCGTCAAAGCCGATGGAGGAAAAATACTTCCCATAGGGCTCCATGCCCACCCAGCTGTCGTCATAAAAGACATAGGCCTGCTTGCCAAATTCATGGATGATCTCCACCAGCTTCTTCGCTTTTTCCGCCACGAAGCGCTGGATGAAGTCCATATAATCCCGCTTATGGGCTGTCGGAGGGCGGTGGGTGGCCTGGAGCCTGCCCTGGTGGATAAAGTCCTCGGCCGTCAGGGCGTAGCCGTATTCCCGCTCGAAGGCCTTCAGCGCCGCGGGGCTGACGGTAAAGTCATAGCTGGCCCAGTCCACGAACCGGGTGCGGCGGCGCAGATTGCTGCCGAAGATCCAGACGAAATTGTAAAACAGGGAGGTCAGGCGGACCACATTCGTATCCGGGTTGTTTTCACACCAGTTTCTAAGCCAGCCCTTCAGATATTCCCAGGCCAGGGGGTGGCGCGGGTCCAACTGGCGCAGGTGCTCCGTCTGCCAGTGGTTGGTGGTATGGTTGTACATGTTGATCTCTTCCCAGATGCGCCAGCACAGGAAGGAGACCGAATACCGGTGATAGGGGACGCAGCGGCAGACGGTGACCTGCCCGTCTGCGTATGTCCAGTCCCCCCTGGGCACCAGGGTATCGGCGGTTCTGTCCCACACCTGCCAGTAGGCCAGGGCTTCCTCTGAATCGTTCAACTGGAACTGCTCGTCAAAGTACCCCTCCAGCGGACGGATGACGAGTCTGTCCGACACGGCCAGCGCCGGATCGGAGGCCAGGAAGGTCTGCTGCTGGGCGTCCGGATGCTCCAGGGCGAAGGCGTTGTGCTCGCGGATGATGCAGATCGTCGAATAGACCCGGTAGCCGGCGCTGATGATTTCGGGCGACAGCTTGGTGCCGTCGGAATCGCGGATCACGTCCGCTCCCCACTTCTGCGCCATCTTGAGCGTCAGCGCTTCGTACCCGGCTTCCCCGGGAAGTGTAAAACTGCCCCTGCGGTATTCACTCATATCCATCTCTCCCCTATGCGGATGTCGGAACGGTGCTAAGTTTTGCCATATCCTTATTATAGCCTCCCTTCCGTGATCTTTCTTCTCATTTTTTTGGTTTTTTTGTGCAGTTTCGACCATCATTTATCAGAGCCGCGGCCGGAGAAAGGTTTGCTTTTTTTGCCCGGGTGGAGTATCATAAGAAATGGTTTCCGGGTAAGGCCCGGGACCGCTTCCCCCTTCCGTTTTGACGTCTTCCGATTCCCATATGAAAGGGGTTCTTCCATGACCCGAAAGCTGATCAGGCAGATGCTGGCGGCGCAGATTTTATCCGCGCTGACGGTCTCCCTGTGCCTTCTGATTGACAATGTAATGATCAACCGCTTCCTGGGCGTCAACGCCATCGCCGCGTACGAGCTTTCAAACCCCGTGCTGCTGGGTATCGGGGCGATTGGCAGCATGCTGGCCGCGGGCGTCCAGGTGGCCTGCAGCAGGTCCCTGGGGAACGGCTCCCAGGAGGAAACCAACCGAAGCTATTCCACCGCCGCCGCGCTGACGCTGGTCATTTCTCTGGTTTTTATGGCGGCGGTCCTGCTGCTTAAAAAACCCATCGCCCGGATCTTGGGCGCCTCCCGCCCGGAGGAGCTGTTTGAGCACACCACCGGCTATCTGGCCGGCTTCGTGCTGGGCGCACCAGCGTCCATGGGCGCGCTGATCCTGATTCCCTTTTTACAGATCGCCGGCAAAAGCGGGCTGCTGATCGCGGCCGTGCTGACCATGACGGTGTTCGACGTGGCACTGGACCTGCTGAACGCCCTGGTGCTTCACTGGGGCATGTTCGGGATGGGGCTAGCCTCGTCCCTGAGCTATTACGCGGCCATGGCGGTCGCCCTGGTGTACTTCCTGTCCCCCAAGTGCGTTTTCCGCTTTTCCCTAAAACAGGTCAGCTTTTCCAAGGTCGCCGAGCTGTTCCGGGGCGGCGTGCCCACGGCCTTCAGCATGGCCTCCTCCGTGATCCTGGTGTTCGTCCTGAACCGCCTTTTCCTGCGCAACGGCGGAGCTCCGGCCGTGGCGGCCTACGCCATCGTCAGCGGCATCGGGAACGCCAGTAACTGCATCAGCACCGGGGTGAGCGGGGTATCGCTGACCCTGTCGGGCGTCCTGTTCCGGGAAGAGGACCGGTCGGGCCTCAAACGCCTTTTGTCCGTCCTGATCAAGTACGGCTGCGTCCTGGGCCTCTGCGTCGGGGTGTTCCTGCTGGTCTTTGCCCCTCTGCTCACCGGCATCTTTATTTCCGAGCCGGGCGATACCAAGGACATGGCCATCCTGGGCCTGAGGCTGCTTTCCCTGGGGCTGATCCCCTGCTGCGTGAACAACGCCATCCGTAGCTTTTACCAGGGGACGGACCGCGTCGGGATGACGGAAATCATCTCCACCCTGGAAGGGGCGGTGTTCCCCTCTCTTGCTGCGGCGGCCCTGTGCGCGGCCTTCGGGGTCACGGGCCTGTGGCTGCATTTCGTAGCCGGCGAAATCCTGACGCTGGGGACCATCCTTCTGTACGCGCTGAAAAAAGCGAAGGCCAGGAATCTCATCATCGACACCGTGATGCTCCTGCCGGACAGCTTCGGCGCGCTGCCCGAGGAGACGCTGGAAATGGAAATCCGCTCCCTCTCCGAAGTGATCGAGGCTGCCCGGAAGACCGGCGAATTCTGCCGCGCCCACGGGATGGACGAAAAGTTCAGCAACCACGTCTCCCTGTGCGTGGAGGAAATGGCCTCCAACACCGTCCGCCACGGCTTCGCCCCGGACGGGAGCAACTACCTGTCCGTCCTGGTGCAGCACCTGGATAAAAAGTGGGTGCTCCGTTTCCGGGACGACTGCCGCAGCTTTGACCCCGTCCACTACGTGCCGCCCGAAGGACAGCCGGACGCCCTGGGCATCCGCCTGATGCTGGCGATGGCCGACACGGTGCACTACACCTATTCCCTGAACCTGAACAACCTGACGTTGATCCTCAACGAAAAAGACACGGGGAACGCGCCGGCAACGGCATGAAGCATCCTTCCCGTATCAAATCCATCTCAAGGAGCGTGACATCCATTGACCCTGACCGGCAACGCCTTTGCTTTTCCCTGGGAAGTAAGCCTGATGGAATGGCTGCAGTCCGTCCTCCCGCAGAGCGCCATTTCCGTCATTTCCTTTTTTTCCGCCTTCGGGGAAACGATCTTTCTGTTCCTGCTGTTCGGCTTCCTCTATTGGAGCCTGGACAAGCGCATGGCTAAAAAAATCGGTCTGAGCGTGCTGATGGGGACCTGCTGGGGCCTGATGATCAAAAACGTCGTCCTCCGACGGCGGCCCTACTTTGACCACCCGGAAATCAAGCTGCACCGTCCGGTGGACGATTCGGCGGATATTTACGATATTTCCGCCCAGGGCTATTCCTTCCCCAGCAGCCATTCCTCCAACGCCGTCTCCGCTTACGGCGCGCTGGCGGCCGAAGTAAAAACGAAGTGGGCCGCCTGGCTGTGCGTCCTGCTCCCGCTGCTGGTGGGCTTCTCCCGCGTGGTCGTTGGCGCGCATTATCCCACGGACGTGATGGCGGGCTGGGCCCTGGGGTGGCTGTCTGTGGTGATCGTCTCCGCCTTACAAAAAAAGATCCGCAGCACGGAAAAGCTTTATTTGCTTCTTTTGGCAACGGTCCTGCCGGGCTTTTTCTTCTGCAAAAGCGCGGACTTTTATTCAGCCGCAGGCCTGCTGATCGGTTTCTTAGCCGGCACCCTGCTGGAAGAAAAGAAGGTAAAATTTGAGAACACCCGGGAACCCCTTCGGATGATCCTCCGGGTGGTCGGCGGCTTCTCCGTGTTCCTGGTCCTCAACACCCTGCTCAAGCTGCCGTTCTCCCAGGAATTCATGGACAGCGGCTCCTACGCATCCCTCCTGGTGCGCTGCGCCCGCTACGCCGTAATCGCCTTCGCCGAATTCAGCCTCTACCCCATGCTGTTTAAACTGACCGCCAGGATCGGCCGCGGCGAACAAAAGTAAGCAGGCGGCTTTCCCTCCAACAAAAAACAGACCATGAACGGCCATCCATCCGGGTCTGTTTTTTTGTATTGCAAGAAGTTTATTCTCTGTACAGGCAGCCCTTTTTCTGCATGTGGGAAAGGGCGCTTTCGAGGGCCAGCTTTCCGTGGGCATAGGTGAGGCCGCCCTGGAGGTAGACCGTGTACGGGGGGCGCATGGGGCCGTCGGCGCTCAGCTCGATGGAGGCGCCGGCGACGAAGGTGCCGGCCGCCATGATGACCTGATGCTGGTAGCCGGGCATGTCCCAGGGCTCGGGGACGGCGTCGCTGTCCACCGGGGAAGCGGCCTGGATGCCCTGGCAGAAGGCCACCATCCGCTCCGGGCTGTCCATCCGGATGGCCTGGATGATGTCCGCCCGCTCGGAAAAGGCCGAAGGGGTGGTCTGATAGCCCAGCAGCTCAAAGACCCGGGCGGAAAGGACCGCGGTTTTGACCGCCTGGCAGACCGTGTGCGGGGCCATGAAGAGGCCCTGGTAGAAGGGCTGGTAACTGCCCGCGTAGGAGCCCACCTCCCGGCCGATGCCGGGGGCGGTCAGGCGGGAGGCGATCCGCTCGATGGCCCGGGCGGTTCCGGCCAGATAGGCCCCGGTCGGGGCCAGGCCCCCGCCGATGTTTTTGATCAGGCTGCCCACGGCCACGTCCGCGCCCAGCTCCGTGGGCTCCTCGTCGGCCAGGAACTCCCCGTAGCAGTTGTCCACCATCAGGAAGATGTCCGGCCGGACCTGGCGGACGGCGTCAAAGAGGGGCTTCATCCCCTGAGGCAGGACGGAGGCCCGCCAGGCGTAGCCCCGGCTGCGCTGCACCAGGATCACCCGGGTTTCGGGCCGGATGGCCGAAAGGACGGCGGGGACGTCGATCTGCCCGTCCGCCGTCATATCCACCGAGGAAAAGGAAACGCCCATTTCTTTAAGCGACCCGGGCGCGTCCCCGGAAATCCCGATGACCTCGTCCATGGTGTCATAGGGCTTTTCCGTGGCGGATAAAAGGTGGCTGCCCGGCGTCAGCAGGCCGAACAAGCACATGGAAAGGGCGTGGGTGCCGGACGCGATCTGGGGGCGTACGATCGCCTCCTCCGCGTGGAACAGGTCGGCAAACAGCCTCTCCAGGGTATCCCGCCCGGTGTCGTCATAGCCGTAGCCGGTGGTGGGGGCAAAGTGCCTCAGGGCGATGTGATGCTCCTGAAACAGGGAAAGCACGCGGCGGGTATGGCGCAGCTCCCGCTCTTCCAGGGCGGCAAATACGTCTTTTAAATCCGCCTCCGCGCGCGCAATCAGGGACGGAATGGTTTCAGTTTCCGGGTTCAATGGGTGATTCCTCCATGTCAGCGATGATGTCTTTGATTTTGGGAAAATGGGTTTCGTCCGCCGGCAGCCAGCGGATCCGCTTGTCCGCCCGAAACCACGTCAGCTGGCGCTTGGCGTAGTTCCGGGTTCTCTGCTTGATGAGCGCGACCGCTTCCGGCAGGGTCATCTCCCCGCGGAAGCAGGCAAGCAGCTCCTTATAGCCCAGGCCCTGCATGGACTGGGCGTTTTCGGGGACTCCCGCGTCCCGGAGGGCGGCTACCTCCTGTTCCAGCCCCTCCTCCATCATCCGGTCCACCCGAAGGTTGATCCGCTGGTAGAGCACGTCCCTCGGCCAGTCCAGGGCGAAGAGGGTGAAAACGTAAGGGGAATCCTCGTAGGTCGGCATCACCTGGGCGGAGATGGGCCGGCCCGTCAGCTCCAGGACCTCCAGGGCCCGGACCACGCGTCGGACGTCGTTTGGATGAAGGCGGGCGGCGGAAGGGGGATCTCGCTCTTCCAGGAGGGCGTGCAAGGCCTCGTTTCCCTGGGTCGCGGCGACTTCCTCATATCTGCGCCGCACCGCCTCGTCCCCCACGGTCGCGCCCAGCTCCATGGGCAGGGAAAGGGCCTTCAAGTAAAGCCCCGTCCCTCCGACCAGCACAGGCACTGGCAGTTCTTTTAAAAACGGCTCCGCCAGGCGCTGATAGTCCGCCACGGAAAAACTCTCTTTGGGGTCCGCTACATCCAGCAGGTGGTGGGGAGCCCGGGCCTTTTCCTCCGCCGTGGGCTTGGCCGTGCCGATGTCCATGCCCCTATATACCTGCATGGAATCCATGCACAGGATCTCCCCGCCCAATCTTTCGGCAAAATCCAGGGACAGGGCGGTCTTGCCGCTGGCCGTCGGGCCGACGAAGCCGTAAATCCGTTTCTTTTTCATTTTGTCTGCTGTATGCGGCGGAACCGCCTGTCCAGATCGGTATGAGACAGCGTGATCATCAGCGGCCGGCCGTGGGGACAGGTGGGCGGCATATCCCCGTCCATGATCTGCCCGATCAGCCAGGAAAGCTCCTCCATCGGGACCGTTTCCCCACCCTTGACAGCGTGCCGGCAGGCGGTGGAGGCGATGCGGAGGGTCTTTTCATAGCTGTCCAGGCGGCCGTACTGGGAAAGCTCGTCCAGGGTGTCGGTCAGGCAGCTTTCGGCCTCCGGCGCGCCCAGCACCACCGGCACGCCCCGAAGTTGCAGGGTGTCGTCGCCAAAAGGCGTCAGGTCAAAGCCGATGCCTGTAAGCAAAGCCTGGTTTTCCTCAAAGGCGGCCATCTGCGTGTGGCTGACGCGGACAGCCCTTGGGACCAGCAGCCCCTGGCTGGCGGGGCCCTGCTTGGTTTCCCGCAGGAGCCGCTCGTAGAGCACCCGCTCGTGGGCGGCGTGCTGGTCGCACAGGATGAACTGGTCCTTGTATTCCATCAGGATGTAGGTCTGGAAAACGACCCCGATCACCCGGACGTGGGGCTTTAAACGGGCCAGCTCCAGGATCTCCTGGGCGGGCTCCGGGACGGCCGCCTTTTCCTGAACCGCTTCCAGCGAGGGAGTTACCGATACAGGCTCCTCCTCCCGCTTCATCTCCGCCTTCGCGGAATGAAAGGACCGGGGGACGGAAGCAAAGGAAGGCGGGACGGGGGCGGCAGGCGGAGGGGCCGGCACCGGAGGACTGGGGGGAAGCATCGTTACTCCTGGCGCAGCCTGGGACGCTGGGGCCGCCTGAGGAGCGGCCGGCTTTTCGTCCCGTACAACGGGAGCGGGCACGATCTTCGCCGTGACCTTGGCCTGGGGCTGGCGGTTTAGTTTCAGGACCTCGTCGTCATAGAGCCTCGGGGCCAGGAGGTCTTCCTTCTGGGTGGCCGTCAGGGCCTCCCGGACCAGGGTCTCCACCGCGTCGCGCACCGCGAACTCATTCTGGAAGCGGACCTCCCACTTATTCGGGTGCACGTTTACGTCGGCGTTTTCAAAGGGCATGGTCAGGTGCAGCACGCACATGGGGAAACGGCCGATCATCACCCGCTGGTGGCAGGCGGTTTCCACGGCGTTGCCCAGCAGGGCGCTCTTCATGACCCGGTTGTTTAAAAAGAAATACTCCTGGCTGCGGTTGCTGCGGGAAAGGTCCCCCACGCCCACGTAGCCTTCCACCTTTACCCCGTTCATGACGCCCTTCACCTTCGTCATCAGCCGAAGGACGTCCACGCCGAACACAGCCATCACGGCGCTTTCCAGCTTGCCGTCGCCGGAGCTGAAAAAGACGTTCTTCCCGTCCGCCTGATAGCGGAAGGCGATGTCCGGGCGGGAGAGGATGAAGCGGGTCATGAGCTCGGTGACGGCGGCGGTCTCAAAGGAATTCTTGCGCAGGAATTTTTTCCTGACCGGGGCGTTATAGAAAAGATCCTTGACCTGGACGGAGGTGCCCTGGGGGCAGGCGGCGTCCCGGATCTCCGTGATCTGCCCGCCGTCGTCCTGGACGGACAGGCCGGTTTCGGCCTCTTTGGTCCGGGTGGTCAGCTTCACGTGGGACACCGCGGCGATGGAGGCCAGGGCCTCCCCGCGGAAGCCCAGCGTGGACACGTCGATCAGTTCCTCGGCGGTGCGCAGCTTGCTAGTGGCGTGGCGCTCAAAGGCCATGCGGACGTCCCGCGGGTCGATGCCGCTGCCGTTGTCGCTGACGCGGATCTGGGCGGTCCCGCCCTCCCGAATGTCCACGGTCACGGCGGTGGCCCCGGCGTCCAGGGCGTTTTCCACCAGCTCCTTGACGGCGGCGGCGGGCCGTTCCACCACTTCCCCGGCGGCGATCTGGCCGATCACCTCTTCCGGCAGGGCGAGAATTCTCTTGTCAGGCATGAGGGCTCCTTACAGTTTCAGGGCTTTTTCTTTCAGAAGGTAGAGTTGATTGAGGGCGTCCATCGGGGTCATCGCCAGCACGTCGAGCTGCTGAATCTCGGTGATGAACTCGGTCTGTCCAAGGCCCATCAGGGAAACCTGCTCGTTTTTCCTCCCCTTCTGTGGGGACAGGATGCTCTGGCCGATGCTGTTCTGCGTCAGGTCCCGGACAGTGAGCCGGGCCTCGATCTCCTGGGCGCGGGCCACGACGGGCTTTGGGACCCCCGCCAGGCGGGCCACATAGATGCCGAAGGACTTGTCCGCCCCGCCCGGGGTGATGCGACGCAGGAAGATGACGTCTTCCCCGTGCTCCTTGACCGCCACACAGTAGTTTTTGACCCCGTCCAGATGTCCCTCCAGCTCGGACAGCTCGTGATAGTGGGTCGCAAACAGGGTCAGGGGGCCGGAGCGCTTTTCATCCGCCAGATATTCGACCGCCGCCCACGCGATGGACAGGCCGTCAAACGTGCTGGTGCCCCGGCCGATTTCGTCCAGGATCACCAGGGAACGGGAGGTGGCATTGCGCAGGATGTAGGCCATCTCGCTCATCTCCACCATGAAGGTGGACTGGCCGGCGGCCAGGTTGTCCGACGCGCCGATGCGGGTATAGACGGCGTCCACCAGAGGGATGTCCGCCGAGGCCGCCGGCACGAAGGACCCCATGTGGGCCATCAGTACGATCAGGGCCACCTGGCGCATGTAGGTGCTCTTGCCGGCCATGTTGGGGCCGGTGATAATCTGCATGCGCTGCTGACGGTCCATACAGGTGTCGTTCGGAACGAAGAGCTCGTCCCGGAGGGTCTTTTCCACCACCGGGTGGCGGCCCTCCCGGATGTCCAGCCGTCCCTCCTCGTTGAGGGCGGGGCGGACATAGTTATTCTCCCTCGCGACCTGGGCCAGGGACAGCAGGGCGTCCAGCAGCTTATAGCCGCCGGCCGTCTTCTGCAGGCGCTCCATATGGGCCGCGATCTCCCCGCGGACGGCGTCAAAGAGGCTGTATTCGAGCTTCTGGGCCTCCTCGTCCGACCCGGTGATCTTTTCCTCCAGCTCCTTGAGCTCCGGGGTGGTGAAGCGCTCGGCGTTGGTCAGGGTCTGGCGGCGGATATAGCGGTCCGGCACCAGGGAATAATTGGACTTCGTGACCTCGATATAGTAGCCGAACACCCGGTTATACTGGATGCGCAGGTTTTTGATGCCGGTTTCTTCCCGTTCCCTGGTTTCCAGGTCCAGGAGCCACTGCTTTCCCTTGACGGAGGCGCTGCGAAGCTCGTCCAGTTCGGCATTGTAGCCCTCGCGGATCACGCCCGGGTCCAGGGGGGACAGCGGGGCCTCCGGGGAGATCGCCGCGGACAGGTGGGCCGTCAGTTCCTCCAGAGGGTCCAGGGCCTCCATCACCGGGGAAAGGGCGTCCCCGCCCACCCCGGACAGAAGGGACAAAACCTCCGGCACCTGCTCCAGCGACCTGCCCAAAGAAAGACAGTCCCTCGGGTTCAGGGAACCGTAGGACACCTTGGACAAGAGCCGCTCCATGTCGTAGACCTTCGCCAGGCACTGGCGCAGCTCCTCGGAGAGGACCGGCTGGCCAAAGAACGCTTCCACGGCGTCCAATCTTTTTTCGATGCGCTCCCGGCTGATCAAAGGCTGCTCCACCATGGCGCGCAGCAGGCGGCCGCCCATGGCGGTCACCGTCCGGTCCAGGATGGACAACAGGCTGCCCTTTCCCCCCTGGCCCTGGATGGTCTGGGTGAGCTCCAGGTTCCGAAGGGTCATCGGGTCCAGGGGCATGGTGTCCTCGGAGGACACGACGGACAGCCTCGTGATGTGGCTCAGGGCGTTTTTCTGGGTGTCGTTCAGGTAGGCCATCAGGGCGCCGGCGGCACAGGCGGCCGCGGCGTGGCTGTGATCCAGCCCCAGGGCCGTCAGGGTGCTGACGCCGAAGTGGGACAAAAGCTGCTCCTTGGCCTCCTGCGGGCGGAAAAAAGAGGCCGGGCAGGCCGAGCAAAGGGTCCTGACGGCCTTTTCCAGGGCCGGAGGATCGTTGGAAATGATTTCGCTGGGCGCGATGCCGGTCAGTGCCCCGGTCAGTTCCTTCTCGCTGCTCTGGATCATCCGGGCGAACATTTCACCGGTGGAGACGTCGCACCAGCTGAGGCCCGCCTTTTTCCCGTTCAGACAGACGGACAGAAGAAAATTGTTCTTCTTTTCGCCGATGTAGGCGGAGTCCGTCACCGTGCCCGGGGTGATGATGCGGATGATGTCCCGGTCCACCAGGCCCTTGGCCGTCTTCGGGTCCTCCAGCTGCTCGCAGATCGCGACCTTGTAGCCCTTTTCAATCAGCCGGTTCACATAGACGTCCACCGCGTGATAGGGCACGCCGGCCATGGGCGCGCGCTCGGACAGCCCGCAGTCCTTCCCCGTCAGCGTCAGCTCCAGCTCCCTGCTGGCGGTGATGGCGTCGTCAAAAAAGGTCTCGTAAAAATCCCCGACCCGGAAAAACAGCAGGGGTTCAGGATGGTTTTCTTTGATGCGCATGTACTGCTGCATCATCGGGGAGAGTGTCGCCATGAAAGGTCCTTTCAGTCAATGCAAAAGATAACCTGTTAAGTAGAATTAAGTATAATTCGAGGGGGTGATCAGGGGGAGCCTTCCCCCTGATTACAATCCGCAGCGGCGGCATGTACGTCGCGAGGAGTATTTTTGCGAAGCAGAATCATAGTTGGGAAAAGAAGATTTCCCCCACTTCTGCGGAGCAAAAATACATTCCTTGCGGATTTGCCGCCCGGGGTTCGCAGCGCCCGGAAAACTGTCCAGTGGACAGTTTTCAGCGAGAACGGGCCGGCAAGCCCTGGATGTCGTAGACGCGAGAGGCAAATCCGAGGGGGTGTTCGCGAGGGAGACGTGTCCCCCTCGCGTGCCATTTAGGAGCAGCCCGAGCAGCCAGCGCAGCTGCCGCTGCAGCCCGCGGGGGCGTCCGGCCCGTCCGGATTGAGAACCGACTTGAGCTCTCTGTTGACGGCGTTCATCATCTCGTTAAAATCCCGGCGGGACTGGTTCACCGCCTGGGCCAGCGGATGGGCGTTGTACTTCTTTCTCAGCTCCTCCAGCTCCCGGGAGCCCGCCATGATCTGCTCGTAGTCTGGCTCGTCCGCCAGGGTCATGTCCTCGACGGCGCGGCGTCTATCGTCATATTCGCGGGAGATGGCCTCCAGGGCCTCTTCCCCGGCGGCGGCTTCCTGGGCCGCCATCATGCAGATGTATTCCGGGCTGTAGCGGATCAGCTGTGCCAGCTCCTTCGCTTTTTGCATGACCGCTTCATTCATCTTTGTTTTCCTCCAGACATTTTTCTCCGCGCAGGGTGGTTCTCCCTGCGGATAGCACGCGGACCGGCAGGATCCTGCCCAGGTCCTCCTTGGTTCCTGTAAAGTTAATGCTGATGTTCCGCCCGCATTTCCCGGTCATCATGGTCTCGTCCCGGCGGGAGGTCTCCGTCACCAGCACGTCCTGGACTGAGCCGATCAGGGAGTGAAGGCACTTTTCCGTATGCCGGTCCTGGGCCTTGATCAGCCGCTCGATGCGCTCGGTGGACACCTCCGGCGGGATCTGGTCAGGCAGGCTCGCGGCCGGCGTTCCCACCCGGGGGCTGTAGATAAAGGTAAAGGCGCTGTCGTAGCCCACCTCCTCGACCAGGTCCATGGTGTCCATGAACTCGGCTTCTGTTTCGCCGGGGAAGCCGACGATCAGGTCGGTGGTCAGGCCGATGTCCGGCACGAATTTGCGCAAAGCATGGACACGGTCCAGATACTGGGCCCTGTCGTAATGGCGGTTCATGGCCCGAAGGATCCGGTCGTTGCCCGACTGGGCGGGCAGGTGGAAGTGCCGCTGCACGCTGGGGGTTTCGGCGATGGTTTCGATCAGCTCGTCCGTCAGGTCCTTGGGGTGGGAGGTCATGAAGCGGATGCGGGGAATGCCCGTTTTCGCCACCTCGCGCAGGAGCCTGGCAAAGTTCCAGTCCCCCTCCAGCTCCTTTCCGTAGGAATTGACGTTCTGCCCCAGCAGCATGATTTCCTTGGTCCCGCTTTTGACCAGCTCCTCCACGTCGCGGAGGATGTCCTTTGCCTCGCGGGAGCGCTCCCTGCCGCGAACGTGAGGGACGATGCAGTAGGTGCAGAAATTATTGCACCCGTACATGATGGTCACATAGGCCTGCCACGGGCTTCCGCGGCGGACGGGCAGGCCCTCGGCCAGGGTGGACTGTTCTTCCGGCACGTCCACCACCCGGCCCTTGCGCTCGGCCGCTTTATACAAAAGCTCGGGCAGGCAGTGGATGTTGCCCGTCCCGAAGGCCAGGTCGATAAAGGGGTACTGGCGCAGGATCTTTTCCGCCATCCCCTCTTCCTGCACCATGCAGCCGCAGACCCCGATCAACAGGGAGGGGCGGACCTTCTTGATTTCCTTGAGCCAGGTCACGTTGCCCAGGGCCTTGCGCTCGGCGTTGTCGCGGATGCAGCAGGTATTGTGCAGCACAAAGTCCGCCTCTTCCCGGGTGGGGGCGGCGGTCATGCCCATGCTTTCAAGGATGCCGGCCAGCTTTTCAGAATCGTGCACGTTCATCTGGCAGCCGTAGGTGACGATGTGGTAGGTCATCGGCCTGTCCGGCAGCGAGGGGAAGGCCCTCACGTATTCCTGCTGGCGGTCCAGCTCTGCCTGTGTGATTTTCTGAATCATTTCATTATCCTTCCGAAACAGCGGGCTGTTTCACGTCCTGGGGCGCTTTAGATGGAATCTCGCTCTTTTTCCGGGTCATCTCCACCAGGCCCAGGGCGGTAAAGCCGTGGACGACGCATTTGACCGGGTCCCGGAGCGAAAGCGTCCTGAGGGCGTCGAGCACCTGGGCCCGGGACGCCTCCGCTTCCATGTCGATAAAGTCGATGACGATGATGCCGCCGACGCCCCGGACCCGGAGCAGCCGGGCGATCATCTGGGCGGCCTCCAGATTGGTTTTTAAGAACAGGGCTTCTTTATCCGCCCCCCGGCCGGTGTTCTTGCCGGTGTTCACGTCGATCACTGTCATGGCCTCGCAGGGATCGACCACCAGGAACCCGCCCCCGGGCAGCCAGACCCGCCGCTGAAGCAGCCTGTGCCGTTGCTCCAGTACGGAATAAAGGGAAAAGGGATGGGGATGGACCACCAGCTCGATGCCGGGAGGGACGGGCATTTCCCGGTCCGCCGTCAGCCGGTCCGGCCTCTCCCAGTCGTCCAGCGCCCGCTCCAGGGGAGAGCGTCCCGGCCAAAGGAGGGCCGGAGCGCCGGCGGCCTTCGATTTTTCTTTGATCTGATCCCAAAGGGACAGGAGGCCTTCGATCTCGGCCCTAATCTCGGCTTCGGGGATTCCCGCGCTTTCTTTTCTCAGGATGAGGCCCATCCCATCTGGCGTCAGGCTCCGGGCCGTCTTCAGCAGGGCGGCCTTCACTTCCTCATCCGTCACCCGGGAGGAAACGGCTGTTTTTGTAGACCTCGGCAGCAGAATGGCCCAGCGCCCGGCCAGGGAAAGGTCCTCCGTCAGATAGGCCGCCTTCTCCCCGACAGGGGGCTTGCGGACCTGGACGACGACCGTCTGCCCGCCGGAAAGCGGCTCAAACGCCTCCGAAAAGGGCAGAAAGCCGATCTGCCCGTCCGTCAGGCGGACGAAGGCGGCCCCCATGCCCTTGGCGATCCGGTCCACCCTGGCCAGGTACACCTGTTCGGCAAAGAGCCCATTTTGAGGGAACGCCCGGTAATCCGTGAGCTGCCCGCCCTCATCCAGCAGGGCGAGCTCGGTTTGCCCGCCGCCGCTTTCCAGAAGCATATGCCGCATCGGCTGATCTTTCCTTCCTTTTATCTCAGGATCACGAGATCCCCTGGACGGATTCGTCTGCATCGCAGACGGGACCGTTGACGCCCAGCACCCGGACCCCGCTCAGGTCCACCCGTCTGGCGTTGCGCAGGTAGAAGCCGGCCCCTTTCATTTCCGGGCAGCCGCTCATCATCGCGGGCAGGCCGGGGGCGGCTTCTTCGTCCATCTCCACCTGGACGTTGGAAAGGGTCACGCCCTCCACCGGCTGTTCGGGGAGGCCAAAGAAAAAGCCGGCGCAGGCCCCGCATTTGCGGGCGGTGACGTTGAAGATTCGGACGTCGCGCAGCTTCGGCGTCCCCTCGCCCACGGGGCGGGGATTCCGATCCTGCACCTCGGGCAGCTTTCCGCCCTTGCCGCAGAAGTAATACATGTTGAACACGAAGGGGCACATGACCTTTTCCATCAGCAGGTTGTCCAGCTGGACGCCGGCCACCTCTCCCCCGCGTCCGCGGCGGGTCTTGAGGCGAACCCCGCGGTCCGTCTCGATAAACACGCAGGAGGACACCAGCACGTTCCGGACCCCGCCGGACATTTCGCTGCCCAGCACCACCCCGCCGTGCCCGTGCAGGAAATGGCAGCCCTCGATGATGATGTTCTCACAGGGCAGGGCGTTCACCGTGTCCTCCGTGCCGGACTTGATGGCGATGCAGTCGTCGCCTACGTCGATGGTGCAGTCCAGGATCCGCACGTTCCGGCAGCCGTCCGGGTCGATCCCGTCGGTGTTGGGCGAATCGGCCGGGTTTTTGATGCGCAGGCCGCGGATCACCACGTTTTCACAGCGGAGCGGGTGCACCGTCCAGCAGGGAGACTGGGTCAGCTTGACGTTTTCCAGCCGCACGTCCGTGCAGCCGTCAAAGCAGACCAGATAGGGCCGGGGATGGGCGAGCTTCTTTTCCCGAAGCTGCTGCCACCAGTAATCCCCCTGGCCGTTCAGCGTGCCGTAGCCGGTGACGGTGATGTCCTCGGCGTTTTTGGCGTAGAGGCAGGGCTTGTAGCCCGGGCCGGGGATGCCTTCAAACTCCAGGTCCACCAGCGGGAAGGCGTTCAGGTCCTGATGAAAGCGGAGCTCCGCCCCGGAGAGGACCTCCAGCGTCATATGGCTGATAAGCTCGATGGGCCCGGTCGGGTACACGCCGGCGGGCACGGTCAGCACGCCGCCGCCCTGCGCTTTCAGCGCGGCCACGGCCTCCGAAAACGCGCGGGACCAGTCCGCCCCGCCGCATGAAAAAGCGGCATATTCCGTCAGCAGCATGTGAATTCTCCTTATATTTTTATTCTGCGGGGTTGTCTCCCGCGCGGTAGGGTACCAAAGCGGAAGGGACGACTTCGCTGGCCGGGTCCGCGTGGACCTGCTGGTCGTCAAAGAAGATGTGGGCGCCGAAGGAGGCCAGCACCTCTTTCTTGGAAACGCCGCCCAGGAAGAAGGCTTCGTCCACCCGGACCCCCCAGTCCCGCAGGGTCAGCAGGGGCCTTTCCAGCGCCCGGGCGTTGCGGGAGGTGACCAGGGCGGTGCGGATCGGGGCCTGGTCCCGGTCCGGGAAGAGGGCCTGGATGTTGGACAGGGTCATCAGGAAGTTGGCGAAGGGCCCTTTTTTGAGCGGCACCTGGGCCCGGTCCTGCTCGTGGCGGGTGAAGGCCTCGAGCCCGTTGTGCTGGAAGACCCGCTCTGCCTCTGCGTTAAAGAGGACGGCGTCCCCGTCAAAGGCGATGCGGATCTGGTCCACCCTTGTCTCCGCGTCCGAATGGGCCACCCCCGTCAGGATCTGGCCGGCGGCGATCCCCTCGTCCACGGCCCGTTTCACGTCCGGCCCGTAGGCGGACAGGAACAGGTCCGTATGGAAGGAGCGCAGGTAGGGCGTCACGTCCGCCCCGCCTACCAGGGCGGCGCGGGTGATGTCCAGCCCGTATTCAGAGATGGCGTTAAAGATCCTCAGGCTGGTGTCCGGGCTGTTGCGGGAGACGATGATCACCTCGACCACCCGCCGATCCTTCGTCAGCTCGTTCAGCCGCAGAAAGGCCTCCACCAGCGGGAAGGCGGCCCCTTTGGGGATGATGTCCTTTTCATGCTCCAGCTGGTAGTGGGTATAGGCGTCCAGCCCGTCCTTTTCAAAGATGCGGTTTTCTTCCTCGAGGTTAAACAGAGCCCTCGAGGAAATCGCGATCACCAGCGGGGTCGTCAGATCATAGGGCATCCGGCGCCTCCTTGAGCTTTTTGTAGCAGTCCCTCGCGTAGACGAACAGGGCGCAGAGCGTGAGCCCCACCGCCGTCCACAGAAGGTAGAGATGGAGCGGGAAGCCCCAGGCCTTCCACTGCTCGTGGAAGAAGGCGGCGATCAGGGACAGCACCATGAACAGCTGGGCGATCTTGCCGATTTTAAAGGCGTACACCACCACGCCCTTTTTGAGCATGTAGGCCCCGCCCAGGATCATCAAAAGCTCCTTGGACAGCAGAATAATAAAGGGGGCCCAGGGCAGCACCGGCTCCCGCCCGCCCAGGGGCAGGACCATGGAGAGCATCACGCTCAGCACCATCACCTTGTCGGCCACCGGGTCCATGAGCTTGCCGAAGTTGGTGATCTGGTGGTATTTGCGGGCGATGTAGCCGTCCGCCAGGTCGGTCAGGGAAGCGGTCACATAGACCGCCAGGGCTTGATAGGTCTGTCCTTTCACCATCAGCACCCAGTACAGCGGGATCAGGGCCAAACGGATCATCGTCAGAACATTGGGAATCGTCCAGATCTGATCCGGTCTTGCTTCTTTCATCGTCAGTCCTCCGGGAAAAAACATGATCGGTTCTGATTATATCACTCAGAACGCAGAATACGCAACACACTCAGAACGCAGAATACGTAACTTTTTGCTCAGAACGCAGAATACGCAACTTTTTTTGACAGATGCGGGGATGGCTGTTATAATGGCAGACGTATCTGAAAACACCAACGAAGGAAAACGCAAGAGGAAAAAACGTGTCAGACGAAAAGAAAGTTTTAGGGGCTGAAACAAAGGCCTCTCCGGCCGGCGAAAAGCCCGCCGAAAAAGCGCCCAGGAAGCGCCCCCCAAGAAAGCGCGGCCCAAGGAAAAAGGGCCAGAACACCCCAAGAAAGCCCGCCAACCAGTACAAGGCCTCTCCGGAAGAAATGGCGGATGAAAGCCCTATCCCCACGACCGGCTTTGAAGGGCTGGACGTATCCACCCAGGTCCTGCGCGCCCTGGCCCGCATGGGCTTCCACGAAGCCACCGCCATCCAGCAGCAGACCATCCCGTTGATGATGCAGGGGCAGGACATCATCGGCATCGCCCCGACCGGCACGGGCAAGACCTGCGCCTTCGGGATCCCCATGCTGGAATACATGTACCCAGACGACCCCAGCGTTCAGGAGCTGGTCCTGGCCCCCACCCGGGAGCTGGCCATGCAGATCGGCGACGAGCTGCGAAAGCTCGCCTACTATATCCCCGAGGTCCGCATCGCCGTGCTCTACGGCGGCCAGTCCATCGGCCGCCAGCTGGACGAGCTGCGCCAGCAGCCCCAGATCATCGTGGGCACGCCCGGCCGGGTGCTGGACCACCTGGAGCGGCAGAGCCTTTCCCTGGACGCCGTCCACACCCTGGTGCTGGACGAGGCGGACGAGATGCTGGACATGGGCTTCATCAAGGACGTGTGCCGCATCATCGACCGGACGCCCAAGAACCGCCAGTTCGTCATGTACTCCGCCACCACCAGCCAGGACGTGATGACCATCTCCTGGAAGTACCAGCATGAGCCCGCCCAGATCACCGTGCAGGCCGTCAATGAAAACCGCCCGAAGATCCGCCAGTACGTGATCAAGGTGACCCGGGAAGAAAAGTACGAACGCCTCGAATACATCCTGGATTCTGACGTCTATCACCGGGTGATGATCTTCACCAACACCAAGTTCATGGCCCACCGCCTGTGCTCCATGCTCCAGAAGAACGGCTTTGACGCCGACGAGCTTCACGGGGACATCGCCCAGAACAAGCGCAGCGAGATCATGACCAAGTTCAAGAAGGGCAAGCTCTCCATCCTGGTCTGCACCGACGTGGCCGCCCGCGGCATCGACGTGGACGACGTGGAAGCTGTCATCAACTACGACCTGCCCAACGAAAACGAATACTACCTCCACCGCATCGGCCGCACCGGCCGGGCCCAGAAGCACGGCGTGGCCTTCACGCTGGAGACCTTCGCCGAGTCCGTCCGGATGGACGAAATCCTCAAATACATGAAAACCGCCCCGACGATGCTCCACTTTGACGACATGGGCATCCTCCGGGACGAAGAGGAACAGGCGTTCTTTGAAAATATCTGAGCGCCTGAAAAAACAAATAAAGCAAGGGCTGCCGGATGGCAGCCCCTCTTCATTTCATCCTGTTTTTACAGGGAATTGATCAGGTTGTACAGGCTCTCTTTAAAGTTCCTGGTTTCGCTCAAAGCCGTGTCGATGGAGGTGTGGTAGGTGCGGTTGTTGCGCATGCCGATGACCTGGTTGCTGATGCCGTTTTTCAGCAGAATCACGGCCATGTTGCCGGCTTCAAAGGCAAACGCGCAGTCGCGGGCCGTGGGCTGGCAACCGCGCTGGGTGTAGCCGATCACCGTCGCCCGGACCTCAGCCCCGTGGCACAGGTACTTGAGGGAGGAGGCCAGCAGGTGGGCGTCCATCTTCTGCCCGGGATAGACGGTCTTTCCGTAGGGCTTCAGGAACTCGTAGACGTCAAAGGGGGCCATGGAGGCGTAAGCGCCTTCCGCCACGACGATGGTGGCGCGGGTGTTGCCCGAGGCGATCAGTTTGCCCAGCCGGTCCGCTACGTCGTGGATGTCCCACTTCATTTCGGGCACCAGCACGATTTCAGAGCCGGTAGCTTCCGCCGTGGACAGGGCGACGTCTCCGCAGTTGCGGCCCATGACCTCCACCACGGCCGGACGGTCGTGGGAACGGGAGGTGGCGCGGATGCAGCGGACGGCCTCCACGTCCCAGTTGACGGCGGTGTCGTAGCCCAGCGTCAGCTCGGTGTAGGGCAGGTCGTTGTCGATGGTGCCGGGGATGCCGATGCAGGGAATCCCTAAGTTGCACAGCTGCTGGGCCCCGTGGAAGGAGCCGTCTCCCCCGATGACCACCAGGCCCTCCACGTTCATCTTGCGGAGGTTGGCGGCCGCCTGTTCCCGGTAGGCTGGGTCCATGAATTGAGGGCACCGGGCCGTGCGCAGGTAGGTGCCCGGCAGGTCGGCCAGGTCCAGCACGGTATCCAGGTTCATTTCATATACGTCTTTTTCGGACATGGACAGCAGGCCGTTATAGCCCCTCTTGATGCCGATCAGAGACATTCCGTAATAAGCGGCGTTGCGGGCCACGCTGGTCACAGCCGCGTTCATTCCCGGGCTGTCCCCGCCGCTGGTTAAAACTGCAATCCTGGGCATAATATACCCTCCTTCGGTCACTTCGGTACAAATCCATCCCTGGGATTCATACATACAATCAGGACAGGAGGCCCTATAGACAGGCCCTCGCCCCGGCGCGGCGGGCCATCCCCCGCCTTTTCGCGCTTGGTCACGATTATACACGCTTTTTTCTTCTTTGTCACGTCTTTTCCGCAGGGTTTTATCAAGATTCGCAAGATTTCCCCCAACACTATTCATCCCTTGAGATCGAAGAGAGTTTGCTTTTCGACTGCGGGGGGTGATCAGGGGGTTTCCCCCTGATTGTAATCCGCAGGACCGGCTCTGCCGGTTCGAGGAGTATTTTTGCGCAGCAGAATGATAGTCAGGAAGAGAATACTTCTCCACTTCTGCGGAGCAAAAATACATACCTTGCGGATTTGCCGCCCGGGAGGGCCGAAGGTCCGAGAGGCAAATCCGTCGGGGGGTTCCGTAGGGGGGTCGCAAGACCCCCCTGCGATTACGTTCAACATTTGCTTTACAGAAAACCTCTTTTTCATTATAATATATGAATGTTTGACCATGTCCCGCAGGGACTGATCCGGGAGGCGTATCCGTCATGGAACTGCAGCTGATCTGCAACCCGACCGCCGGCAACGGCCTGGCGCTTGAAACAGCCAAAGTCATGGAAGAAAAGCTGAAAGCACAGCATATTCCCTACACGATGATGATGACCGAGCGCGTAGGCCACGCCACCGTTCTGGCCGCGGCCGCCGCCCTGAAGGGCTATGATACCGTCGCCGCCATCGGCGGGGACGGGACGCTGCTGGAGGTCGCTTCCGGCCTGTGCAACTCGAAAACCTCCATGGGCATCATCCCCGCCGGGACGGGGAACGATTTTATCAAAACCGTGGGCATCCCAAACGATCCCCTCGCCGCCCTGGACATCGTGCTGAACACGCCCCCCGTGCCCACCGACACGGTCCGCATCAACAACCGGATCTTTTTAAACGAGACCGGCACGGGCTTTGACGTCATGGTGCTGGATTACGCCGAAAAGGTCAAAAAGCGCGTCCAGGGCATCTGGCCCTATCTGTACGGGGTGCTCTGCACCATCTTTCATTTTAAAAGCGTCCGCCTTAACCTGTCACTGGACGGGGGCGCGCCGGAGGAAAAGGAGCTGCTGGTCCTGGCCGCGGGGAACGGGCGCTATATCGGCGGCGGCATCCCGATCGCCCCGGACGCGGTCGTGGACGACGGCCTGCTGGACGTGGTGCTGGTGCGCAAAATGAACAAGCTGCGCATGCTGTGCGCGTTGAGCGGCCTGATGAAGGGAAAGATCCTGACCTTTAAGGAAACTTCTTCCCTGCGCGTCAAAAAGCTGTCCGTCGCCGGGCAGGGGCTTCGGATCAATATCGACGGGGAAATCATCACCGCGGACCGGGCGGACATCGAGGTCCTCCCCGGCTCTCTGCTGGTCCGGAGGCCCGCCGTCCTGCCGGAAGCGCCCAACATTTAAGAAAAGAGGAACCTCCTATCTTGCGTATCCTTGGAATTGACCCGGGGCTGGCCACCATGGGCTACGGCGTGCTGGACGCGGACGGGCGAAAGCCCCTCTTCGTCGCGGCCGGGGCCGTGATCACCACCCCGGACATGCGGATGTACGAGCGCCTGCTCAAGATCCACGACGACGTGCGGGACCTGATCCGCCTCTACCAGCCGGACGACATCGTGTTTGAAGAGCTCTTTTTCGCCCGGAACGTCACCACCGCCCTGAACGTCGGCGCGGCCCGCGGGACCGCCCTTTGCGCCTGCGCCGAGTTTACCCACAACATCTACGAATACACCCCCATGCAGATCAAGCAGGCCGTCGTCGGCTACGGCAAGGCGGACAAGCACCAGATTCAGCACATGGTGAAGCTGCTGTTGAACCTGCCGGACATCATCCGCCCGGACGACGCGGCCGACGCCGTCGCCGCCGCCATCACCCATTTTAATTCCGGGGCGATGAAGGAACAATTCAGAATGAAATAGGGAGTTTTTATGATCGCGTTTCTGAACGGAACCATCGCCGCCAAGGGCCAGAGCGAAGTCCTCATGGACGTGGGCGGCATCGGCTTTCAGGCCAGCTGCAGCACCAACACCCTTTCCACCCTCCCCCAGAAGGGAGAGGCCTGCCTGCTGTGGATCTATATGAGCGTCCGGGACGACGGGGTGGACCTGTACGGCTTCTCCTCCCAGGAGGAAAAGCGGATGTTCTTAAGGCTGACGGGCATCAGCGGCATCGGCCCCAAGACGGCTCTGCAGATCCTCGGGTGCATGCCCTTAAAGGACCTGACGTTAGCCATCATGACCGGGGACACCGCCATGCTGGCCCGGGCCCCGGGCATCGGCAAGAAGACGGCCCAGCGCATCGCGCTGGAGCTCAAGGAAAAGGTCACGGAGGCGGACCTGGAGAGCCTGCACCTGGAAAAGGCCGTCCCGGCCGCGGAGCTCAAGCAGACGGACGCCGTCAACGAGGCGGTGCAGGCCCTGGTTTCCCTGGGCTATACGTCCTCGGAGGCGGCCCGGGCGGTCAGCGCCGTTTCCGCCCAGAGCGACGACGCCGGAGAACTGATCCGCCTGGCGCTGCGCGACATGTCAGGGAGGTAAGCCATGAGCGAACTGGACAGACTGATGACCTCGGACGCCCGCCGGGAGGACAGCGACATCGAAACCTCCCTGCGCCCCCATACCCTGGCGGACTATATCGGCCAGGAGCAGACGAAGAAAAACCTGAAAATCGCCATCGAAGCGGCCCTGACCCGGCACGACGCCCTGGACCACATCCTGCTCTACGGCCCGCCCGGCCTGGGCAAGACGACGCTGGCCTGCATCATCGCCTCGGAAATGGGGCAGAACATCCGCATCACCTCCGGCCCGGCCATCGACCGGCCGGGAGATCTGGCGTCCATTTTGACCAACCTCTCCCAGGGGGACGTGCTGTTTATCGACGAAATCCACCGCCTGTCCCGGGCCGTGGAGGAAGTGCTGTACTCCGCCATGGAGGACTACGCCCTGGACATCATGATCGGCAAGGGCCCAACCGCCCGGTCCATCCGGCTGGACCTGCCGAGGTTCACCCTGGTCGGGGCCACCACGAGGGCCGGCATGCTGTCGGCTCCGCTCCGCGACCGCTTTGGGATCAGCTACCGGCTCGAAATGTACACCCCGGAGGAGCTGGCGAAAATCACCGCCCGCTCGGCCAGGATCCTCAAGGTCGAGGCGGAGCCGGCGGGCCTGAGTGAAATCGCCAGCCGCAGCAGGGGCACGCCCCGCATCGCCAACCGGATGCTCAAGCGCGTCCGCGACTACGCCCAGGTGCGCTATGACGGCCGGATCACCCTGGCCGTGGCTAAAGAAGCCCTGGACCTCCTCGACGTGGACCCACTGGGCCTCGACCGGGTGGACCGCAACGTCATCACCACCATGATGGACAAGTTCGGCGGCGGGCCGGTGGGCCTGGATACCCTGGCCGCCGCGACCGGGGAAGACGCCGGCACCATCGGCGACGTGTACGAGCCCTATCTTTTGCAGCTGGGCTTCCTGATGCGCACGCCCCGGGGCCGGGTGCTGACCCCTTCCGCCTACGAGCACATGGGCCGAATTTATCCCAGCAAAACCGATCCGGCAGACGGTGCCGAGCAAACCTCATTGTTTTAAAAGGACAATTCGATGAAAACATCTGATTTTTACTATGATCTCCCCCAGGAACTGATCGCCCAGACCCCCGCGGAACCCCGGGACAGCGCCCGGATGCTGGTCTACCACCGGGACACCGGGACAACCGAGGACCGGATTTTCCGGGACCTGCCCGAATTTCTTCGGCCGGGCGACGTGATGGTGGTCAACGAAACCCGCGTGATCCCCGCCCGCCTGCTGGGCGTCAAAACGGAAACCGGCATCCCGGTGGAGGTGCTGCTGCTGCGCCGCCTCGATAAAGACCGCTGGGAAACCCTGGTCAAGCCAGGTCGGCGGCTCAAACAGGGCGCCCACGTCTCCTTTGGAGACGGGAAGCTCCTCTGCGAAATCGGCGAAACCACCAGCGCCGGCGGCAGGATCGTCACCTTCTCCTACGAGGGCGTTTTTGAAGCCCTGCTGGACGAGCTGGGCCAGATGCCCCTGCCCCCTTACATCCACGAAAAGCTCGAAAACCCGGAAATGTACCAGACCGTCTACGCCAGACAGGACGGCAGCGCCGCCGCCCCGACAGCCGGCCTCCACTTTACCGAGGAGGTGCTGGAGAAGGTCCGGGCCAAGGGCGTCGACATCGTGCCGGTTCTCCTCCACGTCGGCCTCGGCACCTTCCGCCCCGTGCAGGAGGAGGACATTGAAAACCACCTGATGCACGAGGAATACTACATGGTCACCCAGGACGCCGCGGACCGGATCAACCGGGCCAGGCAAAACGGCGGCAGGATCGTCTGCATCGGCACCACCTCCGTGCGCACCCTGGAAACCGCGGCCACGGAGGACGGCGTCGTCCACCCGGGCAGCGGGATGACCAAAATCTTTATCAAGCCCGGCGTCCCCTTCAAGGCCACCGACGTCCTGCTGACCAACTTCCACCTGCCCGAAAGCACCCTGCTGATGCTGGTCAGCGCCTTCATCGGCCGGGAAGAGGCCCTGCGCGTCTACCGGGAGGCGGTCGATAAAAGGTACCGTTTCTTTTCCTTCGGGGACTGCACGCTGTTCTGCTGAGAAAGGGGTTCCGCCGATGAAATACCTGATCGCTTCCGATATTCACGGGTCCGCCTCCGCCTGCGAGCATGTGCTCCGGCTATTTGAACGGGAAGGCTGCGACCGGCTGATCCTGCTGGGCGACCTGCTCTACCACGGCCCCCGCAACCCCCTGCCGGACGCCTACGACCCGCCGAAGGTCGCCCAGATGCTCAACGAAAAAGCCCACCTGATCCACGCCGTCCGCGGCAACTGCGACGCGGAGGTCGACCAGATGGTGCTGCATTTCCCCGTCCTGGCGGACTACGCCCTGATGCCGGTAGGAACCCGGCAGATGTTCATCACCCACGGCCACGTATATGGCCCTACCTGCCCGCCCCCGCACTGCCCGGGAGACATCCTCCTCTTTGGACACATCCACGTCCAGAAGTGCGAGGAACAGGACGGGCTGACCCTCCTCAACCCCGGCTCCGCCGCGATTCCGAAGGAGGGGAGCAAAAAGGCAGCAATGACGTTGGAAAACACACTATTCAGGTGGCTGGATCTCGAAAATGGAGAAGAATTGATGAGGTGGGAAAGCTGAGATAGGTAGGAGGTAGGAGGGTTCTGAGGGCCCGGAAAACTGTCCAGTGGACAGTTTTCACCGAAGAACGGGCCGGCAGGCCCTGGAGGAGGTATTTAGTGAGAGTGAAGAGTGAAGAGTGGAGAGTGGAGATGTAAGTTTGTCTCCGCGAGACTGAACGATACAAACGGAGAGCTGGGGCTGGAAGAGGCCCGGCTCTTCTTTTTTATGGGGATTTTGGGGATGGCTGATTTAAACAGAGCAGTTTTGGGGAAAGTAGAGCAGTTTTAGAGCAGTTTTCAAAGAAAAACTGCTCTACAAATATGCCTGATGGATCAGACGTTTCTATCAACGTAGAGCAGTTAGAGCAGTTTTTTGGAGGCTATTTAGCTTTTTTTATTCAAGTTTGTGTCCGCAGTAGGGACAAAAGTTCTTTTTCTCTTCTTCTGCCGGCACCTTCTTATTGATGGCGGATGTAAAGCCAGCGGCGATAATACCCGTCCGGGGAAAGAATCTGGCGGTGACTCTTTTTCGCAACATATTGCTGCAAAGACAACTGAGAGCGGATCCAAAGCACCGCCTTCAGGGACAACGTCGCGGACATATTGTGGATCAATTTGATTTTTCAGTTGTTTCCGGCAGGAACACAGAACCGTCCCCTGCGTTCTTATTGGTGGATTGTACGGTGTTGCTATAATTATTCTTATTCACGCTCATGTTTTAAAAACTCACAGAACCGTCCCTTTTATTTTCTTGAAAACATTATTTTTTAATTCTATAATGATAATTGGATTTTCTATCAGAAGATGGATAGATGTACGATTTAGGAGCGCGATATAGTAAAATTGCATTTGGAGAACAATTGACTCCTTGAACTATTCTTGCTGTATGCTCACCTTCTTGTATATTTCCTTTACCGTATAATTCTTCTATTGTAAACCCAAAACTCAATATATATGTATATGCTGAGAAATCAAAGACAATGCCTTTGCTAATATAATAATCATAAATTCTTTTATCTTCAGCATTATAACAAAAGTCTTGCTCAGAAAAAAACGGATACCATGTAAACATGTCTGGGTCAATTTTATCACCGTTCATATTCCGAAAACAAGCTTCTGATGTATACTCTTCTATGAATTCCGTTCGAATTATAAACCATGATCCATAGTCGTGCCACCACCAGTATCCTATAAATATCATTGCAAAAACACATACTAGAATATGTTTCCATATTCTATTCATCACTTACCTCCTGTTCTAAGCAAGTATTTATGGCCAATACAATGTGACGCCTTTACTTATAGAAATCTTTATTGTTTTCTGCCCGTTTTCATTGCACAGTCATTCTTTTCTTCTTTATGGCTCCTGTCTGCAATTGCGAGGACAAAGGTCAAAGCGGCTACTAATGAAAGCCGTGAGTAGAATAAGGATATGTTATGATTCATTTCAGCCTGGAGACGAGCTATGCCTTCCGATGTAATATAGTTCATGGCGGAATGATTTTCGCTTGCAGCGATTTCCGGTAGGAAAGGAATCATATGGTTGATTAAAACGTTCTTTATTCCCAATAGTTCAGAAAGGAGTATGAGGCAGTTGATTAGCAGACAACCGTATGCAAAAGAACGCAGTTCAGGACGCAACTGTATTTTTTTCTTGAAATAGATCAGGTATAAAAGTACGTAGACGATGGGGATAATGCCCTCACTCATGCATGTGAAGATGAATATCCATCCCAAATAATAGTATTCATTTTTATTCTCTTGTTTCATCAACATTCCTGTTTTACGCTTACGAAAGATAAGAATCATGAACAGCAGAACAAGAATGGCGCAACTCGTCGATAGCCATACGAAAACGGTCGTTTCGGAAAACTTGTGACTTATTGACTGTATATATTGACGATCCTGATCGGAAACAACGGCAGGAGGATCTGTATGACCGGCAATTGTTTCAACGATCTGCTTATTCAGCCCTTGAAAAGCGACATTGTCTACATATTCGCCCAATGCCTCTTCCGGAATGGCATCGGACGGCCGAACCAGAGCAGCCAGCCATTTGGAAGCATCCAAAAGAGTATTTCTGCTGCCAATGAATGAGGCGGAAGTAAACAGCGCAAGAATCAAAGCAACCCCTGCGATAAACAATCCGGCATGACAAGAAGTATGATCGCTATGCCCGCATCCGGTAACAGCTGCTTCCAAGCGCTTCTTTGTCATATAAGACACCTCCAACAATACACTTCGGCACCTTTTAACTTGATGAATATGATTGTATAGATCGGATGGTGTTCATTCCATGTCATGATCATTCATCAATTCATCAGACTGAATATGACTATCCTGACAGCCGTTGCATAACATTTATAAAAGTTCCTCAACCTTCATTCTGTACTTCTCTGCAAATGCTTTTGTCTCAGGACTCATCATCCAGTAGACTAAGGTGAAACCAGGAAAATATTTAAAAAGCCATGAAATAGCTCCAAAAAACTGCTCTAACTGCTCTACATCATCAAATATACCTGATACATCAGGCATTTTCGTAGAGCAGTTTTTCAGAATAAACTGCTCTGAAACTGCTCTGAACTGCTCTCAAACTGCTCTGAAAGCAGTTCACTCTTTATTCTTTTTCATGTTCCTGGTGAAGGACTGTCAGGGGTTTTTCAAGTATCTGTCCGGCTCCTCGCTCTCAGCTTAGCAATGACTTCCTCGGCCGGACTGCCCTGGTTTTCCATGGCCTGGTCCAGGCCGACGGTCAGCCGCTGGTCCAGCTCCTCCCCCGTCATTTCTTCCAGGGATTTGGGCCGGGAGCTCCTGGCGGTCGGCGTAAAGGGCAGGCCATGCACCTGAATGATCTGATGATAGAACATATTGATGCCCAGCGACGCGGAAATCCCCATATCAGCCAGAATCGCTTCCGCCTGTTCCTTGATCTCGGGTTCGATCCTCGCCACCACGTTTGCGCTTTTCTGTGCCATAGGCTCACCTCCGGTCTTCATTATACAATAATGTATTGACAAAAGCAATACATTTAGCTGGAGCACTATTTCAAGGGACCGCCGCCGAAGGGGCAAAAGCGCTCTTTAACCGCTGGTAATCTCCTCGGACAGGGTGAAGTAGGGAGAATAGACGGTGTAGTCCGTGCCGCCGACGGTGGTCTTCACGCAGACCATGTAGCGGCCGGGGGCGGCGGAGGTTCCGTCCTCCAGGCGGCCGTCCCAGTAGAGGGTGGTGCCCTCGGGCACCAGGCGCTGGGGGCGGGACGGGGTTTCGACGGCAAGATAGCGGACGGTCTTTCCCTGGGCGTTCAATACGGACACGGTCAGGGCGCAGGGCACGTCGTGGCCGACCCGGACTGCCAGTTCGTCCCCCCGGCCGGGGATAAAGGAAGGCTCTGTCCTTACGTCCAGCGCGACGTCCCCCTGGACGGGGAAGACGCGCAGCAGCCGGCTCTCGTGGAGCACCATCCTCTCCCCCTCCCGGGAAAAGATCTGCAGCATCAGATAGCCGGAGACGTCCTGCTCTTCGTCCGCCAGCGCCAGGGTGATCCGCCGCCGGTAGGTTCCTTCCGGCAGGAGGGTGCCTTCCCCGCCGTCGGCGATCATCGGGGCCTGGGAAAAGTCCCAGCCGCCCCGCTGGTCGTAGATCAGCTGGTAGGAGACCTCCGCCGGCCGGTTCAGCCGGAAGGTAAAGCCGATCTCCGCCACGTTTCCCGAAAAGACGGTCTGCTCAAAGCGGATGTCCGAAAGCACGTCCGCCGTCTGTTCGGCCCCGTCCTTCGGCATATAGAAGACAAAATCGCTGTTTTCCGGATAAATCTGCGGGGTGGAGGCGGCGTAGTGGGCCAGGAGATAGGTCTTGAGCTCCTTCAAAGATACCTTTCCGTCCCCGTCCCGGTCCGAAGGGATGGACGGCACGGGGTTCAGCGCGCCGGACAGGATGGACGTAAAATACCCGGCCCCGTGCAGGGCATCCGCCCCCTCGGCCCGCCAGTACCAGCTTTCCTCGCTGCCGCCGGCGCTGCAGAGCACGTAAAAATTCTCCCAGGCAAATGGATTGGCCTGGGCAAAGTCGCTCAGCCCCTTCCCGATGAAGGCCCCGGAATGGCAGGCGTCCAGCACCAGCACCTTGGTGCCGCGCACCGCGGTCAGCACGTTGGAAAGGGCCTGTGCGGTGAGCCGCGCTTCCACATTCCCGTCTGACAGCAGGAGGCTCGCGCTCAGGTTCGGCTGGTTGGCCGTATACAGGCCGTGGGTGCTGATATATAAAAGGGAAATATCGTTGTCCCCCGCCTCGCCGAAGGTCTCGCGCACGGCCTGCGCGAAGCCCTCCACGGAGGAAATCGTGTCGCACTCCGTCCGGATTTCCTGATATTCCCGGGCGTCGGAGGAAAGGAGGCTTTTCATCAGCATCGCGTTCTGCTGGGCCGCCGGGGTGGTTTCCGGCTGGCTGACAAAGCGGTCGCAGGTCACCAGGAGGGCGCGGAGGACCGGCTGCGGCGCTTCCTCCGCAGACCCCGCTGCGGGCAGCCTGCCCCGCGCCAGCATTGCCAGCAGGAGCAGAATGGTCAGCACCCGTCTCACGGCTCTCCCTCCTTCCCTGTGTTCTCCGCCGTCACGCGGGCGGCCGCTTCTATTATAATGTATTTTTGCTTTCCTGGCAAACGGCACAAAAACGGCAGGAATCCGCGGCCCTTTCTTCCCGCCGGGCGGGCAGCATTTCTTCACCCCTTCCCGGAGGATCAAAAAACACGCTCCTTCGCATAAGGAGGGAGCGCGTTTCATGGGTTCCGGTCAGCAGATCCGGGTTATTCCGCCCGGCCTATGACCGCGGTTTTTCCCTTTGATTTTTGACGGTGCGGATGACCGACATGACCAGATATGCCAGAAGAACGGCGCCGCAAACCGCGTACACCCAGCTGCTCACCGGGACGAACCGGCCCAGGATCAGCCCCGCCAGCGCCAGAAAAGCGGCGATATCCGGGAGAAAGGGAACGATCTTTTTCATCAGTCATTCTCCTTTTGAAAGGTTCAGCTCTCCGCTTTCTCTTCCCCCGTCAGCATGCCGATCAGCTCGTTGCTGCGGGCGATGAAGGCTTTGAGGTCCTCCGCCTCCAGCGGGCGGGAGGACAGGCGGGCGATGTCGTAGAGCTGCTTTTCCAGCAGGGTCTTCTTTTCGCCGGCTTCCATCGCCTGCAGGCTGCGGATGATGGGCGAACGCTTGTTGACCACCAGGGTGTAGCGGGAGGGGAAGCTGAACTTCTCCCCGTAGGCGGCGCTCATTTCCTTGTAGCGGCGCACCTGCTCGTCTTCGACCAGCACCACCGGCAGCTTTTCGTCGGACAGGGCTTCGGCCTTGACGGTCAGGTCTTTCTGGTCCAGGGCGGCGCGGAACTCGTCCTGCAGGGCCGCTTCGTCCACCTGGAGCCCGTCCTCCGCGTTCTCCTGCTTGAGGCCGGAAACGTCGGCGTCCACCCGGGCGAAGGTCAGGCCGTCGTTCCCGCTGCCGAACTCCATGAAGGACATGAAGTTCATATCAATCAGCGTGTCCAGCACCGCCACGTCGATGCCCCGCTCGGTGTACAGGGAAACGGCGGCCGCCTGGCGCTGGGGCTCGGTGGTGTAGAAGATCTTCTTTTCGGCCTTTTCCTTGTTGCGGGCCTGGTATTCGGCGAAGGTCAGGTATTCGTCCTTCACGGTGTGGAGCAGCAGCACGTCCTTGACCATCTGGTAGAACTTGTCGTCCCTAATGCAGCCGTACTTGACGAAGGGGGCGATGTCGTTCCAGTAGCCCTCGTAGGTCTTGCGCTCGGTGTTGAACAGGGCGTTCAGCTTGTCTGCCACCTTCTTGGTGATGTGCTGGGAGAGGCGCTTGACGTACCCGTCGTTCTGCAGGAAGGAACGGGAGACGTTCAGCGGCAGGTCCGGGCAGTCGATGACGCCCTTCAGGAGCATCAGGAACTCGGGGATGACTTCCTTGATGTTGTCCGCCACGAACACCTGGCGGTTAAACAGCTTGATTTCCCCGTCGTTGGTGCCAAAGTCCCGGCGGATGCGCGGGAAGTAGAGGATGCCCTTGAGGTTGAAGGGATAGTCCACGTTCAGATGGACCCAGAACAGCGGGTCCTCATAGGTGTGGAAGAGACGGTGGTAGGTTTCCTTGTACTCATCCTCCGTGCAGTCCTTGGGGGCTTTGAGCCACAGGGGATGGGTGTCGTTGATGGGCTTTTCTTCCTCGGGCTGCTCTTCTTCCTTCGCGGCCTCACCGCCCTCGGGCTTTGCTTCGTCCTTCTTTTCCGCCTTTTCGGCCTCGTGCTTGCGGATCAGGGCCAGGTCCTCCAGGTAGATCGGCACGGACATGTAGCCGCAGTAGCGGTCCAGCACCTCGCGGACGCGGACCCCGTCCAGGAATTCCTTCTCGTCCTCCATGATGTGCAGGGTGATGGTCGTGCCCCGCTGGGTGCGGCCGCCCTCCCGCATGGTAAAGGACATGCCGTCCTCGCTCTCCCAGATCACGGGAGCGGCCCCCTCCTGGAAGCTCAGGGTGTCGATGGTCACCTTGTCCGCCACCATGAAGGCGGAATAAAAGCCCAGGCCAAAGTGGCCGATGATGCCGTCCTTCTCCCCGCCCTGGTAGTTCTTGAGGAATTCCTCGGCCCCGGAGAAGGCCACCTGGTTGATGTACTTTTCCACTTCCTCGGCGGTCATGCCGATGCCGTTGTCCGTAAAGCGGAGCTCCCCGGCCTCGGCGTCCACGGTGACGGTCACGCGGAGGTCTTCCCCCTCCGCCCCGCCGGTGGCCAGCTTATACTTGGTCACGGCGTCGCAGCCGTTGGACACCATCTCGCGGATAAAAATATCCTTATCGGAATACAGCCAGCGCTTGATGACCGGCATGATGTTTTGAGCGTCAATGGAAATGCTGCCGTTTTTCTGCATGATGTGCCTCCTTAAACTATCCACCTGAAACGGGATGCGCGGCCCCCGGAGAAAAGCCCGGCCAAAGCCGCTTCCCGCTGGATCACTTTCATCGGACAGCCCCTTTGGGCCATGTCCAAAGGAGATTATAGCACACCTGAACAGGGAATGCAATATAAAATTAGCACTCATTCAAAATGAGTGCTAACAATGATCTTGGGCTGTTTTGTCAGTAGGTTACTAAATATCTGGCGATTTCCCAGTTGCTCACGCGGGTGCGGTATTCGTCCCACTCCCGGCGCTTGCCGGCGATGTACTGGTTGGTGACGTGCTCGCCCATGGCGTCGGTGAGGACCCGGTCCTCCGCAAAGCTGTCCAGGGCGTCCCGGAGGTTGCCGGGCAGGGAATGGATGCCCCGGCTCCGGCGGGCCGGATGGTCCATCAGGTAGATGTTTTCCGAAATCTCCTCCGGCGGGGTCAGGCCGCGCTCGATGCCGTCCAGCCCGGCCGCCAGGCAGGCGGCGATCTCCAGATAGGGGTTGCAGGAGGGGTCGGGGCTGCGGAGCTCCACCCGGGTGGACTGGCCGCGGGCGGAGGGAATGCGGATCAGGGCGCTGCGGTTGCCGGTGGACCAGGCGATGTAGCAGGGCGCTTCATACCCCGGCACCAGGCGCTTATAGGAATTGACCAGGGGATTGGCGATGGCGCAGATGCCCTTGACATGGTCCAGAATGCCCGCGATAAAGGAGCGGCAGGCGGATGATAGCTGCTTTTCCCCGTCCGGGTCAAAGAAGACGTTCTTCCCTTCGTGGAACAGGGACATGTTGGTGTGCATGCCGGAACCGGCCTGGCCGAAGATGGGCTTGGGCATGAAGGTGGCGTGCAGGCCGTTTTTCTGGGCGATGGCCTTGACCGCCAGCTTGAAGGTCATGATGTTGTCGGCGGCGCGGAGGGCGTCGGCGTATTTAAAGTCGATCTCGTGCTGGCCGCGAGCGCACTCGTGGTGGGAGGCTTCGATCTCAAAGCCCATCTCCTCCAGCGTCAGGCAGATTTCCCGGCGGGTGGTTTCCCCGTGGTCGAGGGGGCCCAAATCAAAGTACCCGGCCTCGTCCCCCGTCTCGGTGGTGGGCCGTCCCTCCCCGTCCAGCTGGAAGAGGAAGAACTCCATTTCCGGGCCGACGTTGAAGGAATAGCCCATGTCCGCCGCCTTTTTGAGCACCCGCTTGAGCGTCCCCCGGGGATCGCCCACAAAGGGCGTTCCGTCCGGGTTGTACACGTCGCAGATCAGCCGGCCTACCCGGCCCCGGCCCCGGGTCACGTTTTCGGGCAGCACCACGAAGGTGTCCAGGTCCGGAAACAGGTACTGGTCCGACTCGTGGATGCGCACGAAGCCCTCGATGGAGCTGCCGTCCAGAGAGATTTCGTTGTTCAGCGCCTTTGGCAGCTGGGAGGCGGTGATGGCGACGTTTTTCAGCTGGCCGAAAATATCCGTAAACTGCAGGCGGATAAAGGAAATCCCCTGCTCGCGGACCAGGCGCACGATGTCTTCTTTGGTGTAAGCCATAAACCAAGCCTCCCATAAAAAAATCGTCTTCAATTATAAAGACGATTTTTTTCCCTGTCAAACAAAACTTTGTCTTTTGCTTGGCTTTCTTTGGGTTTATCTGCGCTGCAGCAGCGTCAGCAGGTAGACGAACTCCTCTTTAAAAGCGTCTCCGGTCACGGAGGGGCAGCTGCGGGCCAGGGAAAGGGCGCTGTCAAAGGTGGCGGAGCCCTTGTATTCGCTGTCCCTTAAGATCATGGCTGCCTCGGCCACGGACGCCGCAAAGCGCATGTTTTCGGGAAGTTCCTTCATTGCTTCGCCGGAAAGGGGCCAGGTTTCGAGCGTGCTCGCACCGCCGTCCGGCTTTTTATAGCGGATGTTCAGGGTCAGCCATTCGGCGTTCTCCGTATCTCCGGTCGGTTCCGCCGTCGCCTGGTACTTGCTCACCGGAGCGTCCGCCTGGAAGGAGCTTCCGGCCGGGACGATCTCGTACAGGGCCGTCACCCGGTGGCCGCTGCCGATCTCTCCCCCGTCCTTGGTATCGTCCGCAAAGTCCCGGGCGTCCATCACCCGGTCCTCGTAGCCGATCAGGCGGTAGGCGCTGACCCTGGAAGGGTTAAAGTCCAGCTGCAGTTTTACGTCCCGGGCCACCTCCACGAAGGTTCCGCCGGCCTCGGTCGCCAGGGCCCGCCGGGCCTCGAAGACCGTGTCCAGGTAGTAGTAGTTGCCGTCGCCGTAGTCTGCCAGGGCCTCCAGCTTGTTGTCCTTATAGTTACCGTAGCCCACGCCCAGCATGGTGAGCCTGGTGCCGCCGAGCTTCTTTTCCATCACCAGGCGGGCCAGGTCGCCTTCGCTGGTCATCCCGACGTTGAAGTCCCCATCCGTCGCCATGATGATCCGGTTGACCCCGCCGGGCACCGCGTATCGTTCCGCCAGCTGGTAGGCCGTCCGGATCCCGGCGGCGCTGTTGGTGCTGCCGCCCGCCTCCAGGGCCTGGATGGCGCTGCTGATCCGCACCTTGTCCGCCGCGGGGACGCCGGCAAGAACCACCTCGTCCCGGGAGGCGTAGGTCACCAGGGACACCCTGTCCTCGGGCGAAAGCACGTCGAGCAGCAGCAGGAAGGCGCGCTTGACCAGGTCCAGCCGGTCCGAACCAAACATGGAGCCGGACACGTCGATCAAAAAGACCAGGTTGTGGGCAGGCCTTTCCTCCGCCATGACCTCTTTTGCCTGTAGGCCGACCTGGAGCAGCAGGGTTTCCTCGTTCCAGGGGCAGGGGGCCAGGGCCATGCTGACGCCGAAGGGGCTGTCCCCCTTAGGGCCTTCATAGTCATAATGGAAGTAGTTGAGCATTTCCTCCACGCGCACCGCGTCCGGCGGGACCTCCTGCCCGGCCAGAATCATCGAACGGACCTGGGCGTAGGAGGCCGTGTCCACGTCCGCCGCGAAGGTGGACAGAGGATTCACGGAAACGCTCTGAAAACCGTTTTCATGGAAATAGGTATATTCGTTGGTGTTCCACTGCCGCTCTCCGGCTGACCGGGCGTACATCGCGTTGGCGGCGCTGACGGCGGGCATACTCGCAATGGCGGCGGACACGCTCTCCATAGCCATGGGAGCGGCGCTTCCGTATCCGTCCTCCACCTCCATATCCATTTCGCTGGGCGCTCCTGACACTCCTGTCAAGAGGCGCTCGATCATGTCCTTGACTTCCAGGCTTTGCCCCTCGTCCACTGCCTTGGTCAGGGCAGGCTCAGCTTCTTCAGAAAAGAGAACCTCCCTGGTTTTGCTGTCCACCATGCCGGTGGCCAGGAGATCATTCCTTTCCTGGAATTCCAGCACCGCCTGCTCCGTCGTTTCGTCAAAGGTTCCCGTGGGGTCCTGGTCCAGGTAGTGTAGTTCCCGGAGCCTTTCCTGCACGGCCCGCACCTCTTCCCCGCTGTCGCCGCGCTTCAGGATGGTTTCCGCCAGGCCCGAGGGCACGGCGGCGGCCAACAGGGCCGCGATCAGAAGAAGAGAAAGAAACTGTCTGTATTTCATGTTGCGTCCTCCTTTCAGCAAAGCGGTCAGGATCATTCTGATCTTGCCGCCGCTTCGTCCGTGTGTCTTGTCGTCAACCGGTTTCAATAACACAGACGCAGGAGGATCAAAAAAGTTCCCGCAGAAGCAGAAAATTCCAAAAAGAATTTTTGCTCCTGCGGGATTTGTATCACTTATTCAGCGATCACCTTGTGGAAGACCTTCTTGCCGCGGCGGATCATCACGCCGTTTTCAAGCTGGGCCAGGGTATATACGCTGTCGATGGATTCGGGCTTTTCGCCGTCAATGGTGACGCCGCCCTGCTCGACGAGCTTTCTTGCCTTGGACTTGCTCTCCGCCAGCTTGGACAGGACCAGCAGGTCCACCACGTTGCAGCCGCCTTCGGGCACGTCCGCCTTGGAAATGACGGTTTTCGGGGTGTTCTCGTCGCTGCCCGCGCCGGAGAAGAGGGAAGCGGCGGTGGCTTCCGCCTTCTGGGCCTCTTCCTCGCCGTGCACCAGGGCGGTCAGGGAGTGGGCCAGGATCTTCTTCTTTTCGTTGATGCGGGAATCGTCCCAGTGCTCCATCTCCTCGATCTCGGCAAGCGGGATGAAGGTCAGCATCCGGATGCACTTCATGACGTCCGCGTCGTCGATGTTCCGCCAGTACTGGTAGAACTCGTAGGGAGAGGTCTTGGCCGGGTCCAGCCAGACCGCGCCCTTGGCGGTCTTGCCCATCTTTTTGCCCTCGCTGTTGAGAAGCAAGGTAATGGTCATGGCGTAGGCGTCGTCCCCGGGCTGATCGTCCGTCTGGGTGTACTTGCGGATCAGCTCGGTGCCGGCCAGCATGTTGCTCCACTGGTCGTCGCCGCCGAACTGCATGTTGCAGCCGTAGTGCTGGTGCAGGTACAGGAAGTCATAGCTCTGCATGATCATGTAGTTGAATTCCAGGAAGGAAAGCCCGCGCTCCATGCGCTGCTTGTAGCACTCCGCCCGCAGCATATTGTTGACGGAGAAATGCGGGCCGACCTCGCGGAGCATGTCGATCCACTTGAGGTTCAGCAGCCAGTCGGCGTTGTTGACGGCGATGGCCTTGTCCTCCCCGAACTCGATGAACCGCTCGATCTGCTTTTTGAAGCATTCGCAGTTATGCTGAATGGTTTCCGGCGTCATCATGCTGCGCATGTCGGTGCGGCCGGTCGGGTCGCCGATGTAGCCGGTGCCGCCGCCCAGCAGGACCACCGGCTTGTTGCCGGCCATCTGCAGGCGCTTCATCAGGCACAGGGCCATAAAGTGGCCCACGTGCAGGGAATCCGCCGTCGGGTCAAAGCCGATGTAGAAGCGGGCCCCGCCGTTGTTGATCAGCTCCCGGATCTCCTTTTCGTCCGTCACCTGCGCGATCAGGCCGCGCGCTTCCAGTTCTTCATAGATACCCATAAAAAAACCTCCCGTATAAAAAATCAGCCCCCGTTCCCGTTTTTCGGGAACAGAGGACGACAGGAGCGCTTCGTGGTACCACCTCTGCTTCGGGCGGAGATAGGCCGCCCCTCGAGCTGCGCTGTATCGGGCGCGACCGGCTCCGCCTACTGAAAGAGGCCCTTCGTTTGGGGAGCGGCTCCGGAGGGTATTCATCCAGCGCCGCCTTCGCCCTCGCACCGACCGGACGATCTCTTCAAATAAGCGGACAGGGGATTACTTGGCTCCATCTTCGCCATCTTGGGTACGGGGATATTGTACAGGAAAAACGGGAATTTTGCAAGATGGAGAAATTGGATTTTTCTTGCCATTCATCGGCTTCTGTGGTAAGATATGGTCGGCGGTAAATGGATGTTTTCCGCCTCATCAAACTGTTTTATTAAATGGAAGGAGTGTTTCCCCATGGCCAAGAAAACGGTAGACGATATTCAGGTTCAGGGCAAGCGCGTACTGGTCCGCTGCGACTTCAACGTCCCCATGAAGGACGGCAAAATCACCAACGACAAGCGCATCGTAGCCGCCCTGCCCACCATCCAGAAGCTGATCAAGGACGGCGGCAAGGTCATCCTGTGCAGCCATCTGGGCAAGCCGAAGAACGGCCCGGAAGAAAAGTTCTCCCTGGCCCCCGTGGCGGTCCGTCTGAGCGAGCTGCTGGGCCAGCCCGTCGTCTTCGCCAATGACGACAACGTGGTCGGCGAAAACGCGAAGGCTGCTGTCGCCAACATGAAAAACGGCGACGTCGTGCTGCTGCAGAACACCCGTTTCCGCAAGGAAGAAACCAAGAACGTCGAAGAGTTCTCCAAGGAACTGGCTTCCCTGGCGGACGCCTATGTGGACGACGCTTTCGGCTCCTGCCACCGCGCGCACTGCTCCACTGAGGGCGTGACCAAGTTCACCTCCCCCAACGTCGCCGGCTACTTGATCGGCAAAGAGCTGTCCATCATGGGCAAGGCCCTGGAAAACGCGGACCGTCCCTTCGTGGCCGTCCTGGGCGGCGCCAAGATCGAAGACAAGCTGAACGTCATCAACAACCTGCTGGAGAAGGTCGATACCCTGATCATCGGCGGCGGCATGGCCTTCACCTTCCTCAAGGCCAAGGGCTATGGTGTGGGCCACTCCCTGCTGGACGAGACCAAGATCGACTACTGCAAGGACATGATGGCGAAGGCCGCCGAAAAGGGCGTCAAGCTCCTGCTGCCGGTCGACACCGTGTGCGTCAAGGCCTTCCCGGATCCCATTGACAAGGCCGACATCGAGACCTGCGTCGTGGACGCCGACAAGATCCCGGACGATATGGAAGGCTGCGACATCGGCCCCAAGACCGCCGAGCTCTTCGCCAGCGCCGTCAAGAGCGCCAAGACCGTCGTCTGGAACGGCCCCATGGGCGTGTTTGAGAACCCCGTGCTGGCCAAAGGCACCCTGTCCGTGGCTCAGGCCATGGCGGACAGCGAGGCTGTCACCATCATCGGCGGCGGCGACTCCGCTGCGGCTGTCGAGCAGATGGGCCTGGCCGCGAAGATGACCCACATCTCCACCGGCGGCGGCGCTTCCCTGGAGTTCCTCGAAGGCAAGACCCTGCCCGGCGTTGCCTGCCTGGACGAAAAGTAATCGTAAGCCCATCGTCTTTCCCGCGGTCTGATTTCTGTCGGGCCGTGGGAAGATTATTTTCATACTTTATATTTTAAATATGGAAAGCGAGGTTTTTCCCATGCGCAAGCCCATTATCGCCGGCAACTGGAAAATGAACAAGACCCCCAAGGAAGCCAAAGAGCTGGTAGAGGCCTTAAAGCCTCTGGTCAAGGACGCCAAGGCGACCGTCGTCGTCTGCGTCCCCGCGGTGGACATCGCCGCCGCTGCCGAAGCCGCCAAGGGCTCCAAGATCCAGGTCGGCGCGCAGAACGTGCACTTCAAGGAATCCGGCGCCTATACCGGCGAGCTCTCCGCCGCCATGATCAAGGAAGCCGGCGCTTCCTACGTCATCATCGGCCACTCCGAGCGCCGTCAGTATTTCGGCGAGACCGACGAAACGGTCAACCTGCGGACCCTGACCGCCGTCGAAAACGGCCTGATCCCCATCATCTGCGTGGGTGAAAACAAGGCCCAGCGCGAAGCCGGCTATACCGACGCCCTGGTCGAATACCAGACCCTGATCGCCCTGAACGGCCTGACCCCCGCCCAGATCAAGAAGGTCATCATCGCCTATGAGCCCGTCTGGGCTATCGGCACCGGCCTCACCGCCACCGACGAGCAGGCCAACGAGACCATCGGCGTCATCCGCAAGGCCATCGCCCGCAAGTACGGCAAGGGCGTTGCCAACGCCGTGCGCATCCAGTACGGCGGCAGCATGAAGCCCAGCAACGTCAAGGGCCTCATGGCGCAGGAGGAAATCGACGGCGGCCTGATCGGCGGTGCCTCCCTGAAGGCGGATGATTTCGCCAAGGTCGTCAATTACGAAGACTGACATCTGGCATGATCGTATCCTACTGTAAAAAATGCAACCTGGACAGCGAAGGCACCGTTTGCTCTTCTTGCGGCAAGCGGGCCTCCGCTGCCAGCGTGCGGGACGTCTGGCGGATCATCCGGGTCCCCGGGGCGGACGCGAACACCTGGCGGAGCCTCGCTTCCGGTATTCTGCTGACGGCCCTGGTCCTGACGGTGAGCCTGGTCCTGCTGGAGCGCTTTCAGAGCAGCCAGCAGGATTTTGAAAACCACCTGGGCGGGATCCTGTCCACCGCGGCGATCCTGACGGCCCTCGCCTTCGTCCTGGCCGGGTCCATGCTGATGCTTCAGGGGCGGGAGGAAATCCGCTATACCCTGGACATGACCGGGGCCCACCTGCAGACCTGGCACCGGGCCTCCTACCTGCGCTCCTGGGCGAGGCTGCAGAGCGCGAAGATGGACCAGGCCATCGCGTCCCGGGACGGCTCCCGCTACGTGATTTCGGAAGAGCGGCATATCCGCTGGAAGGACATCCACGAGATCAAATACGTCCCCTCCGCCGGCGCCATCAAGCTCTACCACGTCCGCCATCTGGCCCCCTTCATCCTGCGCATCCCGGACGAAGAGTACGACACGGCGGAGGCCATCGTCAAAAAACACACCAAGATCAGCTGAAGGCTGACCCTTTCGAGCGCTCCGGCGCTCTTTTTTAAAAAAGCAGGTTTACAGCCAGATCCCCCAAGGAGGCTCGTGGCCTACCTGCACATGAGCCATCAGCTGTACTGACCCTCCTCCCCCTGATCCCTCCCCGGAAAGAATCCTTCCGCCCTTCGCCCCGCCCCGGCAGATTTACAAAATTTTTGTAAATGATTGACAAAATCCTGCCAGATGTGTATAATTGTTTTGTTGCTTGAGCGGCCATGGCGGAATTGGCATACGCGCACGTTTGAGGGGCGTGTCCTTAACCGGGTACGAGTTCAAGTCTCGTTGGCCGCACCAACAGAAGAAACCGCGAAATATCGCGGTTTCTTTCTTTTTGCCCTTGTAGAGGGCGTTTTCACGTTTCGGAAATCCGAAAAGGGTTTCGGTTTTTTGGAGTAAAAAACGGCTTTTTGAAGCGCGATGCAACACGACATGCAACACGGGCCCCGGCGTTTTGCCGGGGCTCGTGCGTATCAGAGATTATTCGTTTTCGGAAGGTTCGGGAGGGTGTGCTTCCGGGGTGGTGGTGATGGTCTGGGTGGCGGCGTCAGCGTGGTCGGCGGCGGTGACGGTGTTTTCGGCGGTGACGGTCGGGGAGCCGGCGGTGGTGATATAATCGGAGCCTACCTCGGCCGGGGTCGTCGTAATTTTGACGATCGGCTTATCGTCACTGTATAAGATTTTGTCCAACTTCACGCCGTCCGTGTCTAACTGGTCGACCACTTCGACCGGCTCTTCCTGACCATCCGGTTCGTCGTCTGGAATATCTTTGAAAAGGTTCAGGTCGCGGACGGCTTTTTCAATGGCGGCGATGGCAATAGAACCGTCGATGTTAAAGCCGGCGGCTTTCAGGGCGGCCAGGGCATAGTTGAATTTTTCTTTCCCGCGGCCGGAGCCGAAGACCTGTTCCGCGGCCAGGACGGCGATCCGGGCGGCGGTGATCAGGGCCTCCTGCTGGTTCTTGGTGGTTTTGGACTGGATCCAGGGGATCAGACGGTAGGTGACCAGGGCGGCCAAAAGGGCAATGATGGCCTGAAAAACTGGGGTTAAGTCAATCATGCTCATGTTCATCTCATGCTCCTTTCTTTTCCAGGACCGACACCCGCGTTTCCAGGCTGTAGGTCCTTTCGACCATTTGGTTATGCTTATCCACACGTTTGCTCAGTTCGTCGATCTTCGTCTCAATGACGGAGATCTTGCCCTTGATGTTTTCGTCGGTCAATTTTGACTGCTCCGACATGGCCGCAAGGGTCTGACGGTTGGCCATCATAACCGTGATAACGGTCCCGATCAGGGAGACGCCAGCGGTTATGATGGCAACAATGACGTTTGTATCCATTCTCTCACCTCCGTCCCGGCCGATTTTTTCCGATCAGCAGCAGCCACTCGACTGCCGCAATCGTAACGATGGAGATAATCACCCAGATCATGCCTGACCGCCTCCCATCATCCGGATCACCCGGTCGATGCTCTCGCGGATCCCGCGGAGCTCGGCGATGTAGTCCGTCAGC